>ODAK010002305.1_pt1 | contig 20067 bp, 21 predicted proteins | sample 1539591 | NCBI WGS metagenome assembly ODAK01 (sample SAMEA3539303, study PRJEB22396) | soil metagenome | biome: tundra; feature: field; material: soil | place: USA | collected 2010-05 | depth 0.15 m | reverse complement strand
AGTCGCGGGCCAGCACCCGCTCGATGCGCTCGACATGCCTGTGCTGCTCGCGCTGGACCCGGTCGTCGTCCTCCTTCATCTCGTCGAGTTCGTCGTGCAGCGCGAAGTTCTGATCTTGCAGCGCGCTGTGGAGGAAGCGGTTCTCGAGCATGTTGCGCACACGCAACACGACCTCGACCGGATCCAGCGGTGTGGCGATAAAGTCTCGAGCTCCCAGCGACAGCGCGCGGTGCAAGGTGTCGGGAGTCGTCTCGCCCATGACGACGACAACGGGAAAGTGTCCGTTCTCACCGCTCGTCGCGGCGAGCTCCTCGAGCACGCCGTAACCGTCGAGTCCGGGCATGTGCAGGTCGAGCAGGATCACGTCGGGGTCGGTCACGCTTGCCAGGTCGAGACCGGCTCGCGGGTTGGTGGCGCACGCGATATTGCGCAGGCCCGCGTCTCCCAGCACCGACACAAGCGCCGCCACATTTGCGGGGTTGTCATCGACGACGATGACACGCGCGTTGGCGAAGCGTTCCAGCATTTCTCGATCATGAGCCTGGGTCTCATGAGCAAACAAGAGTCTTATGGCTAGTTTCGGGCGATTTGCGGTGGATACCGCACTCCAGTCGGATGACCCTAGTGTGACGTTCGTGCACGCGATCACGATGGCTGGTCCCGGTCCCGCTGACGTCTTGCACTGGAGGCAGCTTCCAGACCCCACGCCCGGCGCGGCCGAGGTGGTCGTGACTGTCCGCGCCGCCGGCGTCAATCGCGCCGACCTGTCCCAACGGGCCGGGCACTATCCGCCCCCACCTGGAGCCTCGCCGATCCTCGGCCTCGAATGCTCCGGCCGCATCATCGCCGTGGGGTCTGACGTCCAGGGCTGGAACGCCGGCGACGAGGTGTGCGCACTGCTGGCCGGCGGCGGGTACGCGGAAAAGGTCGCGGTACCAGCAGCGCAGCTGTTGCCCATTCCGGCCGGCGTGCCGATCGCCCACGCGGCCGGATTGCCCGAGGCGGCCTGCACGGTGTGGTCGACCGTCTTTCAAGCCGCGGCAGCGCGGGCCGGCGAAACGCTGCTCGTGCACGGCGGCACAAGCGGCATCGGCACGTTCGCCATCCAGCTGGCGCACGCCCTCGGCGTCCGCGTTTTCACAACGGCCGGGACGCCGGACAAGTGCGCGCGGGCGGTCGCGCTTGGCGCCGAGTTGGCGATCGACTACCGGCGCGACGACTTCGTCTCCGCGATTCGCTCTCATACGGACGGCGTAGGAGTCGACGTGATCCTCGACGTTGTCGGCGGCGAATACCTGGGCCGCAACCTGGAGGCACTGGCGCTGGACGGTCGACTCGTCGTGCTCGCCATGCAACGTGGCCGCCGAGCGGAACTCGATCTCGGCCTGCTCATGGCCAAGCGCGCAACTGTGTACTCGGCTGGCTTGCGCGCGCGGCCCCTTTCTCAGAAGGCGGCCATCGTGGCCGCGGTCCGCTCGGCTGTCTGGCCGCTCGTCGAGTCGGGTGCCATCGAAGTCGTCGTGCAGGCGGAGGTGCCCATGGCCCAGGCCGCCGAAGCGCACCGCATCATGGAAGCTGGCGATCACGTGGGCAAGATCCTGCTCACCCTTCCTGAGACAATCACCTCATGAGCATCGGCAGTACGGCAGATGGTGGCGACGATCGCCCGTCCGAAGACCCAGAGGTCGTGATTATTGGCCCTGACGACGATGAATCCAGCGGCACGCTCGCGGATTTGGTGGCCCAGCCCGCCAAGGTCATGCGGATCGGCAACATGATCCGACAGCTCCTGGAGGAAGTGCGGTCTGCGCCTCTCGATGAAGCCGGCCGCGCGCGGCTGAAGGAGATCCACGCGGCGTCCGTCAAGGAGCTGGAAAGCGGTCTGTCACCTGAGCTGGTCGACGAGCTCGACCGCATCACGCTGCCGTTCAGCGAGTCCGAAGTTCCGAGCGAATCGGAGCTGCGTATTGCGCAGGCGCAGCTGGTCGGCTGGCTCGAGGGTCTCTTCCACGGGATCCAGACCGCGCTCGTGGCCCAGCAGATGGCGGCGCACGCCCAACTGGAGCAGATGCGACGCGCACTCCCGCCAGGCACGACCCCCGACGGGCAGCGTCCCAACCAGGGCATGTACCTGTAGCAATCGACGTCCGGTCGGCTACTGCTGGGAAGTACGGAGCTGTTACCGGCCGCTGTTTGGCTGTCGACACCTACCAAGGAGTCGACATGCCAGCAACCAAGAAACTGACGATCGCGGCGCTACTCGCCGTCATTGTGTTTGTCGCCGGATGCAACTCGAAGCACGCGAGCTCGGCCGATACGAGCACCGCCGCCGCGGGTGCCGCTGCGGCGACGTCGGCAGCCACGGGCGCTGGCGCGGGAGCCGGCGCTGGTGCAAGCACACCCACGAACTCCGGTGCATCAGGTACCGCTGCGTGCCCGCTGACCGGAGCTCAAGTGACTGCCGTGACGGGCGCGACCTACGCGGATCGACGGTGGCCTACGGCATTTGTTCTTACCTGAGCAGCGACAACGCGTTCACTATCATTGTCAACTCCGCGACTGGCGCCTTTGATTTCACCGGTACTCTCGCGACCGCGAAACAGGATCAGGGGACCGACACCTCGACCACCATTCCGGGGCTCGGTGACAAGGCCGCCGGGACCGGGCAGGAAATCGTCGTTCAGTCGGGCGGCAAGACCATTGATATTCGCAGCGCCGTCGCGGGGCCCTCCGACGGCTGGCCCAAGTCGATCGCGCTGGCCAAGCTGGTTATCGTCGGCCTGCACTAGCCGAAGAGGTGCTCGAGGACTGCTGCCACGCCGTCATCGTCGTTGCTTGACGTTGTCAGGTCGACGGCCGCGAGCACGTCGGGGTGCGCGTTCGCCATCGCGTAGCCGGTGCCAGCCCACGCGAGCATCGGCAGATCGTTGGGCATGTCGCCGAAGGCCACCACGTCTTCGCGGTCGATGCCGCGCTCCACAGCAAGGTGCGCCAACGCGGTGCCTTTGGTGACGCCGAGTGGGCCCATCTCGACGAGTCCACGTCCGTTCGAATGGGTCGGCTCGACCAGGTCGCCAACCAGTCCGCGCGCGATGACCAGCAGCTCGTCGGCCGGCATCTCGGGATGCGAAGCCAGCAACTTGGCGGCCGCGTGCGAGGTCACCACGTCGAGATCGTGCACCGGCAACACGACATCGCTGCCGATGTTCCAGCCGCCCCGGTACGCGCGCGTTCGGTAGACGTCGAAGCCGTTCTCCAGAGCAAATCCGAGGTCTGGAAGGGCGGTCGAAAGGGTTTCGACGACCTTGACCACGCTCTCAACAGGGATCAGCGTCGACTCGAGAATCCGCTCGGCATGCAGGTCGTAGACGATGGCCCCATTCGAGCAGATCACGATTCCGTGGTGATCTGTTTGCTCCGCGATCGTGGTGATCCAGCGCGGTGGGCGACCGGTGACTAATACGACGGTGGCGCCAGCCCTTTCGGCTGCTAGCAGCGCGTGCACTGTGCGCGTCGAAATCGTGCCGTCCGACCTGACGATGGTGCCGTCGAGATCAGTTGCGACCATTCTCGGCACCCGAGACCGCTGAGACAGCGACGGCTGTTGCGACATCGAGTGCCTACGCAATCGGCTCGAGCAGGTCGCGTCCGAGGTACGGCCGCAAGGCAGTCGGCACGACGACGGAACCGTCTGCCCGCTGGTGGTTCTCCAGGATCGCGACGATCGTGCGAGGGATCGCGACGAGGGTCCCGTTGAGGGTCGCGGCAGACCGGACGCCGTCGGCATCGCGCATTCGGATGTTCAGTCGCCGTGCCTGGAACTCCGTGCAGTTCGACGTGGAGGTGACCTCGCGATACTTGCCCTGCGTCGGCACCCACGCTTCGCAGTCGTACTTGCGCGCCGCGCTCGAGCCGAGGTCACCCGAGGCGACGTCGATCACCCGGTACGGGATCTCGAGGGCATCGAGAAACTGCCGCTCCCACCCGAGCAACCGCTGGTGTTCGGCGACGGCGTCCTCGGGCGCGCAGAACGTGAACATCTCGACCTTGTCGAACTGGTGAACGCGAATGATGCCCTTCGTGTCCTTGCCGTAGGTCCCGGCCTCACGCCGAAAGCACGGTGAGAAGCCGACGTAGCGCAACGGCAAAACGTCTGCCACCAGCGTCTCGTCCATGCGGTACGCCGCGAGCGGCACTTCCGCCGTCCCAACGAGGTAATAGTCATCGGCCTCGAGGCGAAACACGTTCTCCGCAGCTTGACCGAGGAACCCGGTGCCCTCCATCGCCCGCGACCGTACGAGCGCCGGCGGCAGCATCGGGGTGAAGCCGGCCGCCACCGCCTGCATCATCGCCATGTTGACGAGCGCGAGCTCGAGCAACGCCCCGACGCCAGTCAGGTAGTAGAACCGCGAGCCGGAAACCTTGGCAGCGCGCTCGACGTCGATCGCACCGAGGATCTTGCCGAGCTCGACGTGATCGCGCGGCGTGAAGTCGAAGGACGGCACGGTCCCGACGGTTGCGATCAGCGCGAAATCGTCCTCGCCACCTTCAGGCACTCCGGGTTCGATGACGTTCGACAACGCCAGTGCCGCATCTCGCAGCGCCTCGTCGGCGGTTGCGAGTTCGGCCTCAGCCTCGCGAACCTCAGCCGCAAGATCCTTCGCGTGCGCCAGCAACGCGTGCCTTCCGGCGTCCGGCCCTTTCGCTGCGGCGGCGACCTCTTTCCCCAGCGTCTTCTGTGAGGCGCGCACGGTGTCGAAGCGCAGGACCGCTGCGCGGCGTCGTTCGTCGGACGCGAGCAGCACGTCGACGAGCGCCGGATCCTCACCACGCACCCGCTGAGACGTGCGCACCCGGTCGGGGTCGTCGCGCACCAACTTGATGTCGATCACCAGACGAGGCTATCCGAGGGGGTTGGGCGGTCAGGCTTCGCCCGAACGCACTCTTGCCAGCCACGCGGCCGCGTCGCGGAACTCGGTGTCCGACGTCCCCCGCCTCATCGTCGCCGGCAGGCCGTCGGCGCGCGGGTAGCTGCCAAGGAAGCGGACGTCGCTGCAGATACGCCGCAGTCCCATCAACGCCTCGCTGACTCGAGCGTCGACGATGTGGCCCTCGCAGTCGATCGAGAAGCAGTAACGGCCCAGCCCGACACCGGTGGGCCGGGATTCGATCCAGGTCAAGTTGATGCCGCGAACCGCGAACTCGGTGAGGATCTCGAGCAGCGCACCCGGGTGGTCCTCACCGATGAACGCCACCAGTGACGTCTTGTCGGTGCCGGTCGGGGCGGCGGGCGTCGTCGGCGGTCCGACCAGCACGAAGCGCGTCACCGCACCCGCATGATCGTGGATGTCGTCGTCGACGACCTCGAGTCCGTAGCGCTGCGCAGCCAAGGCCGAGGTGATGGCCCCGTCGAAGCTGGACGCGGGTGAGGCGACCGATGCGGCTGCCTCCGCGTTCGAGGCCGAGGTCACGATCTCGACGTCGCTCAAATTGTCGGCGATCCAACGCCGGCATTGCGCCTCGGCCTGCGGATGCGCGGCCACTCTCTTCAGCGAGGAGCGCGACGTTCCAGGCCGGACGGCGAGGGCGAACCCGACGTTGAGCAGCACCTCACGACTGATGTGCAGCAGTTCGCCGGTCGACAACTCGTCGATCGTCGGGGCCACCCCGCCGCCGACCGAATTTTCCAGGGGCACCAACGCGGCATTGGCCTCACCGCGCCGAACCGCGTCGAGCGCGGCCGAGACACTGCGGTAAGGCAGCAGTTGCGCATCCGCAGCGTCGGGAACCGTGCGCAACGCCGCCTCGGTGAAGGTGCCCTCTGGCCCTAGGTAGGCATAGCGGGACGGCGCAACTGCGGGCATGGGGGCACTTTATCGTGGCGGCTTCAGGACTCGATCGGATCGACGGCTGGCAGTCCGACCTCGTCGTCGTCAAACAGCCGGACCTCGGCAGGTTCAGCTGGCCGCACAAGAACCGCAGGCGACTCCTTCTGGACGGCGGTGGGCTGGCGTCCACTCGGACCTGGGCCACTCCTGGTGGCAAAGGCAATCGCCTGGCGTTCCTCCGGCGAGAGCTGCTGGTCGCTGGCGCCCCCCTTGACGCCCTTCGCATACGAGCGAGTTTCAGTTCGGCCGTGAATCGCGCTGATCACCAATCCGTCGCCCGCGTCATCGAGCAGTGCCGCCGAGAATGACATACGGCCACCCATGTCCCGAAAGGCGTCATAGCGCACCACCGCGACATGGCGAAGTGCGTCCGCCACGTCGAGACGCAGCTCGTGCATGCGGCCCTCCACGGACGACAACTCAGCGCGCAAGCGGGCGACGAGCTCGACCTGTTTGGCGGCCGCGGACAGGAACGACTCGGCGTCGTCGCCGGCCTGCAGGATGGCGAGGTTGCGGCGGAGCTTGCGCAACCGCAGATGCGCGAACAGCGCGACCAGCAGGCCGACGCCACCGGCGGACGTCCCGATCACGGCAAGCAAGGCGGCAGTCGAACTGGAGAGCGACACGGCCCTCAGCCTAACGGCCCGCAAGCCGCTATCGTCCGGCCATGGCACTGCTCCGGGTCCTGGCGCTCGTCGGCGGATTTGCCGTCTTGGGCGGCACCGCCTCGAGCGTGCTGCGCACACTCGTCGTCCCGCGCGCTGTGCTGTCCAAGGTTTCCGAGGTGGTGCTCGACTCGACGGTGCGGGTGTCTCGCCTGGTCGCCGACCGCATCGCCGACTACGAACGACGCGACAACATCCTGGCGTGGGCGGCTCCGCTGTCCTTGATGCCGCTGCTCTTCACCTGGATCGCCTGTTTCTGGATTGGGTTCAGCCTGCTCGACTTCGGCTTCACCCACTTCACTGTCAGCGCGGCGATGCGCCAGGCCGGCTCGTCGATCGCGACGCTCGGTTTCGCGGCGTCCCCGACAGCGTCGCTGACCACCCTCGACATCGTCACCGGGATCACCGGCATGGTCGTCGTCGCCTTGCAGATCGCCTACTTGCCGACCCTCTACTCCGCATACAACAGGCGCGAGTCGCTGATCACCGTTCTCTCGGCGCGTGGCGGCGAACCCGCGTGGGGTCCGGAAATCCTTGCCCGGCACGTCTGGCTTGATCTCGAAGGGAACCTCCCAGACCTCTACAGCAATTGGGAAACATGGGCGGCAACGGTGTCTGAGAGTCACACCAGCTACCCCGTCCTGATCCACTTCAGATCGCCGCAACCCCTTCGCTCGTGGTTGATCGCGCTGCTGGGTGTCATGGACGCCGCCGCCTTGCAAACCGCGCTCGCGCCGACAACCGCGCCGGTGGAGGCCCGACTGCTGCTTCAGATGGGATACCTGACGTTGCGCGACCTCGCAGCGATCGAGTCCATTCCGACTCGCCGCGACGTGTCGCCAGACGATCCGATCCAGCTGCCGTACGCCGAGTTCGAGGAAGCCGTCAACATGCTGACCTCCATTGGACTGAAGGTTGAGCGCACTGCCGCGCAGGCGTGGCCGCACTTTCGGGGTTGGCGGGTGAACTACGAGGACGCCGCGTACGGACTCGCGAAGCACATCGATGCGGTGCCCGCACGGTGGTCGGGTCCCCGGCGCCGCCAGGAGCAGCCGATCCCGCCAGTTCGGCCGGTCAACCGGCAGCCGACAACGACGGGGTCAGCCGACGGCGCGCTGTCAGTGGGCCGCGAGTTGGCCGAAGAAGGTCAATGAGCCGATAACCGTGCCGTCGTCGGCGTGCAGCGCGGTCGCGATGGCATCGAGGGTGAGCGTCACGCCGTCCGATCTGCGTAGTCGGAGCAGACCGCGAGTCAACATGCCGGTGGCAATCGCCTGCGTGGGCGGCACGAGCGTTTCATCGGGCATGGGTTCTGCGGCGCTGCTGAAGTCGACGAGGGTGAACACGTCGCCAACCAATCGGCGTCCAACCAGTTCAACGGGGGCTTCCCCGAACAGTGCCGCCGCCGCAGCAGAGACCCCGGCGATCCGGCCGTCGCGGTTCAACACGATGCACGGATCGGCCGATGTGGCCACCACGGTCACCCACGCACGCAACGTTTCGCGCAGCGGAGCGAGCTCTGGTGACGATCGCTGAATCAGCGGAATCAACAGGTACGACATGCCATCGTGTTTGGGACCGGGCACGACGGCTACCCCAACGTCACTCACCCGATTACCCACATCCCCCAGTTATTTCCTGACTATCAGCGTGACACACGCGAAGCCGCATCAACACCATGCATAGGTACCGACCGCGCGAGCCCATTCGGCGCAGCCGTTGCAGCGCAAATAGCGGCATACCCCAGCAGTTCCAGGCCGAAGTTTCGCCGCCGACTGAGCTTTAGGCCCGAGGCGGCAGCGTTCTGTCGGTCATCGAGAAACGCAGCCGGGCCATGGCATTCTCCGGTCCGCTCGCAATCCCCGATTCCTCGAACAGTTTCGTGACCCGATCCGCCAGCTGATCGACGTCCCATCGCCGTTTGCCGTTCTCGATGACCGCGGCCGACGTCCATGGCCGGTATATCTCCACGGTGTCGCCCTGTACTCCGAAGACCTTGCCACTGATATGCGCGGAAGCCGAACTGCACAGGAATGCCACCATCGGCGCGACGTTGTCGGGGTGCCAGAAGTCGAATTCTCCGCTGTCGCCGACAATGTCGCCGTAGGCACCCTCGGTCATCCGAGTGCGGGCAGCAGGTGCGATTGCGTTGCACGTCACCGCATAACGTGCCATCTCCTGGGCGACGATCGTCGAGAAGGCGGCGATGCCTGCCTTCGCGGCTCCGTAGTTTGCCTGCCCGAAGTTGCCCAAGAGCCCTGAGGTACTCGACGTGCACACGATGCGGCCTGGACCGCCGTGCTCCTTCCAATAGGCGCACGCCGCGTGGGTCAGTGCGTAGTGCCCTCTCAGGTGGACCGCGATGACCGCGTCCCATTCCTCGGCGGTCATCTTGGCCACCGTGCGATCGCGCACGATGCCGGCGTTATTCACGACCGCATCGAGCCGACCGAAAACGTGGATCGCCTGATCGACCAAGGATGTCGCAGCGTCCACCTCACTGCAGCCGCCGACGTGCGCGCTGGCAATACCGCCGCTGGCGCTGATCTCGGCGACCACTGCCGACGCGGCCTCTGCGTCGACATCGTTCACGACGACCCGCGCGCCATTGCGTGCCAGCTCAATCGCCTCGCCGCGGCCGATGCCGCGACCGGCGTCGGAGATGACCACCACAGCGTCGGACAGGAGTGCCATGACGCGACGCTAGCTGATGCCGACGAGATCGGGATGGGTGCGAAACCAGTCGATGGTGCGACGCAGGCCATCCTCGACATCGACCTGCGGCGTCCAGCCCAAATCGCGCGTCGCAACGGTGATGTCCGGACGCCGCACCAGCGGATCGTCTTGCGGCAAAGCGACGAACTCGATGGACGACGACGAGCCGGCGAGGTCGCGAATCAGTTCCGCCAACTCGAGAACCGAGAACTCGTGCGGATTGCCGATATTGACCGGCCCGGGCAAGCCCGACTGCAGCAACCGGACGATGCCTTCGACGAGGTCGTCGACGTAGCAGACCGACCGGGTCTGGCTCCCGTCGCCCGCGACAGTGAGCGGCTCACCGCGTAGGGCCTGGCTGATGAAGGTCGGGATGGCACGCCCGTCGTCGGGGCGCATCCGCGGGCCGAAGGTGTTGAAGATCCGGACGATGGCTGCATCGACCTCGCGGTGGTCGCGGTACGCAACCGTCATCGCCTCCGCGAACCGCTTGGCTTCGTCGTAGACGCCTCGAGGGCCGACCGGATTCACGTGACCCCAGTAGGTCTCCGGCTGCGGGTGCACCGGGGGGTCGCCGTCCCAGTCAGGAAGGGCGCTCGGTGCCACCGACGGGGGATGCGGTGGCAACCGAGCGAGGGAACACTACAACGGACGCGCCGCCGCCTGGCTGTCGGTGGCGATCGACTCGCGGCTGTTCAGCTCACGGTCGATCCACTCACGGTCGGTCAACGGGACGACCGCCCACACGGTCGTCGACGAATCATGCTGCTCAACGCCCCAGCGAGCGGCCAGCGTCGCGACGATCGAGAGGCCGCGCCCGCTCGTGTCGGTCGGACCGGGCTCGGCCACGGCCGGTTGCGTCGGCGCGCCACCATCGGTAACCGCGACCTCGACACCATGCTCGCCGACTCCCCAGGCGATCGACAGCTGCCCGTCGTCGAGAGCGCGCGCATGAAGAACCGAATTGCCAAGCAGCTCGGTCGCGATCAACGCGATCTCTTCGCGAACCGGCTCTGGCAAGACGGCGAGATCGTCACGAATGACAGCCCGGACGTATCCGACGCTCGCGGGGGTGGGCGTCACACGAAGAGAGCTCACTTGCCGTACGTTCCCCGGCAAACCGGGTCAAAACCTCGCACATATCCCGCCTCGCGGGAGCGCGGCCGAGGGGTGTTGGTCCTCAGCGGGCGTTAGCGGGAAGTTCACCCGCTGCCAGGCAGGGTCACTTCGAAACAGGTACCCCCGCCGTCCCGCGGCCGGGCCTGAACCGCGCCGCCGTGCGCCTCGACCAGCCGCTTCACGATATAGAGGCCGAGACCCACGCCGCCGAATCGTCGCCGCTCGCCGCCGACTTGGTAGAAGCGCTCGAACACCTGCGCGTGTTCACCTGCCGGGATCCCCAGGCCGCGGTCGCACACCTGCGCAACGATCGTCTCTCCCTCCGCACGAACCGAGACGGTGATGGCGCCCCCGTCGGGGGAGTACTTGATCGCGTTTTCCAGGAGCTGACTGAAGACGATCTCGATCGAACTCGGGTCGCCGATCGCAGGTGGCACGTCGGGGGCAATGTCGAGCACGAACTCGTGTTCTCGCGCGACGTTCTTGAACCCCGCAACCGCGGTGCGCAGCAAGCCGCCGAGGTCGAACACGACATGGGTTGGCGCTGGCGCGGCCAGACCCGCACGCGAGCCCAACAGCAACTGCTCGACCAGGGCCGCGAGTGAGCGGGTCCGTTCGGCGATGCGTTCCACAGATCCACGGCGCTCTTCGTCGGTGATGTTCTCCCAGTGGGTCAGCAATGTTGATGCATACCCCTGGACGACGGTGATCGGCGTCCGCAGTTCATGACTGGTCACCGCCAGGAACAGGTCCTTGCTCTCCTCGATCGACTTGGACCGGCTGACATCACGGAAGTCGACGACGGTCTCGCCGGTATCCGCGATCTGCGCGCACAGCACCTCGAGCCAACGCCCCGAAGCAAGCTGATGCTCGGAGACGACACCCGGGCCTGGCGCCGGGAACGGCAACGGGTGTCCCAGCGCCTCCGTCTGTGACAGCCCGGTGAGCTCGTGCGCCGCCGGGTTCCATTGCCGCACGAGACCGTACGCGTCGACGACTGCCATCCCGTCCAGGGTGGCCTCGATAACGGCACGTTCGTGCTCGCGTTGTCGCCTCGTCAGGTCGTAGGCTCGCGCGTTCGCTAGGGCAGCGCCAGCTGCCTCGGCGAGAAGCTCGAGCACGCTGAGCTCGGCCTTTCCCAGTGCCCGGCCCTGCGCGACGAAGAACACGTACAACGCTCCGGACGGCAGCCCGTCGACGTGGGTGAGCCCGATCGCCAGCCGCGGCAGCCGCGCGCTCGTGGCCGCGATCAGCATCGAGGTGTTCGGGTAGTCGTCGTTGTTCAGGGCCATCGACGTGCGCCCCGACGCCATCACCGTGGCCATCGCCGACTCGACCAGCGGAATCCGTTCGCCGACCAGGTGGGACTCGAGTCCGGACACCGCGGCGATCACCAGGTCGTCGCCGTCGAGCATCACGTAGGCAGCGCCATCAGCAGCCAACAGCTCACGACCCGACTCGCTGATCCGCTGCAACACCGTGGGTAGGTCCAGATCAGAGTTCAGGCTCGCGATGACGGACGCGAGGCGGCCCACCAGCTCGACCCTGCGCCGCAACGCGCGCTGCACCGACCGTTGCTGCGTTGCGTCGCGGATGACGGCGAGCCACCCATCGATCGGACCGTCGAGCCATGCCCGCATCGGACTGAAGACGATCCACACGTCGACGAGGGTGCCGTCGGCTCTGCGGCCCTTCGTGGCCAGTGACACGTCTTCGCCGGTCATCACCCTCGCCAGCGCCGCATCGCGCTCCTGCCGGGCGTCGTCGTCGGGGATGCCGGGGAACTGGCTACCCACAACACTGTTTGCGCTCCAGCCGAAGAGCCGCTCGGCCCCGAGGTTCCACAACCGAACCCGCCCGTCGCGATCGCCCGCCACCACGGCGTCGGCCATCGCGTCCAAGGCACGGGCCGCGAGCAGGTTGTCGGACATGTCGTCATCGTGTCACCGCGGACGGCCAACAACCCGTGAATGTGCCCTACGCTGATCGACATGCTGATCGTCACGACGAACGACCTGCCCGGATACCGCGTCGACGAGGTCCTCGGTGAGATCTTCGGTCTCACTGTCCGGTCGCGCAACGCCTTCAGCCAGATGGGTGCCGGGCTGAAATCGATCCTCGGCGGAGAGCTGCGCGGCATGACCACAGCCCTTACCGAGAGCCGCAACCAGGTCATGCAGCGGCTCATCGACGAGGCGACGGCACGCGGTGCGAACGCGATCCTCGCGATGCGGTTCGACACGTCCGAGATGGGCGGAGTCTGGACCGAGATCTGCGCCTACGGCACAGCCGTGCGGGTCACCAAGCTCTAGAAGCCGGACGACGACTGGTGAGCCGCACCGCGAGCGTGAGCACCGCGGCGGCCACGAACGACAGCAGTGATGCGCTCATCCAGCTTTGCGGCGTGAAGTGAATGTCGCGCGCGACGGCTCCCCAGAACCCTGCCCAGCGTGGGATGACGCCAGGGTTGACGAGCTGGTAGACGCAGAAGCCCGCGATCCACGGCCACAACATCGACCATCGGGACGGCGCGTGCTCGGCGACGTCCCATCGTCGATGTCCTTGCAGCACGAAGTAATCCACGATCAGCACGCCGAACAGCGGCACGAACACCGAGCCGATCAGATACAAGAAGTTCTGGTAGTTGCCGATGTGAAACAGCAGCGCGAGCAGGGTCGCCGCGGTGCCGACAGCGAGCGCGAGGATGCGCCGATCCCAATGCGGGCGCAGGTTCTGCGTGCTGACTGCGGTCGAATAGACGTCGCAAAAGGACTGGTCGATCTCACGGATCGCGAGCACCGCGAAGGCCGCCTTGCCCAGGAACACCGCAATGAACGCACCCCACACGCCGTGGTTGGAGCCGTCGCTCGCGGCCGGCACACTCAGGATCGCGACGATGCCAAGTGCGTAGCACGCCGTCTGGGTGATCGTGTAGCCGACGAACGCGGCACTGAACGCCGTCCGACCTGATTTTGAATGGCGGGAGTAGTCGGCTGCGACCGGTACCCACGAGATGGCGACCGCAAGCGCCGTATCGACCGCTGGCCAGAACTCCTGCCATGAGCTGTGCGCGACTGCGGGAAGTGGACGCCGTAGCAGCTGCACGAACAAGTAGACGATCACGATCGCGACGGCAACTGTTACGTACTTGCGAAGGACGCGGACGACGCCCAGCGGGCGAAGGGCGAGCGCGGTCGTAACGACACCGGCGAGCAGGACGTAGCCGTTCTGCGGTACCGATGGCCAAAGCTGGTGCGCGGCCGACGCGATGATCACAATCTCGAAGGTGGCCCAGCCCAGGAGCTGCAAGATATTCAGACCGGTCGGCAGGTAGGACAAGCGAGCGCCGAAAAGGCCCCGCAACAAGACCATCGCCGGCGATCCGGTGCGGGCACCCGGGACCGCCGCCAGGCCGACGGCGGCCGCACCGAGCGCGGTGCCGACGAAGGTCGCGAGCAGGGCCGCTGTCAGCGGGAGGCCAGGGCTGCCGGCTCTGGGTTGGAGCACGAAGAGCGCGGCGGTGAAACCCAGCAAGCTGACCCCGAGGTTGCCCCACAGGCCGACCTGATCGAAGAAGCCCAGAGCCTTGGCGGCCGGCTCGTCGAGGGTAATCGGTGCCTCAGCGTGCGTCGGTACGGTCGCCGTCATTCCCACTCCCTACGCCGGCATTACCCGGTCAGGTTCGAGCGGTCGGCGGCCCAGTGTCGGCCGGAATCGTCGGAGACTTCCGGCCAGCCGCCCTCTCAGCCCGGTTTCGCCCGAGCTCCCGCGGTGTGCGGCTGCCAGCGTACGCGTTCGCAGTAGGGTCGAGGACCATGGCTACTGCGGTCAGCGCATGTTTCGTGCGGGCCGGCAGAGTCGGCGGTGCCGAGCACGCCTTGTACAACCTGCTCGACGGTTTGCGATCGGTGACGACAGCTGCTGACCCTTGGTCGGTTGTCACCGCCGAGCCACTTCAGCTCGGATTCGACCTCGCGCCGCTGCTGACCCGGCCGGTACACGTTCCGGGGCTGCGAAACCGGGTGGCAATCGAGACGCTCGCCCTGCCCGCACTGCGCGGCGTCGACCGCTGGCTGTTGCCCAACTACTACACGCCGTTGGGTTTGCGCGGCCACGTGGTCACGGTCATTCATGACGCGCAACACGAGCATTTCCCCGAGAACTTCTCGGCCCGCAAGCGTGCCTGGCTGCGAGCGGCTCACCGTTACACGATGCGCCGAGCAGACGTGGTGGTCGCCATCTCGCAGTCCGTCGCCACCGATCTGCTTCGCGTGCATGGCGATCGGTACGCCACCAAGGTCGTCGTCATACCGAACGCGGTGTCATTTGCCCGGCTTGAGGGTGGCTCGCTGCCGGCCCAAGTGCCGTCTGATCGCGAGCTCATTCTGTGCGTGGCGGCGAGCTGGCGGCACAAGAACCTTCCGACCTTGGTGGGAGCGTTCGCAGCGGTGACCCGGCGCCGGAAGGACGCGCACCTCGTCCTCGTCGGGCAGGTCTCTGGGCGGCTGCTTGGGGCCAAGATGGCGGACGATGTCGGCGCATTGGTTGCTGAGATGGGACTGCTCGATCAGGTCACAGTCCTGGGCTACGTACCGGATGCTGCGCTGGGCGCGCTATATCGGAGCGCAGCGGTGGTGGCGATCCCGTCGCTTTTCGAGGGATTCGGCCTGCCAGTTATCGAGGCGCTCGGCCTCGGCGTACCCGTCGTGAGCACACGCGCAGGATCGCCGGATGAGATCGCACTGGATTTGCCGGTCTTTGTCGAAAACCCCAAGGACGTCGACGAGTTCGCCGAGCGGCTGCTTGCCGTCTTGGCGGATCCGCGGCGATACGCGCCGACTCGAGAAGCAGCTGCGCGGATCAGAGTTCACTGCTCACCACCGCGGATCGCCCGAGCCTACGTCGATCTGGAGGCAAGTCTCTGAATGCGATGAGTCCGCCGGAGGGTGCTGAGTCCATCTAGTCTCTGGTACGTGGAGCCGACAGCGCCTGGCGCCGATGCGAGCGCGGAGTCGAGGATCCCACCGGGTCGGCGGGGCTACCGGGTTGGACGGACTGCCGCTGCTTCTTTTCTCGCCCGCGTGGTCGCGCTCATCGCAACCCTTGTGAGCGTCCCGGTCGTCCTGAATGCCGTCGGCACGGAAGAGTTCGGGCTATGGACAACCGTGACCTCTGGGGTGGCCCTCCTCAACCTGGCGGACCTCGGCATCGGGAACAGCCTGCTGAACGCGATCGCACGAACGCGTGCGCGCAGCACGGAGCTGACGGTCGCGCGACTTGTATCAAGCGCAACGATCATTTTCGTTTCGGTCGCCCTGCTGCTCGCCGTCGTGCTCACCGTCGTGACGCTAGGCGTCAATTGGGCGTCGATCCTGCGAGTCTCGCAAGCGAGCGCGGCCCGCGAAGCGGTACCCACCATCCTCGTCGTGGGCTTCGCCATGATGGTCAGCTTGCCTCTCGGCGTTACCTCCACAGTCCAGCTAGCTATGCAGGAGGGCTACCGAACGCAGGCTTGGACCATTGCCGGCCAGATCGCGGCCTTGGCTGCGCTCTTGATCGCTGCGAGGAGCAACGCATCGTTGGCGGTTCTTGCAGCATGCCTCGTCTTTGTCCCCGTCATTGCCCAGATAGGCAACTCGATCCGAGTGTTCGGCTTTGAACACACGGCGCTGCGTCCGCGCTTCTCGATGTTCGAGTGGTCGGTTGCTCGGGTGTTGCTTTCGGGGGGCCTCCTGTTCTTGTTCCTTCAGGTGTCTTGGGTCCTTGCGTTCGCATCTGACAACCTCATCATCGACCGGATACTCGGGCCACGGTCGGTAACTGAGTACGCGGTTCCCTACCGGGCGTTCACTGCTGTGGCCACACTCGCGGTGTTGCCAATGTTGGCACTGTGGCCCGCCTACACCGACGCATTCGCGCGCCACGATTACGACTGGCTGCATCGCACGTTCGTCCGCACGCTTGTTGCCATGAGTGCGCTCGGCGTCACCCTCGGCGTTCTGGCACTCGTGTTCGCGCGACCGATTCTTCACGCCTGGGTAGGGAACGACACGCATTTCAGCAATGCGCTGCTGTGGGGGTTTGCCCTATGGTTGCCGACCTACTGCGCTGGCAATGCACTAGCCGTCTATTTCAACGCCCTTGACATCGTGCGGTTCCAGGTGATCACCGTCGGTGCGATGGTGGTGGCGAACGTCGTTCTCAGCATCGTGTTGGTGCATGCGTGGGGTGTCTCAGGCGCAATATACGGATCGCTCATTTCCTACGCCGCATTGGTGATCGTGCCTTCGGCCTGGTACCTGCCCAGACAGCTTCGCAGCCTGCGTGCCTCGCCGGGCCCCACGCGTGCTCAAGCATCAGAAGATACTTCATCGCAAACGTCGAGCACGCTTCTTCCATAGGTCAACGCAGAGTCGTAAGCGCGCGCCAGCGCGGCGCGCTCGTCTGCTAAGGACCACGGACGCGACCATGCCCAGGCACTTGCGAGTTGCGATGCGAGTGCCTCCGAATTCTTCGGGTCGAAGAACACTCCTGCATCGCCGCTGACCTGCTCGCGGTGAACTGCAATGTCAGAACAAACGAGGGGTCGGCCGAGCGCCTTGGCATCTTCGACCGAGGTGTTCCAGCCTTCGTACAACGAAGGCTGCACGACAACGGCAGCCACGCGCATCAAGGAAACAAGATCAGGGTATGGCACCTGACCGAGGACTACTACCTGCCCTACGAGGCCACATTTGGCCACCTGCTGCAGCAATCGAGAGACCGTCTCGTTGGATGGATCGCGGTAGTCGGCGGGCAAACCTGTCATGACGAGCGGGATGTCAGGTCCGGTGGTCTTAAGTTGATCGAGCGCCTCGACCAAGGTGCTGTGGTTCTTGTGTTTCCAAAACTGATTGGCCACCAGAGCAAACTTCGGTGGCAACGAGTACCGGTCGATGACCTCACGCGGGTCTGTATCGAGGTCGGCGAAGGTCAGCGCCGAAGGAAACGAAAGCACCCGCACCTTAGAACGCCAATGGGGGTAGAACTCGTCGAACTCAGTCGCCATCGCATGGCTTGACAGCATCACGACTTTCGCCCGCCGGCATACAGCCCGGTACGAGCGTTCACGCACGGTTCGTTCAGCATCCGAAAAGTACATCGGCAACGCTCGATGTTGGAAATCCGGAAGCCAACCGACAACACCGCGCAACCGCGGGCGAGGCGGTACCGACAACAGCGGTAGCACCGCTTCGGGATTCCGGTGACGAACGTACGCCAGCGGATCGGCGGCGTCGGGCAACGCAAGTGCCCGTCTCACCCTTCGCTCGGCACCGGACCGCGACGAGCGCATTCTCGCGAGTGGTGGTGTGGCGGGTGCATCGAGAAGATGGGCCACTTCGACACCGCTGTTCTCGAACACACTGGCCGCGCTGTCGTCGCGCGTCACGAAAAGTATTGAGCGCTCCTTCGCGCCTCCCGCAGCGATCATGGCCCGAAGCATTGTGCGTGAGACGGTGCCGCCTGCCGCCCACGTCGCCGTTGAAGCGTCAATGACGGCAATGCTCGCAGCGACTGGACGCATTGCTTTCACAGGTTGGACCAATGCGCCACGCAGTCGGCGAGTGCCTCGTGCAACTCGCGAGGCTGCCATCGGCCGAGTGCCCGGCGCAGCGTACTGACTTCAGCCTGCCACATATCAGGATCCCCCGGACCCGGCTCCATAAGGAACGTGCAGTCCTTCACCGACTCGGTCAGCGCGCGCAGTGTCGTCACAACTTCGCCAACGGTCGCTCCGCGGCCTGACGCAACATTGACGCGAGTCGGCGGGTCAACCGCATGACACAGCGCCACAATCGCTTCGGCGGCGTCGCCAACGTGAAGGTAGTCGCGAACCGAGGCAGCCGTTCCCCTCAGAACGACCACGTCGAGCGCAGGATCAGCAAGCTGTCTGAACACCTCCCACGCCAACAGGCGGCGTTGTGCCGGTCCGACGACGGAGAACAGCCTGCAAACGACTGCGTCGACGGAGAAGCACCGCAGGTACTGCTCCGCAAGGAGCTCGCAGACGAGCTTCGAATACCCGTAGGGCGAAAGTGGTCGGCAGGGTGCGTCTTCAGGCACCGGCAGCACCGCGGGTTGTCCGTAGACCGCAGCGCTTGAGAGCAGTACCGCACGAGTCGGCGAACCACTGCGGCGCAGGGACTCGAGTACGTTCGTCCAACCGAGCGCGGCCGCCCTAAACGACGCGGCCGGCGCAACAAAAGAGTCACTAACCGACGCTGGCCCGGCAGCGTGCACGATCGCATCCGGTCGAAAGTCATCAATGACGGGGACCAGATCGGCGTCAACAACATCGAGGCACCTGTGGCCCCCCGGCCAACCTGGACCGGGCTGCGACGCGCGGCTCACGCCGAGAACGACATGACCCGCGGCGGCGGCGTAGCGACCGATCTCGCTCCCGATGAACCCTCGGCTGCCGGTCACAAGAAGCCTCATGTCGAGTACGCCAAGAACGAGTACAAGCGACCGGGCTCGCGGCACTTCATCTCGAGAGCTGCGGACCTGGCTGCAGGGTCGAACACGGCCCGCCACGCTCGCTGCTGAGCCAGCTGGCCACCGATCGCTGCCAGCCGTCGTGACCTGGAGCCTGGGTAAAAGTTGATCATCGAGTCGAGCGGCCCCCAGCTTCGAACGATAGACAGTCCGGCATCGCGGAAGGCCGTGAGGTAGCGGTCGAGCGGATGCGCATTCTCCCCGCCATAGGCATGATGGAGCGGGTGACCCTCGAGGAACTCCAGAAGCTGCGCGTCATCGTCCACTACATGTTCTCTGACAAACAGCACCCGTCCACCAGGGCGCAGTACACGCCTCGCTTCGCGAAGCCCCTGGTCAAGGTCCGCGAGGTGGTGGAGGACCTGGCGACCGAATACGAGATCAACAGAATGGGTCCGCAACGGAAGTCGTTCACCCGAGCCCACGATGCCTTCGATGCGCTTCACGCCGACGTTGGGCAAGGAGCGGATCGCGCCGACCCCGACTTCGGTGCTCGCGTCTGGATCCACGGCAATGACATCCCACCCGAAGGCGGCCAAGGCAAAGCTTGCGATGCCGTGTCCAGCGCCGACATCCAGAGCACGTCCTCGTCCACCGCCGATGATGCGTCGAATCGCGTGGAACTCACTGCTGGCGGCATACCGGCGAGCCGCTTGTGTGACAGGAAGGTCGAAGTAGTTGTCCAGGATCGCAGACCCATTTCTGGGGTCGCGGCGAAAAGCTCGAACGGCGTCCTCCCAGGACGCGATCGCTGGCTCCCTCGACACCGTCACCGCCTAGTCGCCACTAACAGGCAAGCTGCGAAGCGCCTTGGCCGGAACCCCGGCCACGAGCGTCCAAGGAGGGACGTCTCGTGTGACGACGGCGCCGGCCGCAACGACACAGCCTTCACCCAAGTCGACGCCCTTCAAGATCATGGCCCGCACACCGACCCACGACTTGTCGCCGATACGCACCTGGCCCCGCGGAACGTGCGTCCAGTCCTTCTTTCCGCGCAGCCAGTCGACCACGTCACCACGCCGGTTCTCGAACTCAAGCGCATGTGAGTCATGGTCCATGATCACGACATCGAAAGAGATCAGCACGTCGTCGCCGATTTCGATGCGCTGAGCTGCATCGACGAGGCTTCCGCCGCCGATGTGCGT
>ODAK010002303.1_pt1 | contig 20082 bp, 15 predicted proteins | sample 1539591 | NCBI WGS metagenome assembly ODAK01 (sample SAMEA3539303, study PRJEB22396) | soil metagenome | biome: tundra; feature: field; material: soil | place: USA | collected 2010-05 | depth 0.15 m | reverse complement strand
CTTCGGTGCGCGCGCTCGACGCGCGCCCCGTCCAGCCCGCGCTCCTCGAGTTCGTGCGCGGCCTCGTCTTCGCGCCCGTCGGGGCACCCGGTGGGGCTGTGGCCGAAGGAATCGTCCGCGACGAAAAGGCGAAGGCCGAACACGCGGATGCGCTCGCGGATCGGCCTGCCGAGCACGCGTCGGAGATCGACGTCGAGGTCTCAGCGCGCTGACGCGTCGGATCCCTGATTCTGTCAAGACTCCTTAGAAATTTGACGCCGCTTCTCCCGCTCTCTACACTCCCGTTCCCTTCGGAAGCGAGCCGAAGTAGCTCAGTTGGTAGAGCAACTGATTCGTAATCAGTAGGTCCCCAGTTCAAGTCTGGGCTTCGGCTCCAATCACTTAGCCCTCCTACGGCGCCCCTGAAATCGGCAGCGGTTACGAGAACGGTTACGAAACGTAGCCGATCGTCGCCGTTTCGAGCGTCTCGACGGATCCAGAGACCCATCGGCCTACCTTCGTCGCGGGAGGCCAGTCATGGAGCGTCGATACGTTCTCGCCAGGGATGCCGCAGTACGCATCGGCGTTCGCACCTCCACGCTTCGGAAATGGCGAACCCTCGGGAAAGGACCCAGCGGATGGATTCACGCGGGGAAGACCGTCGTGCTCTATCCGGTGGAGTCCCTGGACTTGTTCCTGGACGAGCTCGAGAGAAAGAGTCAGGGCGAAAGCGGCGAGAGGGTGGCGTCGTGCGGTGGAAGGTAGATCCTCCGGGTTTCATATTCGAGAGTCGCCGGCACATCGCGAAGTTTTCAGTGATCGTTCCCGGAACGAACGCAATGCGCCGTCGAAAGAAGACGATCTACGTCGAGAAGAGAGACGCGGCGCTTGAGCGATGGGCGGAGTTTCGGGAGGAGGTCCTCCGCGGCGAAGCGCCGAAGCCAAAGGTGGTCACCTTCGGGGACTACGTCGGTCGGCATCTGTCGGACCACCTACGTCGAGTGTCTCCGGCCACAGCGACTTCATATGAGCAGATGAGTCGAATCCATCTCCTCCCGTTCTTCGGCGAGCTGCGACTGGACGAGATCAGCATGGCCTCAATCCGAGACTTCGTGGGGCACCTCAAGAGGTATCGGTCCGAGGCAAGGAGCCGATTCGGGCGACCGCTCAGCCCCGTAACGATTAATGATTGTCTGGCCGTTCTTAGGGTTCTGGTGCGGGACGCTCACGAGCGTGGAGTCATCGAAACGCTGCCGTGGCGAGGGCGATGGCCTCGTGAAAAGACGGAAGCCCTCCGCCTTGAGCTCACTCCCGAAGAGCAGCGCCGGTTCCTCTCTGCTTTCGACGATGAACGTGCTTTTCGCGAACATGTGGAGCGTATCCGTTCGAAGGGCAAGGTTGTCTCAAGTCCTCGGTTCGGCAGATCTCCCCGCTCCTTTGGTGGGGGCCGAAGATCGGAAGGAGAAGCCGTCGGCGCGCACTTTTTCCGATTCCGATCCCTGAAGCCTCTCTTCGTTGTAGCGCTTGAGACAGGCCTTAGAAGGAGTGACTTACTCTCGCTTCGCTGGCGGTCAATCGACCTAGAAAACGACTGGATCCGTATCACGATGAGAAAGACGAAGCGTGAAGCGGTGATTCCGATCTCCGCGGCATGCCGCGGAGCCCTTTCCGAGCTGTACCAACGTTCGGTGCTTGCAGAGTTCGTCTTCGTCCGAGACGACGGCCGTCCTCAGTCCTGGACCATGGTGAAGAAGGCGTTTGAACTCGCGAAGCTTCTCGCCGGTATCACGCGCCGCTGCCGATTTCACGACCTGCGCCACACCTTCGGATGCCGACTCGCGAGCGGTGGAGTGAGCATTCAGGTCATAGCGAAGGCGATGGGACACAGCTCTGTCCAGATGACGGAGCGCTATGCGCGGCCTTCGGAAGAGTCGCTGAGGGAGATTCGACGCGTTCTGGATACGCAGAAAGCGAAAACGCCCCCTGGAGTGAACCAGGGGGCGCATATTGGCTAGTTTGTGTTTGCGTACACCCAGCGCATGAAGCGTTCGGTGTCGAAAAGGACTCCACGGGAGCCCTCGATTGCGATTCGGCCCTCGAAGAGATGCGATTTCTTCGAGAGCCACAGGTCAAGGTGTGAGGCCTTCCAGTCAAGGATGGCCCGTGCTTCCGTGTGATTCAGACGTTCCTTGACGGGACGCGCAAAAGGCCGGGTCTTGGACGCGCGATAGACCCGCAGCACAAGCCACGAGAGCTCGTCACGCAGTCGGAGCATCCAGAAACCCTTGTCGGAAGAGGACTCCGGGGGTGGAGGCGGTTGAAAGAGCGGAAAACCACGGTCCGGTCCTTCGATGTGTCGAAGAATGCCGCGCCGACGGAATTTCGCGAGATCGGCACGGCATTTCAGGTCGGGTGAGTCGAGAAGAGCATCGCTCTTCCCTAACCAGGCGACGAGCCCGGGATGAGAGGCGATCTCGAACGCTTCCTTGCGGACATCAGGACTCGGACTCGCGAACTCGAGCTGCGCGAGCTTCCTGAGCTCTCGCGAGTATTCGGGCACGTCGTCGATGAGAAAGGGGCGATAACGGAGCCTGGTGTGAAGAGGCACTTCTGAGAGCCATGCTTCAGGATCGTCAGGCTGAAAATTAGTGAGCCAAAGGGGGCGCTTGCATTCACTGCAAGCGTCCGTCGCGGGCCCTCCTGGTCCGGCGATCAGTGGCTCGGCGAATCCAATGACGCCGCCGTCAGGCGAACCGCAGTTCCGAGTGGAATCAACGCGGCCGCTTGACAACGGCGTGGTTCGTTCGTTACCATTTGGTAAATCGGTTCGGAGTTTGCTGCCCATCGTCTTCTCCTTTAGATCCAATGGGGTGAGTGAGACTCCGCGTCGAATGGCCAAGCCGAGGTGACACTCGCTTGGCCTCTTTTTGATCGCGGGGCTAAGGTCGACCGGAAGAGAGTCCGTGGCTCTCGAGATGCACCTCCTCCCTACGGAAGACTTCTCTACTTTCAGTTGTCAAAGACCGTGGTCTACACAGGCAGCGCTGCTGCCATGCGTTGCGTCTGCTTGTCTGGGAAGGGTTAGTTTCCTCCTTCTCTGGCTACCGGCTCAAGCCCGATCGTCTTGCTCTGAGGCGTTGAAAAAAAGGGTTTCAAACCGACTTCAAGAGAAAATCAATCTGGCGAGCGATCTGGCGCCGAGAGAGGAGAGCGTTTGCGGTGCGCTGCTCGAGTCTAGGTGCGGAGATCTACTTTAGGTTCCTCGTGGGTCTAAATCCTCCTTAAGCGGCCGGTCTCAGGCGCCGGGCCGTCAGAATAATGTGGGCTCGAGACGGCGGGAAGTCAAGGGTATTTCTGAGGGCGGCGTCACCCCTGCATCACTCTGGATCTCCTTCGGCTTCTTAATGGCGACGTAGGTGTTGATCGTTGTAAAGCGTTGAGATCACTGATCGCCCCGATAGCGGTCGAGGGTGCCCGGTATGGAAGGCCATCAACGCGTCGCAGCGAACGCCTCAGCACGGAATGGTCTCGGCGCTGAAGGCGCCGGTGGGCGTCCCGCCGGCCATGATCTTCACATAGGCCGAGTAGTTCGGAAGGTGGAGGAGGTCCGCAGCAGAGGCCTCCTCCCGGAATTCCCGGGATATGACCCGCGCGTCATCGGGCCCTAGCCGAAAAGAGATCAAGGTGCCGACGTTTCCCAGGATCGCCGGCCGCACAGGTTCCTCGAGCTGGGCGAGGTACTGGTTCGCGAGGATAAGGTTCACCCGGTACTTCCGAAGTTCGGAGAGCATGTTCGCGAGGCTTTCCGTCGCAAAGGTCTGGAACTCGTCGAGGTAGACGTAGAAGTCCCGCCTTGATGGTTCTTCGGTGTCGGTCCGCGCGAGACCCTCCAGGCCGATTCGCGCCACGAGGAGAGAACCGAGAAGGGCTGCCGCCCCCTCACCGATGCGACCCTTCGCGAGGTTCACGAGGAGGATCTTGCCCTCATCCATGATGCTTCGAAGGTCGAGCGAACTCTTCTCGGCGGTTAGAATCTTCCGAAGATAGGGGTCCGCGAGAAAGGCTCCGACTTTGTTCTCAATCGGCGCGATGACGCTCGCGCGGAAGGCCCAGGGGTAGTTCTCGTATTCCCGAGTCCAGAACAGCCGGACGTCCGGGTTCTCGACGTGCTCCAGGGCTCTTTTCCGGTAGTCCTTGTCGTGCAGAAGGCGCCCGATGTCGGCAAGCGTGGCCTCCGGCTGGTCGAGCAGCGTGAAGAGACAGTTCCGGAGGATGTGCTCCATCCTCGGGCCCCAGGAGTCGCTCCAGATCTTGCGGAAAATCTCGAGTAGCCCCTGGGCCGCAAGAGACCTTCTCTCCCTTGGCACGGACTCCAGAGGATTGAAGCTCAAGGGACTCGTCAGATCGGTGGCGTCAAGGTAGACGAGATCGTTCTGCCTTGATTCGGGAACGGCTGGCAGGAGCTTTCGCACGAAGTCCCCGTGAGGATCGAAGAGAGCGAGCCCTTCGCCGTTCTCCATATCCTGACGGACCAGAAACTCTAGCAGAGTCGTCTTTCCCGTGCCGGTCTTCCCAAGCATGTACATATGCGACCTCCGGTCTCTTCGCCGGATGCCGAAGATCCGCCTGTCATTTCGAAAGGAAACCCGGCCGATCCGGGTGAAGTCTTCTTCAGACTGTGCGCTCATGCTTTCAAGTGAAACGCACCCGTCATGGCGCCAAAACGGTGAAGGACCTGCCGAAGGCGGCAAGTTTTTCAGCGTAGGAGAGGCCCCTCCTCCTTGCTAGGGTTTGGTCAGTAGCTTGACAAATCCATAGCTCAAGAGAAAGGAGGTGAGGCAGAGGTGTATAGCCCCCAGATCCGGGACGATCTCATTCCACCCATTTACCGTGCGGCGAAAGAAGACGGTGTTCCTATGACCGTCTGGGTCTCCCGGGTGCTCGGAGAAGCGCTCAGAAAGCGCGCAGCGCGAAATCGTGCGCCGAAAGAGAGCTGTCTTCGAGTGCCCATTCTCGGGATCAACTTGAAAGTGAAGAAAGGAGGAACAGATGTACTCACGTTGGAAAGTCCAGTGGGCCGCGCTTCTGGGTGAAGCGGTCACCCGGCCGGGGATGCTTCTTGAAGCCTATTCCCGCTTCCACGACTACTCGATCGGAAACCAAGTGGCAGCTCTTTTTCAGTGCTTGGCTCGAAACATCAAACCGGGACCCCTCGCTTCCTTCGGGAAGTGGAAGGAGCTCGGTCGCTCGGTGAAAACCGGGGAGAAGGCTATCTGGCTCTGCATGCCCCTTGCGATCGTAAAGCCCAAGGATCCGGACGACCCGAAGTCCGAGATCGTCTCGTATCGACACTTCATCTGGAAGCCGAGGTGGTTCGTGCTCTCGCAGACCGAAGGGAAACCCTATGAACCGGAGTCGATTCCATCCTGGTCGAAAGAGGAGGCCCTCGGAAAACTGGAGATCAAAGAGGTTCCGTTCGTGGAACTCGACGGAAACATCCAGGGATACGCGAAGGGAAGGACGATCGCTGTCTCACCGCTTGCCGAGGTTCCCACAAAGACCCTCTTCCACGAACTGGGTCATGTCCTTCTGGGTCACACGAAAGAGGGAGAGACGAGAGAAGGGGTGGACCTGCCGATAAACCTCAGGGAGGCCGAGGCGGAGTGCGTGGCGCTGATCTGCTCAGATGCGCTCGAACTCCCCGGTGGCGACTACTGCCGGGGCTACATCAACCACTGGTACGGGCTGGGAAACCCTATCCCGGAGGCCTCAGCTATGAAAATCTTCGGGGAGGCCGACGCCATTCTCAGGGCAGGCAGAATCTAGAACTCTTGAGCCCCTCTATATTCAGGAGCCAGCGGAAGTGCTGGCTCTCTTTTTTTGTGCTGGCCGGAAACTGCTGTCGTAGACGTTCTCGCGGTGCCCGAGAGCGGAACGTGTAAAGCGTCTACTCCCGAGGTCAGGCGTAGGCGACGTACGACATCCGAACACTTATCTAGTTGAGTTGTAAATCGCCATCACCTCCGCGGCGGAAAGGGCGCGGTTGTAGATGCGAACGTCGTCCACTGCGGCTGGAAAATATTGTGGTGAACCATCCACCTGGCCGACTGATCCGCTTTGTATATATCCTGGGTTTGGTCCGCCACTCGAACTGACCAGAACCCCATTTTTATAAAGATTTTCAACGGAGACACCACCACTATATTTATACGTAAGAGCGAAATGAGTCCATGAATTTAAGGGTAGGGCCGACAATCCGGTACCCACGTATCCAGCTGTGGTATAAACAACACCTACCACATTACCGTCGGTTTGATATCGCAATTCCACCGTATTGCTTCCAGCTACTATGTCTGAATAAACTGACGGCGGAGCCGCAGAGCTATTCACCCAAGCCATTTCAGTATATTCAGAAGAACTCCCAGAAGTAGATGGGCCAGCCAGAGCTACATAATCATCCACCCCATCAAATGACACTGCCCCGCCAATCTTGCCCGTTGTCCATGCCATGCCCGTACCATTGCCATTCTTTGCCGTGCCGTTATTCCCACTGCCGCTCGAGTCTTCAAACCCAGATGTTTGATTGTTAGAGATAGAACCAGATGTTCCTCCATCAAACTTCCAGTATCCAACAAGTCCGTTTGAATTATAGAGCGGAGAAAGAGACACATTGCTTCCTATTCCTATGACTCCCGGATAGTTCGGAATGGACGGATTGTTTTGATAAGCGACCCTTTGTCGCGCCGATTCCGGTAGGGCGGTGAGTATCCGGCTCCCTCCTCCGCTCACATAGGTATAGTAATTGCCGGTGGTAGTGGTATTAACAGGGTCCACCGGCAGATTGGAAAGAGGGCTGCCAAAAGAGATTTGGGAGAAAGTGACCGGTATCCAACCCGTGCCGTCCGTTTTCTTGAAATTAGCCGTTGTCGCGCAGTTGTATGAATAGCCGACGGGAAGGGTCGGCAGGCCAAGGTTCGAGCAGGTAGAGGTGGTATCCGGAATGGAGATATAGACTATGGAGGAAGTGCCCATAAAGCCGCCGGTTACATCTCCGCTGAAGAGGCCTAGAGAAGTGTTTAGGGTGGAAAGGTCGGAGAGTCTGGTGGAGTCTCTGGATTGTTTCAGGAGTTCCGAGGGGTTGAGGGTCAGGATGACGACGACGGAAAGAATAGCGACCATAGCCAGAACAATCAAAAGCTCGATAAGGGTGAAAGAGGAACGGCGATTCATCGTATCAATAATTGTATAAAACGACCATGACTTTGTGTAGGGCTAACTATTTGACATGACGCTGCCACGTGGGCCTAGCGAGGCCAAGCTAAGCGGCGGGTGCAGCGAGTCCGCATGTGTGCGCTGCTAGGCGCAACTTCTTACGGTGCCTTGGCTTCCGCTCCAGCCACTGCGAGAACGCGTTCGTGTTGTTTTAGAAAGAGAGGGTCGCCGAAAAGTAGCTGTAGTGCCTGCACTGGCCACACTTTCGCGAGACCTGTGTTCTCTTCAAAGACGACGCGGGGTCGGCCAGTCTGCTTGCTGACGGCCACCTCAGAATAGGCAAGATACTCGCCGACTATTCCAATGAATCGGCATGCAGCCCCGCCCAACACGATTCCGTCCGGAGCAAAACTCACGGGTCCGGGGCGTGTGAAAGCGGGACTTCCACTGTTGCCTGGAAAGGCGAAGGCGTCAATGTAGAACGAGCCGTCCGAGTTGATTACGCTCACCATGCCACGTCGCGCGATGGGAATAATTCGGCCGAGATCGCTGAGCCCAGGCTGGTATGAGAGAAGGAATACGTCCTGCAGTTCGGTCAAGGAATCCGACGCTAAGAACAGGGAGTCTGGGACAGCGAGGTCGTCGAAGTCCGCGGCTCTGGCAAACGGAAACGTGGCGAGGTCGGCTTTGTCGCTTGCGATCCATGTAAGCGCGTGCTTTCGGCTGATGGATGAGAGGTCCAGATACGCGGCTTCGCCCGACTTGCTGTTCAAGAAGGCCGCAGCGTGTCGCTTTTCGGTCTCCTGCTGCACGAGAATCTCGGCAACGTGACGAGCCGTTACGATGTATGTCAGGGGCGGGTGGGCAATGAGAGTGCCAGTGCCGATGAACTCGTTTGTAAAGGGATGTTTCGCATCGTCGGTCGACTCGCGAAACCCCAAGAACACGACAGTCTTCCGGAGACCGGTTGAAAGGCAAGGATCAAATGGCTTCGGAGGAGGTGTCGGTGCGGGGCTCTCAGCGTATGCCGTCAAGGCTAGGCCGAGGAGCAAAAGCGGGAAAGACCGGTTACGAATAGACGTCGACATTGTACCTCCTCAGAAACCTAGACATCTCTCGCCTGTCTAGTCGGCCCTAAGCGGTCGAGATCATCGGATATGCTACCTATTGAACTGCTCTCCTCGCGCCGATCTCGCAGGCCATACCGATGTTGACGGTACCTGAACGCCTCTGGCCCGCCCTCGAGCTCGAGCATCGCAGTAGTCACGTCTGGCGATTCAAAGCAGCCCTCCACGGCAACGACACATCGTCTACCACTGGGCGGCTGGGGCTGGTTCTCCATCTTAAAGACATAGTCCGCGTCTCCAAGAACCGGTACGTTGGCGTTGTGCGTCACGATCAGTATTTGACGACTGAATTTAGCGCGCAGCAGCTTTGGGACGATGAGATGGACCACGAAACGATAGCCGAGCTCGTCCTCCGGTTGATCGATCAGGAGCGGCATTCCTCGCGTCTCCAGGGCAAGACTTAGGAGAGCTGCACTCTGTTCTCCGGGCGAGAGACCGGCGCTGAGATCTGAATAGGTCTGTTCGCCTTGTCGCCGGACCCTTATAAGGAGACGGTCAGGTACCACAACGGTCTCAAGGCTATTTCTCCAGTGAATGTTTTCCACAATCCGGGTGAGCACCCTCTCCGTGTTTTCGGTGATATCGCATTTCCTTGCAAGGGTGAGCTTACCTTCATGTAGGCCGGCCCGAAGGGCCTCCGAAAGGTCCAGTGGAGATAGCTTTCGGCGAACCTTTTCCAGCTGCAAGTCACGATTCTTAATCTGCGACTCGCGTGTGGCGACACCGTCACATAGCTGATTCAAAGTGTCGGCGTACTGACCTTGGTCGCCAGCCCTCTCCACCTGAATCTCTATCTGGTGCTCGAGTGCATCGGTAAGCTCTGCGGCTTTTGTTTGGCGTATCCGACTAACGTCCTCGTCTAGTGCGCGAAGGTCGCGCAGCAAGCCTTCGCGCCCCTCTTCCAATAGCAGTATTTCGTCGTCTAGCTCCTTCAGTCGAGGTAGCTTTTCATTCTCGATTCCCCCTATGTCGTTCCGCAGTTCCGCCACGCGGGCCACGACCCCCATGGGCGACTCTATTCCGATCTTCGCGAGGCTCGCTCCTACCTCCGCGTCATGCGTCTGTTTCTTCTCGCGCCATTCCTGCTGCACAGGGGTGGCGCTGGCTGCCAGATCGTTGACCGCTTCGCGCAATGACACCCGTAGGTCACGAATCCTCGATAGGCCAGCGTTCATGAGATCTGACCACCGACTAAGCAGCGCAGCCTCTGACACGTTCTCGGTGGTAAGTACCAGCGTTTTCGCGGAGAACAGTTTCAATAGCTCACTGCTTTGAGGGGTTACAGGTTTATCGAGTTCTTCGGCTGCAGCCTTAAGCCGCGTACCGATCCGTTCCAGGTCCGTCGCAATCCTGGCAGCGCCTTCCCAACGCTTCTCATCCTCTCCTGGCAGATGTTGCTGTTTCTCTTTCAGCTCCTCTTTGAGTGCTGGTAACGCCTTCGAACTCGCGCGCAATTCTTCGCGCTCCTGATAAAGCGGAGCGAGCTTGTCAGCGTTCTCGCCAAGAGACGTGACTACCAGCTCACGGTTGATGCGATAGCTTGTCGTACCGGCAAACTCATCCAGCATATCGAGCTGCCGAGAGAGGTCGCCGCGCAATCTGTTGATGCGGCCCTGTTCGTATACCTCAACATCGAAGTGCCGGTCGTTCTCAGGTACCAGCTGTCCGCCCTTAAGCAGAAAGACCTTCGGTTTCGACGCACACTGAACCACCCTCAAATCTCGTTCACTGGTTTCGAATATGGGCTCAAAGGTCCGTCGTATGAGATAGAACTTCTCGTCCTGCCGCACAGCGAGCTCGACCGTGCTTCCGTCTCCAAGGATGCCGTTTAGTCTGCCCAGCAGATCGTTACGAACGGGCTGCGACAGAAGAATCTCGTCTTGTAATCCAAAGCGAATGAAGTCGAACACCGCGGACTTGCCAGCATAGTTTGGCCCGATGATGCAGGTCAGATCCTCACTAAATCGAAACGTCTGACCGTCGCAGTAGCCGCCCGCAACCCGCACAGCGAGCAATGCGGATTTGCGGCGCGCTGAGGGCGGAGTCCGCGAGATGCGGGTCTTGGGTTCGCAGGCGACTTGCTTTAGACCTGCTATTGAAGGCTCAGCCATGCGAAACCACGAAGCCTCAGTTCCGATGTCAGCGAGCGAATGGCAGTCACTTCGGTTGAACGGCGCGAGGCAATATCGACTGCCTTGAATCTGCTCGGCATTCGCGGACTCAAGTACAAAGCGATTGATCCAGTTCCCGCTGTCATCAACGGCGATGTACCTCACCTTATCTTCCGGCGCCTGAATAAGGCGTATATGACCCGACTCGAGCCAGCGTACCTTTGTGCCCACCTTTCTTGAGGAATCGAGTAGGCCGATCTTCCCCGTGAACGGGTGAGGCACTATCGTGATCCCACCCTCGAGGTCTATCTTATTGAGGATATCGTCTATGGTCTTCGTCGAGGCGTCGTTTGTGTCCCCGATCCTGGCGATCCCAAGCCAGCCGATGAGTCTCAGCTGGAGGTCCTTGGCGAAGTCTCCGGGGAATAGCGCGAGTATGTGTGCTCCCTCGTGAGAGGTGATTTCGATTCCGGGTAGCACCGTAAGTGGACGACCAGGCGCCTTGGCGGCCGCGGCGATATCATCAAACGATCCAAACGTTTGGTGCTCCGTTATCGCCATGATATCTACGTTTTCGGCCCGCGCTCGCGAGACGATATCTGCCGGTTTAAGACCGTTCGAATGAACGTGAAGGTCGGCCTTAAACCAGCGAGTCCCTACGCAGGGGCCTCCAGAAATGGCCTCAAGCCAATCTGTAGCACTGATTTGAAAAGGTGTTGTACTCATGAGCCCCGCAGGCCAGCGACCACGATAAGGTGCCGACCAGCACCTGGCCGCTAGCTGTCTGTACACATCCTACACCCGCCTCCGCCGATGGCGCTATACCCGGCGGGGAGAAAGAGCCGCTTGTGTTTTCGGCGGAGGAAAGCCGGACCAACGAGGGGGGAGTCCTTCCTCATGCGGCTTCCGCCGCAGCATCTGATCTACCACGGTTGCGATCCGAGGCGTCTTTGGTATTCTGAAAAGACCTGTACGAGGCACTGCGTTCATGGATTCCTGGATTGGTTCGAAACCAATCTATCAGGACAGGTAATAATAGCTCCCAAGTTCGAGGTACGCTCCGTGCAAGGCTACATACAACGTGGAATATCTTGCCGGTAGCGGCATAGGTTCTCAAGGTACGAAGAAACACCGGCAATGCCCGGTGTTTCTTGTGGTCTGTTGCGGCTGTAAAGATGTACCACCTTGTGGATAAATACGTGCCTATCCCCTGAAGGCATAAGTAACTATAATAATACTATGAAGAATTTATGGGTACTAAGTCCAATCGCAATGGGGATACTCCTTGCCGAAGGCGTGGACGCTAATTTGAACCACAACCAAACTGCGTTTAATTGGGTTTTGCTTCTGTCGTTTCTATTGCTTGAAGGTCTGCTTTATAGGATTCTTAAAAATCAAGACAAATAGTCTCATACCGCCATATTCGTACACAGAATATGAGGTGTTTACGTTATGCACAAGGAGGGGTATTCCCTTATGCTAACAGGCTGGCATAATGAAAGTATCTGTATAGTCCGCTATTGACTTTCTGACATCGCCTGCACTATGATTGCGAAACAAAAAAGGTCGGAGAATTATCTAGCAAGATAAGTCAAACGGAGTTTTTTGTGTCTTTAGCGCAGTTGCAAGGCACAGTGTGCCCCCTATAGGACTTGAACCTATATCTAACCTTTCGACGAGGTTTTCCGGTTTTCAAGACCGGTGTTCTATCCATTGAACTAAGGGGGCATACTCTACCTTTCAACTGCTCTTGAGCAGTGCACTTCTTCAGTCTTTCACTTGTGATGGCTATGGAGTGCGAACCTGTTTAGTTTTAGGTTTGAATGGGACCCACCTTATCCGTGGGTTCTATTCTTTTTTTTCGACTTTTTGGTCGGACTCTCAGACGGAATTTCAGCCATCCACCATTACGAGGTTGGATGACGGTTCCGTCCTTTCGGACTACGTAGTTGCAGAGCATATACCCGTCGCTGGTTGGGAAACACCTTTGTGCTTCTCGATTATCTGACTTATGCATCTTATATGTGCGGTACGCACCCATAACCACCACGAGCGAAAGACTGAAGTATTAAATTGTAAAGCAGTTGTTTTTGTTCCACGAACAACCAAAACGCCCCCTGATAGGAAGGACTGTTAGGATTCAACTAGAGAGAGTTTGCCCTGACGGCTGGGTGCATCGGGGAAGACAAGAAGTGTTACCACTTTTTGGATCCCCCTCTGACAGGGTGATCTGGCGATTTGCCGATACACCCATGCGTCAGAACAAACTGCCTTCCGGTAACCTCGCTCGCCAGAGTCAAGGAATCCTGCTATCAGGATTCTTATATTGTAACATATTTTGGCGTTGCGTTCAACAAGTGAGGCTATGCCAAGCCGGCAAGATATTCCCCGTAGGAAGGCGCTTCAGGCTCCCTTAGAGTGATCGCAGGGAGAAGACTGGCTCATGCGGCTTTCTCCTTGCGTTTGAACCACCCGCGATTGCGCTTCGGGGTTGCTTTGGTATTCTGAGGAGGCCGAAACGGCGTGTACCGAACATGGATGCCTGAGTTGGTTCGAAACCAATCTAGCAGGACAGGTAATAATAACTCCCAAGTTCGAGGTACGCTCCTAGTAAGGCTACTTGAAGACATTTCGAAGCGGCTGGCGACGTCCAGAAACGGGCGGGCCAGCGTCAACACTACATCTTTGCCCGCTACGACGCGGTTCGAGGTGACATCCTCGAGCAAAAGCCGTTCACGGGCGTCAGGAAGTGTTTCGTATTGAATTGACAGGCTTCCGACGAGTTCGAGGAACTCCTGAAGGTCCTGCCGGACAGTCCCGAGGTTCGTGTCCACTGTGCTAAGGCGCTCCTCGGTCTGAGCGCGTTCCGTGAGAAGCGCGGATTTCTTGCGTTCCAGCGCCGTTCGGTCCAGGACGCCGTCAAGGTAGGCGTCTGTTAGCCGGTCAAGCTGGTTGTCGACACGGCTAAGAGCCAGACGAAGTGCGGTCTTCTGCACTCCCTCCTCCTCCTCCCAGGTGTCGGTGAGTCGAGCGGCTTCCGCTCGAACGTATGCCCATTCTCTCGGCGAGAAGTCACAGGGGGCGAGGGTCTGGAGCACCTTGTTTTCTAAGATGTCCTCGCGAACGCAGGTCGTTGGGCAGGTCCGAGTCTGACAGCGGTAATAGACGCGGCCCTTGTGACGCGACCCAATGAGGGAGAGTCCGCAGACGTTGCACTTCCAGAATCGCCGGAACTTGAAAGCATGCCGCTGTACCCTCTGGACGAGCTTGCCAGAGAGAACCCGCTGCACGGCGTCGAAATCGCGCGTTGAAACTACGGGCGAGTGGACGCCTTGAAACGTCTCGCCGGTCTTCCGCAGACGAATGAGCCCGATATAGAAGGGGTTATGAAGGATTCGAGAAAAGCGCTTGGAGGTAACCACCTTTCCCTTTGAATTCCTGAGACCGCGCCGGGCCATCTCGTCCTGAAGTCGCTCGAGGGAATAGTCGCCGGAAGCGTAGAGCTCGAAGGCGGTACGGACCAGCGGCCCGCGGACAGGGTCGATGGCCTTCGGCTTTCCGCCGCCGCAGTTCAGGTATCCGATCGGTGCTCCCAGAGGATAGATTCCCTGCTTCAGGCGCCCGTAGAAGCCCTTAAGAGTCTCCTCCCTGAGGTTCCGCACATAGTGGGCGGCAACGACCGCCTGAACGTCTGCGGCGAGGCGGCCTCCCGTAGAGGTCATGTCAAGGCTTTCGCTCACGAAGCGAACATCGACGTGTCGGTCGATCAGCTCACCGAGTTCGGCCCAGTCCTTGAGGTTTCTCGCACTGCGGTCGATCTTGTGGATGACGACTCCCTCTGCCTTCTTTGCCCGAAGCAATCGGAGCATGTCCGTGAAGATCGGACGGCCGCGTTTGGCTGCGGTTTCTCGTTCCTCAAACCAACGGGAGATCGTGAGGCCGGACTTCTCGGCGAATCTTCTTATGGCGTCTCGCTGTTCCTGAAGCGATACACCGTGCTGCCCTTGCTTGGCAGTGGAGACGCGAATGTAGGCGTAGAAATGTCTCATGGGGATGGCTGGTGATTGAATTGGTCCGGGGGATGCGCATTCATCGTACGAAGCCGCTTCTGCGCTGTCAAAGAACGGAAGAGCGCGAAGCGCGCCGAATCAGCGCGGAGAAGGCGGTAGTTTTCGAGGCTATGCTTTAAGTAGCGGGCCAACCGATCCGCGGCCTCTTCGAGTTCTGAATCCGAGTAGTTCGGAAACAGCTCGCGCAGGGTCGGCGCCCTCTGATCTGGTTTCATGCCCGCAACTTACTCGGGAAGGGGACCGCTGCCTACGTAGAGTCACTTGCCATCTCTGGCAGGTCCTTCCCCGTAGCCCGAGGGAGACTTCGCACATAGGGTGACGGCATGAACACAGAGCAACCAGACTTTCGAGCGCAGGCTCTTCGCTTCCATGAAGCGATGCCGGAGCGAATTCGGGCCTATCTCAACGCGCGGGGCCTCCCGGATGCGGTCATCGACCGTCACCTTCTCGGCTGGACCGGGAAGAGAATCTCTATCCCCATTCCGGATGCGACCGGAAAGATCTCGCTCTTCAAGCTGGCGAAGGACCCTGAAGACGAAAGCACCTCTCCGAAGATGCTGGCCTCGCCTCGTTCCCACGCCGCGCTGTACGGCTGGGAGGTGCTGGAGAAAGAGCCAGACCGGGTAGTGATCTGCGAGGGAGAGTTCGACCGGCTGGTCCTTGAGGCTCAGGGCTTCTCGGCGGTGACTTCGACCGGAGGGGCGCTTACGTTCCGCCCGGAGTGGGCCCCTTTCCTTGCAGTTATCCCGGAAGTGCTCATCTGTTTGGATAACGATGCGGTCGGGCGGCTGGGGAGCGCACGGATTTCGCGCCTTGTGCCCACGGCAAAGGTCGTCACCCTCCCCGAGGAGGTCGGCGAGGGAGGGGATGTGACCGACTTCTTCGTCTGGCTCGGAAAGACCGCCGAGGATTTCGAGCGGCTACTTGAGGAGGCTTCGGAACTCTCGCTTCCTCCGAAGCAGATCCCGGTTCGAAGACCGCCCTCGATCGAATCCGAGCTGCAGGACCGGGTTGCACGAGCGAAGCGCTCCGTGAGAATCGAAGACGTGATCGGGAGATACGTGGAGCTTCAGGTCTCGGGCTCCACCCTTCGAGGCGCCTGTCCCTTCCACAACGAGGAACACCCATCCCTCGTCGTCTTTCCGGCCACCCAGACCTTCCATTGCTTCGGCTGCGGCGAGGGGGGAGACGTGATCGCTTTCCTCAGGCGGAAGCTTCAGCTCTCCTTCGCCCAGGCGCTCGAAGCCCTGGAGCGCTTCCTTCCATCCGATGAACGAGAAGCAGCCTGAGCCGAAGGAGAAGAAGCCGAGGGTCACGCCCACGGTCTCCGCAATCCTCGAGACGGGCGCCATCGTCGAAATGGTGTCCCGCCCCGAGGAGAAGCGCACGGCCTATGCGGTCTATCGGGAGGGCGACTGGGTACTCGAAAGCGCGATCGCAGTCTCGCCCACCGAGCGCCTCGTCCCGTATAGCCCCGGCAACAACCTCCTCCAGCACGGGGTGGTTCTTCTGCCTTCGGAACCGAAAGAATACGGCACGGAGTCCGAGCTTCTCTCGGAGATCCGCTCCTTCATTCACCACTACGTGGACATCTCGCCCCTCTTTGAAGAAATCTCCTCGTACTATGTTCTCCTTTCCTGGCTCTACGACTCCTTCAACGAGCTGCCTTACCTCCGGGTAAGGGGAGATTTCGGCTCGGGCAAGACCCGCTTCCTCCTCACCGTCGGCTCCCTCTGCTACAAGCCGATCTTCGCTACCGGGGCGTCCACGATCTCTCCGATCTTTCGGATCCTGGATTCCTTTCGTGGCACGCTCGTCATCGACGAAGGCGACTTTCGGGCCTCGGATGAGAAGGCAGAGATCGTGAAGATCCTGAACCAGGGGAATGCGAAAGGCTTCCCAGTCCTTCGGAGCGAGGCGGTCGACAAGAAAGAATTCGATCCCAGGGCCTACAGCGTCTTCGGTCCGAAGATCGTTGCGACTCGAGGCTTCTTTGAAGATCGGGCGCTCGAGAGCCGATTCCTTACTGAGGAGATGGGCCACTCGAAGCTCCGGGAAGACATCCCGATCAGCCTGCCGGACTGCCAGAAAGAGGAAGCACTCCACCTTCGGAACAAGCTCCTTCTCTTTCGATTCCGAAATCTCCAGAGACCAAAGACCACCGAACCGCCAGTCGACCGAGGTCTCGAACCGAGACTCGCCCAGATCTTCTCCCCCCTTCTTTCGGTGATTAGGGACGAGGGCGCAAGGGTCGCCCTCCTCGACCTTGCCCGCCGTTATCAACGCGAGCTGGTCTCTGAACGAGGGATGGACACCGAAGCTCAGATCCTGGAAATCATCCGAGAGCTCAAGTCCTCCTCCCCGGACGGCCGGCTGTCGATTCGAGATATCGCCTCTCTCTTCTCCGCCCGCTACGGCGGCGAGTACGAGAAGCCGGTTACGGCGAAATGGATCGGCCACCTGCTCAGGAAGAAGCTTCACCTGAAGCCGGAGAAGAGTCACGGAGTCTACGTTCTCTCCATCTCCGAAGATTCGGTGCTCGGTCACCTCTACGAGAAGTACGGACTCACCGGAGAAGAAACGGAACCTTCGGAGAGAGATGTTCGGGTAGACGTGGGGGACTTGGGGGACATCGCCACCGGGAGCGCCTCAGAGGAAGCCCGGCAAATAAAGGGCGAGGACTCCTCGGAGATCGTTGGCGGAGCGGCGACTCCAGACCTGCTCTGAAGTCCCCACGTCCCCGAAGTCTACCCAGCGTAGGAACAGATCGACTCTGTCGAGTTTGTTATAGTTTGAGCGTAGAGATTAGGGCATGGGTGCGGGCGGCTTCTCGCGTTGTACTTCTGCTTCGTGGAAGCGCGATCGGTGGCGATGTTGGATTCTTCTTGTCGCGCCTTCATTGCGCAGGATTCCTTGCCGCTGGCGGCAAGTTCTTCCCCGTACTTTGAAAGTCCTGTGCGGAGCTACGCTCTCTACATCAGAGCATGGCTCAGCAAAGGCTCGACAATTATCTGCGGGCATACAGAAAACGTGCAGGGCTCTCTCAGGATGATGTTTCCTTTCTCCTGGGATACAAAAGCGGCGCGCAGGTTTCGAGGTACGAGCGGGGAGCAAGGAAGCCAACCCTTGAGAATGCCCTCACTTTCGAGGCAATCCTTTCCGTTCCCGCCCGGGAACTCTTTGCCGGTCGGTATGAAAGGGTCGCGCAGGCGGTGTCCCGCCGCGCTGCAAAGCTGGCCGAAAGGCTGAAGGCGCCTGAGCACGGCGCGGTCAGGGCAAGGCGCCTACGGACTGTCGCGGCACTCCGGAGCTCCGGCGCATCTCCTTCATGAGGAGCGCACTCACACGCGTGCTCGCAATCGACCCGATCCCGAAGGGAATCACCTTTGTGATCGTCGAAGGAGATTACCTGCTGCTTGATTGGGGCTTCCGGGTAAGGCAAGGAGGAACGAAGCGCCTTTTTGAACGCGTCGAAGATCTCATCTCCCGGTACGAGCCAGACTACCTTGTGGTTGAAAATTTTGAAGGTGAGGGTTCGCACCGCCGGCCATCTGCGGAGAAGATGATCCGTACCCTGCAACGACTCGCGAAACGGAGAGGCCTGCGCTGCCGTGCCTTCTCCCGAGAGGAGATCCGTCAGACATTTCCCGCTGACATGCGAACGCGGTCAAGGATTGCCGAATGCCTCATCGATCGCTATCCCGAGCTCGGGGACACACTACCGCCGCCGAGGAAGTGGTACGAGAGTGGAGAGGACGAGCGCATGAGCATCTTTGACGCCGCAGCTTTGGCCCTAGCATTCATTTCATCGCTGTAGGGTTGAAGTGCGAGGAGGAAGGGATGGGCGCGACGAAGTCGCACGATGGCGACGTCGGGTACCGTCGATTGAAGTCTCGCGAGGAGTGAACACAGGCTAAGTGGAAGACTCCAGTGGCGATCCTGCGTGAACTGCAAAACAGCGCTAGTGATCGACTCCAATGGCCAACTTCTGCCGCAGGCCTTGCCAAACAAGGCGGGCGGTAATGGTCTTCATTTCCCCGGGACCTGCGGTGTAATCGAGTTTGGTGTATGCATTACTGGGCGGCGTTACGCCTAGTATTAAAAGCCCAAGGTGATGGCGCCCGGCGGCCACTGGAAGCGCCCCGCTCTCGACCAGCCGTTCGCTCGAATCCTCGTCAAAGCTGAACTCCCGCTGAAAGATCTCGGCATAATCCAGCCATGCCATCACACGTCCAGTCCGAAGCGAGAAGCGAAATCTCAGAAGCAGCCTGGCGTCCGTGGCTTGGTTGGACCCATCCGGAAGTGGGGAGTCGCTCACCTCAGCATTCGAATGAACGCTACCGCTCGCGGGTTCGCTGCTGCCGTGGCCCTCTCCGTCGGGGAATACGGCCGCAGTAGTGCTGCGTCGAGACAGGGCCGGCAGGGTTACAGGAAGGTCGTCGACTGCGCCATCGATCGCTCCTTCGAGCGTGGCGTTCCAGTGTCCTTGCAAGTTGCCGAGACGCCAAGTACCCGCCATCTGATTCGGCGTCCCTTCACGTGATACGAGGCTGGCAGCATATGGGGTGTCGGCGTACCGCTTTAGAAGCGTGACACTGGTGCCTACGACGTATCCGAAGATGCTCGACCGTCTCTTCTGTGCACCATAGTCCATCGCGGATCCGGAAAGCGTGCTGCCATCCTGGGTAATTCGCATTACGAACGGTGTCTCGTCGGTCTTGTTCTTGTAAACGCCAACCCACTGGCCCGCAAACCGGGGAGAGGCAGTAGCCAGCGAAACTGGATGAAGCGACAAGGCCGTCTGGATGAGTGCAGGAGGGGTGTCGCCGACGAAGGTGCGAAAGAAGAGAATGTGCTTGGAGAGCGCCAAGTCGTCGAACGTGGCCCGGCGGAGCTCGACATAATAGCCGACTCCGACATCGCTCCACTGATCAAGCATGTGGAAACTGCTTGCGTTGTCACGCTCAATCCCCGCGGGCAGCGTGAGATCCCGAATGGACAGAGACAGGGAGTCCTGAGTGATGGTATGTGAACCTTTCCAGCTCACACCCGCACCCCAGTGAAGCCAGTTGAAGAACCCTAACCTTCGAACCTCTGGATACTGACTCCCGTAGGTCTGCTCGGTCCAGGCCCACTGTTCCTTCGAATAGCTATAGGCAATACCCTCGAGACGCGCGGTCGGCGAATCCGGCAAAGGCGCGGCAACGATAGGAGATTGAGAATTACCTGCGCGTGAAGTTTCCCCAGCATGCCTGAGGACCGCTGCCAGAAGGGCGAGAGTGACGGCGAGGAGCGCGAACAGCGCGAGCTTACCGACGCCGATTCCCGGACCAACGCGAGAAGGTGACGCCGGGCCGTGCTCCCCGCCGTCTGACCAGTCAGTGCCGCCATGGGCGCCGCTTGAGGAATCGGAAGCGCCTCGCGGGTCAGCGGCCTGCGAGGGACCGGTTCCAGGGGCTTCGCGACGTGGGCCGGTCCCGTAGCCGGTGTGCTCCACATAGGGACCTAAGACCCCTTCTCGCACCCGTGACTCGCCGGTCTTATGTCCCGATGTGTCGGTGTACTCGATGTATTTGCCGAGCA
>ODAK010002301.1_pt1 | contig 20102 bp, 20 predicted proteins | sample 1539591 | NCBI WGS metagenome assembly ODAK01 (sample SAMEA3539303, study PRJEB22396) | soil metagenome | biome: tundra; feature: field; material: soil | place: USA | collected 2010-05 | depth 0.15 m | reverse complement strand
GGATTATGAGTCCCCTGCTCTAACCACTGAGCTACGGCCCTTCGGATATCGCCTTCAACGCCAGTGCAACTTCGAAACTATCGAATGATATCGACTGGCTCCCAGAGCAGGACTCGAACCTGCAACCTAGCGATTAACAGTCGCTTGCTCTGCCAATTGAGCTATCTGGGAATGCGTAAGGCAACGCAACATTAGCACTAAGGATTCAGATCTATTGCTGGTCGAACCATTCCTGCAGTCGCTTCGCTTCAGGACTCTCACGCACTGCCCGTCGGCAGCGTTCGATTCGCTTGGTCATACCTTGGCGAGAGATACCGTGCTTACGTGCTATCTCATCAAGTGACATTGTGTGGAATGTGTACTGCCAGAAAGCGTCAAAATCCTCGCCGCAGAGCTTGCGCAACGAATCGATCACCCAGGAGGGAGCATCCGCCACATCAGTGGGTTGCTTGGCGTCGGTGACGTCGTTGAACTCTGAAGGCTGAAATCTCCTCGACGAAAGTTCTCTATTCATCTGAATAACTTCAGTGGCCTTGGCGAGTGAGATTCCCAAAGATTGAGCGACTTCGTATTTAGTCAGTTGCTTAGGGCTTGAGAGACGTTCCAATTTTCGTAGTTTCAAAATCTGACGCATTTCACTGTCGCTCAAGCCGGATTGCTGTTGGACCGCTTGGTTAACCAACTTCATGATCCAGTAGTTGGCGTACGTCGAAAACCTGGTGCCCTGCGCGGGATCAAATCGGTGAAGGGCATTCACGAGGCCCTCGATGCCGGCCGCCTCGAGGTCCTCGTTGCCGAAGTGGTAGCCGCGCTCGACCACTCTCGTACGCACCAGTCCGCACGTTGCCTGCAGCAGAAGTGACTCGGCCTCTTGACCGGCCTGGCGCTGGCGCAACAGGCGGCGGCGCTTGGCGGGGTCGAACGCTTCCACTTGCGCCAACTCCTGCGCGGCTTCACGTCCTCGCTGAATGATCGGGTGCAGCTTGCGCTCCTCCTCAGCACTGAGGGGCGCAATCATCACCAGACCGCCAATCAGCCCGAGTGGCCGATCTGTCACGTTTGCGGCACCGGTGAGCGTGCTAGCAGCCAACTGCGTAGATCCTTTTCGGCGACTTCGCCCTGAGAAGTGCTGAGGAGTTCGACTCGTTCCTTTACGTCGCGCACCGTCGCCATCGCGACGTCCGGCGCAATAACGCCGCCTCGCAAGTCGCGTTCAACGTTCTTAAGCTCCACCCCCACGGCGCTTCGAATTAACTGCGAGATGACCGCGCTGACGTCGGCTGCGGTGTAGTCACGGTCGAGTTCATCGACCACTAATTGGCTAAGCACTTGTGCAGCATCCTCTTCGCCTCGACGTTGCAGCTGATCGATGACGTCCGAAATCGGCTGTCCGGTCGTGAGGCCTTCGAAAATCTCACGCTGAATGTCGTTCACAAAATAGGCGCCGATGAGCCGGTCTTTCACGTCACCAGAAAAGTGCACGTACAGTCGCAGGGCTTCAAGACCGGGGCGGGGCATCGCGACGACCGGCGGGCGACTTCGTGCGGGCGCGTCGCCGCCGATCGGCTCATTGGGGATCGGTCGCTTGACGCCGCCGCGAACCATCTCCGCCACTCGCGGCCTGAGCGCAGTCTCTTCGAGGCGCAGTTTGTACGCCACTTGCATCAGATACTGGTCACGCACCAGATCGCTCGGGTGTTCGGCCAACACTTCCATTGCCAGTTCCGCTCCTCGCGCCCGCCCCTCGGCGGTGGCGAGGTTGGCGGCCTCAAGCACACGATCCAATCGAAATTGCAGGAAGGGCACCGCCTCGGAAACCGACTGACGAAGAGCCTCGGGATCCTTGCGCGCGAGGTCCGCCGGATCGCTTCCCTTGGGCAGGCGGGCCACCAACACGTCGACCTCGTGCTGGCGCTCCCATTGGTACACCGAAGCCGCGGCACTCTGGCCGGCGCTGTCGGCGTCGTAGGCCAGCACGATGCGTTTGGCGAAGTTACGCATGATGCGAAAGTGATCTTCGCCCAGCGCCGTGCCGCACGTGGCGACCGCACGTGGCATGCCGGCGCTGAAGAAGGCGATGACGTCGGTATAGCCCTCACAGATAATGATCTCGCCGGACCTAATGATGTCGTCCTTCGCCCAGTTAAGGGCGTAGAGGGTTCGGCGCTTTGAATAGATCGTCGTTTCGGGACTGTTCTTGTACTTTGCCTCCACTCGAGCGTCGGACCGAGCGGGTGCGTCACCATTGTTGGGCATGATGCGACCGCCCACGGCAATGGCTTTGCCACCGGAGTCGAAGATCGGAAAGATGATTCGTGCGCGAAGCGCGTCCTGACGGCGATCACCCTTGTTGACAAAACCCAGTCCAGTGCCGAGCAACTGCTTCTCATTTAGTTGCAACGCCTTGGCGAGGCCGTCCCATTCGTCAGGTGCCCATCCGAGCTTGAACTGTCGGGCCACGTCGCCGTCGATACCGCGCGAGCGCAGGTACTCTCGCGCCGGACGTGCGTCCGGACCCTTGAGCAAACGCTCGTGGTACCACTCGACGGCTTTGTCCATGACCGCCATGTATTCCTGGCGCTCCTTGCGCGCTGGCCCCGCGTTGGCGTCCTCGTGCAGTTCAATGCCGGCGCGATCGGCCAGTAGCCGGACTGCTTCCACGAAGTCCAGGTGCTGCATCTCACGTACGAAGGTGATCTGATCGCCCGAGACGCGACAGCCGAAGCAGTAGTAGCGGCCCTCTTCCGCGTTTACCGAGAAGGAGGGCGTCTTCTCGGCGTGAAAGGGACACAGCCCGCTCCATCGTCGTCCCGATTTCTTGAGCGCCACCTGTTCGCTAATGAGGGCCACGATGTCAGTGGCCGCGCGGACCTGTGCGATCTCACTGTCCGAAATAGCCATGTACAGAAGGTACCGCCCTCAGCGGTTCTTGGGTCTGTGACCGAACATTTAGTTCCTAAACTGGCCGCTATGTCCGATTTCGCCGTGGAGGCTCTCAATATTGTTCGTACGTTCAAGGACGGCGAGGTTCGTGCGCTCGACGACGTGACCCTGCACGTCCCGCGCGGCGAGGTCTTTGGACTGTTGGGACCCAATGGTTCAGGCAAGACCACCATGATCCGGATCCTCTCGACGATTTTGAGACCCACCTCGGGCACCGCCGCCATCAACGGCATCGACGTTGTCAAGCGTCCCGACGAGGTGCGCCGCAGCATCGGACTGGCCGGACAGTACGCGACGGTGGACGAGAACCTGACCGGCTTTGAGAACCTACGCATGATTGGTCTGCTCAACCACCTCGATAAGTCCTTCGTCGTGAAGCGCTCGAACGAATTGCTCGAGCAGTTCGGCCTGAGCGACGCGGCCACCCGCACGACCAAGACGTATTCGGGCGGCATGCGCCGTCGTCTCGACCTCGGCGCTGCGTTGGTCGCCAATCCGCCGTTGCTGTTCTTGGACGAACCAACCACCGGACTCGACCCCCAGAGCCGACAAGACCTCTGGGGCATCATCGAGGGACTCGTCGAGGGCGGCACCACCGTGCTGCTCACCACCCAGTACCTCGAAGAGGCCGACCGTCTGGCCAAGCAACTGGTGGTGCTCGATCACGGCAAAATCATCGCCGAGGGAACGTCGCAAGAACTAAAGACCCGCCTGGGTAGCACGGTCCTTTCGATTACCTTTGCGAGCACCGATGACGCCCAGCGCGGCGTCGAACTCATTCGCGACCTTTCGCCCAAGGCGGCCATCATCGAAGGCACCGTGGTGGACCTCACCGTTGACCGGGGGCCGGCTCTGGCGGCCGACGCGCTGCGCCGGCTCGACGGCGCCGGTATCACGTTGGTCGGTCTCGCGCTGCGTGAACCTAGTCTCGACGACGTCTTCCTCAACCTCACTGGTCACAAGGCCGAAGACATTGCGGAATTCCTCACCGACGAAGCTCCGAACGGACGCCGGGGACGAAAGGCGCACGCATGAGTCTCACGACTGCCACTACCGCACCCTCCCGCTCAAGCAAGGGTTCGCTCCGCTGGGCACTGAGCGACGTGCTGGTGATTGCTCGGCGCAACCTGCTGGCCCTCGTGCGCATCCCAACGTCACTCGTCTTCGCCGTCATACAGCCCGTGATGTTCGTGCTGCTCTTTCGCTACATCTTCGGCGGCGTCATTCACATACCCGGCGTTCATTACGTAAATTTCCTCATCCCGGGCATCCTCGTACAAACCACAATTTTCGGTGCGGTCGGCACCGCCATTGGCCTCGCCGAGGACCTGCAGCGCGGTCTCATCGAGCGTTTCCGAGCGTTGCCGATGGCCCGCATGGCGGTGCTGGGCGGGCGCACCGTGGCGGACCTCACTCGCAACATCGGGGTCGTCACCATCATCACGTTCGTCGGCATGGCGGTCGGCTTTCGTCCGACCGGCAGCTTCGTTTCCTACATCCAGGCCTGTCTCTTGATGCTGATCTTCGCCTACTGCCTGTCGTGGGGCTTCGCCTTCGTCGGTCTGGCGGCTCCCAATTCCGAAACCGCCCAAGCCATGACCTTCCCCTTGATTTTTCCCTTAACCTTCGCGTCATCAATCTTCGTACAGGTTCACAGCATGCCAAGTTGGCTCCGGCCCTTCGCCAATAACCAACCGGTCTCGCAGTGCGCCACCGCGGTGCGCGGGCTTATGCTCGGTACCCCCCACGGAGCGTCAACCTGGATCACTTTGGCGTGGTCCGTGGGCGCCATTGCAGTGCTCGCCCCGCTCGCCACCGCGCAGTACCGCAAAGTGGCCTAGTTAGCGTGGCCCACCTCAACGTCGCGCAACTCCAAGAGATAATGAACAGCGCCTTTCCTGACGTTGACGTGCCGCAGGTTGAAGAGGTGCACGGTGACACGGTCGTCGTCTGTCAACCGGTGTTGGCTCGCCACGAGCGACCCGGTGGCACCGTGTCGGGACCGCTCATGATGATGCTCGCCGACACCACGGCCTGGGTGGCCGTTCTGGCCCAGATCGGCCCGGTGCTGCTGGCGGTCACCACCAGTCTGCACATCGACTTTCTACGCAAGCCGGACATGACAGATCTCGTGGCCCGAGGCACGGTACTCAAACTGGGGCGCAAGTTAGCCGTCGTCGACGTCGCCATCTACTCGCGCGGGCGCGACGAGATCGTGGCCAAGGCCCAAGTCACTTATTCGATGCCCTCGAACGCGCCCGCCGCCTCCCGCGACGCTCGATGAACCCAGCCGATGACCTCTCCACTCATCACCTGACCAAACCGCTGATCTTTTTCATGGCCCTCGCGGTGGGCATCATCGTGGCGAATCTCTACTACTTGCAGCCACTCCTGCACCAGGTGAAGGGCGACTTCGCCGTGGGCACGGTCGCGACGTCGGCGCTGATTACGCTCGTCCAGGTCGGTTACGCCGCCGGTCTCACCTTCGTGGTGCCGCTCGGCGACCTCTTTTCGCGACGTCGCCTCATCGTGACGATCTTCGTGGTCGCCGCCGCCGCCATGATTGCCGGATCGTTGGTGCACAGTTTCATCGTGTTTGCGATGCTGTCGGTCGTCATCGGGCTCTCTTCAGTGGGCGGCCAAGTACTGATTCCCTTCGCCGCCGACCTAGCCGAAGACGGCCAGCGCGGTCGCGTAATCGCGCGGCTCATGACCGGACTACTGCTCGGCATACTGCTGTCGCGCACGTTTTCGGGCATGGGCGCCGAAGTGTTCGGCTGGCGCGGCGTGTACGTCACGGCGGCCGTGCTGCTCGCGGTGATGGCCCTGGTGCTCTCGCGGGTGCTGCCGCGCGAAGTTGCGCGCGAGCACGTCGCCTACCGGGAACTAGTCATAGGCTCGTTCCGACTGCTCGGTACGTACAAGGAGCTGCGACATCGATGCTGGTTCGGCGCGACGGGCTTCGCCGCCTTCAATGTGCTGTGGGCCTGCCTGGCCTTCCAACTGTCGGGGCCGCCTTTTCACTACTCCAATATTGAGATTGGCCTCTTCGGACTGCTCGGGGTGGGCGGCGTGATGGCCGCCAACGTCGCCGGACGCCAGGCCGACCGCAATCGCAGCCGCCGCGTCACCCTTGCTTCAGCCCTGCTCTTCATCGTTGCCTTCGCCGTTATGTGGTGGGGTCGCCACAACGTTTTTCTCTTGGCTTTCGCCATCTTCGTTCTCGACGTGGGGGCCCAGGGAATGCAGATCACCAATCAGGCGCTCATCTACGCACTCGCGCCCGAGATGCGCAGCCGTATTACCAGCGTCTACATGGTTTGTTTCTTCGCCGGCGGCGCCACCGGATCCCTGTCCGCGGGTTTCACCTACGCCCACCACGGCTGGGCCGGCATCTGTGTCTTGGGCACGGTCATTGGCGTCGCCACCGTTGTGCCAGCGCTGTGGTGGCGCTCGCCCGTTACCTCAGCGAGCTGACCTCATGGCGACGGTGCCGCGCAGCGTCATGGGCACGTCGACCACCCCGTCAACGGTGACGTTCTCTAGATAGGTCCGCAACCTACGTTCGACCGAGGCCTGTTCGTCGTTAGTGCGAACGATCACACCCGAGTAGGTGCCGAAGAGCGCGACTAACTGGTCGGTGCTGCGCCGCCACGTCCAGTCAAGGGCTATTTCGGTAATGTCGAAGAAGAGACCGTCGGAGAGTTCGGCCGCTCGCCAACTACGGAGCCGGACCGAGGGGCCGCGATTACTGTCGCGCAACTTCGAGAGTTCATTCACCCATTCGAGGTCGCGACTAAAACCGTTCCACAGCACGAAGAGTCGGCCGTTGTCAACAAGTACTCGCGCCATCTCATGAGTCGCCTCGGGCTGGCTGAACCAGTGCCAGGCCGACGAGACCACCACCACGTCAAAACTGGCGTCGGCGACGGGCAGCGACTCGGCGGTTCCCACCAAGGAACGAGCCTGGGGGCTTTGCCGCTCCAGCACCGCTCGCATGTCGTCATCCGGCTCCACGATGGTGAGCGTCGCACCGCACTCAATGAGGAAGCGGCTCCACAGACCGGTCCCGGCCGCGACTTCGAGCACCTCTAGTCCGTGCAGGTCACCCAGGAGCGAGGCTGACCCACTCGGCGGCATCGGCCGGTATTGGTCGTACTGCTCGGCAATGGCCCCGAAGGAGCGAGCCCTCTGGTCCGACATCTACCGCTGGCCGGTGCGAGCGCGCAGGTCGGCCAATAGTTCGTCGATCTGGACGCGCGTCTGCTCGGTCGTGTCGCGGTCGCGCACGGTGACGGCGTGGTCCTCGAGCGTCGCGAAGTCCACCGTTACGCAAAAGGGCGTGCCCACTTCGTCCTGGCGCCGGTAGCGGCGACCAATCGACTGGGTGACGTCGTAGTCGCACATGAAGTGCGGCTGCAAGACGCCAAGTACCTCGCGCGCGACCCGTTCTAATTCGGGCTTCTTGGAGAGCGGCAGGACGGCCACCTGGTGGGGCGCCAGGCGCCAGTCGAGGCGCAACACCGTGCGCGTCTCACCCTCCACCACGTCCTCGTGGTAGGCCGCCATGAGAAAGGCCATCATCGCGCGCGTGGCACCGGCGGCCGGTTCGATGGTGTAGGGAACATAGCGCTCGCTGGTGGCCTGGTCGAAGTACTCCAGGCGCACACCCGACGCGTTCGTGTGCTGGGTCAGGTCGTAGTCGCCGCGGTTAGCCACGCCCTCGAGCTCGTCCCAGCCCCAGGGGAAGGCGAACTCCACGTCAGTCGTGCCCTTGGAGTAGTGCGAGAGGTCCTCTTTGGCGTGCTCGTGCAGGCGCAGCTGCTCGGGCTTGATGCCCAGGTCCACGTACCAGTCGTAACGCTGCGCGATCCAGTAGCGGTACCACGTCTCCGCGTCGGCGGGCGCCACGAAGTACTCCATCTCCATCTGCTCGAACTCGCGGGTGCGAAAGACGAAGTTCTGCGGGGTGATCTCGTTGCGGAAGGACTTGCCGATCTGGGCAATGCCGAAGGGCGGCTTCTTGCGCGTGCTCGCGAGCACGTTGGCGAAGTTGGTGAAGATGCCCTGCGCGGTCTCGGGGCGCAGGTAGGCCGTGGCGCCCTCCCCCTCCACCGGCCCGGCCTGGGTCTTGAACATCAGGTTGAAGGCTCGCGCCTCGGTGAAGTCGCTCGAGCCGCAGTTGGGACAGACGCCGTCGATCTTGTCCTCGCGCCAGCGTTCCTTGCACTTGCGACAGTCGACTAGCGGATCGGTGAACGTCTCCAAGTGGCCCGAGGCGGCCCACACGGCGGGCGGGCCCAGGACGGCGGCGTCGAGGCCCACGATGTCCTCGCGCGTCTGGACCATGGAGTACCACCAGGCCTGCTTGACGTTGCGCAGCATGTTGACCCCCAGCGGGCCGTAGTCGTAGGTGGAGCGAAAACCGCCGTAGATTTCGGCCGAGGGGAAGACAAAACCGCGCCGTTTGGCGAGATTGATGACCTTTTCGAGCAGGTCGGGGTCGGTCGCGGGCTCGGAATCCATCACGTAAGGCTACCGGACTACGTCGAACTCTTGAGCCGGACAATGACCTGGTTGGCCAACAGTCGACCCCGCGGCGCCAGTGTCACGCGCCCTTCGCTCACCCGTACCAGGTGGCTGATCTCGTCCAGCGAGTCGAACGCCTCGACCGCGACGCCGCGTCGTGTACGCAGTGACAGCGAGTCGCGCTCGAACTGCTTCGTCGCTTGGTCGAGCACCTCTTCGCCGCCCAGGGGTTGTTCACCATTCTGCACCATCGCGATATAGCGATCGGGCGTGCGAACGTTCCAGAAGCGCCGCCCACGTTGGTGCGAGTGGGCGGCCGAGCCGAAGCCCAGGTAGTCGCCCTGATTCCAGTAGACGTGGTTGTGGCGGCACTCGTGCCCCGGTCGGGCCCAATTGGAGATCTCCTCCCACTCATAACCGTGCGCTTCGAGCACCTCTCCCACCAAGTCGTACGCGTCGGCGGTGTCGTCCTCGTCGGGGTGACGCCGCGGATCGTCGCCCAAGGGCGTGCCCTTTTCCGGCGTTAACGCGTAGCAACTGAGGTGCGGTGGCGGATACTCCAAACCCACCAGGTCGTCCAACGTGTGCTGGACGTCCTCGAGCGTCTCGGCGCGCGATCCGACGATAAGGTCCATGTTCCAGGTCAAGAATCCGGCTTCGTGCACCGCACGCGAGACGGCCTCGTGGGCCATGGTGCCGTGACGGCGGCCGAGGTCGGCCAGCACCGCCGGCTGCGTTGACTGCACGCCGAAACTCATGCGGTTGACACCGCCCTTAAAGTAGGCCCGGAGTCGTTCGAGGCTCGCGTCCTCAGGGTTGCACTCGACGGTCACTTCGCAGTCACTGGATCGCGGGATCGCGCGCAGGATTCGCAGTAGTTCCTCGGGCGCCAATCGCGACGGCGTGCCACCACCGAAGAAGACGGACGTCGCCGCAGGCATGCCGCCCTGGAGCGCCCAGCCAATCTCGGTGACCACGGCGTCGACGTAGTCGCCCATGAGGTGGTCGCGGTCGGCGTAGGTCGCGAAGGCGCAGTAGTCGCAGCGGTGCGCGCAGAACGGCACGTGGACGTAGACGCCGAACTCGCTCACGGGCGCAGCATCGGTGGCGTCAGCGGCGCGGTGGAGCGCGCGGCGCGCAGCCGGCGTCCAAAGTGCTGCTCGATGGAATCTTGGGCCAGCGTCATCACTTCACCGGCCCCCTTCGGCGACGGGTCGTGCAGCACCAGGGCCAGGTCCCCACCGAGGATCCTTCGGATGAGGCCCAGTGCGTCACTCGACAGCGAATGTCCGGAGCGACAGTTGGCGCACAGTGTGCCGCCGACCTCGGCGTCGAAGAAGACCAGCGGGCCCTCGCGCCCGCAGTTGACGCACCCGTCCACCACCGGTTGGGAACCGTCAAGGGCCAGCAGCTTGAAGAAGAAGGACGCCGGCACGAGGGAGGGTTCGAATTCGCCGTTGTCGAGGGCGAGCAGCACGCGAACCAGCAGGTCGAAGATCCCTTCGTCGGCCACGTCGTCGGAGGGAATGGCGTCGACGACTTCGACCACCGCGTAGCCGGCGTTGATGCGGTCGTACGACGAGCGCAGCGTCGAGAGCCGTTCGAGGTGCGCGACGTGGCGCGCCACGTAGAACTCGCCGCGGGTCTCGGCCAGGTTGACGCGCACGTAGGCCAGCGCCTCCAAGGTGCCGCCCAAGCGGCTGGTGGTCTTGCGGATGCCCTTGGCGAAGACGCGCACCTTGCCGTGCTCGCGGGTCCACAGCACCACCACCCGATCGGACTCGCCCGATTTGAAGGTGCGCAGCACGACGGCGTCGTCGCTGAACTCCTTCACTGCTCACTCTCGTCATCGCGTTCCTTGAAGTGCTGCTTGCGCGGCGAGATGCCCATGTAACGGTCGAAGCCCAGGCCGGCCACGACCAGCACCGCCAGCACCAGAGGAATCAACAACGGCGCCTCCAATTGGCTGGCGCCGTTGGCCACCAGGACCCACAGGAATACGTAGAAGGCCACGCCCAAGACAATCATGACGCGCGTCAGCCTCACGGGACGATGCCCCCGAAGCGGCGCTGGCGGCGCTGGAACTCCTCGACGGCGCGAAAGAGGTCCTCGCGGCGAAAGTCCGGCCAGAGCACGTCGGTGAAGACCAGCTCGGCGTAGGCCATCTCCCAGAGCAGGAAGTTCGAAATCCGGTACTCGCCCGAGGTGCGCACGATGAGTTCGGGGTCGGCCAGTTCGGGGTGGTAGAGCCGCGAGCGAATGGCCTTCTCGTCCACCCTGGCCGCCGAGACCTTGTCGCTCACCAGCCGGCGCACGGCGTCGACGATCTCGGCGCGCCCGCCGTAGTTGAAAGCAATGTTGAGTGTCATCTTCTTGTTCTTCTTGGTCAGCTCGACCGCCTCGTTCATGTTCTTTAGGACCCGGCGCGGCACCCGCCAGTCTTGGCGACCGGAAAACACAATGCGCACGCCATCGGCGTGCAGTTCGTGCTGGCGGCGCTGCAGTAGTCCCTGGTTGAAGTTCATGAGGTAGCGGACCTCGTCGACGGGGCGCACCCAGTTCTCGGTGGAAAAGGCGTAGACCGTCAGGGCCTTCATGCCCAGCGACAGCGCGCCGTAGACGGTGTCGACGAGTGATACCTCGCCGGCCCCGTGACCCGCAGTGCGGTCGAGGCCCCGGCGCTCGGCCCAGCGACCGTTGCCGTCCATCACCACGCCCACGTGACGCGGCACCTTGGAGCGCTCGATCGAGTCGGGAATCGGTGTGGGACGGGGATCGGGCACAGGTAAAACTTACCGGTTCCCCTCTCAATGGCCGCCGTGGTCACGGCTTGGCGGCCCGTAAGGTCGATACGTGAAGACCTTCGATCCCGACGAGGAGACGCCCTACGTCGAGCCCGACGACGAGCGCGGGGTGCAACTCGACGACGACGTCGTCGCCGTCGACGCGGACCGGGCGCTCGCGCTGCTGGACAAGATCACTGCGGATTTGCCCGGCGGCGGCGAGAGCCGCGAGGGCCAGCGCCAAATGGTGCGTTCAGTGGCGGCGGCCTTCACGCGCCGCCGGCACACCGTCATCGAGGCCGGCACCGGCGTCGGCAAGTCCCTCGCGTACCTGGTGCCGGCGGTCATGACCGCCAAGCGCGTCGTCGTCGCGACCGCGACCAAGAATCTCCAGGACCAGCTGGCGACGAAGGACGCCCCCACCGTCGCCGCGCACGCGACCCGGGTCAAGGTCGCCGTCTTGAAGGGCAAGAACAACTACCTCTGTCGCAATCGCGTGCACCAGGTGGGCGGCGCCCAGCAGATGAGCTTCGACGACGGCAGCGAGGTGCCCCGGGGCGTCGCCAGTCAGATGCGAAAGATCCTGGCGTGGTCCAACGAGACCATGACCGGGGACCGCGACGAGCTGCCCTTCGAGATCGACCAGCGGGCCTGGCGCGGTCTGTCGGTCACCCCCCAGGAGTGCCTCGGTCGCGTGCAGTGCCCCCAGGGTCAGAACTGCTTCGCCGAACTGGCCAAGGACCGCGCCGCTGAGAGTTCACTGCTGATCGTTAATACCCATCTCTACGCCGCGCACCTGGCCTCGGGCGCGATGTTGCTGCCGGCCCACGAGTTCGTTATCTTCGACGAAGCGCACGAGGCCCTCGACATCTTCGCCTCCCTGCTCGGCACGTCGGTCACCACGACGCGACTGCGAGCGCTCAGTGGGGTCGCGCGCTCACTACTGGGCAGCGACTTTCACGAGCGCTGCGATCAACTGCTCGACGTGGCCGAGCGCCTGGCGACGTCGCTGCAGATCCAGTTCGACGACAACCAAATGACCGGACTGAGCGAAGACTGCGTACGAGAGCTGGGCCGCGCGGGCGAACTGGTGACCCAGATCATCGAGGCCCTGCGGGTCCTACCCACCGAGGGATCGGACCGCGAAGCCCGGCGCGTGCGGGCCCTCGGACCGGCCGTGCACCTGGGCAACGACCTCGAACGGGTCAACAAGATCCGTGACGGCGAGTTGCTCTTCCTCGACCGGCGCGAGCGCGAGATCACCATCGAGATCTCGCTCATTGACGTGGGGCCGCGACTGCGCGACGACCTGTGGGGCAACGTCACCGCCATCCTCACCAGCGCCACCATTCCCGACTCGCTGCCCAAGAACCTGGGACTCGAGGGCGACTGCGTGGTCGAGCACTTCGACAGCCCCTTTGACTACCAGTCCAACTCGTTGCTCTACGTGCCCGAACACTTCCCCCAGCGCAACGCCGACGGCGCCGAGGAGGCCATCACGCAAGAGTTGGTCAAACTGATCACCGCGGCCGGCGGGCGCACCCTGGCCCTCTTCACCAACCGCTCGGTCATGAACCGCGTCGCCGAGGCCGTGGGTCCCCAACTCGAGACCGAGATCCTGGTGCAGGGGACGCTGTCGCGCCAACGCATCATCGAGGAGTTCCGCGACAGCGCCGAAGCGAGCCTCTTCGCCGTCACCAGTTTCTGGCAGGGCATCGACGTGCCGGGCCACTCGCTCAGTCTCGTGACCATCGACCGCCTGCCCTTCGCCGCGCCCAACGACCCGCTGGCCGAGGCCCGACGGGCCCGGTCCGAGCGGCCGTTCTACGAAGTCGATCTACCGCGCGCCGCCATGCTGCTGGCCCAGGGCGTGGGACGACTCATCCGCACCACGACCGACCGCGGGGTGGTGGCCGTGCTCGACACCCGCCTGGCCGAGTCCAGCTACCGTTCCTCGCTCTTTCGCAAGTTGCCACCCATGAAGCGCACCCGCGACCGGGCCCAGGTGCTCGACTTCCTCAAGGAACTTAAGGGCTGAGACTCGCGTCGCAGGCCCCAGTCGCCCGGCGCTACGTTGGATAGGGGCCGTTGGGAGGCATTGATGACGAGCGTTACCCACCCACACGAAGAGGGTCGGGGCCTCTTGGCCCCCATGACCGCACCACCCCAGGAAGATGACGTCGATCGCGACGACCCGCGCCGCGTCGAGATTCGTGCGTGGCTCGCGCAGCATCCCCATCCCTCGGGACGCGACCTCGCCGACGCCGGACTGGTGGCGCCACACTGGCCGGCCCCGTGGGGACGCGGCGCCAACGCGCAGGAGCAACTGCTGATCGACGACGAGCTCAACCGCGCAAACGTGGCCCGGCCCATCAATCCGATCGGCATTGGCTGGGCCGGACCGACGATCCTTCAAGCCGGCACCGCGGAACAACAGCAGCGCTGGCTGCCCAAGCTGCTGAGCGGCGAAGAGTTCTGGTGCCAGCTCTTCAGTGAACCCAACGCCGGCAGCGATCTCTCCTCGCTCACCACCACGGCCCGTTTGGACGGCGACGAATGGGTGGTCACCGGCCAGAAGGTCTGGACGAGCTACGCGCACATCTCGACCTGGGGCATCCTGCTCGCGCGCACCTCGAGCGAAGGACCCGCCCAAAAGGGCATCAGTTACTTCGTCTGTCCCATCAAGGCGCCGGGGGTGACGGTCCAACCCATCATCGACATGACCGGCGACCACGCCTTTAACGAGGTCTTCCTCGACGAGGTTCGCCTGCCCAGGGACTATCTCATTGGCGAGGTGAACGAAGGGTGGCGCCTGGCCAAGGTGACCCTCGGCAATGAACGCGTCGCGCTCTCGGGCGAGGGCTCGCTGTGGGGCCGAGGTCCCACCGCGAAGGACCTGGTGGACTTGGTGCGCACGACCAAGGTGGCGCACAACGCGCTCGAACGCGAGGACCTGGTCAAGTGCTGGTCGCACGGCGAGATCCTGCGACTGCTTCGTTTGCGCCTCTTGTCGGCGGCGCTGGCCGGTCGCGACCAGGGGCCCGAAGCCAGCGTTCGCAAGGCCCTGGCCGACGACCACGGCCAGGAGGTCATGGGACTGGCCAATCGATTGGCCGGGGCGGCCGGGATGCTCAACGGTCGTGGACCGGGCGGCGTCGACGGGGCCGAAGGCGCGTCGTGGACCTACGGCTTCCTCTACGCGCAGGCACTCACCATTGGCGGCGGCACGTCAGTCGTGCAGCGCAACATCATCGCCGAGCGGGTGTTGGGTCTACCCCGGGACGTCGCGATCTAAGGTACGGCCCGAGTGTGGCGAGAATGTCTCAGTCGAAGTCGGCGTAGCGCGCCGTGGTGAAGGCAATCGTGATGGGCACGCTGACGGCGAAGATCACCAACATCAAGGTGACGATCACCAGCGACGAGCCACGGGTGTGGTCGCGCACGAAGGCGAACTCGATCATGCCCGCCGTGATGACGTAGGCCAGCAACGCCCATTTGAAGACCTTGGTGAAGGTGGGCCAGGCGAAATCCTTCAACTTGACCAGCAGCGATATCGACGCGACGAGCAGGGCCGCCCCGAAACCGAGCAACGGGAACGTCACCTGGCGCGGCGCCACCCGCGGCGCGTACGAGGCCAGCAGGATGCCGCCGATGATGACCAGGCAGAGCGCGCCCGCGCTCAGCCACGCCACCGGTGGGTACGGCCGGTCGAGCGAGTTCGGTGGCGACGGCGCGTGCTCGAGACTCATTGGGTGGCCACCCTGGTCATGATCACCAACGTGGCGATCTGCATGAGACCGGTAATGCCGGCCGTCACGATGAAACGCTTCATGAGCCGGCCGATTCTTTCGCCGTTGGGCTCCGGCTTGTTCATCTCAAAGAGCACCGCGATATTGGCCGGTTCCAGCACGCCCAGCGCAATGGCCGCCATCACGCCCACCACGCAGAACGACACGATCAGCCAAGCGTGATTGGGGTTCGAGGTGTTGAGGTTGCCCAATTGGCGAGCAATCTGGAATCCCGTGGCCAGGGTCATCATCACGACGACGGGCATGATGATCACCATCTTGGGCATGAACCGGGCCGAGAACTCGGCCCGGGCCGGTATGGACAGGCGACCCAAAATGGGACCGATAATCAGGCCCACGAAGAGATCGATGCCGGTCCACAGTCCCCCGCCCACCACGTGGCTGAACATCAGGGCCCACTTCCAATTGGTCGCGATCGCCACCGTCACGAAGACAACGGCCACCGCCGCGATGGGCAGACCGCGCAGCGGCACCACCTGGATCTTGGGCCGCTGCAGCGCAGGACCGGCGTGCGCCATCGTCGCGACGTCAACTCCGTCAATCATTGCTCGCCCCCTCGTTCAAAACGACCGTCCACGAAATCTAGCGTTTGCGCGCGCGCGTTGCACACCCGAGAAAGCAAGTCCGGTCAGCGCAATAAGATTCGCGCCGCCGACGCCACTTTCTCCTTCTAATCTGAGTCCATGAGCGAACCACACGAAGCCAGCGCCGAACTCGCCTATCTCGATACCGCCGAAGTGTCACAGCGACTAGCGGACGGGCGATTGACGTCGCTCCATCTGGTTGACACCCTGCTCGAGCGCATCGACGCGCTCGACGCGAAGGGCACCACCACGCACCTCAACGCGATCGCCGCCACGTCGAGTGACGCTCGCGACGTGGCCCAGGAACGAGACGACGAGCGCTCCCGAGGCGTCACGCGCGGCCCACTGCACGGCGTTCCGGTCCTGATAAAGGAGAACATCGAAGTGCTCGGGCTGCCCGGCGCGGCCGGCTCCACGGCCCTGCTGGGCCGAGCAACTCGCGACGCGCCATTGGTAACGGTGCTGCGCGACGCGGGCGCCGTCATCCTGGGCAGCACCAACATCAGCCAGTGGGCCAATATCCGCTCCCTGCGCTCAACCAGTGGTTACTCCGCCACGGCCGGCCTGGTGGGCAACCCCTGGGCCCTCGACCGCTCGGCGGGCGGCTCCTCCTCCGGTTCCGGCGCGGCGGTCGCGGCGGGCCTGGCCCCGCTGGCGGTGGGCACAGAGACCGACGGTTCCATTGTCTGTCCCGCCTCGGTCAACGGCGTGGTTGGTCTCAAGCCCACCGTGGGTACGGTCTCGAGGCAGTACGTGGTACCCATCAGCGACAGTCAGGACAGTCCCGGTCCCATGGGCCGCTCGGTCGGCGACGTCGCGCTCTTGTACGGAGTGATGTCACAGAGTGCCGCGCCCGAAGAAGTCGCCACGCCCACCATCACGGTCGCCACCAACTGGCGCACGGGCAACCCCGAGACCGACCGACTCTTCGACGAACTGGTCGACGCGCTGCGCGGATCCGGCTTGAGCCTCACCGATCGGGAACTGTCGCTGCCCGGCGAGCAGGAATTTGAAGACGAGTTGACGGTGATGCTGGCCGAACTGGTCGACAACATGTCGGTGTACCTCGCGGACCGGCCGGGCGAAGGCGTTGCCTCACTGGCCGACGTGATTGCCTACGAGGACGAGCATCGCGACCTCGAGCAGGTGTACTTCGGTCATGACCTTTTCGAAAAGGCCGTCCTGACCGGCGGCCGCGAGGGACCGGCCTACCAGCAGGCCCGACCCCGCAACGTCGCCTGGGCGATCGACACGTGCCTCAAGCCCGGCCTCGAAGGCGTCGACGTCGTGATCGCCCCGGCCTACGGCCCCTCGTGGAAGAGCGACCTGGCCGTCGGCGGTCACCCCGGACCGGCCAGCTGCGCGACCATGGCGCCCGCGATTGCCGGCTGGCCGATCATGTGCCTGCCCATGGGACTTGTCCAGGACCTGCCGGTGGGGGTGGCGATCATCGGGCGAGCGCAGAGTGAGTGGACGTTGATCGAAGCCGCTCGAAGGATCGAGGCGGTGGTGAACGCCACGACTCCCCTGCCCCGGCCCTATTGGAAGTTGCCCTCCCGCGGATAACGAGGTCCGAACCGCACCGAGTGGAAAAACTCTTATGAAAAAGTTCCGAGCATTTTACGTGAAGTCGGACATCCGCTGGCTTGGTGTCGAATCCTCGCGGTAGGTTGAGTACGCACCAAGGGTGTTGACGGCGCAACCGGATTGAGTACGTCGAACACCCCTACGACCAGTGTTAGAAAAGCAACGGCCAACCAAAGGAGATCGCAATGATCGGTGAAAAGGAAGAGCATTTCGAAGGCAAGGGGACGCAACTGGACGCCCTGGAGTCGCACATCGAGGAGTACCTCAAGGGTGACGGCTTCACCGTGCAGACCGCGCCACCGAGCGACGACGCACGAGTCATCCAGGCCAAGAAGGGCGGCTGGCTGCGCGACGTCGTCGCGGCCGACCGCGCACTGACGATCACCATCACCGGCACCCCGGCCGACTTCAAGGTGAAGGTGGGCATCGGCAAGTGGCTCCAGCACTTGGGTGTCGCGGCCATCGAGACGCTGCTCGTCTCGGAGCTGTTCCTCTTCGTCGACGTCGCCGACACCATGTGGAACCTAGAGATCGAGGACAAGCTCATCGCCGACTACAAGAAGTTCATCGGTTAATCGGCACCAGCGGCCACTCGTGGGCCGCCACTACGTAGATGTTGCACGCCACCTCGAAGAGGTGGCGTGCAACTTTTAGGACGAGCCGTCGCGAACGCGAAGACGCCACACCAGACGCAGCGCCGTCCACGTGGCGTCGAGGGCGCAGACCTTGTTGTCGACCAGACCGAGGGGCAACGCAATGTCGCGCACGACGTGGTCGGTCATGGTCGTCGCGACCCCCGAGGCCTTCTTCGGCCACGCGACCCAAAGACCCCCCGACGCAACGATCAGCTGGGCTAATTTTTCAATCTCTGCTTCGAGTGTCGAACGCTCCACGTAGAACGCGAGGATCACGTCGGCCCTTGCCCGGGCCTGTTGGCGAAGTACGACGCCCGATGGCACGTCCAATTCAAAACCCTTCGGAGCGTGTCGAACCACCACGGTCGATTCCTCTCTTATCCCCAACTTCTTCGACAGGGGCGAGCGCGAATAGTCCTCCACGACTGAAGTATGACATCGGACGCGATCACGACTTTCGAACGACGTGAACCTAATAGCCGAAGCGGTCCAACATGTCGTCGCTGCGCTGCCATCCGGGCTCGACCGAGACCTTCAGCTCTAAGAAGCAGCCCTCCGGCAACTGGCGGCGCGCGGCGATGCCCACGTCCTTGAGTAGCTGACCGCCCTTGCCGATCACCATGCCCTTTTGGCTGTCGCGTTCCACGAGGATCTCGACGGTGATGTGGGGCCACTCGAACTCGGTCACGCGACAGTGAATGGAGTGCGGCAGTTCCTGCTTGGTCTTGCGCACCAGTTGCTCGCGCACCAGCTCGGCCACCCAGACCGCCTCGGGCACGTCGGAGACCTCGTCCTCGGCGAAGAGAAACGGCGACTCGGGCATTGCCGACTGCACGAACTTAACCAGCTCCGCGATGCCTTCACCGGTCTTGGCCGAGACGGGGAAGTACTCCACCCGACTGGCCACGTCGGCGAGGTTGCGCTCCTCGGCAATCTCGCGCACGGCGTCGGTGGCGGCCATCAGCTGCTTGGCCACACTCTCGCGCCCCGTCTTGTCCATCTTGTTGACCACGACGCAGGGTCGAGGTCCGTTCTCGCGCCGCGACGACTCGAGCAACGTGGTCAACACTGTGCGGTCGCCCGGTCCGATCGAGGCGCTCGCCTCGATCATGGCGAGAATGACGTCCACCCCGTCCGCGGCGGCGCGCGCGGTGTCGTTGAGCCGTCCGCCCAGCGTGGTCTTGGGGCGGTGGATGCCGGGGGTGTCGACGAAGATGACCTGGATGTCTTCGTCGGTAAGGATGCCGCGGATGGCACTGCGCGTGGTGTTGGGCGACGGCGAGGTGATCGACACCTTGGTGCCGACCACCTGATTGAGAAACGTCGACTTGCCGACGTTGGGTCGACCGAGAATGGCCGCGAATCCCGAGTAGGTCACGAATTCTTCCGCACGGGTTCGACGAACACCTCTTCGACCCGGCGTCCGTCCATGCGCACCACCGTGAGGCGGTAGTGATTGGTCTCAAAGAAGTCACCCACGTCGGGCACGCCGCCGGCGAGGTCGAGCACGAGGCCACCCAGCGTGTCCCAGCCCTCTTTTTCCAACTCCAGGCTGTACTCGTCGTTGGCGTCATCGATGTTGAGCCGGCCACTCAACGTGAGGCCGGCCTCGATCGACTGCTTGGACTCCGCTTCTTCGATCGGATCGGATTCGTCGGTGATCTCGCCCACCAATTCTTCCAAGATGTCCTCGAGCGTCACCAATCCGGCCGTGCCGCCGTATTCGTCAACCACGACACACAAGTGGATCTTGGCGCGAAGGATCTCGGTGAGCAGCGGGGCGACCCGTTTGGTCTCGGGCACGAATTGGACCTGGCCCATGTGACCACCCACCAGATCGTCGCCATGGCCGTCAGAGACCAACGCGGCCAAGTGGCGCAGGTTCACGAGACCCACCACGTCGTCGACGCTCTCGCCGTAAACGGGGATGCGCGAACGGCCCGATTCAATGGAGAGTTCCAGCGCCTCGCGGATGCTGACGCTGGCCGCGATGTCGACCATGTCGATGCGCGGCACCATGACTTCGCGCACAATGGTGTCGCCGAATTCAATGACGGAGTGGATGAAATTGCGCTCCTCGGATTCAATGGCGTCGTCCTCGTGCGCCACGTCGGCCATGTTGAGGATGTCCGTCTCGGTCATCTGCTGGGACTTGTCGCTGCCACCGAAGAGACCGATCACGCCGTCGGCGATGGCCAACAGCAACCTCGAGATGATGCGGATGGGCCAGAA
>ODAK010002299.1_pt1 | contig 20110 bp, 17 predicted proteins | sample 1539591 | NCBI WGS metagenome assembly ODAK01 (sample SAMEA3539303, study PRJEB22396) | soil metagenome | biome: tundra; feature: field; material: soil | place: USA | collected 2010-05 | depth 0.15 m | reverse complement strand
TGGCTGCCCTCGACCGAGCTCTCGCCGGCCGCGAAGTCTACACCATCATCTGGACCACGACCCCGTGGACCCTCCCCGCGTCCATGGCCGTAGCCTTCCACCCCGACTTTGAATACGTCGCCCTGAGCACGAATCCCGCTGAGGGTGCCCCAGTTGAGGGTGCCCCAGGTCTCGCATTTGAGACCTGGGATCCCACAAACGCCAAAGGGCATGCTGGCCAGACCACAGCCGAGGGTGCCCCATCCTTGACGCGCTCGTTGCGGCAAGGGTGGGAGACCACAGAACCCACTCCCTCGTTTCCTTCCGGCCCCATCTACATCGTTGCCGCCGAGCTAGCCCCTTCCGTCATCGCCGCGTGCCAACTCGGCGAAACCATCGAGCTCTCTCGCTTCAAGGGCAGCGCCCTCGAACACACCACTTTCAAGCACCCGTTCCTCGAGCGCAGCATTCTGGGCGTGCTTGCCACCTACGTCACCGCCGACCAAGGCACAGGTGCTGTCCATACCGCCCCGTCCCACGGCGCAGACGACTTCTACACCGGCCAGCGCTACGACCTCGATCAGACCTGCCGCGTCGATGCCTCCGGCCACTTGCACGTCGATCAGGATGCGTGGCCGCACTCTGCCCCGCCCGCATTTGAAGGCAAGAAGGTGTGGGCCGCGAACCCCATCATCGTTGCGATGCTTGAGGAGTCGAGTGCCCTGTTGGCCACTGCCGACCTGCACCACTCTTACCCGCACTGCTGGCGCTGCCACCACCCGGTCATCTTCCGCGCCACAGAACAATGGTTCATCTCTCTCGAGACAGCAGTACACCGCGCCGACGGCACCGAAACAACCTACCGCCAGTTGGCTATAGAAGAGATCGACAAGGTCATCTGGGATCCGGCTTGGGGTAAAGAACGCATCACGAACATGATCGCCACCCGCCCCGACTGGTGCATCAGCCGCCAGCGCATCTGGGGTGTGCCCATCGCTGTCTTCCTATGCGAAAACTGCCAGAAACCCATCCTCGACCCTGCATTGAATCGCAAGATCATCGAGCTCTTTGATCAGCACGGAGCCGAAGCCTGGCACACCACCGCCGTCGAAGAATTGCTTCCGGCGAACGCGACCTGCGCCCATTGCGCGAGTACGAAGTTCCGCAAGGAAACCGACATCCTCGATGTCTGGTTCGACTCCGGCGTTAGTTGGTTTGCAGTCACCGAATCAGACCCGGATCTACGGCAGGCCTACAAGTCTTTCGAGGAAGGTAAAGGCACGAAGGTCCTCTATCTTGAAGGTGGCGATCAGCACCGCGGCTGGTTTCACTCCTCGCTGCTAACCTCCGTTGCCCTGCGTGGCCGCGCACCCTACTCCCACGTTGCCACAGCTGGCTGGACACTCGACGAGCAAGGCCGCGCCATGTCCAAATCGCTTGGCAACGGCGTCGATCCGGTCGACATTGCCAATCGCATGGGCGGTGAAATCGTCAGGCTCTGGGTCGCCTCCATCGACTTCCGCGAAGACATGGCCGCCAGCGAAAACCTGATGCAGCGCTGCGCCGAGCTTTACCGCAAGCTGCGCAACACCTTCCGCTTCCTGCTCGGCAACCTCACCGGCTTCGTGCCCGATCGCGACCAGGTCAAAGAGGCGGACCTGCTCCCGCTCGATCGCTACATGCTTGCACGCACTCGCGACCTCACCGAAAAAATCCGCGACTGGTACGCGGCGTTCGAGTTCCATCGTATCTATCAAGCGGTCAATGAATTCGCCATCGTTGACTTGAGTTCGTTCTACCTCGATGCGCTCAAAGACCGCATGTACACCTTTGCGCCCACCAGTCACGCCCGCCGTTCCGCGCAATCCGTGCTCTGGAAAATCACCGAAGCGCTGGTGCGGCTTACCGCCCCCATCATCAGCTTTACCGCCGACGAGGTGTGGGAATATCTGCCGGCCGTTGCCGGTCGCGAAGCCAGCGTGCACCTCGCGCAGTTCCCGACACCCGCAGACGTCTTCTCAGAAGACCCAGCGGGGCTGCTCGAAGAATGGAAGCAGATCTTCGCCGTTCGCGATGAGGCCATGCGCATCCTCGAAGATGCCCGCCAGGCCAAGCAGATCGGCAAAGGCCTTGAGGCAGAATTGCGAATCACCGCTACCGGCGACCAGCTCGCCCTACTGCAGCGCCACGCCGCCGGCCTCAAGGAAATCATCAACGTGTCCGCCGTGACCGTGATCGAAGGCGCGGAGTTCAAAGTCACCGCCCTGCCCGCCAGCGGCCACAAATGCGCTCGCTGCTGGAACTTCATGCCCGCGGTCGCCGACTACGGCATCTGGCAAAACGTCTGCACCCGCTGCCACGACGCACTGACCGAAATGGGCATCCAGCCGCCCCAGCTCACGGAGGCCGCGCAGTGAGTTTTAAAGCACCGCGCCGTTTTCCGTGGCTGCTGCTAATTTCAGCGATCATCATCTTCGCCGATCGCCTTACCAAGACACTGGTGGCCGCGCGCATCCCGGTCGGCGATGCCATTCCGGTGATCCCGCATTTCCTGCGCATCACTCACTGGCTTAACGAGGGCGCAGCCTTTTCGCTCTTTGCCGACTCGGCCTCGCCGCATACGGTGCGCTGGGCGCTGATCGCCTTCTCCATGGTGGCCGCACTCGCTGTGCTCATCGCCATGATCCGTCTCGGAGACCGATTCACCATCACCACGGTAGCGTTGGCTCTGATCTTCGCGGGAGCCCTCGGCAACCTCCACGACCGCATCATGTATGGCTCGGTCGTCGACTTCATCGAAGTTCACATCTTTAGCTATCACTGGCCCGACTTCAACGTCGCCGACAGCGCCATCGTCACGGGAGCGTGCCTGCTCGTGCTCGATTCGCTGCTCCCTAAAAAGACCATCGATCCGGGCACCCCGGCGCCACAAATTTGATCGTCACCAAACCAATGCAGCGCATGGCTTTAGTTCCCGACGAACTCCGCCCGAAGCGTCTGCTTATCTTTAAATGCCGTTAGCTACCCTACAATAATTGAGGCATGATCGCCACGGCCGGAAGAGCCACAACCTGGGAGCCGCAGCTCAGATCAGCCGTCAACAAAAGGCGCCATCGCCCCCAAGAATGAACTCCACGAGGAATGCATGAAAATCAGTTCCACCTTCTCTTCCGTGCGCATGACGCGCACTTTTCTCTCTGCCGCAATCACAGTTCTGATCCTGGCTCCGGTCTGCAACCTGCAGGCCCAGCGTCTGCCCTCCACCGTACGCCCGGAGCACTATTCGCTCACGCTGACTCCCAACCTCACGGCAGCGACCTTCTCCGGCGTCGAGTCGATTGAAATTTCCACCACTGCATCAATCAACGCAATCACTCTGAACTCCGCTGAAATTGCGTTCCAATCCGTCACCGTCTCCGCCGGCGGCAAAAAGCAGACAGCCACTGTCACGCTCGATGAGCAAAAGCAGCAGGCCACTTTTACCTTCCCTGAAAAACTGCCCGCTGGAAAATCGACCCTGGCCATCAACTACACCGGCATCCTCAATAACGAACTGCGTGGCTTCTATCTCTCCAAAACTGAACGACGCAATTACGCTGTCACCCAGTTCGAACCGACCGATGCCCGTCGCGCCTTTCCGTCGTTCGACGAACCAGCATTCAAGGCCACTTACGATGTCTCCCTGGTTGTCGATGCAAACGACACCGCGATCTCGAATAGCCCCATCGCGACCGACACGCCCGGCCCTGCTGCAGGCAAGCACACGCTCAAGTTCCTGCCCACTCCCAAAATGTCGACCTACCTCGTCGCATTCCTCGTTGGCGATTTCAAATGCTCCACCGGTGAACAGGACGGCGTAACCATCCGCTCCTGCGCCACGCCCGACAAGGTCGCACTGACGCCCTACAGCGTCGACGTAGCGAAATACATCCTTCACTACTACAACACCTACTTTGGAATTCCGTACCCCCTCAAGAAGCTTGACCTCATCGCCCTGCCCGACTTTGAAGCCGGCGCAATGGAAAACTTCGGCGCCATCACCTATCGCGAAACCGCATTGCTCCTCGACGAGAAGAACGCCTCAGTCGGCGCGAAGAAGGAAGTCGCCCTCGTTGTCGCTCACGAAATGGCACACCAGTGGTTCGGCGATCTCGTCACCATGCAATGGTGGGACAACATCTGGCTCAACGAAGGCTTTGCCACCTGGATGGAAAACAAGCCCCTCGAATCCATGCATCCCGAGTGGAACATTGATGAGGCCGTGATTTCAGACATGGACAACACCCTGAATCTCGACTCACAACCCACCACTCGCGCCATTCGCGCCAAGGCCGATACACCCGACGAAATCAACCAGATGTTCGACGGCATCGCATACGGCAAGGCTGGCGCTGTGCTGCTCAGCGTTGAAAACTATCTGGGCGCCGAAACCTTTCGCAAGGGTGTGCACAATTACCTCGCGGCCCACCTCTATTCCAACGCCACCGCCGAAGATTTCTGGGGCGCACAAACTGCCAACAGCCACAAGCCAGTAGACAAAATCATGGAGAGCCTCGTCGCCCAACCCGGCGAGCCCCTCATCACGCTGGGCGAGCCCGCGGCCGGCAAAGTCTCGATCGCGCAGAGGCGCTTCTTCCTGAGCCCCGGCATCCAACCCGACCCCGCACAAAAATGGATGGTGCCTGTTTGCTTCAAGACCGGCGAATCCAAACAGGATTGCGAAGTCCTGTCCCCCAACGACACCGCGCTCAAAGTACCCGCGGACAAAATGTTCTTCGCCAATGCAGGCGGCAAGGGCTACTACCGCACAGCCTATCCAGCCAGTTCGTATACGGCTCTCGTATCTCAGATTGAAACCGGATTGACTCCCGCTGAGCGCATCAGCCTCATTGGTGACGAGTGGGCCCAGGTGCGCGCCAACAAATCTCCCATCGGCGCATACCTCGATCTGGTCGCAGCTGTGAAAGCCGATCCAAACACCGAAGTAGTTGCAGCGGCACTCGGCGGTTTCGAGAGCGCGTACGACCGCCTCGCAGCCACACCCCAGGAGAAAGAAGCACTCGAAGCATGGGTGCGCAACACCTTTGCACCCGTGTATGCGAAACTCGGTCCACCATCTGACAACGATTCGCCCAACACCCGCGAATTGCGTGCTGAGCTCTTCGGAACTCTTGGCCTTGCTAAGGATCCCGCCGTGCTTGCTGAGTCTCGGCAGGTGGCAGCAAAATACATCGCCGACCCCGCGTCGGTCGATGCGACCTTTGCACGCACAGCCTTGGCTATCGCGGCTCGCAATGGCAACGCCGAGCTGTTTGATCAGCTTCAGAAGGTTTACGAAACATCCACCAACCCTGAAGAGCAGATCGGCGCGCTTCGTCTGCTTGCAGAATTCGAAGACCCGGCCCTCGTCCAACGTTCGCTCGACTATGCGCTCTCCGGCAAAGTGCGCAACCAGGACGCGGCCATCCAACTCGCCATTCCACTGCAGTCCGATGAGACCCGTGATCTGACTTGGAAGTACATCCAGAGCCACTGGGACAAAGTCAAAACAGAGCTAACGACAAACTCCGGCAGCATTCTCGTTGGTTCGGCAGCAGCCTTTTGCTCCGACTCCGGCCGAGATGATGTGCAGACATTTTTCTCGACCCACAAAGTCGCTGCGTCCGACCAGGCCCTCAAGCACTCCATCGAACGCATCAATGGCTGCATCGAATTCCGCTCGCTGCAGGAGCCAAAGCTCAAGCAGTGGCTCGAAACGCAAACCGGCCAATAGCCGCATCAATCGCAAATCAAAGAGACCATGCCCCATCCGGGATGGTCCTCTTTTCTTCAGCAGATGAATCCCGCCTGCCACGCAACTTCCTTCGCGGCAGATTCAAGCTCCTCCACATCGACACACTCTCTTCTAAATACCGCCAAATCATACCCACCACACTTTCACTTTGTTGCGCACATCCACCAGTGATACCTTCAATCCAAATATGATGCGCAGCCGAACCCTTCTCCTCGCAGCCGTCTCCGTCTTTCTAGCCGCATGTACGTCAACCGCTCAGCAAGCCCCACAGCCCGCCGTGACGCAAGCCGTGTTAGCCGGCAAACTCATTGACGTGCGATCAGGAGAAGTCCGCTCACACGTCTACATTCTTATCGCCGGCGACCGCGTCCAATCGATCGCTCAATCCGCGCCCACCGGCATCCCCATCGACGACCTCTCCGCGTACACCGTGCTTCCCGGCCTCATCGATGCGCACGGGCACATCCTGTCCAATCCCACCACGCAAAACTTCGCGGCGCACCTGCGCACCTCGATTCCACAGGCCACAGTCTGGGGCGTCTATAACCTGCGCCTGTGGCTTGACCACGGCTTTACATCCGTCCGCGACGCCTGTGAAGGCCCCGCCGACTATCCGCAGTTCGCGCTGCGCGACTCCGTCAAGCGCGGACTCATTCTCGGCCCGCGCATCACCGCGGCCGGCAGTTGCATTTCAATCACCGGCGGTCACGGCGACGGCGCACCCTTCTCGCCCGACATTGAATTGCCACGCGGCCACAACACTGCCGACACCGTCGACGATGTCGCCCACGTGGTCCGCCGCGATATCAAGTACGGAGCCGACTGGATCAAGCTCATGGCAACCGGCGGAGTCATGGACCCGATCTCCGATTTCCACGTGCAGGAATTGAGCGAACCGCAAATGGCAGAAGCCGTCGAAGTGGCCCATCGCGCAGGCAAAAAAGTCATGGCCCACGCCGAGGGAGCTGTTGGCATCAAGGCCGCCGTCCGCGCCGGCGTTGACTCCATCGAACACGGCACCATGCTCGACGAAGAAGGCGCGCAGCTCATGGAGCAGCATCACACCTGGCTCGTCCCCACTCTCTACTGCTTTCAACACGACATGGAAACCGGCCTCAGCAAAGGCCGCGATCCCGACTCCTACGCCAAGGGCGTTGAAATCATGGCCGCACAGGGCCCCGCGTTCAAGCTCGCGCTGGCTCATCACATTCGCATCGTGTACGGCGTAGACGACGCCGACGTCGACGAGTCCGTCTCAAAGGAATTCGGTGCGCTGGTTCGTGGGGGCCTCTCGCCGCTCGGCGCTCTCCAAGCCGCGACCATCAACGCCGCCACCATGCTCGGCAAAGACAAAGACGTAGGCTCCCTCGAGCCCGGACATTTCGCGGATGTCGTCGCAGTCCAGGGCGACCCGCTCGCCGACATCACCGTCATGGAGCACGTGGCCTTCGTCATGCAGGGCGGACACATCATCAAAGATCCCGCCCACCCAGAACGCAACCCCGTCATCCACGTGAAGTGATCTGTTGCGCGCCGAAGTCTCTGAGAACCTTAACGGCGATTGGTCAGACCCACGCGCTGTCTCATGTATGAACGTAGGTTTGGACCTCCCTGAAAATCATCTACGAAGATTTTCGTTGACAATTACGAAATGCTTCGTATAACGTCTCCATCATCATGACGCCACCGAGCAAGATCATCCCCCGACCCACCGAATCCGAACTAGAACTCCTCCGCATTTTGTGGGAAAAGGAACCGGCCACCGTCCGGGAAATTTATGACGCCCTCAATCTTCAGAGACCCTCGGGCTACACCACCGTCCTCAAAATGCTGCAGATCATGACTGCCAAAGGGCTCGTCCTCCGCGACGAGGCCAGCCGCGCTCACGTATACCGGTCTGTCATCAGCCAGGATGCGATGCAAAGCAAAATCCTCAAGGACCTCAGCGTCCGCCTCTTCTCCGGCTCAGCCGCGCAACTCGCTTTACATGCCCTCGCAATGGAGCCCGCGAGTGCCGTGGAACTCGATGAGATTCGCGCCCTGCTTGAGACCAGGCGCTCCCCCGATACAGCGAAACCTCAAAGCAACAAGACCGCACGCAACGCGAAAGGATAGGCCATGACCCATACCCCGCAAGCCATCGCCTGGACCCTCATCCACTTCTGCTGGCAGGCCGCAGTCGTCGCCGCCGCCTATCGACTCATCAGCGCGGCCATCGCCCGTCGGTCCAGCAACACGCGCTACATCGCAGCCCTTTCCGCTCTGCTGTTGATGCTCACGGCCTCGGTCTTTACCTTTGCATGGGAACTCCGCGCCGGCACTCCATCGCCTGTCCTCATCTCTACCGGCGCCAGCCTTCAAAGCGCTTTCGTCAGCCACGAGTTTCCACGCACGATGGCTCCCGGCGTCGTTCCATCGCAACCTGCCGATACAACGATCTCGCTCACTACGCTGCTTCCCTTGATCGACAGCCTATGGATCCTCGGCGTCCTTGCGCTTTCCCTACGCAGCCTGGGCGGTTGGTATCTCCTGCAGCGCCTGCGCGCCTCGGCAACTGTGCAGGCACCTCCCGCCGCCCGGGCCAGCTTCGAGCGCATCGCCGCCGCAATGCGTGTGCATCGTCCCGTTTTGTTGCGCGTATCCAACGCGATCGCCGGTCCCCTCACCATCGGCGCTCTGCGCGCCATCGTCCTGTTACCACTCTCCGCGGTCACGTCTCTCAGCCCCGAAGAACTCGAAGTGGTCTTGGCCCACGAACTGGCTCACATCCGCCGAGCCGATTTTCTTTGGAATCTCCTGCAAACCCTCGCCGAGACTCTCTTCTTCTTCCACCCCGCTGTCTGGTGGATCAGCGCCCACATTCGCAATGAACGCGAACTATGTTGCGACGACCTCGCGCTCCAGGTTTGTCCAAACCCCGTTGTCTATGCGCATGCGCTTTTCCGGCTCGAAGAGCAGCGCTCTCGCGAATGGCGCCTGGCCATGGCCCTCGATGGCCATCAGTCTGTGCAGACACTTCGCATGCGCATTGCACGCATCCTCGGCGAGCCGGACACCCGCACCGCCGGCCGTCCAATTCGCCCCTTCTCTTTCGCCGCTGCCTGCGCCGCATTCGTCGTTCTCCTGTTGCCCGTGCCCCAATTGCTGGCCAGCCTCAACCCGGTGCCGTCGGCTGATCGCAAACCTGTAAACGCCGTCTCTGCCGCAGTGCATGTGCAAGTCCCTGTGGTCGTAAAGGTTCTTACGGACGTCGCTGCGCCGTCGCCGCTCCCACATCCGCAGAAAAGCGCCGCCGAACCCGCGCCCGAGCCAGTACTCGCTCCATCTGGCATGGCGATGATGCAGTCCGACGACAAGCAGGCCGATTCATCGCGTCCAAAGAGCAGCTACATCGACCGCATGAAAGGGGCGGGATACGACGTTGACCTTGATAAATACATGGCAATGAAAATTCAGGACGTCACGCCCGAATACGCCCGTGCGATGGGCCAACTCGGTTTCGGTAAACCCTCTGCAGACGAACTGGTCGCCTGCAAGATCCACGGCGTCACGCCCGAATATATTTCCCAACTCAAGCAGCAAGGCCTGGAAACCAAAAGCTTCCAGGACGCAATCTCCTACCGGATCTTCGAAGTGACACCAGAATTCGTCGCATCAATGAAGGCTGCAGGGTTTGATGGCCTGACCTCCAAGCAGCTGCTATCGATGCGCATTCAGGGCGTTACGCCAGACTACGCTCGCGACCTGAAGCATCAATTCCCCAGTGCCACCGCCGAAGATCTTGTAAAGACTCGCATCTTCAACATCGATGCGGCCTTCATCGCCTCCGCGCAAAAGCACGGCTTCACCAATCTCTCGCTCGATAAGCTCGTGCAGTTGCGCATTTCCGGTTTGCTCGACGAAGAATCGAAGTAAAAACCCAACCTCACGCGACTTCAAGCGCACTTTGCACGAGTGATTCTTCCCTGTGAAGTATCGCTTCGGGCACTGTCTGAGAAGCTGCGTCACTTGATAGAGGAGATTTCATGCGCCGTCTCGCCGTCTTCCTCAGCATCCTCATCGCTTCAGCCGCTATCGCTCTTCATGGGCAGCCACTTGCCCCTCTTGAATCGCATTGCAGCATAAAAATCAGCAACGACGCTGGAAAACTCAGTCTGCGCATCGCCGACGGCAAATGCGATGATGACCACGATTGTGGCTCCAGCTACAGCAACGAATCGATGAACCGTTTCACCGGCATTTCCCTTGCCGACCTCGCGCACGAAGGCGCGCAACTTACCGCGACCCTAACCGCCGAAGCCGGCACATTCACCTGCTCCGGCACAGTGCGCGATCACGCACTCAGCGGCAGCGCACGGTTCATACCAGATCCCGCATTCGTGAAGCGCATGGAGCAGATGGGCTTTTCTGGCTTCAATATCGAAAAACTGCAGGCCTACGCCTTTGTTAATGTTGAGAGCGCATACGTCGCCTCGCTGCAGCAGACGCACATTCAAGGCATTACCACCGACAACCTCATCGCCCTGCGCATCTTTAATGTCGATCCTCCGTACATTCAAAGCATCACCGCAATGGGCTACGAACTGCCCGATGCCGATCGCCTTATTGCGCTCCGCGTGCAAGGAGTCAACGCGGCTGAAGTCCGCGAAATCCGTGCCCTCGGTTATCAGCCCACTTTGGACGAACTCATCCAGATCCGCATCTTCCACGTAACTCCGGATTTCATTCGCAGCATGGAAGGCCGCGGCTTCAAAAATCTCACCATTGCCAAGCTGGTACAGATCCGCATCTTCAAACTTGCAGAATGAAAATCCTCATCGCGCGTTTCACCTTTGAGCGCCGCCACCCGCAGCGTTACACTCGCATCTCATAGTCTGTGGGGTGTGCCGATCGTGTTTCGCATGACAAGTCTTTGCCTCTGTGTTTGCCTCGTCGCTGCCATCCACATCGATGCCCAGGCGCCCGCTTCAACATCTGTCCAAAAGGATTCGGCGATGAACAAACATGCAGAAGGCACCTTTGAAGTAAAGACGTCACCGCTTCAGCCAGACGATGCAACCACCGGCACGACCATTGGTCGTACCCTCCTCGACAAGCAGTTTCATGGGGATCTAGAGGCCACCAGCAAAGGCGAGATGATCAGCGCCGGCGACCCTTCCAAGGGCTCTGCAGGCTACGTCGCCATCGAGCAAGTTACCGGGAAACTCGGCGGCCACAGCGGCTCATTCGCACTACAGCACAGCGGCACCATGGATCAGGGCAAGTTCGATCTGTCCGTTAAAGTGGTCCCGGGCTCCGGCTCCGGGGAGTTCGCCGGCATCTCCGGAACCATGACCATCGTTATCGCAGCCGGCAAGCACTCCTACAAGTTCGACTACGCGCTGCCGGCCGCGCCGTAACTAATTCCGCGTAGCCCCGTGAAACCGCGATCAAAGCTGCCTAAGTCTTCTTTACAATGACCGTCGCACTCCACGTCCCATCAGGAATGCCCATCGAAAAATCAATCTGTCCCGGCGTCACCTTGCCCTTGTACTCCAGCCGATAAGTCTGTCCCTGATAAGGCGAGTCGAGCCAGAACGTCAGCGTATCGCCGTCCAGTTTGCCGTCATGAATCTCAATCGGTGTTGCTCCGGTGCCTTCCATCGTGCCCGTTACGGTACCGCCCGAGTTCTTCAGGTTAAAGGTCAGCGGCAGAGTGGTTCCGTTCACATCCAACTGGCCCTTGTAAGTCCCGCTCATATCCGGAGCGCCTGCCGCAACCTCCGGCGCCCCGCCCTTTTTCGCAACCATCGAAGCTGTGAAGCTGCCGTCTTCCGTGCCAAAGTCGAATGCAATCTGATCGGCCGACGCCTTGCCTTTGTAAACAATCTTGTAGGTCTGCCCCTGGTAGTCGGTATCTACAGAGAACGTGATCGTGTCGCCATCCACTTTGCCGTCGTGAATCTCCGCCGGTGTCGTCGGCAACCCTTCAACCGTTCCGGTAACTGCGGTCCCCGTGACGTGCAGGGTCACCGTCAACGGAACACTGCTGCCGTTGAAGTCAAATGCCCCTTTCCATGTCCCGTTCATATCCGCTGCGTTGGCGCTCGGCACCGCCCACAAGACTCCCAAAAGACCTGCAATCAGCAAAAGTTTCCTCATCCGGCTCTCTCCTCAAAACGAAACCCGAGTCTAGCACAGCCTCTCCCGCCCTTTGCTAGTCTTCTTTCAAACTTCCCGCCACCACAACCTGCGAGCCTCAACGCCGCGCCTTGAACCCATCCCGCCAACCACCGTACCATCAACCCATGCCGCAATTCCTGCCTGGCCAAACCCTGCTCTTCGACGCGGACGATACGCTCTGGGAAAACAACATCTATTTCGAGCGCGCCATCGCCGCCTTTATCAGCTATCTTGACCACCACGACTACAACCCTGCCCAGGTGCGCGCTGCCCTCAATGCCGTCGAACGCGAAACCATCCTGGCCCATGGTTATGGATTGACCAGCTTCTCCCGCTCCCTCGTAACCTGTTTCGAACGCCTCAGCCCCGAGCCCCCCACCGAAGAAAAAAAACAGCGCATCCTCGGCTTTGCCCGCGCTATTTCAGAGCAGGAGATCGAGTTGCTCCCCAATGTAGTTGAGACCCTGACAGACCTGGCCACGCGCCACAGGCTCATCCTCATGACCAAGGGAGACCAGGCCGAACAGGCTGATAAATTAGGCCGTTCCGGCCTCGCGCCTCACTTCTCTGCCGTCGAGATTGTCGCCGAAAAAGACCCACCCGCCTACCGCGATGTCCTCGCGCGCCATGAGCTTGCGCCGCATACGAGTTGGATGATTGGCAACAGCCCCAAGAGCGACATCAACCCTGCGCTGGCGGCGGGCCTGCATGCTGTCTTTCTATTCCACAAAGACACTTGGGTACTCGAACACGCGACAGTTAACCCTGCTCCTCACGGTCAACTTCTGGTAGAGTTAGATTCAATCAGCAAACTATGTGATATCTTTTAGCGGGCGTAATTTGCTGCACATGGGATTATGGACAAAACTCCTTTAGAGCAGACCGCCGGGTACAGTCTTCTGTATCCCTCGCCGCCCCGCGTGCACTGGGCCGTTCTGCTAGTGGTCTTCGCGGCTGCGGAGGCAGGGGCTTACATGCTGTTCCCCCACCCCTATCGCGAACTTGTGATGAATCTTGTAGCGTCCGTCTGGCCTATTTATTTATGCATCTGGATTCGCAAAATTGATCCGAGATCCAGCTCTCTCTATTGGGCCATCGCGTCGCTCGTTACTGGCTTGGTATTCTCCTGGCTTCTCTGGATCGTCGTAATCTTCGAGATCCGCGAAGAACTGCTCGAGCATTACAACCGACGCGAACCCATCGACCTGCGCCTCAATCTGTTTCTGACGATTTTGTTCTCGGTTTTTTATTTTCAGTTCAAGCTCAACAAGATCACTCGAGAAAAAGAACAGTTCACCGCAGAGTCGGTTCCAGAGCGCTCGCTCATCGCTTGACTTGCCCCCTGCCGCTCTGCTCTACTTCACTCAACATCATGCACACGTTCAATACCCCCGCGAATGCTTCACCTGCCCAGCATGCATTCGTGTCGATTCCCGCCATTCGAATTAGCGTCCACAATGCGCGCGGGAAGAGAGCCTGACGAACCGGATTCTGTAGTTCATCAACACCCAGGCCACCACCCGCAAGCGCGGTTGGTGGTTTTTCATTTTCAGCCGACTTTTTCCACCCAGGAGATAGCCCCTTGGAACCCGTATCGCTTACCAGCATTCAGGCCGCGCGCGCGCGCATCGGCGAATCCATTCACGTCTCGCCCTGCCAGCTTTCACATCATCTCTCTGAGCTCACCGGCTTGCCCCTCCACTTGAAGCTGGAAAACCTGCAGCGCACCGGCTCATTCAAAGAGCGCGGCGCCCTCAACAAGCTGCTCACGCTCAGCGAGACTGAACGCAAGCGCGGCGTGATCGCGGCCAGCGCCGGCAATCACGCTCAGGGGGTCGCCTTTCACGCTGCCGCTCGCGGCATTCGCGCCCAGATCGTCATGCCCCTCGCGACGCCGCAAATTAAAGTCGCTGCCACCCGCGCTTATGGCGCTGAAGTCATCCTGTACGGCGCCAGCTACGACGAAGCCTGCGAAGAGGCACTGCGCCGCCGCGTGCAGGAAGGCCGCACATTCATTCACCCCTTCGACGACCCTGAAGTGATCTCCGGCCAGGGCACCATCGGCCTTGAACTCCTCGAACAGGTGCCCGATATTGAAGCGGTCATCGTTCCCATAGGCGGTGGCGGACTCATCGGCGGCATCGCCTGCGCGCTCAAAGAAACCAATCCCAAAATTCGCGTCGTCGGCGTCGAGCCGGAAAAACTACCCTCCATGCTGCGTGCTCGCGAAGCGGGTGCACCCGTCACCATCGCTGCAGAAGCCACGATCGCCGACGGCATCGCCGTTCGCCGCGCCGGTGACCTTACCCTGCCCCTCGTCTCGCGGTACGTCGATGAAATCGTAACCGTCGACGATGAAGAAATCGCCAGCGCAATCCTCATGCTGCTCGAGCAGGAAAAGACTCTAGCCGAGGGCGCAGGCGCAGCCGCCCTTGCTGCCGTCGTGCAGTCAAAAACGAATCTGCGTCATCGCCGCACTGTTGTTCTCGTCTGCGGAGGCAACATCGACGTCTCCCTGCTGGCCAAAATAATCGAGCGCGGCCTTGTTAAAGACGGTCGTCTGCTGCGCGTGCGCGTCTACCTGCAAGATCGTCCCGGCGCCCTGCTTCATCTCACCGAGATACTCGCGCGCGAACGCGCCAACATCGTCGAGACCATTCACAATCGCGCGTATTACGGCGTGAGTCTTGGCGAAACCGTCATCGACGTCACCCTTGAAACCCGCGGCGCCACACACATCACCGCCATCAGCCACGCACTGCGCGAAGCCGGCTTCCGCTTCGAAAGGATTCAGTAGGCTATAGCAGTTTCGGAATTGGTGTAGACCGAAAGCACGCACTCAAGTGGCTTTTTCCTCAAGAAAAAGCCACCTTTACCGCGCTCAAAAGTCTACGTGTATTCCGAAACTGCTCTAAACTCAAGCCACGCACTCGCTCAACGCATCGGAACGCCCGCGGGCGACGCATCCGCCGCATTCGTCCGCCTCGCCGCGAACCAGATCAACGCAATCGCGCCAGCCAGAAAAATCGCATTCCCCACGCGAACGCTCTTATCCAAATCGCCGACCGCCGGATGTTGCATAAACGCATGCCACCCATAGGCCAGTGCAGCGCCAGCCGCCAACGCCAGCTTGTGCTGTACGCCCCAACCCACTCGTCGCGACCATAACAACACCAGCGCAAGCATTACAAAATCCAGCGCCAGCAGTGCCGCGAAAATGCCCCAGCCCCATCGCGTCGGCAACAATAGCGCCGTCGATCCAAACGCCAACGCCAATGCAGCCACAATCCACGGCGCCGGCACCCATCCCTGCGTTCGCACGCTACCCGCTTTCGGAATGAAGAACGCAACCCCCACAAGCACCACGATCACCAAAGCAGCACCGGTAAACTGCATCCCAGACGAAACGAAATGGTCCTGCTTATAACCAATCGCCGTCGACCCGACCGCTCCAGCCAGAAACAGAATCGCCGTTACAACCAGCCCCACCCGCCCGAGCCAAGGCCTCCGCGCCCGATCCGGCACGCATGCCTCAACCAGCGCAATCGGCGTCGCGATACTCCACACCGCGTGCACATTCAGCATCCAAAGCGTCCACCATCCGCCCATGCCCAGCGCAGGAATGAATGCCGGCTTCAACAACCCAAGATTCAACTTCAGATAATCGGGGTTAAACAGCGACTGCGTTGTGAATGCCTCTTCGAAGATTGCATATGCCATTCCCAGAATCAGAATGCTGGCCCACCCGCGACCAGTCCGCCGCACCATTTCGCGAATCAACAGCGCCCCGCCGCCATAAAGCGGCGCAAGCATCACCAGTGCCGGCAGCAATTTGATCGGCAGATTTCCCAGCAAGAATTCCGCCACCAGCGGCGCAACAAAAAACAATCCAATAGCCGGAAAAATGCCTCTCTTCGCAGCCATCGACTGCGGTTTGGCCGGCCCTGCCGGATCGATTGCGTTTTCCATCCACACCTCATTGCCTTGGCACTTGAATGCAGCGAAAGAATATCATTTGCGCTATGCATTTCTCCGCAACAGCCTCTCGTCTAACGGCGTCCCGAGCAATCTGCAAGCGGCTCCTGAACGAACAGTCCATTTCGACTCGAGCTTTCGCGTCGAAAGGACCAGCTACTATGCGCAAACTTCAGCTTCTGTTTGTTGTCTTGTTGACCGCTTTCATCCTGCAGGCAGCACCGGCATCCGCACAGGAATGGAAAAACAAGGTCGCCGCAGATATGCCTCTGCTCGGCCATCGCAACTGGATTCTCATCGTCGATTCCGCCTACCCGTTCCAGACTTCGCCGGGCGTTGAAACCATCGAGACCCATGCCAGCCAGGCCGACGTGGTTCAGTACGTACTCACCGCCATAGGCGGTTCCATTCACGTCCGGCCGCTCATCTACATGGACTCAGAGTTGCCCTTCGTCCCCGATGAGGATGCTCCCGGAGCATCGGCCTATCGAACGCAGATCGGCCAGCTTCTCCGCGACTACACCGTCAAGTCGATACCTCATGAGCGCGTCATCGCCAACATCGGCGAGGCGGGCAAGCAATTCCACGTCCTGGTCCTGAAAACCACCATGACGATCCCCTACACTTCCGTCTTTATCCGTCTCGATTGCAAGTACTGGAGCGCCGACGCCGAAAAAAGGATGCGCGCCAGGATGCCTGCAGAACGCCAGTCCGCTCACTAGCCCGATTGACGCCGCGCCTCGCTCCGTCCGTCACCGCCTGTCGACCCCGCATGCCCTTCTTTTGGTATACTCAATAGGTTCACCTCATGCGGAGGTGGCGAAATTGGCAGACGCACCAGCTTGAGGTGCTGGCGCTCAAAAGGCATAGGGGTTCAAGTCCCCTCCTCCGCACCAAAATCTCTCCTGCTCGGGTAACCGGCAGGGCACGGAAAGCAGCTTCAGAAATGCAGATTCTCTTCTACGTCGTCATCTTCGTCCACGTCATCGTGAGCATGTTCCTCATTGGAGTCGTCCTCCTGCAGCAGGGCCGCTCGGCCGACCTCGCCGGCGCATTCGGTGGCCAGGGTTCGCAGACCGCCTTCGGTCCCCGCGCCGCAGCCAACGTGCTTACCAAGCTCACTGCATGGTCGGCGGTCATTTTCATGATCACGTCCCTCTCGCTGACTATCCTGTTTACGCGTTCCAGCCACGCGCATTCTGTACTCGACGACACCAAGCCCATCTCCGCCCCGGCCAAGTCTGGCAAATAGTCGTCGCAGCAGAATCTTTTGACACTCTTGAGGCAGGCCCTTTGGCCTGCCTCTTTCATTTGCGCCGCATCACGCTCTGCGCGGGATAGATACAGACAAGCGATTTCGACTAAACTTCATTCGATGACATCCAGCCTGATCCTCGAGACCTTTCCCGTCGGCCCTCTGCAATGCAACTGCACCATCATGGGCGATAAAACCAACGGCGAGGCCATCGTCATCGACCCGGGCGACGAAGTGGACCGCATCCACCGCCGCCTGACCGACCTCGGCCTCAAGCTTAAGCAGATTCTCATCACCCACGCCCACATCGACCATGTCGGCGGCGCGCTCAAACTGCGCAAGCTCACCGGCGCCCCCATCTTTCTCAACGAAGACGACATGCTCCTGCTGCAGATGATCGCCACTCAAGCCGCGTGGCTCGGTATCCAGCCCCCTGAGGTCGCTCCCCCCGACGAAAACCTTGCCGACGGCCGTCAGATCGGCCTCGACAGCTACCCCGCCACCGTTCTCCACACCCCGGGCCACACCGAAGGCTCCGTCTGCCTCCACTTCGCTCCTTTGAAAATGGTCATCGCCGGCGACACCCTGTTTGCCGGCAGCATCGGTCGCACCGACCTGCCCGGCGGCAACTCCGAGCAGATCATCGAATCGATCCACTCCCGCCTGCTCACCCTGCCCGACGAAACCAGGGTGCTCCCCGGACACGGTCCGACTACAACCATCGGAGCCGAGCGCAAATCGAATCCATTCCTGCGTCCGTACTGACCTGCGTATGCGAAGAGCATAAACCGTCTATTTAGAATAATATAAGAGGACTACTTAAACAAATACTTAGGGCGAATCCTGCCCAGTGTTACCACTTTGATGCGTTCTTAAATAATCAACAAGCCTCCCCGCCCCCGACCTGAACTCATCAGACCTGCCCAGCAGACTCACCACAAGCCAGCCCGATTCGCCCATTCCGAAAAAGTACCCCGGATGCACCCACACGCCTCGCTCCAACAGTTCCAGAACCGTCACATCGTCCCGCTGCAGCGCTGAAATCCGAAGCACCGCGTACCATCCCCCCTCGACCTCCAACCGCACAGCCGCATCCTGTCCACTGAGTTGCCGGTCAAGCTCCGCCAGGTTCCCCCGAACTCGTTCCCGTATCTGCTTCTGAATCCGGCCCCGGCCCTCCAGCCACGCCGGCATCGCCCCTTGCACCGGCGCGTTCATCGAGAGAAACGTATCCGCGATCACCTCGAGCCGCGCCAGCGCCTCGTCCCTCTGCGGTCCGGTAGCGACAATCCAAGCCGCCTTCATCTGCGGCAGCCCCGCAATCTTGCTCAGCCCGCTCACGACGTAGACCGCCACGCCCTCCAGGCCCGCCGCAAAACTCCCGGTCCCGCCGCCAAACCCGTAATCCAGAAAAACCTCGTCCACGATCAGCGCGATCCCGTTCTCCCTACAAATGCGCCCCAGTTCCTCCGCCTCCCATTTCTTTGTAAAGTGCCCTGTCGGATTATTCGGATGCACCAGCACAATCGCGCGCGTCTGTTTCGTGACCGCCCGACGAAACCCCTCCGGATCAATCTGCCAGCCGTAGTCGTACACCAGCGGTGCCGTCTTCAGCCGCACATCGCTCAGCCCCGCCAGAAAATCAAACAGCGGATAGCCCGGCACCGGAATCACAATCTCGCTATCCACATCGCACAGCAGCCGAAACAAAAAGCTGTACGCCTCACTGGTGCTGGTCGTCAGCACAACCTGATCAGCCCCCACCTCGACGCCATGGTCCGCGTAATATCTGCTCACCGCTTCCCGAGCGCGCAGCAGCCCCTTCGGCTGCGGATCGTAATCGAGCGCTTCCCCATCCTGCAGAGCGTCCAGCAAGTCTGGCCCATACTCAAACCCGCACCGCGTCGGGTTCGAAGCCGTCAAGTCCGCAATCTTGAGCCCCGCCCGCACGCGCTCTCGATGCGCCCGCGCAAGCTCGCTTTCTTCCGTGTTCCACTCTGTTCTTCGCGAGAAACTCATCCGCCGTCCTTCAACAACCCTGCTGCACGGTCCAAGGCTCTCCAACCCCATCATGCACAATAGATAAGAGCGTCTTTTAGAACCATACACGGCGCTTCAACGGGAGGAACATTGAGACTGCGCGCGGTTGTTTTCGACTATGGAATGGTTTTGACGGGTCCCCAGGACCCCGAGGCACACAACGCGCTGCTCCGCATCACCGGCCTCCCACTCGATCGCTTCGAAGCCCTCTACTGGGCCGACCGCCACGCATACGACGAAGGCAAGCTCACCGGAATCACCTTCTGGCAAAAGCTCATTCGCGATGCCGGTCTCGACCTTGATGATTCCGCCGTTCAGGAACTCAATCAGTGGGATGCCCGTATGTGGAGCACGCAGAATCCCGCCATGATTGCCTGGCAACAAAAGCTCAAGCAGCACGGCCTGCTCACTGCCATTCTCTCCAACATGGGCGACTCCGTTCTTGCCAACATCGAGCGCGAATTCGACTACCTCTCCAGCTTCGACGTCCGGGTTTGGAGCTATCAGCACAACATGGCCAAGCCCGACCCCGCCATCTATCGTCACCTCCTCAAAGAGCTCGGCACCCGTCCCGAAGAAACCCTCTTCATCGACGACAAGCTTGAAAACATTGAAGCGGCGCGCGCGCTCGGCATGCAGGCAATCCAGTTCACCAACATCGACCGCCTTCGTGAAGACCTGGTCGCCGTCGGCCTCGCGGATTCCCTACCCCTCCCCTAGTAACACAACACCCCGGGTGCCCCATCCTCCCGCAGTCTCATCGCGGAAGGGTGGGAGACCACAAATCCAACCCTGAACAACACAACCCTCATCCCGGGTGCCCCATCCTTCCGCAGTCTCATCGCGGAAGGGTGGGAGACGATGAATCCAACCATGAACAGCACAACCCCACCCCCGTGCTTTAC
>ODAK010002298.1_pt1 | contig 20114 bp, 18 predicted proteins | sample 1539591 | NCBI WGS metagenome assembly ODAK01 (sample SAMEA3539303, study PRJEB22396) | soil metagenome | biome: tundra; feature: field; material: soil | place: USA | collected 2010-05 | depth 0.15 m | reverse complement strand
TGCTGCGTCGCGTCATCAAATCGCGACTTTTTGCACTGAATGTACGGGAAGGCCGAATCGCGCTTTTAAGCACGTTTAGACCGCAAGGCCCCGCGATGAGGTGATTTGATCAGGATCTCGATTTGGTGAAACAGGGCCACTGAGCCGCCAAAAACGCTTACCGTGCTTAAAATTACTTTTCGTGTCCTCTGCTCTAGAAGCCGCGCGCGCTCAGGATGCTAAGGACCACGCGCCGTAGCGAAATGACCGTGCAACATCGGTCCTACTTGCACAATAGAGGAGGGCGGGATTGCCTGTCTTTCGTTGAGCGTACCACGGAGTCGTCGCAACCAGGCTTCCAGCGTCTCTAGAAACGGGCCCAGTTTCGGTCGTGGTTGCTGTGAGCGTCGATACTCGAAGCTCTCACCCTCAAACCGCAGCGCCCGCTTGACGGTGTTGCGCGACAATCCCGTGTCGCGCGCAATCGCGCTGATCGACTCCCCCTGCACCAGCCGCCGCCGGCGGATCTTGCCAATCGCTTCCACGCACAGCACCCCGGTTCTCCCCGCACGGTCACATCAGCCTTACAGAAGGGGTGGTCAATTTTGGACACGGATTGCCCCTCGAACCTGGTCAGAATTGCACGCCGGTTTACAAAAGTCACTGACAGGCCGCGCGCATAAAAGCCAAATGTGCCTCTCGATACCGTGGGCGTTGGCTGCCGCACCCATTTCTTGTAACAGTCGCGCAACCGCTGCTCGCGTTAGGGTAGCGCGAACAACTGATTACAAATCGCACCGAGTTTCTGTCCCAACTCAGCGCCTCGTAACCGCAGCGACCCGGGAGCGCCGCCGGCGTCAATACTGCAGTTCCGATCGGCACCCTTCACGGCGACTATTCCAATCATCGACTGCGAGGCCTTGTCACCGACGCCCTGTAACGGTTCAGGATTGACGAGGTACTTCTGGTAGTCGTCAAAGGCCGAAGGCCCAGCGTTGGTAAGGGTAATCGTTATGGTACCGGCGCTGTCGTTGGTCGTATAGGAACAGGCCTGCGCGCTAAGCGTCTTAGCTGATCCGGACGGATTGGTCAGGATCGCAGAGACCACATCGTGGCTGAGGTAGCGAGCGCAAGCAGCGGCACCATTGGTAATCCAGGCGCCAGCGCTGGTACTTCTTGGAGACACCGGAGTTTTGGAACAACCGGCGCCCGCGCACGATGCTGCGACAATAAGGACTGCGAGCGGCGTCCATCGATTCATACGCGCTCTCCAGACATTCTGGGCCGGGAATATAGCGATTTCGCCACGAGCTTACAGATTCGAGCAGATCGCCGCGAGCAATGTTTTAGCTTTTTCATAGTCTGCGGATTGCAGGTCCATGCCGACCATAACATCGGCTTTCACCGCGAGGAGTTGTGTGCCGTGAAGCAGCGTGGCGTTGTCCCACGGGCCTTGGAGCGTACTATCCGTCTTAAAGCCGACCTGGCTCGCCGCTCCTGGGGCCCCCCCACCACCGCCGCCGCCGGCCAGTTTCATCAATCCGCCGATCATGGCTGCGGTTTTCGGATCCTGCGGCATTGAGTCCAAACCGCCCATGGAAATCCCGCCACCCGCCACGGAACCGAACGTCGACGAGCCATTCTTCAGCATGTTGTAATTCTTCAGACCGCCCTGCCAAACGTACTCGACGGAGTATGTGCGAACACCCTGCGGGGTGGCGACCCGATACACACACTTGGACCCATCGGGATCCGCCGTCGGCGCGCTAGCGAGTGGTCCAATGGCCGTTTCGACCGCGGCTTGCGGCACGACGCCGCACGCACTGCCCGTGTGCTGTTTCGGTTTCGGCGCGCTGGCGACAGCGCGCGCGCCGTCGTATGCCAGCGGATTATTGAAGCGCGGCACGAGTTGTCTGGCGATCGCAACGGCATCGGACTGCTTGCCGCTTGCGCCACTCACATCGATATTGGCGCCTTGGTCGCCTTTGGTGACAAACAGAGTGCCACCCGGAATCCAACTCGCCTTGTCCCACGGGCCACCCGGCACTTGCACCATCACACGGTGCGTGTTCGCCGCTATGCCTCCCTGCCCCGCCTTGTCGAATGCACCGCCGACCGTGTTCGGAACCGACTCGACAATACTGCCCGCTTGAGCCGCACCTTTGCCGTTCCAGGTAATGCTCAGCTGACGCCCACCCGAGCCGCGATACACGCACTGGCTGCCGTGCACATTCGCGATTCCGTCATCGCTAGCGCGATACGGCGGCGTCGACAGCACGCCGACGTAGGTCTGCGCCTCGCTTGCCGTGAGCAGCGTGCACGGATCGGTTGCCGCGGCCGCCGTCGCGAATGAAGACAGGAAGGCAGCGGCGACTCCGAGAGCAGCGACTGTATTCAGAGGGCCTATTTGAGTGACTATCATCAAAACCTCCCGTTGCCGCACCGATGCAGCAGCTCTCGATTGCGCTAAAGCGACTGTTCGTAAGATGAAAACCGGAAGGCGACCGGAATCCCGCCATTAAGATCCAACGCACACGGGCCCATCCTTCAGGCTGGGTTATACTATTTTCGGCAGCCGACCCTCGAGTACGCGTTCCGTAGCAACATCATGCATCCGAGCGATCAAGCCGCTGGTCTTTCCTCCGAACAAAAAGCGCGCATTGACTCGCTGCTCGATGAGCTATTGGATTTGCCCGTAGATCAGCGAATCAGCAGCCTTCACAACCGACACATCGAAGATTCGGCGGTGGTTGACGAAGTAGAAAGTCTGCTGTTCGCTGCGAGCGCCTCCGACGGCTTTCTAACGATCCCGCCGCGGCCAGACTTCGACGGTGTGGTCGAAAACGCCGCCATCGGTACGCGGCTTGGCGCTTGGCGCATAGTCCGTTTGATTGGGCATGGCGGCATGGGCGAGGTGTACGAAGCGATTCGCGTACAAGGCGACTTTGACCATAGAGTCGCCATTAAGCTGCTGCAGCGAGAGGCGGCCGCTCAGTTGGAGCGATTCGAAGCGGAGCGACAGATTTTGGCGCGCTTGGAACATCCCGGCATCGCGAGATTGTACGATGGCGGCCTGACCACTGACGACCGACCCTACATGGTGATGGAGTACGTCGAGGGACGAGCCATCACTGAATTCTGTGTGCTGACGCATGCGAGCTTGGAGAACCGACTCAAGTTGTTCATCCAGGTTTGCGCCGCCGTCGCCTATGCCCATCAAAACCTCATCGTGCATCGAGATCTGAAACCCTCGAACATTTTGGTGACTAAAGATGGCGCGGTGAAGTTGCTCGATTTCGGCATCGCAAAGCTGCTCGACGCACAAAGCGCCCGTATCACCCAAGCCGCGGCGGTGCCCCTGACGCCAATCTGCGCAGCCCCGGAGCAACTCACGGGCGGCGTTATCACCACGGCGACCGATGTATACGCCCTCGGGTTGCTCCTATTCGAGCTACTGACCGATTCTCATCCGTGGGTCGGGTCCGACACTCCAGTCCTACAAGCTATGCGGACAATACTGCAGCGCGAGGCTCCCGTGGCGAGCGAGCTCGCGTCGAACAACGCGCACGCCCCGATACCTGCGCGTTTAATACGAGGAGACTTAGACGCCATCGTCGCGAAGGCACTGCGCAGCGAGCCCGCCCACCGCTACGCCACCGTAGAATCGCTGAAGCTGGAAATCGAACGCGTTCTGAGTGGCGAGCCTATCGAAGCTCGCAAAGGCGTACGCCTCTACATTGTAGGTCGCCTAGTGCGCCGATATCGTTGGGCCCTCGGTACGGTCGTTTTCATTACGGCAACTGCGGTGGCAGGGATGGCTTGGCAGTCTCACCAAGCGGCGATTGAACGGGACACCGCTCGGCGCGAAAGGTCGAGAGAAGAGGCGATGCGATACAATTTGACACGGCTTTTTCATGCGACAGTCGCCGATCAGGGCGCAGAACGATCGCCTGCAAACAATCTGATCGACAGCGGGGCACAGCGCGCGCTGCAGGATTTGCACGATCGTCCCGAATTGGCGGGGCAAATCGGCCTCACACTCGCCGACATCTATGGCGCGCTCGAGGATGTCACCGGTGCCGCGTCGTTGCTGGAAGGTTTCATCGCTCAATCAAACTCGCGAGTCGATCCAGCAGCCCTCGCGGATGCGCGCCAGAAACTGGCGGACATTGAATTGCTACGCGGACAGTTCGATTACGCCGGACAACTATTGAATCAGGCCGACGAGTTTTGGAGAGGCTCCCCGCGGCCGTACCTCGAAGAGCGCCTCGCAGGTCTGATTGTCCGTGCGCGTCTACAACGAGCGCTGGGGGATCTCAACGGCAGCATTGCGACGACTCGTGAATCGATTGCCCAACGAGTATCGCTGTCCGGTCACGATCATCGTGAAACGGCTCTTCTCTACAATACCCTGGCCATTTCGCTCACCACCGCCAATCGCTTGGATGAGGCACTCGCGGCCTATCATGAGACCATGGCAATCTATCGCTCATTGGGATTGCGCGAAGGTTTAGACGCGCAAATTACCATGGCCAACAGCGGAATTCTGGAATTGCGTATGGGTCACCTGCAAGGCGCCGAAGTGCTGCTCAAAAGTTCGTTGGCGACAGAACGCTCGCTCGCGGGCGAATCAGCAGCTTTGGCCGCTGCGATGGGTTACTACGGCAAAGTTCTCTCCATCACGAACCGCAACGAAGCAGCGGTCTCTGTATTGCGTGAAGCAGTGGATGTCGCTCTGCGCTGCGCGGGATCGGACAGTCCACTGACCCTGCAAAACCAGCTATTCTTGGGCGAGGCTCAATCCGCAATGGGGGATCTGGCTGCGGCGAACGCGGTCCTGAACGACGTGCGCGTAGCGGCGCTGGTCCAATACGGCGCGGCGCATCCCCTGACACTACGCACGCAAGTTGCGCTCGCGCAACGTGCGGCAAAGGGCGGAGACTACGAGAGGGCAGTCTCTCAACTGGTGTCCGCTATCGCGGGTCTGCGACAACTCGGCGCGCCCCACGAAACAATCTTGGCGCAGGCACTTGAGATTTTGGGTGATGTGGAGCTAAGTAGCGGGCGCACCGAGCAAGCAAACACGGCGCTGCTCGAGGCGGTCGCGATCCGAGAAAAGACCCCCAGTGACACCTGGGAGTTGGCAGAAGCACGTGAGCGATTAGGAGAGACGCTCGCAAAGGCTGGCAGCGTGGCAGCGGCGGATCTGTTGGAAAAGGCAGCCCGCGAATTGGAATCACAGCTGGGGGCCGCTCACCCTGAAACGGTACGCGCGAAATCCGCCGTTGCCCGCGCGCGCGGGTAGTACGCCAATGCCTTCTGTGTTGTTGAGCTCGGCGCCGTTTCTAAAGAGCCGCTTGTTGAGAGTTCTTCAGGAGGGCCAGAATTCTGTTGAATCCGCGCGCGCGCGCCGCTGCCACCAGGTCCGTCCGCGCTCGCGCTGCGGCCGCATCGTTTCCCTCAACTTTCAAGAGCTGCCACTCGGCCAGCCTGGCTTCGAATGACCAGCTGATCCAGTGCCTACGCTCCGCGTCATTCGCTAGCTCGCGAAGTTTCGCGATCGCTTCGCCACGTTGCTGACCTCCGCTGGCAAGTCGTGCGAGCGCGATGTCGACCAAATAAACTTCCTGCTTCGAAGTGATAGCCGTGCGCAACTCGCGCGCTCTGGCCGCCGCTCGATCGCGCTCAGCAGGGTCCCTCAACGCCTGAGCGCAAAGTGCGAGTAGAGCTTCCGCATCGGCCTCGCCGGTGCGTGCTTCCACAATCGCAAACGCTTTCGCTGCACGCCGCAATCGCTCTTGCGCCGGTGCCCATTGCGCGGCATCGAATTCGATCTGTCCGAAAAGCAGCTGAGTGTTTGCAGCATAAACCGCGTCGCCGCTACTCTGCGATAACTGCCCGACCTTTTCCAGTAACAATTGTGCGACTCCGGGTTCGCCACGGTCGACTGCCACGAGTGCGCAGATGAACATACTGTAGATCGCAAACTGGGGGTCACTGAGCGCGGCCGCCTCGGTCTGTGCGCGCGCACAGTTTTTTTGCGCATCGTCGAGGTCGCCGCGAGTCCGCAGGATGTCCGCGTTGGTTGCCAGCGACCAAACATGGCCGCCCGCATCGTTACTGCGCTCGGTAAGCTCTATGACTTCCCTATAGTCGCTCAATACCTCATCGGTCGCAGCCTCGTCGGAGGCAATAGTAGCGAGCGCTCGCAGCGTCCAGGCTTGCAAGCGCAGATCGCCGGTGGAACGGCTGATTTGCAGCGCGCGGCGTGCCGAGGCTTGGGCCCCATCGCGATCGCCTTGTACCCACAGCATCGCACAAATGTTTCGGTAGATGGCGGCCACGTCTCCGACATCCCCGATGCTTTGCGCCAGCGCAGTGGCCCGCTGGTATTCCTCAAGCGCCGCTGCGTGCTGCAGCAGAGAGTCGAGGACCGCGGCGCGAGTTCGCCGAGCGGCGACCTCGCCGCGCGGGTTGCCTATCGCGCGGTATTCCTTGATTGCCGCATCAAGTTCGCTTTTAGCTTGCTCAAATTCGCCGAGATGCCGCCGTGCCGCAGCAAGTTCGACTTGTGCATCGGCTATCAGCCCCGGCGCTTCGCGCGCCTGCGCCTGATGAAGCGCTTCTTCGGCGTGTTCCACATTCGACTTGGTGTCATCGCGAGCTCCCGCCAGCCGGGCCGCCACGAGTTCCACTCGAGGATCTTGGGATGCCTGCGGCAAGCGTCGCAAGGCAGCGAGCGCCGTCTGTGCGAACGCCATTTCGCCCGCTGCAATTTCGGCGTCGATCGCTTCGAGCCGATACTCCAACGTGAGCGGCTTCAAAGCGACCAAACGCCGCCAAGTCTCCGCGGCATTCTTGGAATCATAGTTTTGCGTCTGAACCGCAGCATCAATCTGCAAGGCGAGTTCGGGCGGCACGGTGGAAGAACGACTCGCAGCCTGCTCGGCTGCGACAAGGGCCTTTTGTCGATAGCCCAGCGACGACCAGGCCCGAGCCAAATACAGATAAGCCGGCGCATAGTACGGTGCTTCGGCTATGGCTTCGAGGAGTTCGTCCCGTGCCCGCGCGGAATCGTAACGTTCCATCGCATCAAGCGCGAAACCGACGCGCTGCGCAACGGCTGTGGTCGGCGGCTGGATACTGGCGATCTGCCCGAGTGACTCTACGCTTGCACGCGAGACGCCTAATTTGTCGCGCAGCACCGTGCCGGCCTGGCTTACTAGAAGATTGAGCTCCGCAAGCCCCTTTTGGCTCGACAGTATCGCCACTGACGCGCCGCTGCGCGCGTCCTGCAACTCGATATCAAGGAGCAGTGGTCGATCATCAGCCGATTCGCCAACGGAATAGCGTCCGCTGAGCACGTAATCTGCGGCAAGACGCTTGCGCATTTGCGCGAGCGCGTCGCGACTGTAGCCCCCGGTATCTTGCGCTTTCAAATCCTTGCTGGCGTCGCGCACCAATGCATCGGGGATCACGCGTATCTCATCGGCTACGCCCAATTCCGTCGCGAGCATCGTGGTGAGCGCAGGCGCCAGCCACGCATCAGCGGCATGTTGCGTTGGATCTTTGAATTCAACAATGGCCACTACTCGATTCGGCATGACGGCGACGTCGACGCGGCGTCGGTGATAGCCAGACCACACCATGACCGCAACCGCAAGGACACCGGCAGCCCCGGCAATGACGAGGCGAGAAGACCCAAATCCTTTTCGCCGGCCGAGCGTTGGCGCAAGCGTACCGGGAGCGCGCTCTGAGACGAGGCCAGGTGGCTCATCGACTGCCCGGGGTTCCCGCGTTCCGCTAATTGGACACCTTCCTGCAACTATAAGCAAAAGCAAGGCGAGGATGCATCCGCTGTCGCTGCTCTCCACGCGGCTACTGGATTGTCATACACTGTTCGGAATTGCGCTACCGGCGCACAGAAACCCGGGGCGGCGGGCGGCGCGCGGGCAGGGTTACCAGCAACGAGAGCGAGTTCGTGAGGTCCGCACGGTCCTCACTGCGGCGCTATGGGAATGTCAAATTGCCCGTTCTCTACACGCATGATCGGCGGCGCGACCTGGCGGACCCGGTCAGGCGTGCTGAAGCCGAGTTCCAATGTGCCGGAAAAGGTTCCGCTGACCCGATTCGCGGTGAGCGACGTAATGCTCACGAGCATTTTCTGCGGCGTAAATTGCGCGAAAGGGCTGATGGTCTGTTCGAGCATGACACCACAATTGTTGCAGGCTGCGATATCGGTACCCTTGAGCTCGTAGCTCCCCTGCTTGACTGGAAAATTGAATCGAAGGCTAAGCTCAGGCTTCGCGCCTCCATCGCTCGGCGTCGGCGAAAGTGAGAAAATCATCTCATGTATCTCGCTTCCGTCCGGTGTGATGCTGGCGCTATTGGTACCCAGAGCCGTGATACGGTCGCCCCTGACGAGCTTGCTGTTGATCACTGCCGAAAAGGACGTGTGCTCGCCGCCCGCCGCTGCGGCGCCCGCTGCACCGACTCCCGGCGAGTATCCCTGCAATAGCAGCGCCGCGTGCGCTGTCATGTATGCGATCCGCACAAATGTCATGGTCAGTCCTCGATTGACTATTGAGCTATTGGTGGAAACCGGAAAGTTCGCATGAACGCGCCATCATGTGGCGCGCACTCACATGGCGGGATTCAGATGCGCTATCGGTATTTAACATGAGGAGATCCGGCGTACACGAGGAGATGAACCATGCGCAGCCCTTATCGATCGGTGCTACTAACGGCCGCTTTTTACTTCAATATCCTGTCATCGACTCTCGCCGCAGACCTCAATTCAACCGGATTGCCGACCTACCCGCACGATAGCGGCGGTATCATGGACACGACCTTCCGTAGCCTGCCGAACGGACAGCATTGCATACACTACCAGGGCGATACACCGGATGCCCTGGCGGACGTCGAGGCTTGGTACAGAAAGAGAATGCCGAGCGCGAGAACGGACGATGTCAACAAGGACTCGCTGTACGGGTCATATTTCAAGCTCAACGGGATAAAACTGCTGGTCGGCAACGATATTGTGAACATCTATCGAATGACAAACCAGAAAACGACGTCCATAGAAATATTCAAGTGCAGGGACGCCGCTCACGGTTGATGCGATTGCGGCAAGCGCCACCTTGGCACGCAGGGGCTGCGGGTGATTGCCGCGACACGCATCGATGCGCTAGGGAGATACCTGTGTCTTCATCGCGATCGCGTATTGGCCAAGGAGATGCCGCGGCTCGCGGATGTGGGGTGACCTCAAGGTTGCGGCTTGGCAATGCCGCGTTAGTTCAAGCGGGTGCGACCCGGGGTTGATTCCCGAAGTTAGCAAAAAGTAGCGCTCTGGGTGACGCAACGCAGCATGAGCTGAATGCTAAGGGACCGTTCAGCGACTGATCTGCCGGCGTGACCGCGAAAATGATCATGCGCCGCCGGTTATCCGACGCCTTGCGCCGGCTGCACAATACATGGCAAGAATATACCGCACACACTTCTGGGCGAGATTTGAGGGCCCAGATGACAGATTGAAAAGTACAAATGACAGCTTGGAAGGTACAGAATGTCATTAACCAAGAATGCCGACACACGTAGTCGTCACTTCGTGAACCGCTTATGTAGATGCGGGACATGTCTCTGGGGTCATAGCGCACGACGACCTGCTCTTTGAAGGCGGCAATGGTCGGCAACACGTCTGCCCAGTAACGAATCCTTTCGAGCTGCACACCCGTACGCTGCAACGTGCGATATTCGACGGGGAGAAATCCAATATGGAAGCGACGCGGATTTTGCGGCAGTCGCTGACGGAGCCCGCGCCGCAGTTCTGTTTCCCACGCGACCAGCGGTGAGGTGCCGAGGGTTCTGTGAATCGCACTGTGGTAATGAACGCAAATCTCGAGCGTGAGCCAATATTCGAGCTCCTTGAGCGTCAGACATACCGCTTGTGCTGACCGGTAGTCGCCGCGCTCCTTCGGATTCGAGTACGTTGTCCCTGGAAGCGTGTGCACGCGTTGCATCAGCGTGCCGATCAGGCGTTCGATATGGCCGCCGAAGTGTGGCGTCGCCGGCGGGCGGAAGGCAATCTTGATGCCGTAATCCTCACAACCGCGACGCAACGCCTCACCGTGAAAATCAAGACCATTGTCTGCGTGGACACAGGCCGGGGCACCCCACACAGGCCACTCAGCATGAATGTGTCGTTCGGCTAGCCACGCCTCCTTGGGCAGCACCGCATGTGTCATGCACAAGGCGACCGACAGCTCCGATGGCGCCTCCAGCGTCAAATAGAAGCCGCTTACCATGCGAGTCGCTACATCGGTGGCTACTGAGATCCAGGGCCGACCGATCGGCTGCCGATAGGTTTCGTCAACCACGTGAATGTCGACCTGGGTATGGTCGATCTGCATAACCTCAAGTGCGCCGTCGACGACAAAGGTACCCGGTGCCGCACTGACCTTCTCCCGGGCGTGCTTGGCGCCGAAGCGCTTGCGCGCGACGGTCTCGGGGTCTAAAGCACGCAGTCGCGCAAGAACGGTGCCGCGAGCGATCTCAGGAACACCGGCGGCACTGCAGCGCCGGTTCACTTCCTTGAATATATCCTCCGGTTTAAGACGCGGCTGCTTAAGATAGTGTTCGTCGATGGTCGCGCGCAGTAACGAGTCGCGGACGCCGTCAAGTCGCACAGTCCCCAATCGTCGTCCGCTTGGCTTGTCCAGCAGCGAGCTGGTTTGTCGCGCTGATCGGTATCGCGCGATCCACGTATAAATCTGCCGCCGCGAGACGCCCAGAGTCTCTGAACCGGCAATAATTCGCGCTTCGAGGTCGCCCTCTCCTTCCAACAGTCCTTTGATAACGCGTTCGCGCTCGCGTGCCCGATCCCACGAATCCTGGTCGATCGTTTGCCGCCTCAGCTCTTCGCCGGCGCGCATCTCGGCAACCGCGCCGGTCTCTCGTCCGCGCAGCGCCGCCACCAGAACCTTGGATCGAACCCCGGTTACGAGGTCCCGCACCCATACTTCGCCCGGGCCTTCCCGTTGCTCAATTGCCACAAGCTGACCCGCATGAACCGCAACGGCCCCCGGGATCACCTCAAAGCTCATTAGTGCAGCCATCGATCGGCTCACAATTGTCCCCTCCGCCGAATGTGAATCGGTTATCTGAAGGAATTCAGCTAGTGAAGCGGTTAACTGAAGAAATGATGTCTAGTGCAGTGGTTAACTGAAATCGCCACAGACCGTCGGCTTCGCACTTCCTCGATGACCCGGTGCCCGACTTTGACTCCTTATACCCCTGGAATCAGGTGCTTGTACACGAATGAGTTCGATATTCTTTGTGCAGCGGTTGGCTGAAGAAAATGCACTGGTTAATTGAAACTGACAGCCGTCATGAAAGCAAAACGACAGCAGCGGAACGCCAGCCGCGGAGTAATTGCCGCCGGCCATGAACAGCTCCATCACGGAGTTCCAGCGGTCGCGCCAGGCGGAGGCGTCGTTCCTAAACTTGTCCGCCTCAGTTGTAAATGCGGTTGTCTTCGCGTGCGGGGCGTACGCTTTGATGAGGGTGACGATCGAGGTGTTGTTCTCCGCGAGTGTGTCGAGCTTCTGTTTCATATCGGCATGCTTGGGCACTCCGTCGCGGCGGATCTTGGCGAGATAGGACTCTAGGATTCCCGAATCCTTTTCGCTGAAGGGCTCGGAGTTGAGTTCCTGGATGAGCGCCTGATTCTCTTCTAAGAGCGTTGCGATCGGCTGCAGCTCGCCGGCGAAGATTTGTACGCGTGTCTCATCGAGGGCCTCGTGCTCGTGATACCAAGAGGCCATGGCGACTAGTACCGCGATGAGTGCGGCCAGCCCTAGGGGCCGCATCGTCTTGTTATTCATTCGGATCCTGCGCGCGACGCTGATTAGCAGCGCCGCGCCAGTCACTGTCATTTTTCCAGAGTCCTGAGGCAAGATGTTTTCACAATCATTCTTCATCATCGAGCAAAACGAACTGCGCGTGCCAAGAGGGGGAATGGCTTTTGGAATTCAGTGGTCAAGGCAAAGTTAAAGTTCGTGATCCATACATTGATCGAGGAATCAGCAGCGGTTGTGGAGGACGAGTATTCGCCCCCCGTTGGACCAAAGGCCGGGTCAATGCAAACGGCGCCGGATCCACAATTCGGTACGCTGGTCTCGACGATCGTCCGTAGCTCCGGAATGTTCGGTAGCCGCCAGTCGCAATGATTCGCAAAGCAAGTCGAGCCGCCGTTGGGACTCACGTCCGAATTGAGCATGGACAGGAAAGTCGTGAACAGCGTTCCGTCGGAAGCGGAGCCGGTGATGCTCCAGACGTAAGAATTGTTCACATCGTGTACGTCCCCGGTTCCCGCGACGGACTTCAGCTCCCACATGAGCCCGGTCTGATTGTCCGTCAGAGTGCCGTCCCCGTTGACATTGAATCGCACCTGACAAACCAGCGCCCCCTGACTTAGCACCAGAAAAGTGGTTGGCGCGATACAGGCCGGAACCCCCGTGCCATTCGAGCCGTTGGCACCGGCTGGACCTTGAGGGCCCGGGGCTCCCTGCGGACCTTGGGCACCTACTGCACCTTGCGACCCGATTGCGCCCGCCGGACCGGCAGCGCCCTGCGCTCCTGTCGCTCCCGGCGGACCCATCGGCCCTGGTCCACCTTGCGGGCCCACGGGACCCGCCGGTCCTATTGCTCCGGCAACTCCGGCTGCACCTGGAGCACCGGCGGGCCCCGTAGGCCCCGGCGCACCATTCGCGCCAATGTCGACCGCGAAGATTGAAGGTAACTGATTCCTGAACGTCACCGTCAGAAAATACGTGCCAGGTGTGAAACTCGAGGGCGGTGTGGTGGTCGGGAAATCCGCGACGATCTGCTTGCTTGCAGCACTCATTGTCGGAAACGTCATCGAGTCCAGCGTGACCGTTGGCGAACTGCCGAAGTTCTGGCCGGTGATCGTTACCGTCTTATGGGTGTAGTCGACGGTCGCGCTGATGACCAACGGCAACCCCGCCGCTTGCGCTCTAGGTGTTACCAGTGAAACCGTAACGAGCGTCCCGAGAAGCAATGCAAGTGTCCTGGTCATCGAGGTTCTCCCTGATTTTTGGTATCGATAGTGGTCCACGCGAATCTGCAAAATCGCGGCAAATTCGCTCAATGGTTCAGCCGTCCTGTCTAACTAAACCGCAAATGCAATCCAAACCCGCCAGAGCGGGCCCAATTCGAAAGGGCACGGAGGGGAGGGTCGCCCGCGGACCGTGCGACGGCCGCGCGCTCGGCGCTGCCGCGCCAAGAGTCGGAGAGTACCCGGAAGTTGGGGGTGCGCGGCGCACAAGCGTAGGCTCACCCGATGGCGGAAACTGATCATCATTTCCCGCAGATTTACCAGCTGCAAGTGGTCCTGCGCGGCATCAGTCCGTTGATATGGAGGCGGCTTCTCGTGCGCACGGATAGCACGGTCGCTCAACTCCACCAGGCATTGCAAGTCACCTTCGGTTGGGACGATGAGCATCTGAACCGCTTTGAGATCCGGGGTCGAGAATACGCGGTCTATCGTGACGGCGGCGGCATGATCGGCATTGATGCCAGAGGCGTACGACTCGAGGACCTGAAGCTACGCCGACTCGAGCGATTCTTTTACGAGTATGACTTCGGGGATAGCTGGATTCACGATCTGCGCCTCGAAGCCACGTTGCCGGCCGACCCGCGAAAGACCTACCCGATATGTGTCGCAGGAAAGGGCTCCACGCCGCCGGAGGACTGCGGGGGACCGTCCGCATTCATGGCAAATCGCCAAAACTACGGTGCAGCCGGTCGCCGCACATTGCCCGAGGATCTTGACGATATCGCTGACGAATTCGATGATGAACCATCGGACAGTTCCGGCGACTACGACAAGAACCGGTTTGACCGACGGCAGATTAATCGTGCGCTTGGCAAACTGGCTGCGGGTTCATACGAGGAGGCTCTCGATGAAATTCACAATCTGGGTGTTGATCGAATCCCCCGACGCGCTGCCACTCAGCGTCCCGGTCCAGACGATTGAACGCTCGTGCGACCGGATCGAGGACGTGGGTCTACGGCTCGGGGAGGCGAAAGAGATCCTGAGTGGTCTGCAGGAGCAGTTGGTACGCCACCAACTCGCCGGCCATCTCGAGAGGCACCGACCCTGTCCGTGTTGCCATCGGCCACGGACTATCAAGGGCAACCATCCGCTGCGGTTTCGATCCGCCTTCGGCGATCTGGAGCTTCGAAGCCCGCGGTGGTACGAGTGTGCCTGTGAGGGTCGGCCAGTCCAGGCGACCTTCAGCCCGTTGAAAAAGCTTCTGACGACGCATACGGCGCCGGAGCTGGAATTCCTGCAGGCGAAGTGGGCGGCGCATTTGTCTTTTGCCGCGGTAGCCGATCTGCTGCACGACGTGTTGCCCGTTGATTCATGCCTGAATGACGAAACCATTCGCATGCAGGTGTTTAAAACTGCCGAGCGACTCGAGGCGGAATTGGGCCCTGAGCAGTTCGCGTTCGATGCCGGATGCCAGCTTGAGATCGAAGAATCGCCGGAACCCGGACCGCCCATCACAGTCGGTCTGGATGGCGGTTACATCCGCGGTCGAGAGCGGCGACCCGGTGGGACGGGATGCTTTGAGGTCATTGCCGGTAAGAGTATTCCCGAAGCAGGTCCGTCCAAGGTATTCGCGGGGGTCGGTCAGATCGATACGAAGCCGAAACGACGATTACACCAGGTACTCCAGTCGCAGGGGGTGCTTCCGCGGCAACACGTTACGTTTCTCTCCGACGGCGGTGATACCGTGCGAGCATTACCGGCCTACCTACATCCCTAGTCCGAGCATATCCTGGACTGGTTTCATATCGGCATGCGGGTGGAACAGCTGTCGCAGACGGCGCGGGGATTTCGCGGTACTCATGATTGCCTGATGCCCAAAGAGAAAATCCTCAAGGAACTTGAGCGTGTAAAATGGTTTCTATGGCACGGCAATGTGTTTCGCGCCGATGAGACGCTGACCGATCTGATGTTTGATGTGCCATCGCCTGGTGCGCGAGCACGGGCGGCATCAGGCGCTATTTCTGCGGATAGCTAAACCGCGCTGAATCGTGTCCGCTTCCCTTGCCGGTGATGTTCCCGTCAAGCTCCTCGCGCAGCATCCTCGCGGAGGTTTTTGAGATCCATATCTGCGCGTTGGTCGTGCCGACGTCCGACGTATAGCTTTCGCTAAACACTGCGGCTAGCTCGCCTCCGACCGACTCGTCGCGTAGATAGCTACAATGTCGGGTGCCGGTACCAAAGATTTGGGGCGTGAAACTGTCGAAGGAAAAGCCTGTGGATTTCACCGTAACCTGAGCTCCGGTGTGATTGGCGGCATCGATTCGGTTACAAGCAGGCTCTTCGGCTTGCGCCGAATGTGCGGCAAATCCGACCGCGAAGGCGTAAATAGCGAGCCCCGACAAATGTGCATAGCGATTGTGGTGCATGGTATCTCTCTGGCTGTGTTGGTTGATTCTTGTGGATCTCAGGATCTGGACAATCCAGTGAACACTTCAGGCCTACGCGCGGCATCGCTGAGAATTCTATTAAAATGTTCATAGGCTCTTAGCGGATGGCACGGAGCACGTCGTGTTAGTTGCATCACTTGCGTGCCGCGCAACTCTGAACTTCGTTTGGGCCATGCTCGCAGACGTGAATGGGCTCCAGTTGCTTGAAACGATCGGCCCAGACACCGGCGTCCAGGGTGAGCGGACGATTGGAGGGCTGCCCGCGCTCTGCCCATTGAATAGTGTAGATATCCGTGCTGCCCTTGACGCCTAGTATCAGAGCGGTCTCGCTGTGGGCGGCGTTCTTCGATGCCTCTTCGGCCGTGCTCACATTACCGCAGCTGCCGATGGCCGCGAAGCCTTCCCGCCCATCGAGATTCCGAGGGCCAAGTTCGAGGATCGAAAACGTGGCGGGACACGCGGTCTGAAAATCCTTGAAGATATTGAGCACGAAGCCCTTGGCAGACGCCTGAGGAAGCGACGCGGCGCCTTGCCGGCCGGTCAGTGTGATCATCTCAGACCATTGATCCACGGTTTCGCTCGCCTTGACGGATTCCTGCAGATAGTAATTGCCCTTGGTTTCCTCGTTGGCCACTCTGAATTGGGATGGATAGCTCACCGCGATAACTTGACCGAAGATCGGCGTGACCGCGGTGATGCTGGGGCTCGCGCCAGCTCGCGCCGCGGCCAGGATCATCCCGGTCACGACCAATGTGATAGGCGAAATAATTGTGTGTTTTTTCATTACGAGTTCCTCAAGTGTTGCGCGCGAAGCCGTCGCGCGTGCTAGTTTCGCAGAGGAGACTGCAGATCGATGTCGATGAGCCGCGCTGTTATGGAAACCGAGATAGACCGCCTTTCCCGCCATTTGCGTCGGAGAAATTTGCGGCCGTCGCGGCCCAGCCTCTCAGCGTTTTGTGCTTCTGCTCTAGTACTTCTTCGGAATCGCCATGGGTGTACCGTCGGCCTAAGGCGGCTGACCCCAGGGCGCTGTAATCCATTTTGCGCAGATCGGTCAGCGGGTCCATCCCCGGTGGGGTTCCAGTCCAGTTGTTGGCGCGTCTGCGCGCTGGAGGCCGCAATATCGATCGTGGCAAGGTGCGCGCCACCCATCCGAAGTACTTTTGTGCCCCACCACGCCAAGCGAGTGACAGGGGAATGATCGCATGCCCCATCGTCACGCTGCCGGCGTTGGCGACACTATGACCCTGGCGGACAAATGTGAGTCGGACCATGCCGGTAGATATGGTTGTCTACCATGAGCTTTTTCCTCGTCAGCTCCCGCCCGGGGCTTCCTATTGTCTAACCAGCACCATCGAATTTCCCTGTGTCCTCGAAATTTTGGCACGGCTCAGGACTGGCGACATTAGACGCTAAAACTAATTGGAATTGTCGCCGCTCGTTCCTATATACGTATCCGCGGGTGGGACCGTACATCCGCGCGGGTCGAGGATGGATTTCGCTTCTGCACTGGCACCAAGAACGCAATAGCATGGGAGGGGCGGCATAATATTGCCGCAATAACTCTGTGCCCCCACTACAGTGGGGTCACATCCGGCTGGTTGGGGAACTGCAGGCTTATTTGCTGGGCAAGAACAGGGGACTCCTACACCGGGACCGCAGTAACGTCCGTCCCCTCCGGGCACGATTCCTCCCTGCAGGTATTGCGTCTTGACATTAGAATTCTTGGCGATAGCCCTGAGTGGCGGCACTCCGTTACGAGTCTTGACGACGGGCTTTGCCGTCAGTGCACTAGCAGGTGAACCCCACGTTAGATTGGTCGATGGAGCCGCGGGCGAAATCGTGCTGCCAGACGTTCCTCCAGCCGCAGGAGAAACAGCACGTTGCGCAGCAATAGGGGCTGCGCTTTTCCACACTATGGGTGGTGCGGGAGCTGTTTCCACCGGCGCTGAGTGCTCCTCGACGGCCGTGCGTTCGGTTACAATTGCTTGCGCGTAGCCTGGGTACGACCACGATAAAGACGAAGCCAGTACTATAATTCCCAAAAACATGCGGCCCGCAAAACCGCAGTGCTGGTTGAGATCTTGCATGCGACTCTCCAAGTGGAAGGTGGTTCTCGGTTCATTACTGAGATATACCGAATTGGATAACTAAAGCCGCCACTCGAATGGGCCTGGGCGTGCATTCGATGTCAAAAGTGCCGTTTTCAAAACTGGATGTGGCCACGTTGCGGTGTTCGTTCGGCGCGCTGCCTGCGCGTCGTGGTGACTCCGGCGACCGCGAAGGCTATAATCGCGACGTCGTCCAGAGGTATAAACACTTTAATAATCAAAGTGTTAAGTACGCATAACACCCGTTATGACAAACCGAAGCGGGTGGCGATCTACGCGCTCATGACCGTGGGCGGCGGTGCACTTGAGGGCATCAACCGCGCCCGGTAGCGCTCCAGGGGAAAGACTAAAATGCCCCCAAAATTGATGCTTTCGAAGCCCATCGGGGTGATGTGGTGCAGGATCTTGGGGTCTATCGGTCGACCTTGCGCCCGCCAGCGGTCGAGAGTTGCCTGCATCTGGTGAGTATTCCAGGCCATCACGACGTTCGTCACCAAGGCGAGCGCACCGGATTGCGCGATGAGTTCTTCGGCTCGTCGTCCCCGACGAGAACCGGCGCCGTCACGGCGGATCTGCCGCTGCAAGGTATGCGTGCGCTCATTGTGGTTGAGCGCGCGCAAAGTCTCGCGTCGGAAATCCTCGAGCGTGAGTGTATCGCACAGATGGAGCGTGCGCAGCAAGAGACCATAGGCGTGTCCCGCTTTGTACGCCTTCTCACCGCGCGACGCAGAACCGAACCGTTCGCAGGCGAGCACCGCAGAGATCCGCCCGGCCGCAACCGCGTCACACACGGCACTGAACTCAGCCCAACCGTTCTCGATGTCTTTGAACGAAATGTCGGCGAGTACGACGTCTTTCAGCGATTCCGGAATTTTGATCCGATTGCCTCGCGGCACGTGTAGACGCCGATCTGGAAAGCTCTTCAATCGCGGACATAGATCAAATCCTTCTTTCTTGGCGAGCCCCATCGCCCAGGCCGAATATCCGTGAGTGTCCGTAAAAATCGTTTGGATGGGCGCAAGCGTTTGTCGTAGCGCCCCCTCGATGGCAGCGCCCGGTTGTCGCTGGGTGATGGTGATGGGCTGATCATAGCCAATGCCGTGGCGCCCCAGCGTATGCACGTAGGTCGCCGTGCTCCAGGTGCGCCGTTTGGGATCGGTGCGTGCGACCCAGATATGTCGCGATGCATCCAGGCTCATCGCGTCCGCCGCACAATCCTTCGGGCTTCCCCACATGCTAGCCACTGCATGCGCGTGCATGAACTCGACGACCGCAGCGTTCGCACGCCGCAACGCCGGACCGTCCTCAAGCATCTGCATCGCACTCGTGAGACCACTGACCGACAAGCCCGGTGTCATCAGGCTCAGACGCTGGGCGCTCAAATCCATGGCGTGACCCAAGAGCGCAGCATACACGTACAGCAGCTCCTGCTCGTTGGCGGGTTCGCGCCCAAGCAAGATCCAGCTGAACCTAGTTTCACTGTCAATCGCCATGATCAAGTCGGGTAGGTGAACGGTCGGCAAACTCGCGTACAGCTCCTCGCGGGTAGCCTCGAGGTCCGGTGGGGTCTCCTGCGGGGCCAACGGATGTTGATGGATTTTAGTGCCGTCGATTCTCAGATGTTCGAACCACACGGCTTCGTCCAAGTGTTCAAGGCCGACTTCGATGTTGGCGCACAACTGATCCAGTAACTCCGGCAGTGGGCGCTGACAACCGGGTGCGCGCACGGTAGTCCCCGTGGTATCGAAGAGAATCTCCTTGTCGCGATACGATAGGCTGTGCGGCACAAAGAGGCTCCCCCGTCGCAAACCTTGACGGATTTCCCACAGCATTTGCACCTCGGCGGCGTTGCGAGCACTCAGCGACTGGCGGTCGAGTCCCAAGGCGGCCCACGCCCGCGATTTCGGGGGGCACATTTCCGCGCTCATTCCTGACAGTTCGAGCTCGAACGTTTGTCGCCATGCCTTGATCCGCACGGTCCACCGATCAGCTTCGCGGCTGCGTAAATCCAAGGCCAACAGAGCCTTGAGAAGGGGTCGAATTTGTGCGATTTGGCCGACCAGGAGCTCGCGCTGACGTGCGGCAATGCTCTTCGGCTTCAGTCGCCCCGCGTCCAACTCGCCGAGTAACGCCGTGATATCCGCAATGCGGGATTCGGCCGAGAGGCCCGTGGTCGCAAGTGTTGTGCGAACGCCGGCGACAAATACGTGTGTGGCGGACTCTTCCCCGCGCCTTCGTCGCGCCTCCTCGCTAGCTCGACCCCACAGCCGCGCGACGCGCCGATCGATCAGCCGGATGAGATTGTCCGTATGTTCGAACAGCGCGTACTGCATGAAAGCCACCAATTCCAGCGTTCTTCGCGGCTCCTGCAATTGGTGAAACCGTGACGGCCGGCGCTTTCGCATCCCTTGCGCATAGCTCTGTAGTAGCGCCGGTACCATGGTCGTTTTGCAGCAGTCGACTCCCAAATCGCGCAGCCGGCCCACCTTGTCACTCTGGCGA
>ODAK010002297.1_pt1 | contig 20115 bp, 21 predicted proteins | sample 1539591 | NCBI WGS metagenome assembly ODAK01 (sample SAMEA3539303, study PRJEB22396) | soil metagenome | biome: tundra; feature: field; material: soil | place: USA | collected 2010-05 | depth 0.15 m | reverse complement strand
GCACGGCAGCTTCTTCGTGATGGCGCACTTCCACTACACGATCATGGGCGGGCTCGTCTTCGCGTTCTTCGCCGGTCTTTACTACTGGCTGCCCAAGATGACGGGCATCAAGCTGAACGAGACGCTCGGGAAGATCCACTTCTGGACGATGTTCATCTTCTTCAACTCGACTTTCCTGCCGCTGTTCGCGGTCGGGCTGCTGGGCCAGCCGCGCCGGGTGTACACCTACGCGCGCAATCTGGAGACGCTGAACGACTGGGTGTCGATCTCGTCCTTCCTGCTCGGCGTCTCCTTCCTGATCTTCGTCTTCAACTTCGTGATGTCGACGGTGGTCTGGCGGCGCCGCGAGGTAAGCAACCCGTGGCAGTCCCGCGGGCTCGAATGGCAGGTGTCCTCGCCGCCTCCGGCGGGCAACTTCACCCATGTCCCGGTGGTGCTGTCGGCCCCGTACGACTATGGCGAGAAGGATGCGCAGCCGGTCGCTGACCTCGATCCGCCGCCTGGCGTGCTCAGCGCCGCCTACGCGGGCGCGGGCGCCGGAACGGAGGCATAGCGATGGCCGAGACAACAGCGTCCTTCCCGGCCGGGGCGGACCGGGAAGCCGAAGAGGCTGGCTTCTACCACGAGGCTGCGCTGAACGCGGCGTGGACCGGCTCGCGGCTCGCCATCGGCGGCATGTCGTTCGCGTTCGGCGCGTTCGTGTTCTCCTACTTTTACCTGCGGTCGCTGAACTCACACGGGATGTGGCACCCCGCGCACTTCAAGGGCCCGCAGCCCTGGGCCGGCGCGGTGATCATGGCACTGATAGTGGTCAGCGCGCTGGTGCAATCCGCCGGGCTGCAGCGGATCAAGGCCGGAAGCAAGGCCACCTGGCGGGCGGCCGCCATCGCCGCGCTGGTTCTTGGCCTCGCCGCCGTCGGCCTGCAGGTCTGGCAACTGCTCAGCCTGCCCTTTTACCCGGGCAGCGCGGGCTTCGCGAGCATCTTCGTCGGCAGCACGCCGATCTTCGTGGTGGTCGTGTTCGGCGTGATGATCTGGCTGGAGATCCTCATCGCGCGAGCCAGGCACATCCCGCCGATCTCCTTCGTCGAACAGCCGCCGACCTACGCTGAGGCGTTCGCGGTGCAGCGATTCCAGGCGTCGCTGAGCGCGTTTACCGTGGTCTGGAATTACCTTGCGGTGGTGGCGATCGTGTTCTGGGTGCTGTTCTACCTGACGGCCTGAGCGGAAAGGAGCGGCTCACGGCGAGGGCGCGGTCGCGCTCCCGCCCTGGTCCGGGGACCCTATGAATTATGTCCTCTCGCACTGGCAGGCCAGCTGGGCGTTCCTGGTCCTGTGCGCGGTGGCCGTCGCGCTGCACCTGAGCGGGCTGCGGCAGGTGACCGCCGCCGGGCGCGGCGGGCACGGTCCGGCCGGGCGGGACCATCGCGGCCGCGAGGCGGCGGCGTTCTATGGCGGGGTGCTCGCGGCCGGGATCGCAGTGGTCTCACCGGTGGGCTACTGGTCGGACAGCTACCTCTGGGTCCGGGCGGTGCAGGATCTCCTGCTGGCCGTGATAGCTCCGTCACTGATCGTCCTCGGGGCGCCGTGGCTGGCTCTCGCGGCCGGCCTGCCAGTCCTCGCGAGCCGGCACGTCCGGTTAACGTTGTCCGCCGAGGGCCGGCGGCGGGCCAGGGTGGTGGCTAGCGTGGCCGCTGGGCGTGACGATCGCCTTCAACATCGTCTGGCTCGGCTGGCATGTTCCCGCGCTCTATGACCTTTCGGCGACGAACGCAGCCGTGCGGAACGCCGAGTACGCGACCTACCTGGGGACCGGGATCCTCTTCTGGCTGCAGCTGATCGGCTCCCGCCCGTCAAGCCCCGCCGCGCCGCCGATGCGCAGGCTGGCGTTTCTCGTCGGCACGGCTGCTGCCGACACTGTGCTCGGCATGGTCCTGGTCTTCGGATCCGGACTGCTGTATCCCGCCTACGTCGGCCCGGCGCACCGTGTCCTGACCGTGATTGCTGATCAGCAGGTAGCGGGAGCTGCCTTGTGGATGGGCGTGCTGCCGAGCCTGATCATTGTCTCGGTGGCACTGCTCGGTACCTGGCTGGACAACGAAGAACGCGATGATCCGTCGCGTGACCTGGAAAAGCTGACCGCGCCGCAGACGGCCGGATGGCGGTCTCGGGGCGGGTCCGTGGCGGCTGGATGGCCGTCCGGACCTCGCTACCGGCCGCCCACCGCGTGAAGATACTGAGGAGGATCGCGTGACTGGATCGGTTCTGGCGGTCACCATCAATGCCCAAGGCGGGTCGTACCTGTCGTTCGCGTTCCCGCTGGGCTTGTTCTGCGTCGTGGCCGCGGTGCTCTATCTCGTGCTGTTCGGCCGGCCGCACCAGCGGGTCCCGGCCCGCCGCGCCGGGCGGGTGCAGGCTGTCATGCCCGATGCTGGCACGGCGCGTGCCGCGGCTGCGCACGGGGCGACCGCCGCGGACGTGTCGGACGGGTCTTCGTCGGAGCAGCGGGCCGAACCGGGCGCCGAGTCAGCGGCTGAAGCGGCACCGGGTAACGTAGCTGCGCAGGACGGCGGCCCGGCCAGCGCCGATGACCCGCAGGCCGGGACGACCAACGGCACGGAGGCCAGCGAGTGACACAGGTGACCAGCGCCCTGCCCGGACCAGCGCCCGGGCAGGTCAGCGTGCCCGCGGCAGGGCGGCGCTCCATCCGCTTGATCGCCAGGGCACTGTTCCTGCTGACCAAGCCGCGGATCATCGAGCTGCTGCTGGTCACCACCGTGCCCACGATGCTGCTCGCGCAGCGCGGGCTGCCATCGGGCCGCCTGGTGGGCCTCACCCTGCTGGGCGGAGCGCTCGCGGCGGCCAGCGCCAACACGATCAACTGCTACATCGACAGGGACATCGACGCGGTGATGCGGCGTACCTCGCGCCGCCCGCTAGTCGCCAAGGGCGCGCAAGCCGTCGTCAAGCCGGGGGAGGCGCTGGCGTCGGGCATCCTTCTCGGCGCGGCATCCACCGTCCTGCTGGGACTGCTGGTCAACTGGCTGGCGGCGGCGCTGGCGGATGGCGCGATCCTGTTCTACGTGTTCGTGTACACGCTCGGGCTGAAGCGAAGGACCGCCTCGAACATCGTCATCGGCGGCGCGGCCGGCTGCTTCCCCGTGCTGGTCGGCTGGGCGGCCGTCACCGGCCGGGTCAGCCTGCCCGCGGTCGTGCTGTTCGCCATCATCTTCTTCTGGACGCCGCCGCACTTCTGGGCGCTGGCGATGAAGTTCCGGGACGACTATGCGGCGGCGAGCGTGCCGATGCTGCCGGTGGTGGCGTCCCCGGCGACGGTGACGCGCAAGATCCTCTGGTACTCCTACGCGATGGTCGCTGCCACGCTCGCCCTCGTCCCGTACGCGGGCTGGCTGTACGGCCTGGCCGCGGCCGGGCTCGGCGGCTGGTTCCTGGTGGAGGCGCACCGCCTCCGGGCGCGGGTCACGGCCGGCGACAAGCCGGCCCCGATGCGGCTGTTCCACCAGTCGATCGCCTACCTGACCATGCTGTTCGCAGCCATCGCCGTGGCCGCCGTCATCCCGGTCGGCCGCTGGTAGCGAGCGCTGCGCAGGCCGCCCCGGTCGCTGGTGTCGCGGCCCGCGGGCGAGCATTTCCGGCGGGTTGCCCAGCCGATGACGCCAGATGGGTAATGCTAGAACGCATGAGCACGGACCGTTCTCATTCACGAAGAGCATTTATCGGCGGCGCGGCTGCCGCCGTTGCGGTTCCTGCCGCCGTGGTGGCAGCCGTAAGGCTCGGGGATTCCGGCGCCCCTGAGCACGCGGCCGCCGGAACGAAGACGGCGGCCGCTGCCGGGCGCAGCCGGCCGGTGGCCGAGAACGACCTGCCCGGTGAGCGGGACTGGGCAATCAGGAAGCTGGGCGCCCCCGACGAGATCATGGGCTACGCGGCGCGGGCCAGCGTGCTGCCAGGCGAGCCGGTGCCGCTGTTCGTGTCAACGACATCCCGCAGGTTCCGGGTGCGGGCGCTGCGGACCGGCTGGTATCGCGGCGACCTGGCCCGCAAGGTGTGGGAGTCCGCCCCGGTGCGCGGTCACCGGCAGCGGCCGTCAGCCATGAACGAGGCGACCAATACCGTCCACACCGACTGGGGCCCGTCACTGACCGTGCCGACCGACGGCTGGCCGGCCGGCTCCTACCTGCTCCGGCTGGACGCCGACTCAGGAGCGCAGCGATACATCCCGCTGACGGTGCGGTCGCAGAGCACGGCAGGAAAGGTCGTGGTCAAGAACTGCGTCGCCACCTGGCAGGCCTATAACGCCTGGGGCGGCTATGACCTCTACAACGGCCCGACCGGCGCGTACGACGACCGCGCGCTGGCGGTCAGCCTGGACCGGCCCTACGACCAGGAGGGCGCCTACCTGTTCATGGTCTACGAGCGGAAGTTCATCAACCTGGCCGAGCAGCTTGGCCTGCCGCTGGCCTACCTGACCAGCATGGACATCGCAGACGACGCCCGCGTGCTGGACGGCGCGAGCGCGCTGATCTCGCTCGGGCACGACGAGTACTGGTCGCCGCCGGAGCGCGTCAACGTCACGGCAGCCAGGGACGCGGGCGTCAACCTGGCTTTCCTCGGCGCCAACGCGATGTTCCGCCGCACCCGCCTCGAGCCGACCGCGCTGGGAACCAGCCGGCTGGTGGTCTGCTACCGGACCAGCTATCAGCAGGACCCGATGTACGGGGTGGACAACACGCTGGTCACCAGCGACTGGCGGGAGGCGCCGCACCCCGACCCCGAGTCGTCGGTCATCGGCACGTTGTATGAGGGCTACCCGACCGTGGCCGATTACGTGGTCGCGGCACCCGACGCGTGGATGTTCAAGGGCACCGGTGCCAGGAAGGGGACCAGGTTCGCGGCGCTGGTGGGCATCGAGTACGACCGGGTCAACCCGGGCTCCCCCCTGCAGCGGCCCATCCAGATCCTGGCGCACTCGCCGCTGACCTGCAACGGCGTCAACAGTTACGCGGATTCCGCCTACTACACGCACCGCAGCGGCGCCGGGGTGTTCAATGCCGGCACGATGCGGTGGGTCGAATCATTCGGGCCGCCGCTGTACGGCTGGGGAATCACCAGGCGCTGCGGGGAGTTCACCCGCCGGGTGACCGCTAACGTGCTGCGGGCCTTCGCCGACGGGCCGGCCGCGCACTCCTATCCCGCGCACGACAACCTGGACGTCATGGACGAGTGGCCAGGCGATCCGATCGCCGCGCGGCACAACCTGTGGCCGCCGGTCGTCCTGTGACGGCCATGACTGCCGAGCTAGCCGTGACCCCGGGCGCCGCGCCCGGCGAAGTGGCCCGGGCAAGGTCCATCGCGGCCGCGTCCGCGGCTCGCGGGAAGCCGTATTCTGACATCAGGAACCGAATATGCGATGAATGCCCGGCCCGTCTGGGGACACCCTCCGGCTTGCCAGGCGGAAAGATACTCCGGAGGCGGCATGATGTCCCAACGCAGGTTCCCGCGCATTACCCGGTGGGCGGTGCCTGCTGGCGCGGTCGCCCTCACCGGGGTGGTCCTGGCCGGATTCGCGGCCGCCGGTGCTCAGTCGGCTCCGGTGCTGCCGTCGCGCACTACGGTCCAGCTGCTCGCCTCGATCAGCTCGGCCAGCGTGCCGCCGCCGATGACCGCCGTGGTCCAGGAGTCGGCGTCGCTCGGCTTCCCTGACCTCCCCGCCGCGCATGACCCGCTGTCCGGGCTGTCCTTCCTGACCGGTACGCACACGCTGAAGATCTGGTACGCGGACCCGGCGCACATCAGGCTCGCCGTGCCGGTACCGATGGGCGAAACCGATGTCCGGCGCGATGGCCGGAACGTGTGGTACTGGGACAGCCAGACCAGCCAGGTGACCCACCTGGTGCTGCCCGCCCAGGCGGCAGCCACGCCCAAGGGCAGCGCCGTCGCCCCCACCCCGCAGCAAGTGGCCAGGCAGCTGCTCGCGGCCATTGGCCCGACGACCAAGGTCGGCCTGCAGCAGAATGTCACGATCGCCGGCCAGGCGGCCTACCAGATCTCCCTCGCGCCCAAGGACGGCCAGTCGCTGATCGGCCAGATCAGGATCGCCATCGACGCCAAGCTGGCACTGCCACTCCGGGTGCAGATCTTCGCCCGGGGCGCTGGCAGCCCGGCCTTCCAGGTGGGATTCACCTCGCTTCGGTTCGGTACTCCCGCCGCGGCCAACTTCGCTTTCACCCCGCCGCCTGGCGCCAAGGTCAAGACAGTCACCGGGCCCAGCGGGCAAGGCGCCCGCCTCAGCGGCCTGCTGCCGCTGATCAGCAGTGATACCGCCTCGGGCTCGGCCAGCAGCGGCGTGGCGGTCGCTCCCGGCGGGGTCATCGTGCGGCGCGTCCGCGCGGTGCGGATCGGTAGTGCAGCCCCGGGGAAGATGGTCCGCGCCGGATCGCCGAGCATCTCGGTGAAGCTGCCCAAGGGCGCTCCGGTGCTGTTCACGCTGCCCGCCCGCGGCGCTGAACTGCAGAACTTGCTGCGCGCCTACGCGGGCCACCTGCCCAAGAGCCTGACCGCGGCGCAGCGCAAGGCCGCGCTGCAGAGGTTCGAGACAATGATCACGCGAGGCGGCGCAAAGGTCCGGGTGAATCCGGCCACGGGCGCCCCGGGGTTGTGGTCCGCCTATGCACCGCTCAGCGGAGCGGTGCCCGGTGCGGTCGCGGGGCCCGGGGCGCCGGCCGAACTCGGCACGGGCTGGCTCACCGTCGTGGTGTTCCCGGCGAACGGCGCGCCGGTCCCCGTGGCACCGCGCCGGATTGCTGCCGTCCCGCGCGCCTCGGCCAGCCAGGTCGCTGTCCCCGTGCCAGCACCAGCCGGGCCGGCCGGGCAGGATCTGGCCATGCTCGGGGCCCTGCTGCAGGCGGCAACGCCGGTGCACGGGTCCTGGGGGAGCGGCAGGCTGCTGACCACCAGCCTGCTGTCGGTGCTGGTCACTAGCAACGGCAGGATCCTGGCCGGGGCCGTCACTCCCGCGGTGCTGTACGCCGACGCGGCCACGTTCAAGTGAGCCCAGGCCGGGGCCCGGACGCTCAGGCGGACCAGATCAGCTTCGGCCCAGCGAGCGAGGACGGCCCTGATCAGGACGCACCCGGCCAAGCCGGCCCAGGCGATGGCGCGGTCAGCGCCAAGAGCGCGGCCCGCCAGGCTGCGGTCGGCCACGGCGCGGCCGGCCACGGCCTGGCGATCGCCACCAGCGGGCTGGCCAAGCGCTTCCGCGGCCAGCTTGCCGTGGCTGGCATCGACCTGGCCGTGCCGCGCGGCTCGGTGTACGGCTTCCTCGGCCCGAACGGCTCCGGTAAGACAACGACGATCCGGATGCTGCTCGGCCTGATCCAGCCGACCAGCGGCAGTCACGAGATGCTGGGCGCGGCGATGCCGGGCGGCGTCAATGCCGTGCTGCCCAGGGTCGGCTCGCTGGTCGAGGGCCCGGCGTTCTACCCGCAGCTGTCCGGCCGGGCGAACCTGGCCAGGCTGGACGCGGTGGACCGGACCGCTGACCGGCGGACCGCAGGCGCGCGGATCGATCATGCGCTCGAGCGGGTCGGGCTGCTCGCCGCCGCGGGCAAGCGCTTCCGCGCTTACTCGCTCGGCATGAAGCAGCGGCTGGCCATCGCGGCCGGGCTGCTGCAGCCACGCGAGCTGATGATCCTGGACGAGCCCACCAACGGCCTCGATCCGCAGGGTACCCGTGAGGTCCGCGCCCTGATCAGGCAGATCGCAGCCGAAGGGACCACGATCTTTGTCTCCTCGCACCTGCTGGCGGAGGTCGAGCAGGTCTGCTCGCACGTGGGCGTCATGCGGGCAGGCAAGCTGGTCTTCGAGGGCACGCTCGCGGATCTTCGTGGCGGCGGCGCAGCGCGGATCGTGGTCAGGACGCCCGAGCCCGCCGCCGCGTCGAGCGTGCTGGCCGGGCTTGGCCTCGCCGACGTCCGCAGCATCGAGCTCGAGGTCAGCGCCGAGCTCGGCGCGGAGCTCCCGGAGAACATCTGCGCCACCCTCGTGCACGCGGGCGTGCCCGTCGCCGGGCTTGACACGCCGCAGCCGAGCCTCGAGGAAAGGTTCGTCGAGCTGACCGGAGAAGGCTTCGATGTCAGCGGCTGACCTCGGCAGCGGGGCGGGGGGAGCGGCGGTCCGGCAGGCGAGTCGCCCCGGGCCCGGGCACCAGCCTGAGCTGGCGAGAAACCCCGGGGCCCCCGTTCTGTCCTGGCTGCGGCTACTCCGCTCGGAGCTGCAGCTCATTTTCCTGCGCCGCCGGAATCTTGCCCTGCTCGCCGTGCTGGCCGGCATCCCGTTGCTCATCGGCTTCGCGCTGCGGCTCCAGGACCGGTCTGGCGGAGGCGGCGGCTCGGGTCCCGCGTTCCTGTCCCAGGTGACAGGGAACGGCGTCTTCCTGGCGCTGGCTGCGCTCACGGTGCTGCTCATCCTGGTGCTGCCGCTGGCCGTTGCGGTGGTCGCGGGGGACTCGATCGCCGGGGAGGCCGGGCTGGGCACGCTGCGCTACCTGCTGACGGTCCCGGCCGGGCGGACCAGGCTGCTGGCCATCAAGTTCGCCGCCGTGGTGATCTTCGGCCTCGCCGCATGCCTGCTGGTGACGGCCGTGTCGCTGGCGATCGGGGCGGCGCTGTTCCCCGTCGGCCCGGTGACCCTGCTCTCGGGGACGACGGTCCCGCTGGCCACTGGCCTGCTGCGGCTGCTGCTGGTGACCCTCTACGTCGCCGCCGGGATGGCGGCTCTGGGGGCGATCGGCCTCGCCGTGTCGACACTCACCGAGCACGCGATCGCCGCGATGGCCGCGATCCTGGTCATCGTGGTCGGCAGTGAGGTCGCCGACAGCGTTTCGCAGTTCGCGGTGATTCACCCGCTGCTGCCGACCCACTTCTGGCTATCCTTTGACACCTTGCTCCGCACCCCGATCGACTGGGCCGGCCTGTCGCACGGGCTGGTGTCGTTTGGCGTGTACGTGGTCATCTTCTGCTCGATCGCCTGGGCCAGGTTCACCACGGCCGACGTGACCAGCTGACCTGCTGCCGAGCGCCGGTAATGCCGATGGCTCCCTGCTGAGGCGACAGGCGCAGCCCGGCGCCGCAACGCACGGGAGCGGTGGTGACGCCAGGACCTTGCCCAGTCCCCTGCCCAGCGCCGCAACGGGTGGCATGGCGGGGCCCCGGGCAGTGCTGCCGCAAACGAGCCCGTTCCCGAGGGCTGCCTGAGCCGGATCGCGGGGATCGACAGCAACGGGGCGCGCATGATCGAAGTGTGGCGGTCCAGCGACGATGCGCGGGCGTTCGCAGAGCGGAGCGCGCCAGCCCTCGCGGAAATCCAGCTGCCGCCGCCATCACGAGCAGTCGGTTTCGACGTCACTTCCTACGTCGTGTCCTGACCCAGCACCGCCGGGACTCGGAGGGTATATCCAAGCCGTTGGTGGCCGCCCGCCACGCCACCAGGTCCATTGCAGTAACAGTCCGGCGCGGGTCCTGTGCGGTCAGCCCGCGGTGATGCCGTGTGCGGCGAGCGAGCCCGCGAACGTGATGACGAGACCGGATACCACCGCCAGCAGGAGCGTCACGGCGCCGAGGGCCAGCCGGTAGCGGGCGCGGCGGGCGCGGCACGGAGGTTCCAGTAGCCGGTGCACGCGCGCCGTGGTCGCGTAGCCGGCGGCTGCCAGGGCAGTGACGGGCACGGCCATGCCGGTGCCCATCGCCAGCAGGGCCGCGATGAGCGTGCGCGGCCCGCTGTGGCGCGCCGCGGCATCGTCGGCGCACATTTCGGCCAGCCGGGCCACCTCCGGCGCCCCGTGCGTAAACAGCGGCACCGCGGGGAAGCTCGCCGCGAATCCCCTGGTGAGCACGATCAGCAGGTGGTGGCGGCTGGCCAGGTGGGCCCGCTCGTGGGCGAGCACGGCGGTGAGCTGCGCGGGATCGAGAACGGCCAGCGCGCCGCTGGTGAGCACGATAACGGCGGGGCGCCCCGGTACGCAGTACGCGGCCGGCTGCGGGGCATCGAGTACCACGGCCGGGCTGGCGCCTGGCAGCCTGCAGCCGGTTATGCGCGCGGCTTCGGCGTGCGCGCGGGTCCGCCGCTGGGCCTGTTGCACGCCGCGCCCGTATCGCCAGGTGAGCACGGCCACCGTCAGCGCGGCGACGGTCGCTGCCGCGCCAAGGCCGAGCTCGAAGATCGCGCTGCGGTAGATCGTCGGGGCGCACGCTGCTCCCGCGACCGAGCGGCAGACGACCGCTGCCAGCCGGGACCAGCCCGCGATGGCTGCCCCGACCAGGAACTGCAGCGCCGCTACCGCTGAGGCCAGCACGCTAGCCATCGCCGTCAGCCATGCCGCCAGTCCCAGCCGGGCGCTGATGCCGCGCGCGGTCAGCCGCAGAAGCAGCCCGGGCAGGTACCAGGCCACCGCCAGCGCGTAAAGGAACACCAGCAGCGCGGGCCTCATCCGGGCCGCCGGCCAGCCAGCCTGCGCACCACCGCGTGCAGCATCTCGGACTCCGCACCGCCCATCTGGGCGACGAAGTGGCTCAGCACCACCTCGGTGTCCCCGCCGTCGGCCAGCGCTTCCCGCATCAGCCGCGCGCTGTATTCCTCGCGGCTGGCGGTCGCCGTGTAACGGTACGCCTTGCCCTCCTTGGCCCGGGCCAGCCATCCCTTGCGGTGCAGGTTGTCCATCGTGCTCATCACCGTGGTGTAGGCGATGGCCCGGTCCTGCCGCAGCTCGTCGAACAGTTCCCGCACGGTCACCGGGCTGTCGTGATCCCACACCAGGTGCATGATCACCGCTTCCAGGTCACCGAACCCGCGCACGCAACCTCCCGGAGCCTCTGGGCCAGCATACGGCCGGCAGTGGTCGTTGGCCCATGCTACTATCTACGTACGTAGATCGTAGATAGTAGCTGTCGTACCTGCCCCGGCTAGCCGCGGGGGTGGCCCGTCCTTCGAGGCGGGCGGACCGGCGAGGCGGACCGTCTTCTGAGGCGGGCGGGCGGATGAGGAGATAGGTGCCGTGTCCGAGGGCAGCCGGAAGCGCCAGCGGGCTAGTGAGAAGCTCGCGCAGATGAGAGCGCTGGAAGCGCGGCAGCGCCGTCGCCGGCAGTGGCTGGCCGGGATAGGCGCGGTGATCGTCGTGGCGGCCGCGGCCGTGGGCATCACGCTCGCGGCCACCGGCGGCGCGCCGCCCGCCGCGAGCAGCGGGTCGCCGCAGCTGAAGCTCGCCGCGCTGAGCACGCTGGGCACGCTCAGGCCGGCGCCGTCGCCCGGCCCGGCCGGTCCCGAGGGGGTCCCGGTTCCCGGCGCCGCGTCACTGGCCGGCACCGCCGCTACCACCACCGGGCAGGGCATCGACGGCATCAGCTGCCAGTCCAGCGAGCAGACCCTGTTTCACATCCACGCGCACCTGACCATTTTCGTGAACGGCTCGGCCCGCCAGGTGCCCGCCGGGATCGGGATCCCCGGGGCCCGGGCGCAGGACACCGCCCAGGGCCCGTTCATCGCCAGCGGGACCTGCTTCTACTGGCTGCACACCCACGCGGCCGACGGCGTCATCCACATCGAGTCACCTGTTCAGCGGACCTACACCCTCGGTGAGTTCTTCGACGAATGGGGCCAGCCGCTCGGGACGGGGCAGGCCGGGCCAGCCAGCGGGCATGTCACCGCGATCTACAACGGCCAGGTCTACCAGGGTAACCCCCGCGACATCCCGCTCACCGCACACGCCCAGGTCCAGCTCGAGGTCGGCACCCCGCTCGTCGCCCCGATATCGATCACCTGGCCCGGCGGCCTGTAGCGGCCGGGCTGGCTGGGCGACGACGACCGGCCCGCGCCAGCCCGGCCGTCGCATTCGGCGTTGCCAGCACCGGCCAGGCACCGATCCGGGGTCGGCGTAGCCTCCGGCTCGGGCCGGATCCCGCGGTCAGCCAGTCCAGTACGTGTCGTGCTGGCCAACGGTGACCTGGTTCCCCCGTCAGCCGATCTGGGAGAGCCCCTTCTGCAGATCGTCCCCGTTCATCGCCGGGGCAATCTGGACATCAGCGTTCAATTCCCTGAAGAACGGCTCTGCGAATGGTGGCAGGTCGGATGCGTCCGGCAGATCGAACACCATGATGGCTGTCCGGTGCCCGTCGAAGGCCGTAAAGTACATTGCCTCTGGCTTCCAGCGTTCTGCGGCACGCTGCATGATGGTGCCCAGGGTGCCGTCCTTGATCGCCCGGTTGCCCGGCTCGACTGGCACATTGATCCTGGCTATGACTCGCATGAGTACCCCCCGATGACCTCAAGCTCACTCGTAACATACCAGGTCACAGGTTCTACACCCAGTTCGGCAAGCGGAATCGTCTCGGGCTCCGCTCACCTTCGATAAGGAGCAGATCGACATGACCCTCTTCCAGCGGGCCCACGACATAGTCAATGCCAAGGCCAACAAGGCGCTTGATGCCGCCGAGAAGCCTGACGAGATGCTTGACCTCTCCTACGAGCAGATGCTCGATCAGATCACCCAGGTCCGCCGGGGGCTGGTGGACATCGCCGCGTCGCGCAAGCAGATCGAGCTGCAGGAGCAGCAGCTCCAGCACTCGGTGAACCACCTGCAGGACCAGGCCAAAGCGGCACTATCCCAGGGCAAGGAGGATCTGGCCAGGGAGGCGCTCTCCCGCAAGGCCGCCGCCCAGGCCCAGATCGACGGCATGGAGCCCCAGCACCAGCAGCTCACCGAGCAGGAGGAGAAGCTGGAGCAGACTCTCGGCGCCCTGCAGAAGAAGGTAAATGAGTTCCGCACCCAGAAGGAAGTCATGAAGGCGCAGTACACCGCGGCGAAGGCGATGACGTCGGTGGACGAGAGCGCCGCGGGGATCTCCTCGACCCTCGGCGACTCGGGAGCTGCGCTCCAGCGGGCCCAGGACAAGATCGCCACGATGCAGGCCCGGGCCGGCGCCATGGATGAACTCCTCCAGTCCGGGGTGCTCGAAGACGTGGGGGGCGACACCGACGACATCCAGAAGGAACTCGACGAAGCCGGGTCGGCGGCTGAGGTGGACCAGGAACTCGCAGCGCTGAAGGCTCAGATCGGCCCGGGCGGCGCACCGGCACCGCCGGAGCTGACCAGTGGCTGACGGATATGTGCCGCCGGTGCGCTAACCCGGCAGGTGGCTGTGTTCCGGTGCCTGAGTGCGAGATCTCGATTGACGACCCGCGGGCGAAGGACCGCCTGAGCAGCGCGCGGCCGCGGGATCCGCGCGGCCGCGGGATCGGCCGCGCGCTGCTCGGTCATCTCATCGGCATCGCCCGCCATCGCGGCTGTGGCCGGGTAAGCCTGGAGACGGGATCCAGCCAGCGTTTGCGCCGAGCCCGGACAGTGCCTTCATGTCGCTGTCGCTGTCGCTGCCCGGCCCAGACCCGGTGGCTTGACCCGGCGCGCCGCACTCCCGGCAGGGAGATGCTTGACGGGCGGCATCCGGGACTTCTTCAGCAAGCTGTCCAGGCCCGACACCGAACGGAGACCCATGACTGACTACCGCGCCTCCTTCGACGCTGCTATCAGCTTCAGAAACGGCGGTGACCTGAGCGCTCACGGGTTCCGGGTCGATGTCCCCGCGCCCGGCGTCGGCGTCGCCGAGATCGCCGCGCTGTTCGTCGCCTCGCTCGGCTTGCTGATGACGGAGACAGTCGAGCTCAGCAACGTCGAGATCTTCGCAGAATCACACAAGGGCACGCGCCGGGGACCGTCGGATCACGATCGCGGCGGGGCTGCCGCACGCGGACGGCTCGTCGAGCTCAGCCATATGATCCGGGCCGGCATGATCACCTATCCGGGACTGCCCGGACCGGCCATCAGGCCTTATCTGACAAGGGAAGCCTCGCGGGCGCACTACGCGCCGGCACCGAGTTCGCCGTCGACGAGCTGACCCTGATCGGCAACACCGGGACCTACCTCGACGCGCCCTATCACCGGTATCCCGACGGCCCCGACCTCAGCGCGATCCCGCTGGCCCGGACTGCAGGCCTGCCGGCGCTGGTCGTCAGGGTGACCGGTGCGCAGCAGCGCGCCATCGACGCCGGGCGCTGGCCGCGCTGGATGTCCGCGGCGCGGCCGTGCTGCTGCACACTGGCGACGACGCCCAGTTCGGCGCACCGGCTTACGCCGAGGGGGGACACTTTCTCACCCGGGCCGGTGCCGCATGGCTGGCCGCTAAGGGCGCGGCCCTCGTCGGCATCGACGCTGTCAACATCGATGACATCGGCGACGGTGAACGGCCTGCCCACACGCTGCTGCTCGCCGCCGGCATTCCCGTCGTCGAGCACCTGACCGGCCTGGAACAACTCCCGCCGAGCGGCGCCCAGTTCACCGCCGTGCCGCTACGCATCGAAGGGCTCGGCACCATCCCCGTACGTGCCTTCGCACGACTACCTGACTAGCCGTGCGGGAACGGGGAGCTGAGCGCGGCGGGTGCCTGGGTGCCGGGCTTCACTCGATGACAGTCGTTCGGGCGGCTTCGGCTGCGAGCCTTCCAGCCGGCAGTTGCTGCTCCGATAGGCCTGTTCTGTACGCCCGCCGAACTGGCCGGGGCGCCCGCGGGTTTCTCCAGGCCGCTGGCCGGTTCCGCTTCAATGCCTGATCGCGCTTACCGCGCTTATCGTCTCAATCCCGCGCAGGTCGCCACGCTCGGCTGACGGGGGAGCCAGCTACTCGGGTGACGAATGCCCCCGATGAAGCCACAACCTCGTTGAAGCTTAAGATCAGGTCCTCGATGCTGGTGGGCGTAGCACTTCCTGGCCGGGACACTGGCGTCGCCGATCAGCTGAGAGCGTGAGGAAAGGGAAAGGCGATGATAGCCCGGACATGGCGGGGCTGGGTCAGCACCGAGCGGGCAGCTGCCTACGTCGAGTACATCACCAGTACCGGCCTGAGCGCATACAGGAAGACACCCGGCAACCTGGGCGCCCAGATGTGGACGACAGACCTCGGTGACGGTCGGACAGAAGTCATGACGGTCAGCTGGTGGTCGTCGCGGACGGACATCGAGGGCTTCGCGGGTCAGGACATCGAGGCCGCCCTCTTTTACCCCGAGGACGACGACTACCTCGTCGACCGCGAGACCACCGTCACCCACTACGACGTCGCACGGGCCCTGCAACCCCGCAGTCTCTGCTAGCAACGACTTTCGTACGGCAAGCACGCTGAGCCGCCTGATCGTGCCGCAACGCTGGCCGCATACCCGGGACCGCAGGCAATGTCGAGCAGCCGCGTCCCCCGGCCGACCCCCGCCCGAGCGAGCAATGCGTCGTTGGCCCGCCGCGCGTATGGCTCCATCGGGCACGTCCAGTCAGTTGCCCGCTCAGCGCCATGATGGGAGCATGCAGTACTTTGTCGGTGGGTGGTGCTCGCTATCTGCGCTCGCTCGCTGGCCGCCCTGGAGTTTCGTGACCAGTACCGGTTGAAGGCGGTCAGCCGCGAACTCATGCTGCAACCGGGCGACCTGCTAGACCATCACCCGCCTGCACAGCAAGATTGTGCGGAAACCGGAATGACCTCCTGCGGAAGAAGCCCATGGCCGAAATCCCCGTTCCGACCGCTGACCTGGCCGACAGGTACGGCTCGGAGCTGCGCGTGTGTGATGCCCAGTTCCGCCAGTTCGGGGGCCGCCGCACCTTCGCTGGCCCAGTCCGCACGGTCTCCTGTCACGAGGACAACGGCCTGCTGCGAGAACTTCTGCATACCCCCGGCTCAGGGTGCGTCCTGGTCGTCGACGGTGCCGGGTCCCTGCGCACGGCACTGGCGGGCGACCTGATCGCAGGCGCGGCGCTAGCCAACGGCTGGGCCGGCCTTGCCCTGCACGGTGCGGTCCGCGACAGCACCGCCTTGTCCGGGCTCGACCTCGGCATCAAGGCACTGGGCACGAATCCGCGCACGAGCGCGAAGACCGGCGCCGGCGCGGTCGATGTACCGGTCACTTTCGGCGGTGTCACGTTCTACCCCGGTGACATCCTGCACGCCGACGATGACGGGATCGTCCTACTGCCACGATCCGCGATGGCCGGCAGGATCGTCGGCTGATTTCCGCCAGCGAGCGGACAGCGGGGAAGCGGATTCGCTCGCCTACTGGCACTGGGGCGAGACGGAGGCCCCGGTAAAGTTCCAGCGTCGCCGTCGGGCCAGCCGAGGCCGCTGACGCAACCCATGGCGGCGCGGGAGCGGCCTGCCGGCGGGCTCAGGGGTCGTGGCGGTCATCGGGCACCTCCCGAGTTGGCCGTCGGCTTGGCTGGGCACCGGGTTGCCTGTTGGCCTAGCGTTTCGAGCTGGGCCTCCTCACGCACATCGAAGATGATCACCTCTCCGGATTGCGCGGTCACCGCGCTGGCAACCTGGGCAGGGTTGACGGCCATTTGGTGGCGATCGGTATCTACTTGCCAGTGCGCTCCTCTGTGTTAGTGACCGGTAGTGGGTTGGCGTGCGAGATCGTCGAGATCCGGCCATCGGGCTGTGTGCGCCACGAGAAAGAGAGGAGTGCAGAAATGGCGAATCAGACCTGGCAGTTCCGGGAGTTCCCTGCCCCTGACGGGGAGCAGGCTGCCGTTGACTTCTTGAATGAGCCGCTTCGGCAGGGGCGCGGCGAGGCCAGCGCGACCCCGCGCAATGACGGCACCGCGGGGCTGCTCTGGCTGGAGCCCGGCAGCCTGGGCGAAAGCACGGCGCAGACCTGGCAATACAAGGACTTCCCTGGCCCTGACGGCGAGCAGGCCGCCCTCGCGTTCCTGAACGCATCCCCTCGACAAGGGGCTGGAGAGGCCAGCGGGTTCGTGCGGAACGACGGCTCCGCCGTGATCTTCTACCTCGAGCCCGGGTCAGGCTGATTCCCAGCTAGCCGTAGCGGCCCGCCCGGGGAATCCAGCCGGAAGCGGGTAGAGCCCCAAGTACGGCGAGGACCGCCGGTGTCACGGCAAACCCTCTGTCGAGTACGGCAACGCAGCGCGACGCGGGCACTGGGGCTGCCAACTCCAGGCTCGGTCCTCCCTGCCGATTATTTGCCGGCACCGGGTAGAAGTCGCGGGCGGCGCGCGGTCGTGGACAGCCGGCACCGTTTCGTCGGCTGGCAGCCATGCCCGCGCGACATAATATTGGCTGGCGCAGCTAGCGCGTTTGACCAGAGATGGTCGCTTATCACTGGTTCATGTCCGAAATGCGGTGGATCCGCGCTTCGCCAGATCACGCCCGGATTCTCTGAATGCGTGAGCCCGGTCGTGGCTGGCGTGATCCAGCGTCCTGGCGACGGAGGCCCGATGCCAGCTGAGTACCCGTGTGGCCATCGCTTCCAGACGGGCACCTCGCCTGGCACCGAGCCATGCTGGTGCGGCAGGGACTCAATCGGAAGCTGCGCGGATTGTGCCCGGCGCCTTTGCGGCCTGCACGGAACATCCACCGGGCTATTCCTGTGCGGGGATTGCTTTCAGCGGTGCGTTGTAAGAGAAAAGGCGGAAGCGGGCGAGAAGCAGGCCATTGCGGCCCGAGAGCGTGCAGCGGAAGAATCTCGCTGCGCTGCGGTCAATGCGAGTCTCAGAGCTGCTCTGGATCCGGACGAGATCATGACCTTGATCTGCGTGAACGAGGCCATTCTCAAGTCTGGCTGGTGCCATGATGCCTGGATGCGGCTAGTGGCCAGCGGGGTGATTAAGCCGACTCATGACATCGTGAAAGTTGAGTGGAAGCGCCGGGGGCCGTGTGAAGTGAACCGGGTTGGCGCATGGCGCGCGTGTGAGGTGACGATGACGGGCGGAACGCCCTCGGACTATGTTCTGCGACACGACGGCAGATTGTTGACTGCCTCCTCCCAGTGGCCGTTTAATCCGCCTCACTACGTGCTGCCGCGAGGCGAGAAATTTCGCACTGCTCGTGATCGCCCGTCGGGGAAGGTCTCTGTCGTTGCAGGAGTAGACGGCCCGCTGGGCTTTCCGGAGACGCACGATGCCTACGCGCGCGTAGCTGCCGCGGTCCTTCGGGCATTGTGACTTCCCTTACGACAACTGCCGTGCCGGTGGGTGACCGTTTCGCCAGCGGCTTTCTTCGCGTCCGCGACCCAGATCCCCGACGACGGCCAGAAGACTTGTTCCGGTGCAGTCGCAGCGATTTCAATGCGTCGTCGTGAATCCTGGACCCGGCGTCGTCACCGGAGACGATGATCCTTCCTGACCGTCCGCTGTCGCCTGAGTAGCCGAATCTGTCCCGGTGAGCCACGGATAAGTCATTGGTGACGAACCAGGACGCGTGCGGTCGGCGGCAAGAGCGGGCATTGCCGGCATCGGGTCATGCATAGTCATGCAGCTCGGTCGGCCGATCGTGATGCCAAAGACCAGGACTCCTGGGATGCGGCACCATGGTGGCCCGCTAACTGGCCGCGCCCTGAGGCTCCGTTCTGGGTGGCTTTCGAGCGTAGCTTTCTCCAGCATCGGCCACGCATATTTGGCATTCTGGCGCGTCGGCTGGCAGTCCGCGTGTCCGCGCGCACTGGTGATGCCTGCCGCTTTACCGCCTTGGACCGGAGAAGCGTCAGCCACGGCGTGCCCGCCACCATAGCGGCCCTTCTGCCAGACGCTCACGAAGCAAACGGGCTGACGCCTTTGAGCTTGGCTATGACGGCCGCGCAGGATGGTTGAACAGGTGGCGCGGCAGGACTGGAACTACTGGCTGGCAGGCATCCCGGCTGCTGCTCGTACCCACTGGGCTGCCGCCGGTTTGCTGTGGGAGACCCGCAGGGCCGGGGCGCTTGCGGGCCAGCAGTCTGGCGGCGCTGGCCGTGCCGATGCCATCGATCGCCGTCAGGGCATCCCAGTCCAGCAGGATGCGGGCTTACCTGCGGAGGCCAGGTGATATCCGGCAGGGTCATGGCCAGCAAGTCGCCGGGGATGATGTCGCAGGGCGGATTGCGGCCAGGATTGGTGAAGGTGATCCCGGCAAAGTCCGGCTCCCGGAAGTTTGCGGTGACAGCTCGGTCAAGGCCAGGAGCGACCAGACTGGCGCGCAGACGGTGTACAGCGGCATGGACGGCATCTTCGGCCGGTACGGAGCGCATAAGACGGTATGCGGCGCGCTGGTCGGCGCGGGGGTAGCCTTGAGGACTGGCAGATTCCGGGGATAGCCGCGAGGTTCGTAGACGGCCTGGGTGCTCCGGTGTCGTACTCCCGGCAGCTGGTCGGCGTGAGGCCCGCGGTCAGCCGGCTGGCCGGCCCCGCATCTGGCCGCAACCACCTCGCGGTCGCGATCTCGCCTGCAGCGGCCCGCCGCAGTGGCCGTGCGGTGGGTTCGCGGTGCGGGCGCAGGCGCAGTTGTAGTGTGTCTGGGCCGGTAGTTCGGTGCCTGGTTCGCCGGGCCGGGGGATCTGCTGCGCTGGCAGGGGATGGCCTTGCCGGGCCGGCGGCTCCCGGCGAAGAATCAGCCGTCGCTGCGAAAGGGGCAGGCGTGCAATCAGGGCAGCGGCCTCAGCGGCGGCCGCTCAACCGCCACGACAGCGGTGTGGCGCAGCAGATGGCAGAGCGGGCGGCGGAACTGGCCAGGGATTCCCGTGCGCGGACCCGGCATGCCGCGGTGCTGGTCAGGGACGGCAGCCTGCTGGCCTGGGGGACCAACGGCGTCCCGTTTCCCGGCGAAGACCACTGCTATTGCAAGTTCGGCGAGTCTGGCGACCATGACCGCTGCCGGACCCACGCTGAGCAGCGGGCGATCATGCTGGCACGCGACGGCGATGGCTGGCGGATGCTGCAGGGATCGAAGCTGATATATGTGCGGCTCGAGGCGGACGACTCGATCCGGCTGGAGGAACCCCACTTTTGCGCCCGCTGCAGCCGCCTGGCGTTGTCCCTGGGCGTGGCGGAGTGGATCTTCGCCCTGCCCGACGGCCTGGCCGGATGCTCCGCAGCTGACTACGACAGGATCGCCCAGCTCAGCTGGTAGCAACCATCCCGCAGTCCCGCACCTCACGACGCGTCCCAGCCCCGTAGCCAGATTTGATCCCGCGCCAAGACAGCCAGCGCTACTGGCTGACTCAGGCCGGCCACCAGCGGGAA
>ODAK010002296.1_pt1 | contig 20118 bp, 19 predicted proteins | sample 1539591 | NCBI WGS metagenome assembly ODAK01 (sample SAMEA3539303, study PRJEB22396) | soil metagenome | biome: tundra; feature: field; material: soil | place: USA | collected 2010-05 | depth 0.15 m | reverse complement strand
CGCTCGCGGTGCTCGCCGGACGGGAAGTCCGGCTCCGCGCCGCGACCGCCGAGCCGGACCCGTTCGACTTAGCCGCCGCTCGCTCTCGGCACGTGTTGCGAAGGACCTGGTTCTGCGCGATGGCGACGGCCGTTTTCGTGACGTCGATGGCGCACGCGGATCCCGCGCCCGAAGCTGCGACCACGACCGCGACCACGACCACGACCACGACCACGACCGCGACCGCGACCGCGACCGCGACTACGACCGCGACCGCGCCCGAGGCCGCGCCTTCGCCTGCGCTCCGTCGCGTCCTGCGTTCTAGCAAGGCGCTCGTTGCGGGCTGTGGTTCTCTCTTTGCGACCCTCTATCTTGCCTCGGCCCTTGCAGCCGCGGACGGATACGATTCACCCGACGGGACCTCGAATCCCCGTGGGTCGCTCTGGATCCCTGCGGCCGGTCCTTTCATCATGCTGGGCCATACGACCTCCGCGCTGGCCGACGTCTTTCTCGTGCTCGACGGGCTCGGTCAACTCGGCGGCTTGACGATGTTCGTCTACGGAATCGCGACGCCGAAGGCCATCCTCGTTCCAGCGGATACGACGACCACGAAGGTCGACGTCGTCCCGCTCGTGGGCGCCGGCATCTCGGGCGCCGCACTCGTCGGGCGATTCTAATCTCTGCACGAGAGCGAGATTGGCGCGGAGGCGCTGACGGCCGCGCGCGCGAGAAGCCTGTCGCCATCACACAAGAAGAGTTCCGCGTGTCTTCGACCCTCCCGGCTCCTGCGAGAGGCGGCTACCAAGAAACCGCGGGCCAATGTATCGAAATCGTTGCGCCGCCGATCGCGAGTTTCATCCGGCGTGGGTGGGCGCTCCGCCCGTGGGTAACTAGAGCGAGCGGTGGCTAAGTCGAACGGGTTCGGCTCGGCGGTCGCGGCGCGGAGCCGGACTTCCCGTCCGGCGAGCACCGCGACCGCCGAGACGGGCCCGTTCCACGACGCCACCGCTCGCTCTAGAACGCTCCGACGAGAGAGACGCCGCCGCCGCCGGGCGTCGACCAGAGCGTGGGGAAGGCGCGTACCGGCGTGCCGGCCGCGTTCGGGTGGGCGTCGTCGTATTTGTGGGGGTCGTCGTCGAGCACGAGCAGCGTGATTCCGAGAGCCACGGACGCGGCGCCGATGCCCGCGCCGGTCCACCCGGCGATGTCGCGCGTGTTCGCGCCGTTGACCTTCGCGGTCGCCGCGTTGACGGGGTCGAGGCATCGGATCTGACGCAGCGACGCTTCGAGCCCCGGATCGCAGACCTCCATGGTGCCCTTGGCGTTCTGCGACAGGAGCGCGTTGCGCGCGGACTCGCCGTCGCTGCGCTGGCCCGCGTCGTAGGCAATCAGCCCGACCCCACCGCCCAGCACCACAGCGCCCCCGACCACGGCGATCCATCCCCACGTGCGCTGGGTCGTCGTCCGCGACACGTACCTGGCGCGGAACTCGGGCGTGGGCTCGAGGACGACCGGGATCGACAGGGCGCGGCCCGCTTCGAGCGTGACGTCGCGCTCGAACGGCTCGAAGTCGCCCCGTTCGACCTGCACCGTGTGGGGCCCGGGCGAGAGCCGCAGCGACTGGACGTATACGCCACGACCACGGCCGTCCACGGTGACCACGGCCACGGTCTCGCGGATGTCGAGCGAGAGGACGCCCTTCGAGGCCGCAGGCGCCGCAGGATCTTCGTCGGGGTCGAGCGTGATCTCGCCCGCGGCCCCGTCTCCGAGCACGACGTTCGTTCCCGCGGTCACGTAGTCAGGGCGCCGCAGCTCGACCCGGTGCGACCCGGGCGCGAGCGTGATCGAGGTGGCGAACGGCGTGCTGCCGACCCGCGCGTCGTCGACGAAGAGATCCGCTCCCGGCAGGTGCGACTTGACTGTCAGGTGCGCCAGACGACCCTGCATCGCGACGAGGTCGAAGCGGAGCGCCTTCTTTTCGCCGCCGGCGATCGTGATCTCTTTGCGCTCCGGCGAGAACCCCGCCGCGATGACCCCGACGACGTGCGTGCCGCCCGTGACCCGGAGCGGCCCCTGAAGGGGCGTCTTTCCCGCCTCCACGCCATCGACCTCGACGATCGCGCCGTCGACGCTCGACTCGATCGCGATCTCGACCACGCGCGACGCCTGCTCGTTGCGCGTGCGCTGGGCGACTGCGCGACGCTCGGCCGAGAGCGATCCCGGGTTGGCCAGCACCCGATCGAGCGCGTCGGTCGCCTCCACGGCGCGCCCCATCTGCGCGTACACGAGGCCGATGTTGTAGAGGACGAGGACGTTGGGCACGAGCTCATAGGCGCGCTTGAACTCGGCGAGCGCACCGGCGCTGTCGCCCCCGTTGAACAGGCGAAGGCCCCGGTCGAAGCGCTCGCCCGCCTCGGCCCTGACCGCGCTGCTCGCGTCGGCCGTTTGAGCGTGGACCCCCGAGGAAGCAAAGGTCGACGCCAGGGTCAGGGCGAGAGCTATCGTGCGTCGCTTCATCGAAAGGGGTTTTCGCCCGCGAGGCCGCTCTGGTCAACGCGGCTTTTTGGCGGGATCGCCGCCGGGCCCGGAGCGGGGGACGCGATCGGCAGGGCGGGCCTCGCGCCGGGGTTCGCCGGCCGAACGGGCCCGGCGCTCGAAGCCGCTCCGGCGCTCGAAGAGGCGCTCGGCGCGACGAACACCGATTCGACCGGTGGCGCCGGCGCGGCGGTGACCGAAAGGAGCGGCGTGGGGGTCGCGCCGGTGTTCGGGGAGGCCGCGGAAGCGCCGGGCCGGGCACTCATCGTCACGGCGAGGATCCCCCCTCCGGCCGCCATGGCGACGACCATCGCGACGACGAGCGAGCGCGACGAGGGGCGCCGCCGGCCGGGCGGCGGCGCCGGATCGCTCGACATCGTCTCGGCGAGCCCCGTCGCAGTCACCGAAGACGAGATGGGCGACGCGGTGGTCACGAAGTCGAGCGCACGCGGCGCTGACGAGGGACGGATGACCACGCGGCCGTTCGGAGGGATCGTATGACCGGCGTGCGCCGCCACGGACGGCCCCTTCCCGGCCGTCGGGGCCGCCGAGGGCAACGAGGCCAACGAGACCATCGGCGCGAGCGCGTCCGCCAGCTCCCGCGCGCTCTGAAAGCGCTGATCGCGCTCGACCGCCATCGCGCGGTGCACCGTTCCGCAGAAGCTAGACGGCAGCGAAGGGTTCCGCTCGGCGAGAGGTATCGGCTTGCCCTCGTGGATCAAGACGGCGAGGTGCTCGACCGTCCTGGCCTCGTAGGGTCGCGCGCCCGCCGCACACTCGTAGAGGATGACGCCGAGGGCGTAGACATCGGCCTTGGCATCGATGGTCTTCTCGCCGCGCACCTGCTCCGGGGGCATGTAATAAGGCGTTCCGATCAAGACGCCCTCGGTCGTGACGGCGAGCCCGCCGGTTCGAGCCGAGTCGAACTTCGAGATCCCGAAATCGAGGACCTTCACGAACGGTCGCCCGTCTCGAACCGTCACGAAGAGGTTCTCCGGCTTGAGGTCGCGGTGCACGATTCCGGCGTCATGCGCGGCTTGAACGCCGTCGCACGCCTGGCTGACGAGCTCCGCGAGCTCAGCGGGGCCGATCGCCCCGACCCGCTGCAAGCGCTGGTCGAGCGTCTCGCCCTCGAGCAGTTCCATGACGAGGTACGGCTCTCCGGTGTCGAGCCGTCCGGCGTCGAACGTCTCGGCGATGTGCGCGTTGCCGATGCGAGCCGCGGCGGATGCTTCACGGAGGAACCGAGTGACCGCGCTTGGCTCCTGCGCGGCGCGCGCGTGGAGGATCTTGAGCGCGCGGCGGTGCCGCGTCAGCTCGTGCTCGACCTCGTAGACCGTTCCCATTCCGCCGATGCCGAGCTCGCGTACGATGCGCAGCTTGCCCGCCACGACCGTGCCTTCGGGCAAGCTCGGATGCTCGGGTCGAAACGACATGGGCGCGGAGCCCCGGTCACTTCCCGGGGCGGACGCCGTCGGAGACCGCCTGGGGGTCGAAATCGGATGCTACGCCGAGGGTCGCCCAGGCCGTCGAAAGAACTCCGGAGACGACGCCGACGCTCCTGTTTTCATGCGCCATTCGACACGCGCCTCCCGACCTCGGGACTCTTGCCGATGACTTCCTGCATGTCAAACCCGGTCACCGGCGTGCCCGCGCGACGCAGCGCGACGAGACCGGTCTCGGGCGGCTTCGGGCCGCCACCTCTCTCCTCGGTCGACGTGGGCGAACCCGGCGTGGGGCGGTCGTGCCGCGCGAGGCAAAGGCCGGCCAGCTTCTGACTACTGCAGGAAGGGCGCGAGGGTCTTCATCTGCGGGGGGTCCTTCCCGGGATTGAAGAGCGCGTAGTTCATCGGCGCGTTCGAGCCGAACCCGGCGCCGCCCGCCCAGTACGTCCAGCCGATGAAGATGTCCGGGTTCTGCGCCAGGTAGGTGAGCATCTCCTGGATCGCAGTCTCGCAGCTGCCGCCGGCGCCGGTGCTGATTCCCGCCGAGAACTCCCCGAGGAGAGCGTGCACCTTGTACTGCTTCGCCCACGAGACGAACGTCTTCAGATTGTCGAGCACCGTCTGCACGGAGCCGCCCGACCCGGTCGTGCAATTGTCGGCCGTGCCGTAGGCCGTGTCCGGGTAGTCGTGGATCTCGAAAGCGTAGTTGTTCGCCGGATCTTTGATGTCCTTGAGCGGGTCGGACGACCCGCCGGCGACGAAATTTTGCGGCCCCGCGAAGTCGTTGCCACAGATGAGAACGAGGTTGTTCGCCCCGGCGCTTCGAATGCCCGTCACGGCCGCTTGCGCCGCGAGGTACCACTCGTATCCGGCGGGTTTGTTGTCCGGATCGGTCGGAGTGTTGGGCTCGTTCATGATGTCGAAGACGACCTTGGGGTCGTTCGCGTAGAGCGAAGAGAGCCCGATCCAGAGGTTCTCGAAGGCGATGTTGGGCACGTTCTTCGACCCGATGAAGTCGCCGCCCTGGTTGGCCTTCATCTCCGCGGCGTTCGTGTACGACGCGTAGTTGTGAATATCGATGAGCACCGTGAAGCCGGCGCCCGACAGCGTGCTGACGGACTTCTCGAGGCTCGCGAGCTCGGTCGCGTTGAACGTGGCGACCACCTGCGCCGGCGTGAGCACCTTGGAACTGGTAGCCGTGAGGCTGCGCTGCAGGCGCTCCCAGCGGAGCGGGAGGCGGATCGTGTTCATCCCCTTGCCGAGGTAGTAGGGGGTCATGAGATCGGTCTCGATCCGCGTCCCCGACGCCGACGTGGGCCAGCCGGGGCCGCCGGTTAGGTCGCTCGTCGGATAGTAGTAGTCGCCGGGAATCTTTCCGACGTCGGTCCCGTTGAACAGCCCTCCGACGCTGGCGCCGAACTCGGCGCCGGCCATCGCGAGACCGCGGAATGGCAACGTCGCGTACACTTTTCCTGCGTCGCCCACGGCGAAGGGAAGGGTCGTGCCGCCGTCGTCGGAGAGCGTAGGGTCGGTGGCCGGACTCCCGCTATCGTCGCCCGTGGCCTGTCCCGGGCCATGCGAAAGTGGGTCGGAGGGCGCCGGGCCGCCCGGCCCATTCGTCTGGTCCAGGGGTCCCTGGCTGCTGCCGCCGCAACCATTCGACAAGAGCGCCGACAGGATCGCGAGAGGCAAACCAAGGACAACCGGCACGGACAATCGCATGGGACCTCTCATCCAGAACTTTCGAGGGTACGTGGGGCAGTTCCCAATTGCACGCGAGCAGTGCTCTCCGGAGGCACGCGCGGCATGCGTTAGCGGTACAAGAGCGATGCTTCGCGATGGCTCGCGGGGGGCTTGCCTCCCGGCTCGGCCGCGCCGGGTGTCTCCTCTAGCGTTGCAGCGTTGCAGCGTTGCAGCGTTGCGCGCTCGCGCGCTCCGCGCCCCGACTCGCGCGTCGTGCCGCGTGTACAGGCGTCGGGACACGAAAGAGTTCACCCGCGCGTGTGCGCCATCGCTAAGGTCGCGGCCTCGGGCTGGGTGTAGAATATTGAGTCGAGTCATGGCCGCCTGTATCTTTTGCGCCATCGTCACGGGGCAAGCGCCTGCGCACATGGTGCTCGAAGGCGACGTTTGCATCGCGTTTCTCGACGTGCGGCCGCTCTTTCCGGGTCACACGCTCGTTATCCCGCGCGCCCATCGCGAGACGTTGCGCGACGTGCCGCGGAGCGAGTTCGAGCCGCTCATGTGGAACGCGCGGCGGGTGTCACGGGCGCTCGAAACCGCCCTCGGTTCGACGGGTACGTTCGTGGCCCTGAACGACCGCGTGAGCCAGAGCGTTCCGCATGTCCACCTTCATGTCGTTCCGCGCCGCACGGGCGATGGCCTGCGCGGCTTCTTCTGGCCGCGCCAGCGGTACGCGAGCGACGCCGAGGCGGAGGCCACAGCGGCGAAGCTTCACGCGGCGCTCCCGCCGGACGGGTGAATCGGCTCCTCGGTGCTCCGATCGAGATTGGATACGGGCAACACTGGCAAGACCCGCCCGGCGCGATTCCGCCAGACGTTCCTCCGGAGTGAGCATCATAGGGGCGCCCGCTTCCAGAGGCCGCCGTAGGTGCACACGATCCCGTCTTCGTCGACCGTCAGTTCGGCGTGGAAGGCGTGATCAGGCGCGTCGTATTCGTAACGCGCACCATCGACGCGCCGGTAGACCTGCCGCAGTCTTCGAGCGAACGAACGCGCAAGTCGTCGAGCCGGCGTCGTCGCAGTCGACGCGATACGACACGGCGCAAGGCTCTCCGTCGTCGACCAGCACCACCTCGCCTTCCATGCAGGTCGGGGCGTTCGAGAGCTCGGCATACTCGGCGCCCAGGGTATCCACTCGCTGCCACGCGACGACACGGTTCATGGCTCCCTCTCTCTCCCCTCGCTCTATCTCGGCCGCTCTGGGAACGCCTTCTCCGCGTGAGCGCGCCGCCAGACACCTCGTCGCAGGACGTTTCGAACTGCCTCTCGGATGGTGCGATGCGCTCGCCTGCGGCACAGTGCGCGTCGTGAAGTCCTGGGTGGGCATGTGCCTCTTCCTCGGCGTGTTCCTGTGGGCGTTGACGGGCTTGGGGCACGCCGCCGCCCATTCGTTCGTCCTGCTCGACATGCAAGACGACAGCGTCGGCGTGGAGCTCGAGCTGCCTCTGCTCGAGCTCGAGCTCGCGCTCAAGCATCCGCTCCAGGGCTCGCCGGGTGACGTGATCCCAACGTATGGTGCCGAGTTCGCGAGCTACATCGCGGCGCACGTCGCGCCCGCCGCGCCCGACGGGCGACCGTGGCGAGTCTCGGAGCCCGAACTCGGCATGGGGCGCGAGAACGACGTCGCGTACCTCGACGCGCACCTCCGCATGACACCGCCCGTCGGCGCGCCCGTCGAACGATTCACCTTCCACTACGACGTCATCACGAACCAGGTCCTGGGCCACATGGCGCTCGTCGCGATCCGGAGCGATTGGCGGCGCGGCGTGTTCGCGAACCACCCCGAGGTCGTCGGCGTCATTCGCTTTCTGCACGAGGCCATCCCGATCGACCGCTCGGCGGGGAGCGAGTGGTCCGGCTTCCGAGGGATCGTGGGCCTCGGCGTACAGCACATCGCAGACGGCACGGACCACCTGCTCTTCGTCTTCATGCTCCTCTTGCCGGCTCCCCTCCTCGCGGCGGGCTCGCGATGGGGCGCCTTCGCGGGTGCACGGCGCACGTCCTCGAACCTCGCGCAGATCGTCACGGCCTTCACCGTCGGGCATTCGCTGACGCTCGCCGCCGGCGCCGTCGGCTGGCTACGCCTCCCTTCGCGCCTCGTTGAGATCGCGATCGCTGTGTCGATCTTCGTGTCGGCCGTGCACGCGTTCCGGCCGATCTTCCCGGGGCGAGAGCGCTGGGTCGCCGCCGGGTTCGGTCTGGTCCACGGCCTGGCGTTCGCGACGGTCATCGGAGAGCTCGGCCTCGGCGCACGACGAATGGCGCTCGCCATCTTTGGTTTCAACGTGGGTATCGAGCTCATGCAGCTCGCCGTCGTCGCCATGGCCACCCCCTGGCTCGTTGTCCTCGCCCGGACGCGCTTCTACCCGGGCGTCCGCACGGCCGGCTCCCTCTGCGGCGCCGCCGCCGCGCTCGGGTGGCTCGTTCAGCGTGCCTTCGGGTGGCCCAACCCCCTGGGACCGTGGGTCGAGGCCGCAGCCCGGCACGCCGGCTGGCTCCTCGCGAGCCTCGCGACGGCCGCGATCATGGCCGCTGTCGCCGACCGGCGCGAGCGCCGCCGCTCGTCGGTAGCGGGCGTCGCAGCGTGAAGACCGGCTGGCGACCGGCGCATCTTGGGGTAGAAGACGCCATGACGTCTCGATCCGGCTGGATGATCTACGGCGCGTACGGATACTCCGGCGCCCTCGTGGCCGAAGAGGCCGTGCGGCGCGGCCATCGCCCCCTCCTCGCGGGGCGTTCCCCGGAAAAGCTGGCTCCCATCGCCTCGAGGCTCGGGCTCGAGGCGGTCACGCTCGACCTCTCCGACGCCCCGGCGATGAAGCGCGCCCTCGAGCGCGTCTCGCTGGTGTTCCACGCCGCGGGCCCGTTCATCGACACCAGCGACGCCATGATCCGCGCGTGCCTCGAGGCGGGCACCAGCTACCTCGACATCACGGGCGAGGTCCCTGTCTTTCACAACACGTTCACCTACGACGCCGCCGCCAAGAAGAAGCGCATCGTCCTCATGTCGGGCGTCGGGTTCGACGTCGTGCCCACGGACTGCATGGCCCGCTACCTGAGCGAGAAGCTCCCGGGCGCGGTCGATCTCGAGATCGCGATCGCCGGGCTCGGAACGCCGAGCGCGGGGACGGCGAAGTCGATGTTCGACGGCATGCTGGCCGGCGGGCAGGCCCGGCGCGGAGGCGAGCTGGTCTCGTTCCCGACCGGTCGCGACGTGCGTCGCGTCCGGTTCGCCGATCGGGAGCGCTCGACGATGGCGATTCCCTGGGGCGACCTCGAGACCGCTTACCGGACGACGGGGATTCCCAACATCACGACGTACATGGCCTTCCCCAAGAAGCTCACGTCTGCGGCGCACAACACCTGGCGCCTCCAGGAGGCGCTCGCCCCGGTGACCCGAGCGCTCCTCGGCGCAGCGCCCGTCAAGCGCGCGATCGTTCGCATGCTCGAGACCAAGATCGCGGGCCCCGACGCAAAGGCCCGCGAGAAGGGGGGCTCGCAGGTCTGGGCCAAGGTCACCGACGCGTCGGGGCGGTCGGTCGAAGCCTGGCTGGAGACCGTCGACGGCTATTCGTTCACCGCGCTCGCCGGCGTCCGCTCGGTCGAGAAGGTCTTCGCGCACGGGCCTGCCGGCGCGCTGACTCCTGCGCGCGCGTTCGGTGCCGACTTCGCGCTCGAGATCGAGGGCACGCGCCGATACGACGCACTCCCGCCGGTCGCGTGAACGGCCCGTCGATGCGGGCACTCACGCACGGGCTATGGGAGCGCGCGCAACCGCCGTATCATGACGCGATGGCGGGGTCGGTCGTTCCCACGGCGCTTCCACGCGCGGGATCCCTCATTCACCGAAAGAGCCTCATCGGCTTCCGCGCGGCCTGCGAGGAGATGTGGGGCGATGCGGCGCTCGTCGTGATCCTGCGCTGGACGTCCGCGTGATCGTCAGCGCCCTGCGGCGGGCCGCGCGGCGCGCGACCTGAGCGCGAGCGCCAGGACGAACGCGCCGAGCGCCGCCGCCGCGCCGCCGAGGAACGGCGCGCCGGCGCCGATGCCTTCGAAGAGAAAGCCGCTCAGCGTGGGGCCCACCGTGCGCGCCATGCCGCCGGCGGACTGCGCGAAGCCGAGCACGGCGCCTCGTTGCTCGTTGCCCGCATAGTCCGACGCGATCGACGACAGGAGCGGCTGGGTCACGCCGAGCCCGAGCGCGAGGAGCAAGAGGCCCGCGAGCAGCGGCCCGAAATGGTACGCGAACGCGATCGTCGTCAATCCGGCCGCGCTGACCAGCGCGCCCGCCGCGACGACGCGGACCTGCCCGAACGTGCGCGCGATCCAGGCGATGAGCCCCCCCTGGATCACCAGCGTGACCACGCCGAAGAGCGCGAACACGTTGCCGACCTCCGACTGGCCCCACCCGAGGCGCTCTTTCGTGAGCAGCGCCAGCGCGACCTGCATGGTGGTCATGTAGAGGAAGGTGCAGAAGTAGAGAACGAGCACGATGATGAGGCGCCGTTCCGAGAGGACCGTCCGGAGCGAGGGACCCGGCAGGCGAGACGAGGCCGTTTCCGACCCGCCGCCGAAGAGTCCCTTCGGTTCGCGCGTCTCGGGCATCAAGAAGAACGCCGCCGTCAGATCGGCCATGGCCATGGCCGCGGCGCCGAGCGGGGGCGCCCACATCCCGAATCGACTGAGCGCCGCGCCGAGCGCTGGCCCGAGAACGAGGCCGAGGCCGATGCCCGCACCGAGGCGGCCCATGCCCTTGGCGCGAAGCTCTCCGCTGGTGACGTCCGCGATGGCCGCCTGACACGCCGCGATGTTGCCCGCGGTCGCCCCGGCGAGCACCCGGGACGCGAAGAACAGCGGCAAGAGCGACACCTTCGTGGCGAGCGCGAATAGCACCATCGACACCACGTTGCCCATGAGGCTGAACAGGATCACCTTGCGGCGACCGACCCGATCCGAAAGGCGACCGAGGAACGGCGTTGCCACGAGCTGCGTGAAGGAGAAGCAAGACAGAAGGAATCCGACCGTTCTGGCCGAGCCGCCCATCGACTTCACGTAAAACGGGAAGAGCGGAATGACGATCCCGAACCCGATGAGATCGAGGAAGACGGTGAGAAAGACGAACGTGACGACGCGCGCTGCGCGCGGGTCGGCGCCCACGGCGGGCGGTGATGTGATGACGACTTGGCTCATCTGTCACGACAGCCGGCGCGAGAGCCGTCGCGAGAGGATGGCTCCGGCAGGCTTCTACGCATGCGGTCGCAGTCTACGCGCAGTGCTGCAGGGGGTCCCCATGGCAAACGGTGGCGCGAGGCGGTCCAGGCGACCCGCGCCGGCGCGCATCTTGCGTTGTCAATGGAAGGATGGAAGGAAGCCCATGCGCCTGCGCATCGTCACGATCAACGTGCAGAACATGGAGGGCGACCCGCGACGAACCGCGGTGCTCAACGGCGAGCTGCGACGCCTCGATCCAGACGTCGTCGCGATGCAGGAGGTCGTGCGCTGCGGATGACGGACGCGGCAGACGTCCACTGGTGCGCGCTCGCCGTGTCGGTTCCCGTTCCCGGCAAGGGCGACCTGCTCGTCATCGTGCCGTCCCATCGAGTTACGCGAGGCCCTCGGCAGCGTCCTCGGTCAGGCGCAGGTTCGGGTCGATGTCACCGTAGTCGATGACAGTCCAAAGGGCTCGGCGGAAGCCGCCGTCGCAGACCTGAACGACCCTCGGGTGACCTACCTGGCGCAATCCGGCACCCAGCGGCGGCCGTCCAGGCCTCGTTCGGAACCTCGGCTGGCCGAAGGGGTCCGGCGCCCTCGTTCATTTCTTGGACGACGACGGCCTGGTCCCCGCCGGTCACTACGAGGTACAAGGTCGACTGGGGAGTTCTCGACTTTTACGTGTCGAAGATCCTGGCTCGCACCGCCCTCAGGACCCTGTGACCCTTCGCGTCGAACGAATCATCTCCGTAATGGCGCTCGAGTCGCTCCGGCCCGAGTGGGAGGGTCTCGATGCCGACCTGTCGCCCCGGCTACCGTTTCGGTCTCCTCTGTGGAACACGTTTTGGTGCGAGCACCTGCGCGAACATCGCGCCCTCGTGCGCGACAGTCTCTGCGTCCACGCGGTCCGGGACGCGGGCGGGAAGCTCATTGCCGTCGCGCCCATGGTCGTCACGCACCGGCCGTCTATGGGCCCGTTCCAGGTGCGCGTCCTCCAGTTCCTGGGCCTCGACCCAAACATCACCGAGCTGCGTGGTCTCGTGTGCCGACCGGAAGACGACGGCGCGGTCTTCGACGCGCTCTATCGTCACTTCGTTTCGCGCGACGGCGACTGGGACTGGCTGCGTTGGGGCGGCGTCCGGCAGGGGGGCGCAATCGAGCAGGGCCTCTCCGCCGCCGGCGCATTGAAACAGACGGAGATCCCGGTCCTCACCCTCCCGCTTCCGTCGACCTGGGACGAGTTCAAAGGCAAGCTCTCGCGCAACATCAAAGAATCGCTTCGCAAGTGCTACAACTCGTTGAAGCGTGACGGGCACGAGTTCGTCTTTCGGGCGGTCGAGCGGCCCGACGAGGCACGACCGGCGATCATGCTCTTCTTCAAGCTGCATGCGAAGCGATCGCACGAGGCCGGTACGATCGTTCACAACGACGTGTTCCGGGCGCCGCGTGCCAAGGCCTTCTTGCTCGACTACGCGGTGGCGATGGCCGAGCGCGGACTTCTCCGCGTCTTTCAGCTCGAGATTGCAGGTGTGGTCGTGGCGACCCGCATCGGGTTCGTGTTCGGAAGCGAGCTCTATCTCTATTATTCCGGATACGAGCCCGACTGGGGGAAATACAGCGTCATGACCACGGTCGTGGCCGAGTCGATACGCTATGCGATCGAAAACGGCTTCAAGCTCGTGTGTCTATCCACGGGCCGCGACGTATCGAAGACGCGGTGGAGCCCGCACGAAGACCTGTTCCTCGATTACGTCCTCGTCTCTCCGAGGCTCCGGGGGCGCGTCGCGTTCCAGGCCTACAGCGAGGTTCTCCGGCAGAGCGAGCCGGGAAAGCCGGTCGGCAAGTTCTTGCAGCTCGCGCGGCGCGCCTGGTAGCCCTGTCACCGCGGCCACGCGCGGCGGGCCTGTGGAAAACCAGCGAGCGCTTGACGCCGAATACGGACGGGGGGGGAGCTCGACCTAGCGGAGCGAGTGCTCGTCGAGAGCTCGATGGGCCCGTTGCAGGAGGTCGCGCTCGGCGGCGTTGTCGGTGCGCGCGATCGCTGCCTCGTATGCTCGCGCGGCCTCCGCGGTGCGGCCCAACCGACGGAGCAGATCGGCGCGGATGGCGTGGAACAGGTGATAGGTGTCGAGCTCGAGGCCATCGACGACCGCGAGCGCCGGCTCGGGCCCGCGCACCTCGGCGACCGCGACGGCGCGGTGGAGAGCCACGACCGGGCTCGGCGTGAGCGCGAGGAGCTGGTCGTAGAGCTGGAGGATCTGGGCCCAGTCGGTGTCGGCAGCCGAGGGGGCGTCGGTGTGGACGGCGTTGATCGCGGCCTGGATCTGGTAGGGGCCGGGCTCGTCACGCTGCAGGCACGCGCGGACGAGCGCGTGACCTTCGGCGATGAGCGCCCGATCCCAGAGGCTGCGATCTTGCTCGGCCAGCCTGACGATGCCGCCTTCGCTGGTCGTACGACCGGCCCGACGGGACTCGAAGAGCAGCATCAGCGCGAGCAGCCCCATGACCTCGGGTTCGTCGGGCATCAGTTCGGCGACGAGCCGGCCGAGGCGAACCGCTTCGCTGCACAGGTCGTCTCGTACGAGATGCTCGCCCGCGGTCGCCGCGTAGCCTTCGTTGAAGATGAGGTACACGATGGCGAGAACCGCGCGGAGACGGGCGGCGAGGTCGGCTTCGCCCGGGACCTGGTAGGGGATCTGCGCGTCGCGGATCTTTCCTTTCGCGCGAACGAGGCGCTGGGCCATCGTCTTCTCGGGGACCAGAAAGGCGCGCGCGATCTCCGCCGTGGTGAGCCCCCCGAGGAGCCGCAAGGTCAGCGCGACCTGGGCTCCCGGAGCCAGCGAGGGGTGGCAGCACGTGAAGATCAGGCGGAGCTCGTCGTCGCGCACGGCGCCCTCCTCGACCTGCTCGTCGCCGCTGTCGAGCAAGGCCGCGTGCGCGTGGCGATCGCCACGCGACGCCTCGCGACGCAGGCCGTCGATCGCTCGATTGCGCGCCGTGGTGATGATCCACCCGGCTGGATTCGGCGGAAGCCCGCTCGAAGGCCACACCTGCAGCGCCCGGGTGAACGCGTCCTGGACCGCCTCTTCGGCAACGTCGATGTCGCCGAAGACGCGGGCCAGGACGGCCACCGCGCGCCGGCTCTCCTGGCGGAACACATGTTCAATCTCCGGGGCAGCGGGGGCCGGCACGTCGGGCAGCCTCAGGCTTCTTCGTAGAAGGGTCGGACTTCGATGGGGAGGGTCGTCGCCCGCGCGGCCTTGCGGGCCCACGCCAGCGCGGCGTCGAGGTCTGGCGCCTTGATGATCATGCACCCGCCGATGTGCTCCTTTCCTTCTGCGAACGGCCCGTCGGTCATGAGCGCTTCGCCGTCGTGGAGCCGCACCACGGTCGCCGTGCTCGGGGGACACAGCCCTCCGGAGAAGACCCACGCGCCCGCGGCCTTGACCTCCTCGCGCAGGGCGTCGACGTCGCGCATCACTTTCTCGAGGACCGGCGCGGGCGGGGGCTCACCTTCGGGTTGAATGACGCTGAGCAGATATTGCTTCATGGGATCCTCCTTACAATAGCGGCGCCCGGCGGGGGCCGAGCAGGGCCGCCGGCTCCGTGCCGGTTTCTCACCCCCTAAACGAACGGGTTCTTCCTGGATCGACACGGGCCCACAAGAAAGCGTCGCGGGCGATGACGGATTGAGCCGGAGTTCAGGGCGAAGGGCCCCAGCGCGGGTCGCCGGCCAGGAACCAGCCCAGCTCGACCATGATCGCCTCCTGGAGGGGACGGTCGGTCGAGTGGCCCACGTTCGCGTGAACGACGCGAGCCTCGATCCCGCCCCGCTGGAGGCGCGCGGCCGCCGGCGTCGCCGCGGGCAAGCACCACGACGAGCCGCAGCCGAAAAGCACCTTCTGCCCACCGCCCGCCGCGAAGGCCCGGATGCTCGCTGGCGTCCAGGTGTTGTGCCCGCCTTCGAGCTCGGCGACGAGCGCAAAGCGCGCGGGGTCGTCGATCGCGAGCCCCGCCGCTTCGGCGGCCCCGAGAGAGAACCCGGCGACCACGGGCCGCTCGACGTCGACGTAGCCCGCGAAGCGTGACGCGAGCGCGGCGAGCGCGGCGTCGAGGTGACGCCGCAGGGTGGCACCGCCGCGGAGCGTGAACCGCTTGTCGTCCCCCCGGCCCGACTGCAGCGGGACATAGTCGCCGCGCGGACAGAGCACGAATCCGTAGTCGCGCGTGATGTGCCGCCAGGCGTCGCAATTCCAGTCGGGCCGATCCCCGCTACCGTGAAAGATGACGAGAACCGGTCGTGGAGTGTTCGCGCCGTTCGGCAACGCCACGACCGCATCGGGAAAGCCCGGGACCGTCAGGTTCGTGAAGAGCGGCTGCGGCGGGATGGGCGCGAGCGGGAGCGGGCCATCGGCGCTCGTGTCGAGCTCCGGCGAGGGAACGTCGGTGGCGAGGGCTGCCTCGACACGAACCGGCGCCTCTGGAGGCGCGCGGGTGCATGAGAGCGCCGCGAGCGCGAGGATCGCGAGCGAGCTCCGGCGCCGGGAAGGACCCGTGTCCCCCACGCTCGACCCAGGGTGCTGATTCGACGGCCCCATGCTCCACGATCAATATCCCCGAACTTCACGTGAGAGCGGCCAGTAGATCCGGAGAAGCGAGCGAGGCGGGCACGACTCCGCGGACAGCGTCCAGAACTCCCCGTCCGTCTCGAGTCGGACTGGGCGCTCCCGCCCGATCGTCAGGTCGGTCAGGCTCCCGAACGGCTCGACGCCGAGGGCGCTCTCCCTCGCGAGCCGCAGTGCCGCTCGCAACGCGCCGTAGCGACAGAGGAGCCCTACCCACTCGAACGCGGTGCCGGGGCCGCGCGCGCGCTCTCCCATGGCGAGCGTCCGGCAGAGCGCGTTGCTCTCTTCGTAGCGTGTCACCCCACCGAGCGTGAGCTCGATCAGCCGACCGTCTCGCAGGAGCGCGCGACGGCCGATTCGATGCCGAAGCGTGTGCACGAAGTCCACGTACCGGCGCAGCCGAGCGCCGGGGACGAGCTCGACGCGACGCTCGCACACGTAGTCCCACGAATCCGACGACGAAGACGGCGCGAGGACGTACCGGGCGTCATCGAGCCCGACGCGAGGCGCGGGGTCCTTCACCTGGAAGCTCACCGGCTCGGGCGCCCACTTCGAGCCCGCGGAGCTCGCGATGCGGGCGCCTGCCAGCTGACGGCGGAGCGGCTGGCGGGCGGCGGCCTTGGGCGAGAACGCGAGCGCTTCGATGCGAACTTCGCTCGACGACAGGCGCACCAGATTGAACGAAGGCCAGAGGCGCGCCGCGTCGGGGTGACGTGTCGCGTGCACGCGCTCGCGGGTGCCGGCGCTGCCCGCCGAGGCAATCAGGACGTCGCCGCAGCCGCTCGACATGCCGGTCACGAGTCGCGCCGTGGGGACGTGCTTGTGTCCGTGGAGCAACAGCACGGCTCGCCCGAGCGTGTGCAGCGTCGACAAGACCGTACCGGCGCCGAGCGCCGTCATCGTGATTTCTTCGCGATCGCCGTACGAGACGAGCGCCGGCAGCGCCGTTCCGATCATCCACCGGGCGATGCGTTTCGTGCCGACCGAGTCAATCTGGCTGACGTCGGTCAACGGCGTCGGGATGAGATGATGATGGGTCAAGACCAGCAGCGGGCGGCCGTCGTCGGGGAGCTGCCCGTTCGCCATGAGCAGGTCTTCGGGTCGAAGCGTACCGCCCGCGCCCACGAGACCCCCGGGCAGATACGTCGAGTCGTAGGCGATGACGTGGACCGGCAGCCGATGCAACGCCTCGGGAACGACCTGCGCCAGGAACGGCGGCGCGCATCCGGCGACGAAGAGCCGGCGCGGGTCGGCGGCGTCGCGGAGCGTCTGAAAGAGCTTCATGCCTTGAGGCGCGAGCAGCCCGAAGCGGCGCCGGTCGTGGTTGCCGGGAAGGACGATGGTCGGCGCATCGCCGCCGAGCGCGTCGACGATGCGCGCGTGCAGCGCCAGAAAACCCTCGACGGCGCGTCTCGCGGGAAGCACGGACGAATCGAAAACGTCCCCGGTGATCGCGACGGCGACGGACTCGTCGGGCGCCGCGGCTCTTTCACGCGTCAGCGTGCGAACGAGCTCGTCGAAGAGCAGCGATTGCGCCGTCCCGTGGAACCCCATGTGAAGGTCGGACAGGTGAACGACGAGCGACATCGGCGGTCAGCGATTCTTCGGGGGTGGCCTGCGTGACGTGCTCCGGCTCTTCGTCACGATGCTTCGCCTTCCGCGAGGAAGCGTTCGACAATCGCGACCAGGAGCGGGGGGCTCTCTTGCCCCTTCGATCGCCCGTAGCCGCGAAGATCGGCGAAGGCCCAGGTGAATTCGCTACCGTCGAGATAGGCGCGCGCCCGATCCCAGGTGGACGTGTCGCAGAGCCAGTCGTTCAGGACGATGACCCGACGAGGCCCCGTTCCGAGCGTTTCATGTCCGATCATGTCGCATCCGGGCCAACGCTCTCATGCTCCTCGCGCCGAAACAACGCAATCCGCCCCGTCGCCCAGGCGACGGTTCGTGCCGGTCCTAGGCCAGTATTAGCTATGGAACTTGCCAGGATCCGCACCTCGTTCAAGGGATTGCCGATGTGGCGAGCGCGGCGAGACGTTCTTGCGGCGTCGAGCTTCGCGGAGGCGGCCGGTCGGCGCCCGAGATGCTAGCCGTCTGGGCATGCAGCTGTGGGCCATCAGCGACGTGCACGTCGGGTACGACGCCAACCGGCGCGCGTTGCAAGAGCTCGAGCCCCACCCGGACGACTGGCTGGCGGTCGTCGGCGATGTCGGCGAGACCGAGGCGCACCTGAAGACTGTGCTCGATGCGGTGGTCCCTCGGTTCGCGCGTATCTTGTGGGCACCGGGCAACCACGAGCTGTGGACGTCGCGCGGCGAGGGGCCCGTCGGCGAGGCCAAGTACGCCCGGTTGGTCGACGTGTGCCGCGAGCGGGGGGTGTCGACACCGGAAGACTCGTATCCGGTATGGCCGGATTCGCCGGCCGACACGCCCATCGTCGTTGCGCCGCTCTTTCTGCTCTACGACTACTCGTTCGCGCCCGACGAGATCGGTCCGGACGGAGCGGTGGCCTGGGCCTCCCAGTCGGGCATCGTCTGCGCCGACGAGACTTATCTCGATCCGGCGCCCTATCCGTCGCGTGCGGCCTGGTGCGCCGCACGGTGCGCGCTCACCGAACAACGCCTCGCCGCGCTAGCCCCCGGGACGCGCACGGTGCTCTTGAACCACTTTCCGCTTCGCCGAGAGCATGCCGTCTTGCCGCGTATCCCGCGATTCGCGGTGTGGTGCGGGACCCGACGAACCGCCGACTGGCACACGCGCTTTCGCGCGGTCGCGGTCGTGTCCGGGCATCTGCACATCCGGTCGACGCGCCACCTCGACGGCGTGCGGTTCGAAGAAGTGTCGCTCGGGTATCCTTCGCAGTGGGACGTCACGCGAGGGGCGGGATCGTACTTGCGCCAGATCCTCCCGGCGCCCTGACGCCAGCGGGCGCCGCGCTCCGGCGCTCGGGCACGACGCCTCGGTCGCGAGCGCGCTCGCAGATCGCCGGCCGGAACGCGGTGCTCCTTGTCGTCGCCGCAACCGCCGCGGCTCGCGCTCTTCACGGCGCCGCTCATGCTCCTCGGGGCGGCCGGCCGCGGTGGAAGCGACACTTTGCAGTCGTTCTCCGCGGGCGCCGGCCACGCGAGCGGCTTCGCCCATTCGCCCGTCGCGACCACGGCGTGCTCGGCTCCGACCCAGACCGCGTTCGCGTCGTCGACCCAGACGGCGACCGCATCTCCGACGCCGCCGGGGAGCGGCACCGGCTCGACGGGCTGCCACTCCGGGCGTCCGCGATAGACCCGCCCGCGCGAGACCATCCAGAGCTGCGCGGGCTCTTGCGAAATGGCCGGATCGAGATCGAGATCGGGCTCGTCGAGCGGAAGCCGATCGACCGAGCTCTGACGAGCACCCGCGGCCCAGCGCTCGGCCAGGATCGACTGCCCGTCGGACGCCTCGGGGCACTCGTTCAGAGCAAGGACGAAGGAATTGAACTTCGTAATCATCCAGAGATGCTCCGGGCTCCCGGCGAGCGCGCTCTCGGGCGGAAGGCACCCGAGGCGCCATCCGCTGGCGTCGTGCTGGGCGTAGCTCTCGTCACGGGTCAGCAGCCACGATCGGCCGAGACGCTGCGGCCGGATCCCCTCGCCCGTCACCGCGACTTCGAAGGGAGACGCGCCGGCGTCTTCGATGGTCGCGGAGGCCAGGCCGGGCGAGCGCAGGCGAACGGGAGCGAGCTTGACCGGCGGAAGCGGTCGCGGGCGGCTGGACAACGTCGCGTGATGGCAGCCCCCGAGCAAGCACGCGACTGTCCCCAAGGAGAGCCACGCGAGAGCGCCGGCACGGTGCACGAGATCAGAGAGGCGCACACGGCGCGCGCGAGCGCAAGAGCCCTCGAGCGCTCGAACGGCGACGGCGTGCCCTCATTTGTCGCGGAGGCGCGCGGTCGTGCCGGTCTCCGCGGGCTCAGTCGAGCAAGATCACTTCCGACACGAGCGATACGTCGAGCGCGCCGTAGAGATGCGGAAACAGCTCGCCGCCGCGCGAAGCGTCGTAACGAAGGTCGGGGCCGAGAGCATCGGGATCGACGCCCACCCGAACGAGCCCGCGTTTGCCGGAGAAGTGCTTCCGGAGCGTCTCGGCGACCTGGTGCTCCTGCGAGAAATGAATGAAGCCGTCGCGGAGATCGACCGCCGAGCCGCGGAAGACGCCCTGACTAACCGCCGCTTCCCATTCTGCGCGAGTGCAGATCTTGTAGATGAAGGCAGCCATACGGGGCCTGGAGCGTACCCCATCCCTAGAGAGAGCGAGCGTCGGCGTCGTGGAACGGGCCCATCTCGACGCTCGCGGTGATCGCCGGACGCAAACGTGACGGTGCTCGCAGAGCTCGCTCGGTGCACGTGGACCTCCGCGCGCAGGCGAGCACGCCGGGTCGTCGAGCGTCAACCTCCCACGCGAGCGCGGGAACTCGGCTTGCGTCAGCGGAACCCCTTCACGAGGGAGTCGAAGAACGTCGAGAGCAAATGACCGAACGCGGGATTCTGCGATGCGATGAGGCTCCCGAGCGGGACCAGACCCCATGAGACGATGCGGTAAGCGAACGA
>ODAK010002295.1_pt1 | contig 20125 bp, 17 predicted proteins | sample 1539591 | NCBI WGS metagenome assembly ODAK01 (sample SAMEA3539303, study PRJEB22396) | soil metagenome | biome: tundra; feature: field; material: soil | place: USA | collected 2010-05 | depth 0.15 m | reverse complement strand
TGACGACGTCTCTTTGATTGAACTTCCGCCCGCTGAACTCGACTTCACCTTGGTCTTGCCGTTCTACAATCCAGGCTCTCGTTTCGGCAAGTACGTTGGCGAGATTGTCAACGTACTCTCATCATCAGAGATTTCCTACGAGATCCTCGCGGTCTCCGACGGCAGCACCGATAAGAGTGAAGAACAACTGGCTGTCATCGCTTCTGACCGGCTTACACTCGTGCGCCTTGAACAAAACCAAGGGAAGGGGGCCGCGCTTCGTGCAGGCCTCTCTAAGGGTCGAGGCGAATACCTTGGTTTCATCGACGGTGACGGTGACCTACCGGCTAACTTGCTTTCCAACCTTCTCGAAATCATAGATCGGGAGCACCCCGACATAATCTTTGGAAGCAAGCGCCACCCACGGTCCCAAGTCATCTATCCACCACTGCGACGGATTTACTCCTGGGGCTACCAACAGCTCAACCGAGCCTTGTTCCACCTGCCCGTCCGAGATACTCAGACGGGTGTCAAGGTTGTCCGACGAGATGTCTTGGCAGCCGTGCTACCACGCATGGTGGAGAAGCGCTTCGCTTTCGACCTGGAACTATTCGTCGTGGCCCGTCAACAGGGGTTCCGGAACTTCGTTGAGATGCCCGTGAGCATCGGCGAACGCTTTAGCAGTACCGTCTCGCTTCGTTCGGTGCGGAATATGCTCCTCGACACTTTCGCGATCTTCTACCGGTTGCGAGTGCTCCGATTCTATGAACGTGACATTCGAGGTAAACCTGAAGCATCGCTCCTGACTCGACGAGCCGCAGCGGAGCTAATCCCGATCACGGAAGATGCGACGCCGGGCGTACAGACGGGACACGAGCGAAGACTACGCATCCTGATTCTGAACTGGCGAGACATCACGCACCCCGAAGCCGGCGGCGCAGAGGTCTACACCCACAACATTGCCAACGAATGGGTCAAGGAAGGTCACAGCGTGACGCTGTTCTGCGCAACAGTCAACGGGAGGCCGGCGACCGACGATTTTGATGGGCTCCACATCATCCGACGCGGTACTCGCCACGGTGTCTACCGTGAGGCCAGGCGCTTCTATCGCCGTGAAGGACGAGGCAACTTCGACCTTGTTGTCGATGAAGTCAACACTCGACCTTTTGGCGCTCCCCAATGGGTTGACGACGTGCCAGTCATCGCACTTATCCACCAGGTTTGCCGTGAAATCTGGTACCACCAGACGCCCTTTCCGGTGGCCCTCGTCGGAAGATACCTGCTCGAACCGCTTTGGTTACGCCGATACCGCGACGTGCTCACCGTGACACTGTCAGAGTCCAGCAAAGATTCCCTCGAGAACTACGGCCTCACCCGCGTTGTCGTGGTGCCAGTGGGACACCAGCCTGTGGGAGAGCGTCCGGATGTGCCACGCGAGACTAGACCGACAATTGTTTTTGTCGGAAGGCTCTCGTCAAATAAGCGGCCCGATGAAGCCATTCGGGCCTTTGGTTTATTACGCGAAACCATGCCCACCGCAGTGCTCTGGATAATTGGGACAGGACCGATGGAAGATGGGCTCCGCATGTCCGCACCGGAGGGCGTTCAATTTTTAGGCAAGATTTCTGCGGCCGAGAAAATTGAGCGCCTCGCTCGAGCACATGTGTTGATTCTCACTTCAGTTCGCGAAGGCTGGGGTCTCGTGGTGACAGAAGCCGCCGCAGTCGGGACACCGACTATCGCGTACAACGTCGCCGGTCTGAGCGACTCGGTTCGAGCCTCTAACGGTGTGCTCAGCGCGCCCAACCCGAAAGAACTCAGTTCTGTGCTTCAAGAGTTCCTGAGCACCTGGGTGCGCGACGGCGTACCAGATATCTCGCCCGGAGGAGTGATCCCCTGGAGCGAAGTCGCCGAACGAGTGCTTACTATTGCGACGAATCACAACCCCACCCTTGGGCACAAACAAGGTTCGATGGTCTGCGAAGATGCCCGACGGCCAGGTGACTCGGCACAAAGATTGGAATGAAGCGGACGACCACGAGAAACACTCAGTAATCGGATGTCTACGGAGACACTCGCCAAATTTGTTGAGTTGACCCGCTGAGGTCGCCGGGTCATCAATGTCCATTCTTCAGCTACTACGCTGAAATCGACGTTCCATCAGCCGATGGCGCCGCCAACATAACAGCGGCATGATCCCGGGGACGGTTCTCTCAAAGGCTTACATCGAGTGCATCAATGAAGCCGTCTTGCTGGTGTCGCTTAGGGCGGCGCACATGACGGTTTCAACCCCATTTAGAACTACTGGAGGAGAGTTGAGGAGGATCACGCTATTCCTAATCCGCGTGGGTAGAGCCGCCTTCTACAACTCCCAATCCATCGGATTCCTCTGGTAACCAATATCTACGAAAGACTGTTTCACTTCGCGTTTAATCGAGACGAACTCGTTCGAGTGTCGTGCCATGGAATGCAGCTGGAGATTCCAGGCAAAGACATCACCATTCTTCCCAGTCTGCTCAATCAGACATATGAAGCTTACGAACTCGAGCTACTTGGGTAACTCCTTCGTCCGGGGACGACCTTCATTGACGTCGGGCAAATTTTGGCATCTACACGTCAATAGCCGCGCGGTTGATTAAACCCACAGGAATTGCCTATAGCTTCGAACCAGCTCGAGAAAACTTCCAAATCTTGAAAAGGAACTTGGTCAATAATCACTTGACGAATGTCGTGACAGAACAAGTGGCTATTGACGACCGTATCGGCAGATCAGTCCTCTATCTGGGTGACAATAATATGGATACCCATTCATTGCTGCGACGCAGGCCTTCGTATCGTCAGGATCAGGAAGTTGATGTTCCGGTCACGACGCTGGTTGCCTATTTCTCCAGTGAGACGCCTACCATTGTAGACCTACTTAAAAATGACGTTGAGGGGTACGAACCGTTTGTCTTGGAGGGGGCGACCGCACTGTTACGCCGCACCAACAAGATTCTGATTGAGTACAACCGCCTTGCCATTAAACCGACGTATGGAGTTATGCCATTTATTCAACTTCTTGCGGACTTCCCCTACCTTTATGGCATCAATAAGCGATCGAAATCACTTTCGAGATTCTCGCGAAGTGATTTCTCCAGTGAGACGTATCTGAACCTGCTCGTCAGCAATCCCGCTGCACGACTCGGGTTACAATTCGTTTGTTGTCAAATTCGTGCTGCATAAGCAAAGCGTTTGGCGCTTGAAGGAAAGGCCCGAGTTGAACTCAGCTCGAAATAGGGGATCCGTTGCAATCATCGCACGCTCGTTTCTAGGAGCTAACGGTCTCATAAAGAGAGGGGGGGCCGAACGAGTCCTACTATGGATTGCCCAATTTCTATTGAGCACTGACCGTCGAGTAGTTGTGTTCCAGAGGGGAATCAATGACGACGTCTATCATGTCAATGGAATAGAAGTCCGAACTGTCGCATGCCGCAAACACCAATGGTCCCGCAGTCTAAGCAATAAAGCGCTAGAAAATGGCGCTAAAGTCCTCATTTTTCAAGACTTGAGCATAGTAGTTCGCGTGGCCCAGGTCCAGTCTATTATTGGTCTCAATCACGGCGTTTATTGGGACTATCCTGTTCTCAGAAATCTCAAGACTTGGTATCCGTTCCATTTCCTCCCCTACCCCCTCATGAAAATCTTCATTACGCTGTGGCGACGCTTTGCAAAGCATCGGGAGCTACGAGGAGTGGCCATATCAGACTTGACCGTAGCCTTCGATACTGGACTGCTTAGACTAATTCAGAGTGATGCTCCGAATGATCGCGACAAGATCCGTGTTGTAACCCCCTATTCCGATCTTGTCGACCTATCGCTTCGGGATGCTACACATACCGAGCCATCTCAAGATTCGACGGAATTGGCTAAGAACTGCGAATGGACCATTCTGGTCCCAAGAAATCAAAGCCTTTCCTCGGGACTGTTCTGGTTGAAAGACGTTGCACTTGAACTTGTGAGTCAGGTGCCAGCCACTGATTGGAAGATTGTGGTTGCGGGAAAGATTGGGCAAACTGAAGACAGCACTGAGAGTCTGATTGAATCTCTGAAAGGTTCTGGTCTTGCCAAGTACTCAGAGATTTCGGGAAATCTGTATTTTCTCGGATCCCTGGACAGGGAAGAGCTCAAGCGAGCTTACCTTGACGCGACCGTGGTTCTAATTCCCACATTTGCGTATGAAGGAGCTTGCCTTTCGGCAGTCGAAGCAATATCAATGTCAAAGGCTGTGGTGGCCACGAATGTTGGAGGTCTCAATGACACAATTACTAATGATTGGAATGGAGTTTTATGCAATCCAAATCCCAAGTCGATTGCCAATGGCGTTGCCAAAGTCTTGCTTAATAGTCAATACAGAATGGAGCTGGAAGAAGGCGCCCGCGAAAGTTCTCGGCTCTACACTTTTGACAATTGGACAAGTAGATGGGCCAGTATTTGCGAAGAGCTTGGGTTCTAGTGGTCCATCGCTGAAATAGTGGACGCAGTTAAAACGTCGGAATGACGTCGAAACTGGTGGCCCATCCCTGCAGGTCACGAGTGAGCAACGAGAGGTTCTCAAACGACTTTCGCGCTCGCGTTCACTTCGGCACCGAACGGTGTTGCAAACGAGAGCGCTGCTGATATCGGCGGCCCGACTTACACGTTCTCCGACTCGAGACTCAAGGCTTGGCAGCCAAAGGACCTTTCCTAGCAGTTCTTCGCTCTTGCGGCATTGCCGTCACGAATGAGTTATGCGGGAGATCGACATGGTGCCGCCGGCAAAGTTTGAGGCGTTCTATCATCGAGTAAAGGCGACCGTCAAAACGGCGGTTCCCCTAGCACAAGAGTCCCTATGAAACTCGGGGCTGTTCAGTTGAATTCAACGATATAGGTGGGTTTTAGATGCTCAAGAAGTCTTTGTATTTCGATTTCAAAGTTGCAATTATGCATGAACTGCGGCTAAGGACAAGAATCATCTTCTTGCTTCAAAAATACGTTGCACTTGTTGCTGTCATTGCCAAGCGACCGGCGAGTATTTCTGTTGGAACGAGTCGTGTAGCTGTTGAGTCGATTAGTGACATCGGCGGTCTTCAATCTTGCATTGTAGATGTTCATGACGAGATAGTTTCAGCGAAACTCTTAGGGGCTAATCCGAGCATCCTGGATGTCGGAGCAAACATAGGACAATGGACGACCAGCGTAAAGTTATTCTACCCAGGGGCAACTATTCTCTCGATTGAACCTGACCCTGAAATTTTCAAGAAATTGCAACGCAATGTGACGTCACTCACAGATGTTGAGACCCTTTGCTGCGCGGTTGGTTCGGAGGCAGGGACGGCAATTTTATTCCGACAAAAACTCTCCGGTATGTCAACTCTTTTCCCGGGCAAAAATGATTCGCGCGCTAATCCGGTTGACGTGCCAATCAGAACAATCGATGAGCTCGCGAGTGGGCGAAAGATCGACTTTGTAAAGATTGATGTTGAAGGTGCCGAGTTGGAGGTAATTCTTGGGGCGGAACAAACGTTGACTCATGCGCGGCTGCTTTTGGTAGAACTCAACCTTGGACGGAGTTCGATTAATGGAATTACTACGTTGTCCGAAATTCAGAGAATGTTCCCTAATTCAAAGATTATTAAATTTGGGCGACCGCTCGGTGATCTTGACAAACCAGATTGCCAGGATGCTGTGATCGCTATTTCGCATGATGAACCATCTCGGGATTTCTAGTGACTCAGCAGTTTTCGAGATGTGAGCGGTGTTGCCCGGTCTGATGGACGCGCGATGTCGAGGGATTCCCCCGGCTAGAAGTAGCTGCTAACCCTGGCGTACTGCCGAGCGTCGACGGAGGAACAACCGAAAGAGGGCTCGTCGATCGAAGGGCAGACGGACAAGGTCCGGGCGTATGCGACATTGCACGACCTCGGACCCGTAACGGTCATCGCCGACGCTGGCATCTCTGGCAAGAACATGTTGCGACTTGGTTTGCAGCAATTGTTGGCGGCGGTCGAGGCGGCCCACGTTACTCACGTCGTCGTCTGGAAGCTTGACCGACTCTCTCGAAATCTGCGCGACCTGGTGGAGTTGCGTGACAAGTTCGAACTGCACGGCGTCACGCTGCACTCGGTCAGGGAGATTCTCGATCTCTCCACGCCTTCGGGCAGGTGGTTCTTCTCCATGATGGGCGGCCAAGCGGAGTACTTCCGCGAGGCACTCGCCGAGAACGTAAAGATGGACAACGCCCGCGCGCACAAGGAGGGCCGTCATATCAACCGCCCGAAGTTCGGCTATGACCTCGTCGATAAGTTCCTCGTGCCCAACCACGACGCACTCATCGTGCGCGAGGTCTTTCGCTTGTGACGAGGGGGCGTCAGCCTCGTCGGCATCGAGGAAGCCAGGCGGGGTTAAGGCTTCGACGGTATAGACGATCATCGAGTCACGGGTCCACCTGGGCGAAATCAAGTTCAAGAAGGAGTGGTTGCGGGCGTGCACGAACCGATCATCACCGAGGTCGAGTGGCAGGGACGGCCCAGCGCGCCCACACCAAGGGCGTGAGGCGCTCGAAGGACCCGCTCTCGGGCCGGGTGATCTGTGGCCTGTGTGGTCGCAAGATGTTGGTCATGCAAAACGGTCAGCGCACCGTCCACTACCGCTGCAGGCATCGAGGGCAACGCTGTCCGCTGGCGAACAAGAGCATCAAGGGCATTGGGAGGGCCGCCGTCAAGGGACTCTCGCTCATCGGTCGCGACGACGGACTTCGAGAGGCCATTCGCCGGAGGATGGCTGCTCGGGGACCAGACGCGACAGCGCCGCGCCGGACCCGACGGGCGGCGCCGGGGACGGCACTCAGCGACGACCGACGCAAAACTCCTCGACCTCTACTACAAGGGCAAGATCAGTGAGGACTTCTTCCACGAAGAGGAGACCCGACTAGCAACCGCCATTGAAGCCGTGCGCCACGAGGCCACCGCACTTAGCGAGGAGGTTCGGACGCAGACGGACATGGAAGCCCGTTTCGAGGAGCTGGCGGCACTCCTGAGCACTCTCGACATCGAAACTCTTTGGGATGCCGCCGAGGACCACGAGAAGCGCGTCATCATCGAGAACATGGTCGAGTCGGTGATCGTGTACCCCGACCACCTGGAGATCAAAGTCGTCGGGAGTCCGGCCCTTCACGTGCTCTACTCGGAGGTCGGGCTCAAGGGGTCGGAGAACGTGCAAGTTGGTGGACAGCGAGGCGATCTATGAGGTTGCTCGCAAGCTCGAGGTCCCTTCCAATTCGGTCCGTCGTTGGCGACGACGCTTTGATTCAGGAGGTGTCGAAGGCATTGGCGCCATTGCGCCCGGAAGGGGTCGCAATTCCTTGCTCCCCGGAGTCATTGTCGCTCAAGTGGCGGCGGTCACGATGAATGAACTGCCCGACGACGACTCCACGCAATGGAGCTCGAGGACCCTGACGAAGCACCTCGGGACCTCGAGGGACTGAGACCCAAACCTTCAGCAGCCCCTTTCAACCGAGTCTGTCAAAAGAATGCTAGACAAAATCATGAGGAATTCTGTTGTGAAGAATGCCACCAAAGTAATTGGTGGATTTGTGGTTGGCGCAACGTTCGCCGTCTTTGTTGAAATACTCTTTAGACGAAATCGAACTCAGCAGATTAGCAGCCTTACAACTCAAGAACTCATAATCTGGTTCGGCATCGCCATCTGGTGCCTTCTTGAGTCGGTTCAACTTCTCCACACCAGCGATTCGGTCGACACATATCCCAAGGTCAGCACTGAGACAATCATTGAAGGTATTTCCGTTCGCCGAGAGCGCGAACTGAAACTGCGGGTCTTGGCGCTCTTCATTGCCACCTTCACAACTGCCTGCTTTGTCTTTCGGACGTTTCTCGCATCTTCGGCGTTGTACCAAGGGGACTGGAATAACCTAGGAAGCAGAGCATACCTAGCAAAAGCTTTTCCGTTTCAATCCGTGTGGACATTTGGTGCATTCGGAAGTTTCAACGTACCTGCGTTGCGGCTGGCACTTCCTACGAGTCTGATCACTATGTTCGCGAGACTCGGACTGCCTTTCAGCGTGAGCGAACGTGTCGTTTATATCCTGCCGTTTCTCTTGTTTAGCATCATTGGTGCGCAACGGCTCCTTAAGCTATTCACTAGCAACATATATCTTCCCTATGTAGGCTCACTGCTCTATACGATCAATTTCGTAACTGTTAATTGGTATGCCGGCGGTTGGTATCCAATCTTGCTGGCCTATTCGCTCTTGCCATGGCAAGTCGTGAACTACCTCCATTGGCGAACGCATCGACAGTGGCGCTTCGTAGTTCTCTCTGCATTGACTGCTGGACTGATCGCAACGCTGGACGTTAGGATCGCAATTATCGCGGCCATACCAGTCGCGGTGATGATAGTCATTCACCTCAAATCTGACTTTGCTGAGTTCCGCGCAACTGCCAGCAGGAAGCGAGAGGCCGTCCGTTTCTCGTCGCAACTACTCTTGTTCATCGCAATCGTGAGTCTTATTCTGAGTCCGTTGTTGGTTGCGAATTATGGATTCCGGGGAGCCGCAGCCTCACTGCCGAAAAACTATTACGACGTCGCGAATTTGACTCGACTTTCCTTTTATTCGATTGTAGACACGCTGAATTTCTTTGATCCATGGTGGCCAAAGTTTCGATTCTTTAATGTAGCTACGCTCTCACCATTGCCTGTTTTTACGGTTGGCATCGTGTTTGTCTGTTTGCTTACACTCCTAAGATCCGATCTTGCGCCGAGAGCTCGTCGCTTCAGATTATTGGGATTCATTTGTATTGCGCTTGGAAGCGAGTTAGCAGCTGGCCATAATTTCCCGATTCCACAAATCAATGTATTCTTGTGGCAAAACATTCCTGGGTTTGACTTATTTCGTAATCCAGAGGTATGGAACCCGCTAATCGCGATTGGATTCCTGCTCGCGTTCGTTGGGTTTGTACCCGAAGGAGACGGCACCGGGAAGTCTCCGCAATTGGAGCGGAAGGAAAAAAAGTACTATCGCCGTACTCGTGGCATTCGCTTGCTGAGCTTAGTGACCATTGCCGTACTAGTTACGTCCCAAACAGTTCTGATTTGGCAACAGTCAAGTGCGCACTCGCCACTGAACCTAAGTAGCAGCGGCTTGCCGAGTGGGGCAGTCCTCAAAGCACAAGACTTCTTGTCGTCGCGGAATGGAAATGTTCTTTGGTTGCCTCTTGCACCGATCTCGACGACTGACAGTGCCGTAAGCAGCATGCAAACTGGGGCGATTGCCACGGCACAGAAGTCAGCTGCCACAGATTTGAGTCAATTGGAGTATGGAAGCTCGAACAGCTCCACAGCCACAAACGAGTTGAGCTGGATTGGTTTACGTGCTGGATTGTTGATGGATCTACTCACAGAACGCGATGTTGGGTACATTGCCCTGGACACATCGGCTGCTGCTTGGACAGCGAGCACGATGTTCGGTGAACGCGGCTCAATTGTCGACGACGTTCAGAGGCTTCACTTGCCAGTTGTGTTTAGATCGAGAAATGTCACGGTATACATGGTGCACAGGACGTCACTTATCAGTGCTGGAACGGCTTCCCCAATAAGTTCCAGAGGGTCCTCGGTCCGAAACGTTCCAATTGCATTGGCAGACTTTGGGTCTGTGAGCAATGACGATGATTATGAAAGTCTAAGCGCTCGTGAAGCCGGCCTCTATCGGAAGTCTATGCGGTGCAGACAACACAGTTCGTCCAGTTGTCTGGAGATTGGAATCCGTGTCGGAGCCGCCATTATCAGTTCGCCCCCCCTGCAAGTCAGCGCTTCGGTAGGAGATATTGTGAGCGTGAAAGTTCGTTCAATCTCCACAGGTGCGAAAGCGGGGTTGAGTGAAATCATTTTTCAGTGCAATGGTTCGATCTACGGAGATGGATTTCAATCGTTGACAAATAGCTGGCATACCGACGATCTAACGTTTCAATATCTAGGAAATGGTCCCTGCAAAGATCCCCAAGTTTCATTGCGCCTTTTTGGTCAGGGCGCAGTTGAAGATACGAATTACAACCCTCCAGTTTCCTTGAGAATCGCAAGCACTATTTTGTCCGTAGAAAGTCTGAATAGAGTTCAAAGATTCAAACTTGGCACCGAGGCTCTTAGGGTGGGTCCTCCGGGCCACACGAGATTGATGTATGTCACGGTCCCAAAGAATGGAGACACGAAGGACTACGGACAAGACTCATGGTCAATTCGGTTACCAGCATCCGTTGGAGTCCGGGTGGTTAATTTATGGACCGACTATAACTCCATGTGGACTCTGTCCTGCAATAGCGGTTCGCAGATTTCGCATTCGATGCTTGACGGTTGGGCAAACGGCTTCTTGGTGAGTGGAGGAGGATCCGCTCAATGTTTTCTTCTGTTCCGGCCTCAGACGAGTTTTGATGCTTCATTAGTTGCGTCATGGTTGACCGTTCTTGCTGCATTGTCTTTTGTTTTTTGGGACAAGTGGAGGTCGCGCCGCGTACGGGATTTCGGTACTTCGGATTTAAGCGGGGTGTGACGGTAGCGAGTAGATCTCAGTTGGGCGTGTCGGCGTAGAACAAGGATTTGATTTGGTGGTTGCGGGGCCAAGGAATGTTGAACGTGACGCACCTCGCCCGCTTGATCAGGTCGTTGGCCGGCTCGGTGGACCCGTCGGTAGAGTGCGCGTGGCGCCAGACAATGTGAACCGTCCCGGTAATCATGCTGCCGTTATGTTGGCGGCACCATCGCTTGCTACAACAGCGCTCTTAGCGTTTTAGTTGGCCTCGAACGGGTTCAGCGAAGTCTCAATGGACGGCCACGGCGGACCTTAGGATATTTGAAACCAGAAGAGATGTTCGCCGAACTCGTTGCGCTCACCGGTTGAAATCGCCCAGTCAACTCGCCTGTCGGATAAGCGTTTCATACAAATATCCTGAACCGCCCGCTGCCACCTTGATGACAAAGTACACGAGGAACAAGAAGGCGCTGACGGGATCTTCAACATATTTGCGCCATTTTCGCAAATACAGTTTTTGCAGAATCGAATTCACATCCAACTGGCCGGCCTTGCTCCTGTCTGTGACTTTGCGAAATTGTACGGACTGCCTTCCATATCGAAAGTGCTTCCTAATCATGCGAACAATCGATGTTGGCTCACTTATCGAAATTGCCTGCGCCTTGATAAAGCCCACCTTCGCCCCGCGACGATCAAGTCGATTCTGAAAGTCATAGTCCTCGCCAGCTATTAGGGACGGATCCAATCCACCGACCGCCAAGTACAAATCGCGTTTGACAAACCTTGCAGATATCCTCCTGGTATCTCCACGCAAGAGATCGTATTCGAAGCGACGAGCTCTGGCTATCCAACTAATTTCTGGATCAGGAGAGTTATGAACTTCAACCGCATCACATCCGTTCAAAGCGGTCTCGACGCACTCTTCAATTACCGAGGAATCGAGAACCAAGTCGGCATCCATTCTAAGTACGAATTCACCGTTCGCAATACTTACTCCGAAATTGGCTTGTTCGCACCGCTCACTACCATGAAGAATGACCTTGTCCTCGTACCGCGAGGCTATCGCAGACGTCAAGTCCGTCGAGAAATTATCAACCACAATAACCTCAAGATCGCCGTAGGTCTGCGAACGAATAGATTCGAGACAGGCCGCGATCGTCAATTGATTGTTAAATGTGGGAACAATTACGCTTACCAGAGGGTGCTGATCAACCATGCAACCTCAATGCAATCCGAATTTCGATGACGATATGCAAAATTCAATCCGAGCTTCTGGCTGTCGAATACCACCTGACGAGTCGAAACGGCTCTCCGTACTCGCTCCCTGTGCGAGACATCGCGGCCCAGTACCTAGCTATCGACTCCACAAAAGGTGCCTGCATATATTGACGCGCTTCCTGGGACCGGTGGAGTTGAATCGCCCGCAATTTGATATTCATTTCTGACTTCGATAGTCCAAGAATCACGTTTGGACTGAATTTATCAATGCTGCTTGGAGTTCCATACGCCAAGATTGGACCATCAAAACTTCGTAATGCAATTTGCGTCGCAACTGCAACTGCTTGGTGGTCTTGGTGAAGATCATCATCCGACATAGTGAGCACTACGGAAGGCTTCATTTCAGAAATTATTTGCTCGAGACTAGAGACGAGATCCGGAATCATGAGACGAGTATCTGGGTGATCGAGAACCGTCAGATTCGCCCCCACTAGTTTCGCGCTCTCGTACGCTTCAGAGACGCGTTTTTCAGGGTCCCCCCCCTTCTCTCCACGTGAGAGTATTGCGATGCTGGCTTCGGCTGCAACCGCAAGCGCACCAAAGCATCCGAACTCCACGTCGTCAGGATGTGCACCTAGTGCTAAGACTCTTGACTGGCGCAAGATCAGGTCCATTGACGGTACTCTCCATTCCAAGGTTCAAATCGAAATCGAATTCCATGCCTGCGAAGTTGATTACGCACTGATTCTGTGGCTTCACTGACCAGTCCAGTTATGACACGGTCGCTGAGAAGAAACGCCGTATCCTCACACTTCAAAGCGAAAAAATCCTCTGACGAAGAAACGTCTACCCCGACTGCCTCTCTTATGTCCTTAATGAGCCGATCCAGTAAATGCATCCTTCTCTCATGGTCCAAGACTGCTGGGTACATTCCGCCTCTAATGACTTTTGCCGGAATTCCAGCGGCCAGACAGCCGTCGGGCAAGTCCGAATTCACGAGTGAGTTTGCGCCGACCACGACGTCATTGCCGATTGAGACACCAGGATTCACTTGAGCGTTTGGTAACCAAACTCGAGCACCGATGCTCACCGAGTCAAATGAAACTGGAAACCCTTCCCATTCGCTCAGGTATGAGCCGTGCGTAAATATTCTCGTGCCGATGCCAACGCCAACTTCATGGCCAACCCTTACTCCTCTTGCAATATTGACTTGGCTGTAGTTCCCCATGTGAAGCCAGTCTCCGGCGTTCAGATAAGCCATCGGATCAAATGCACTCCCTCCTCCGATGGTGGCGTACTCATCAATCCAACACTCGCGGCCCATCTTCACTGAGGTACCTGTTAATCGCGCGTGTGCATTGATTACGGTACCTTTCCCAGCACTAAACTCATCTACATTCAAGGTCGCGTTCTTGTGTACGAGAACCCCATCGCTAACTTCGCTGAAGTCCTTTTGTGAAGTGTCAGACATTCTTATATTGCCCTTTACGGTCTTGCGGTGAACCCAAAGATCTACAATAGCGGTCGTTGTGGACGTGGTGGAGGTTGACATGGTTGTGGTCGTGCCGGTCCCGCTAAACGTCTGAGCGTAACTCGTCCCGACAGTACCGCTTGGCAAATGGGTCCCGGTCGTGACCAAAAATGAGCAGACCTCGTCACCGTACGGGTATCCAAAGATTCCGCCGTATCCGAAGCCGTACGCGTGGCCAGCCCTGTTCCGTAACCGGAAACTGCGCCGCCGAAGTTTTAATCATATCCGCGTCACGTATTCCCACTTTCGAATTCACCAGTCCGCCGCATACAATTCGTGGGAGCCCTAGATGTTCTCTCTAGCTCAGAAATTTAATTGCGTGGAACTTTAGAGCACCAACTACTACAAAATCGTATTCCTTTAGGAACGATCTTCGATGATTGTCAAGTGACCGTTGGAATTCGCCGACAATTGAACACAGTCAATCACCCTGGCCAATTGAATTTAGTTGGAGGATAACCTCCCCACAACGCTCACGTTTTAATGATGTAAGAAGTCGTACGGGCTAGACCCAGAACTTGAAGCTTCCGAAACTGAGTTCGATGATTGCCGAATGGCAGAGGTGTCAGATGCAACAGAAGCGAGGAGTGGCTACTCGAGTGCACGCCACCCGGATAATCTCCCCGCACGTTGATTCTCAACGAATCACTTCTTGCCGTCGAGAGGACGACGAGGGCACTTCCGACAAAGACGATCGAAACGCCCATTGCAGATCGCATTGATGGAAGGACCGAAGTTGAGGCATGAGCATCTCGGTCTTTGTCTTTGTCCAAGTCGGAGGAGACATAACGAAATGCGAAGCCCCCTCAATAGAGGGGGCTTCGCGAAAAAACGAATGGAAGAAACTAAAACTACTTCACCGAGTAGTTCACCTTGCACGCCTTACCGTCGGCCAATCGAATTGTAAAGGTGTGCTCACCCGTGCGCGATCCGGCTCTCACCGTCACGCGAACAACAAGTTGAGTACCTCTGTCGTGGAGGACACCGACTCTCGTGCCCGCTTCATTGCTGGTGACTTTCGGCTTGCCGTAGAACCCGCCGCCAGTGATGGTCAACGTGACCGACTTACCAACTACCGCAAATCCGTGCGCCTTGGTGGTAAAGAGCCGGCGCGAAGGAGGCTTCGTTGTGGTTGTGGTCGGCAAAGTTGTCGTTGTGCCCGACAAAGTTGTCGTTGTCGTTGTCGTTCCGCCGCCACCACCGCCACCGCCGCCGCCCGTAGTGGTCGTAGTCGTGGGTGGGCAGACCTGGTTACCGTAGCCAAACCCAAATACACCGGTTTGGCCGCCTACACCAGTTAGCCCATACCCGTAGGCGTATGCGTTCCCAGTGCCATACCCAAAACCTGCGGCGCTGGAGTTGTAACCATATCCGCAACCGGTGTAGAAGTCAGCTTGTGCGCTAGGGATAGAGATGAGGGTCACGACGACGCCAGACAACAGCGAAAGCGCGATAAGGCCCGGAATAATCCTTTTACGGTTGTAGGAGATTTTTTCCCGAATACGTTGTGCCATATGGTCCTCCAGTTAGACGACTCTAACTTTCGTGAATAATCAATTGTAACAGGCCTTATTGAAATACGCCATTCATCGTTCCTGAACCTGAGTTATTTAACTGCCCGGTTCAAATTCAGGTCGCATTGCCAATTACTTCATTTGAAGTTTTGATTGACCGCGGTGCTGAGAGCGATTTGGACCTGTGGAGCGACTCCAGGCGTACTTTTTGAAATCTGGCCATTCCCATAACCATTGTCGCCGATGGGCGGTACCGCGCGGTGTGAGCTGCGGGACCTGAAAGAAAGTTCAGGCTCGATTATTAAAATTAACGCGATTGAAATGTGACGATAACTTTGAACCTTTCGTTGGCGTCACACCTCCCCAAGGCGTCTCTCCCGAATCGCTTCCCTGAAGTTGGCCATGCTCGTGAAACGTTGAGACTCTGCAAGCGCCGCCGTTTCATCAAGCAGGACCTCAGCCATCAAGATTGCTTCCGCTGGCGCCGACGACCAAATGTCCTCAAGACGCTGCGTCACGTCGCTCAGCGCGATTTTGAATGACGCAAGGTCTGACTTTTGCCACTTGAATCGAGGGCTTGAAATGAAGCGACGATTAAGAGCAAAGAGGGACGTCAATATCATCCGCTCCGCCTGGACCAACAGATCATGAACCGCGAACAAACCACCTCAAGCGACGAGTGCTTCTCGAGAAGTCCATTCGGGTAACTGTCTTGCGCGTCATGAAGTGCGAAACTACCTCACTAGCTCAACTGACCTCTCGGAACCCACTGCCCCGAACCTGCCCCGGATACATTGAAGTGGCGGCTAGTAACCATCACTGGCGTCTAGTGGCGGTTGATTGAGGAGACAAAATGCATGTGATCGTTCACGAAACAATCAAGACACAAGGCGATTATGACCCAGCTTTCGTAACTCAACAAATAGAGCTTTGGCCCCCAAAGCGATGTGCGCAGGTTTAATTCCTGCCGAGGCCGCCAAGAGGAGGGTGACCCACATCTTTGACTTGGCCAGCTCTTACTGACCACCGTGGCACAACACCGAATGAATCAGGGAACAATGATCATTCGAACCGTGTCGGTGATAGCGGCGCCGCCAGAGGCCGAGCCGGCCATCACCACGACGGTGTCGCCCGATCTAGCGAGACCAGAGAGTTTTATCTGCGTGACGGCGAAGTCACAGAGATCGCCGATATCAGTCGCGGGCGAGAGGTAGATCTCCTGGACGCCCCAGGACCCACGCATCTGGCGGGCCGTTGCCTCACTCGGGGTGATGGCCACGATGGGCATGGGCGGACGAAACCGCGAGATCGCGCGCGCCGTCATGCCCGAGCGCGTGCAAGCCACGATCGCCACCGCGTCCTCCTCCATCGCTGCGCGCCAGGCCGCGCCGGTAATGGCACCTGTAATGCGGATCGCGTGCGACGCGGTGTCAGTGATGTGCTGGATTCCGAGCGATGCGCCCCAACTCAGGTAGTCGAATGATTTCTCGGCGCGGCGAATGATCCGGTCCATGGTGACGACCACGCCGACCGGGTCGTCGCCGATGGCCGTTTCACCACTCAGCATCACGGCACTCGCACCGTCAAGCACGGCGTTGGCCACGTCGGTGACCTCGGCGCGAGTGGGCACCTGAGCGTGGGTCATCGATTCGAGCATCTGGGTCGCCACCACGACAGGACGGGCATAGCGGATGCCCTGTAGGACAATCTGCTTTTGCAGGTGGGGCACTTCTTCGATGGGCATGCGCACACCCAGGTCGCCGCGGGCCACCATGATGGCGTCGGACACCTCGATGATTTCATCGAGATTCTCAATGCCCTCGCTCGTTTCGATCTTGGCCATCATCATCACGTCGTCACGCGAGAGCACGGTGCGCACCGAGACAATGTCGAAGGCCGATCGCACGAACGAGATGGCCAGTATGTCGAAGGACTCGCTACGTAACGCTTCCAGTCGTGCTCGGTCCTCGTCGGTAGGTAGGCGTCCATCGAGTATCGAGGACGGCAGTGAGAGCCCGGGCTTGCCCTGCACGACACCTCCCGAACTGACCACGGACTTGAGGTGCTTGCCGGTCGCGATGACGTCAAGCGAGACTCCGCCATCACCAATGTGGATCTTGTCGCCGATCTTGAGCATCGGCAGCACGCCCAAGCGCTCGACGCAGATGCGACGATCAGTCGACTCCCCGTCCAAGCCTTCCACCAGTTCGACCTCGGAACCGAGTTTCAGCTCCACCGAGGAATGGCCGAACGAGCCCGCGCGAATCTTGGGCCCCGGGATGTCAACCATGAGGGCCAGGTCAGGTGCGAGAGCGCGTATCCGGCGCAGTCGTCCGATGCCCGAGGGAATGTCGCCGTGGGCGAAGGAGAGGCGAAAAACATCCACACCCGCCGCGATGAGGTCCTTGATGACCTGGTCACTGTCTGAAGCCGGCCCAATAGTCGCAACAATTCGCGTACGTCGCACTGATATTCCCCCGTTTTCTATTCAGTCTAGAAGATGGAGGTGAACCAGTTGTTACGACACCGTGAATAGCGGTTCGCAGATGTTATCTCCATCGACGCTGCACTCGACTTGAGGTACCGAGCTACGAACGAACCGGCACCACCACGTCCGCGCCGTCGACGTCAACCACGCGCAGCGTCATCCCGTAGCACTCGGAGAGCTCACGGCTGCGAACCACCACCTTGGCCAGACCATCCAACACGACCGCGCCGCGGTCGAGCAGCACCAGCCGGTCGGCGAACTGGCCGGCCAGGGTGAGGTCATGCATCGTCGCCACGATAGTGAGCCCGCACTCTTCGACCTGCGTCTTCAGTAGCTCCAGCAGGTCCATCTGGTGGCGCAGGTCCAGTCCCGTAATGGGTTCGTCGAGCACGATCACCATCGTTGACTGGGCGAGCGCACGGGCCAGGACCATCCGTTGACGCTCGCCACCGGACAGGGTCACGACGTCGCGCTCGGCGAACTCCTGCAGTGAGAGGCGTTCGACCACCGAGTCCACTATCGATCGATCCCGGACGCTGGGGGCGCGAAGCAGCCCGTGGTAGGCGGAGCGTCCGAGGGACACGTACTCCTTGACCGTCATTCCCGCGGGCACCTCGGGGTGCTGGGGAACGAGCGACACCACCCGGGCCCGCTCGCGTTCGTTCATGGCATCGAGCGGCGTGCCGGAAATCGCGACCGACCCGCTGGCCGCGTGGCGAAGCCCGGCCACCGTCTCGACGAGCGTCGTCTTGCCGGCGCCGTTAGGCCCCACGATCGTGCACCAGGTGCCCGCTTCGACGTTGAGCGAGACGTTCGAGATCAGCGCCCTGGCCCCGGCTCGAACCGTCAGCGCGTCGACCTCGATGATGCTCATCGCACCGACTGCTTGCGAAGGCTGAGGATCAGTACAAAGACCGGTGCGCCGACCAGGGCCGTGACGACACCGAGCGGCAGCTCCGAGGGCGCGATGACGGTGCGGGCAATAGTGTCGGCAAAGACCAGAAACGCGGCGCCGAAGGCCACCGAGATCGGCAGGATTCGCCGGTACGAGGTGCCCACCAGGAGCCGCACGATGTGCGGCACGATGATGCCGACGAAGCCGATCAGCCCGACGGCCGAGACAATGGCCGCCGTACCGAGCGAGGAGGCGCCGATCACGATGAGGCGCACGCGACGCACCGGCACGCCGAGCGAGCGCGACTCGTCTTCGCCCACGCTCATGACGTCGAGGGCCCGACCGGCCAGCACGCAGATGGTGGTGCAGACGAGCACGTAGGGCAGCACCAGGTCGACCGAGCCCCAACTGGCACTGGCCAGCGAACCGAGCAGCCAGATATAGACCCGGGCGATCGACTGGGCGGAGGCCTGCTGTTGGAGGAAGGTCTGCATGCTCGTGAGCAGCGCCGACACGGCCACGCCGGCCAGTATCAGTGTTGACGCGTTCGAGCGAAGTCCTCGACCACCGATGATCCAGGTGACTGATACCGCCGCCATGGCGCCAGCGAAGGCCAGTAGAGGGGTCCACGTCGGCGTGTAGGTGCCGTTACCAATGTCCATGATTGCGAACGTTGCGCCAAGGCCCGCGCCGGCCGCGACGCCTAGCAAGTAGGGATCGGCCAAGGGATTGCGAAAGACGCCCTGGTAGGTGCCGCCAGCGACGGAGAGCATGGCGCCGGCGAGCAGACCGAGCACGAGGCGTGGCGCACGATACTGCCAGATGATGGTGTACTGCAGCGAATTGAGCGTGCTGTGACCAATGCCCACGCGGCTCAAGACCGAACCCAGTATGCGTAGGGTGCCAATGGACGTGGGCCCGATGGCCAACCCACAGACCACGGCGACGCACAGACCGATGAGGGTCAGTATCGTCACCAACGCCACTCGGCGCGCGGTCGGTGGGTTGGCGTTCACCTACTTCTGCCAGAGTGTTGATTCGTTGAGCGTGGCCTTCACGACCTGCGTCAACTTGTTCATCAAGATGCCTAGACGCGGGCCCCAGCGCGAGGCGATGTCGGCGCTGAGCTCGATCACGTTGTGGTGCTCGGTCGCGCTCATCTTGTTGAATCCCGCGCGTTTGGCGACGCTCGCGGGCGACTGCGAGTCGGCCAAGAAAATCAATTTAGGGTTCGCGCTGATGATGTATTCGGCGCTGAGCTGGGGGTACCCGGCATCGGCGGTGGTTGATTCGGCGTCGGCAATGTTGACCAGTCCGAGGGACTTCATGAGCGAACCCACGAACGTCTGACTGGTGAGTGAGTAGTAGGGATTGGTGCCAATCTCGTAGTACACGGTGAGCTTCTTGTTGGGATGCGGCGGGATCGACTTGATGTCCGACTTGATGGTCGCGTTAAGTGACGCCGACAAGGCGTCGGCCGAGGCGACGTGACCCGTCAATTGGCCCAGCTGGCGGATCTGGCTCAGGGCGTTGCCCACCGAGGTGGCGGCGTCTTGAAAGAGGACCTTGACTCCCAGGTTGGTCAGTTTCTGCTGAATTGAATTGGCGTCGTAGGAGATGACCACGAGGTCGGGCTTGGTCGAGAGATGTGACGCGGTGGCCTTGCAGATACCGAGCACTGCTTCGACGCTGGGATTAAGCGCGTTGATTCGCTTGGCCGGTAGTCCTGTCTTGGGAAAGTCAGAGTCGGTATCGACCGCCTGGACTTGGGGGCCGGCGCCAATGGCGAAGAGCGTTTCGGTGGCCGTGGGCGAGAGCGAGACAATGCACGGGGGCTTCGCGTCGCTGGTCGCACCGGCAAAGGAACCGGCGAATAATGGTAACGCCAACGCACCCAAAAAGAGTGCGAGGACGAAACGGAGGGTCTTGAACATGGATATCTCCT
>ODAK010002294.1_pt1 | contig 20127 bp, 16 predicted proteins | sample 1539591 | NCBI WGS metagenome assembly ODAK01 (sample SAMEA3539303, study PRJEB22396) | soil metagenome | biome: tundra; feature: field; material: soil | place: USA | collected 2010-05 | depth 0.15 m | reverse complement strand
GACTTAACCCAACATCTCACGACACGAGCTGACGACAGCCATGCAGCACCTGTGTCCCGGTCCCCGAAGGGAAACTTGAATCTCTCCAAGCGTCCAGGCATGTCAAGAGCTGGTAAGGTTCTGCGCGTTGCTTCGAATTAAACCACATGCTCCACCGCTTGTGCGGGCCCCCGTCAATTCCTTTGAGTTTTAATCTTGCGACCGTACTCCCCAGGCGGAGTGCTTAATGCGTTAGCTGCGTCACCGACATGCATGCATGCCGACAACTAGCACTCATCGTTTACAGCGTGGACTACCAGGGTATCTAATCCTGTTTGCTCCCCACGCTTTCGCGCCTCAGCGTCAGTAATGGGCCAGTGAGTCGCCTTCGCCACTGGTGTTCTTCCGAATATCTACGAATTTCACCTCTACACTCGGAGTTCCACTCACCTCTCCCATACTCAAGATGTCCAGTATCAAAGGCAGTTCCAAGGTTGAGCCCTGGGCTTTCACCTCTGACTTAAACATCCGCCTACGCGCCCTTTACGCCCAGTAATTCCGAGCAACGCTAGCCCCCTTCGTATTACCGCGGCTGCTGGCACGAAGTTAGCCGGAGCTTCTTCTGCGGGTACCGTCATTATCGTCCCCGCTGAAAGAATTTTACAATCCTAAGACCTTCATCATTCACGCGGCATGGCTGCGTCAGGCTTTCGCCCATTGCGCAAGATTCCTAACTGCTGCCTCCCGTAGGAGTCTGGGCCGTGTCTCAGTCCCAGTGTGGCTGATCATCCTCTCAGACCAGCTACTGATCGTAGCCTTGGTGAGCCTTTACCTCACCAACTAGCTAATCAGACGCGGGCCGCTCCAATGGCGATAAATCTTTCCCCCGAAGGGCTTATCCGGTATTAGACCAGGTTTCCCCGGCTTGTCCCGAACCAAAAGGCACGTTCCCACGTGTTACTCACCCGTCCGCCACTAACCCCGAAGGGTCCGTTCGACTTGCATGTTTTAGGCCTGCCGCCAGCGTTCGCTCTGAGCCAGGATCAAACTCTCAGGTTTATGTTTGACGTACTGACATTCGTATCCATCGATCCTTGGGAGGACCGGTGGGCGTTCGTCTGCGTAGTATCTTGACGAGTTCCCATATTCGCCGACCCCGAAGGACCGACGTTCATGGTGTCTTCAAGAGACCGCATTCGATCAGTGTCTTTGTGGACAGACTTGCTCTGTCCGCAAACCACCGCCGCCTGCGTTTCTCTTTCCAAATCAACGATGTCAAAGACCTGACCAGCGAGCTGGCCCCACCCGATTACGCCCGGGTGGCGGCGAGGAGCGGCGTGTCTAGTCGTCGCTCCCGGTCGTGTCAACCGGCCCAAATGGCCCCGCCAATTTTCTCGTCGGTGGGGTTTCTTTAGAGCGCAAAATTCGCATTGGGGCCGCCGAGGCTTCCCTCATAAGTCCGATACGAGTCGGGTTGAAGCTGCGGAGACTATGCTCGCGATCCGAAAAAAGCAAGCGTTCGTTCGCGATTATCCGTCCGGTCGCGGACAAGCGGGACACTTGCCCTCGCCCTCGACCGCGCCGTAAGGGGATATAGGAAGCAGGACCATCAAATGCTATCGCAAAAGGCCCGTTACGCGCTGCGCGCGCTCGTCGAGCTGGCGCGCGAACCGGCCACCCAGCGCACCGCCGCCGAGATCGCGGTACGGGCCGACGCGCCGCGCAAATTCCTTGAGGCCATACTGCTGGAACTCGCCCGCCGCGGCCTGATCGTCAGCCGCCGTGGCAAGCTGGGCGGCTATGTCCTGGCCAAGCCGCCGGAGGCCATCAGCTTCGCCGAGGTGATTCGGGTGATCGACGGGCCGCTGGCCCTGGCGCCCTGCGTCAGCCAGATGGCCTTCCGCAAATGCCACGACTGTCCGAGCCTGGAGTCCTGTTCCCTGCGCGCGGCTCTGCTCAAGGCGCGCGACGCGACCGCGCGCGAGCTGGAAGGCTATAGCCTGGCCGACGCGGCGGCCGAGGAGGCGCGCCAGCCTCAGCCGGCGGAGATATAGGCTTTCAGGTTCTCCGCCTCGGCTTCGCTCTCGGCGATCTTGCTCTTCACCAGGTCGCCGATGGAGACCAGGCCGGCTAGTCGGCCGTCCTTCAGCACCGGCAGGTGGCGGATGCGGCGGTCGGTCATGCGTTCGAGCAGGGAATGCACCGTCTCGGTAGGCGCCGCGAACACCACGTCGCGGCTCATGCAACTGGAGACCGGCTGGTTCAGGCCGGCGGCGCCCTTCTCGGCCACCACGCGCACCAGGTCGCGCTCGGATAGTATTCCAATGACCATATCCTGGTCGTCGACGATCACCAGCGCGCCGACACGGCGCGAAAGCAACAGCGCGGCGGCCGCGGCGACGGTTTCATGCGGTGAAGCTGTGAAAACCAGGTCGCCCTTATCCTTCAGGATCTGAGATACCAGCATCGGCGTTCCTCCTTCGCCTTGTATTCAGGCCTACAGCGTCCGCCCAAACCCGACGGAAGGCAATTCCCTATATAGTGATCGCCGCGAGCGGAACCGCCCGGCTCAGGGACGCCGCAGCAGCGCAAGCACCGGCGCGAACAGCAGCAGGCCGCTGGCGTAGCCGCCCAGGTGCACCTCCCAGGCGACCTTGGCGTCCCCCGCACCCGGCGCCCAGCCGACGAAGGCGATGATCAGGTTGGCGATCAGGAAGGCCAGCGCCATGACGATGACCGGCTGGCTGATGAAGGGCGCCAGGCGCCGATCGGGGGTCAGCAGCCGCGAGGCGGCCGCCATCAGGCCCGAGCCCGCGCCCGAAGCGCCCACCACCAGGTCCGCCGCGTGCGGGTGGAAGGCGGTGAAGCTCAGGTTGCCCAGTATCCCGCAGACCAGGAAGAAGCCGAAAAAGGCCGCCGCCCCCGCCGCTCCCGTCCCCATCCGCTGCGCCACCGGGCTGCCGAAGGCCAGGATGAAGGCCGCGTTGGTCAGGACGTGAGCCCAGCCGCCATGCAGGAAGATGGCGGTGACCAGGGTCGCCCAGCGACCATGGTCGAGCGCCGCCGGCGAAAACCCCCAGGCGTTGGCGGTCGCGTCAAGGCCCAGCCAGCTCTGAACCAGGAAGCAGGCCAGGATGAAGCCGATCAGGCTGATGACCGTCCAGGGCGACTGGAAGATCCGTTCGCGCCGGCCTGGCGCGCTGTCCTGGGGAGCGCTGTCTTGAGGGTCCATTGACCCGAAATGAAGCGAAACGGGTGGGTTTGCCAGGGCGCCGTCCAGAAAAAAACGTCTCAAAAGGGCGAACGGGCCGGTTCAACTTAACCAAATTTCGAGGTCTTACCCCCACAAATCCAAGCAATTCAGGGTTGGCACGGCCGTTGCTTGACCGGGTCGGCGGCGCGAATGGCTGCGGAGGCGAGTATGATTGACACAGCTTCAAGGTTTCGGCGCATGGCGCTCATCGCGGCTCCGCTTACGGCGGGCTTAGCGATGCTTGCCGGCGCTGCGCAGGCCCAGACCATCAACAGCAATTCAGCGTCGTTCAACGCCGGCTTCGGCCGCACGCCCGCCGAGGAAAACGGTCCGGTCAACGTGCAGATGACCGACGTCAACGGCAACCTGGTCGTGGTCAACGGCCAAGTCACCAGCGCCGCCTCCGGCAGCCTCTTCGCCAGCGCCGGCGCCGTCGCCAGCGCGTCCGGCATGGCCGGTGCGGCGGACAGTTTCTCCGGCGCCGGCGGCGCCTCGGCCTCCGCCATCGGCAACAATCTGAGCGTCGTTACCCAAGGCAACAACAACACGGTGATCGTCAATTCCGTCCAGTCCAATACGGGCAACGTGACGGCGACCACCAACGTCAATGGAAAGCCCTGAGACCATGGTCGTTTCTCCCTTCAAGATGTCCCTGCTCGCGCGGACCAAGATTCCCGCGGCGATCACGGCCTGCGCCATGGCGCTTTCGGCCTGCGTCAGCCCGGTGGCGGGACCCAGCGGCGTCTATGCCCACCCGATGGGCGACGCGCCGGTGACGGCCAATCCGACGCCCTACTCCGCGGCGCTGGTCTGCCTGGCCGACTATGCTCGCGAGCACCACCTCAACTCGCCCCGGATCGCGGTTGGCCGCATCTCCGACTATACGGGCAAGGAAGAGGCCGACGGGTCTGGCCGCAAGCTGACCCAGGGCGCATCGCTGATGGCGATCTCGGCCCTGGCCAAGTCCGGCGCCAACCTGGTCGAGCGCTACGACACCAGCGTGTCGGAGCTCGAACTCAAATACGCCAACAACAAGCTGATCAGCGACGGCACCAGCAAGGGCCCCGAGACGCCCAGCGACTATCGCCGGATCGTCGCCGGCCAGGTGCCCGGCTCCGACTTCTATCTGGTCGGCGGCATCACCGAGCTGAACTTCAACATCCGCTCGACCGGCGCGAACGCCGACGCCGGCTCCAGTGCGGTCAACAATTGGGCCGGCACGGCCGGCGCACAGGTCTACGTGATGAACGTCGGGCTCGACCTTCGCCTGGTCGACACCCGCACCCTGCAGGTGGCCGACGTCATCTCTTATCAAAAGCAGATCATCGCCCGTCAGGTCGGGGTCGGCCTGTTCAGCTTCTTCCACGGCAATGTCTACAACATCTCGGTCGGCGAAGGCGGGCTTGAGCCCATGCAGCTCGGCGTCCGCGCCGTGATCGAACGCGCCGTGCTCGAAATGATGGCCAACCTCTACGGGGCCCCCGGCCCCGAGGTCTGCCTGCAAGACGGCGACCCGCTCGGTGGCCGCACCACCGGCGTCACCGGCGGCTTTACGCCGGCGTACAACAACCTGGATAAAAACAATGCGCAGACTAGAGAAGATCCTGCTCGCTGGAACGTTGCTGGCGATCCCGATGCTACCGCCGTTGAGCGGAGCCGCTATTAGTCAGAGCGTTGTCACCAACAATCAGAGTCTGCAGACTGACGTCACCAGCGACCAGACTCTGAATGTCGTCGACACCAGCGGGCCCGTCTCGTCCGTAGCGACCTCGACAGGCAACAACCTGCTGGCGGCCACGGCCAACGGCTCGCTGGATGTCGAGTCCGCGCAGACCATGCCCGGCAACGTCACCGGCAATGTCAGCGCTGTGTCGCACATGTTCGTCACCACCGCCGCCGGCGACATCACCCAGCTGGCCGCGGCCACGGGCAATACGGCCGAGGGCGTCACCGACGGCAGCCAGGGCGGCGGCCCGCTGAGCGGGAACTTCACCCAGTCGGCGGCGGCGTCCTGGAACGTCAAGAGCGAGACCGACTTCCAATCGCCCGGCGCCCAGGCCACCAGCGCCTCGATCGCCTCGCAGGCGATCGCCAACTCGTTGGGCTTCGCGGTCACCGACGCCAGCTCGAACGTCACCACCAGCCAGACCAACAGCGCCACGGTCGACGCCGAAGGCGGCAGCGAGCTCAACGGCGGCAGCGGCGCGACCCTCGGCTTCACGGCCGGGACCGTGGCCTACAGCACCACCGCGGTCGCCAACAACCTCACCGGAACCGGCACGGGCAACGCCAGCCAGACGATCGACGCGACCCAGGTCGCCAACGGCCCGCTGGTCCAGGCGGCCGGCTTCGTCAATGTCGGCAACGGCCAGACGGTCCAGGGCGACGCCACGGCCACCGACAACAATCTGGCCGTGACCAATACCCAAGGTCCGCTTGTCGTCACCGACACCCAGACCAACAACACCCATTTCACCCTGGCCGAATCCGTCGCCACCGACTTCCAGTTCGGCACCGGCCAGGCGACGGCCTTCGGCGTCGGCAACTCGGCGCTGGCCGGCAATCTGGGCCCGTCGACCGACATGAACAACACCCAGGTCAATACCGGCGGCATCCAGGCCGTCGCCAGCTTCACCGGCGACACCGGCTTCGACGCCACCAGTTCGGCCACGGCCATGGGCAATGCGGCGATCGGGTTTGCCTGTTCGCAGTGCGGCGGCGTGATCAACATCAACAACAGCCAGGTCACCAGCGGCGGCGGGGTGGAGGCGGATTCGACCACCACCGTCACCAACACCACCGGCAACGCCCGCTCCGCGACCGGCATCGCCACCGCGGTCGGCAACAACGCCACCTACTATGTGAGCCGGCCGAACAACTAGGCCGCCCCAACTTTACGGGACCACAGGACGACCGGCACGGCGCTTTTCGCCCGCCGGTCGTTTTTGCGCCTTGTCAGCGCCACAGGGCGCGGCGAAGGTCCCGGCCGTTTTGATCCCGGCCAAGGCTCGCTTGATGATCCCTATTCGACGGCTTCCGACGCTGGCAGGTGCAACCCTGGCGTTTGCGCTCTGCGCCGGCGCGGCCCTGGCCGCGCCTTTTTTCGGCCTGCCCGCGCCCAATTTCGGCGCGCCGGCGGCCCCGCCGCCCCGGCCGCCGGCGAATGTCTGGCCGCAGAGCTACGCCGTCGACCTGCCACCAGATCCGGCCATGCGCTTCGGGACCCTGCCCAACGGCCTGCGCTATGTGATCATGAAGAACGTCACGCCGGGCGGCCAGGCCTCGTTCCGCCTGCGCTTCGCCGCCGGATCGATGGACGAGAGCGACGCCGAGCAGGGTCTGGCGCACCTTCTGGAACACATGGCCTTCGACGGCTCGACCCATGTGGCCAATGGCGAGATGATCAAGATCCTGGAGCGCCACGGCCTGGCCTTCGGCGCCGATACCAACGCCTCCACTTCCTGGGAAGAGACCGTCTACAAGCTCGACCTGCCCAAGGCCGACGACGACACGCTCGACACCAGCCTGATGCTGCTGCGCGAGGTGGCCAGCGAGCTGAACCTCGCCCAGGACGCCATCGACAAGGAACGCGGCGTTGTGCTGTCGGAGGAGCGGCTGCGCGACACACACGGCTATCGGGTGGCCAAGGCCAGCCTGCAGCTCGATCTGCAGGGCCAGCTGGCCGCCCGCCGCTTTCCGATCGGCCAGGTCGAGGCGGTCAGGAACGCCACCCGCGACCAGCTGCTCGACATCTATAGCCGCTACTATCGCCCCGAACGCGCGGTGCTGGTGGCGGTCGGCGACTTCGACCCCGACGCCATCGAGGCCAAGATCAAGGCCCGGTTCGGCGACTGGACGCCGAAGACCCCGCCCGGACCCGAGCCCGATCACGGGGCTGTGCTGAGACGCGGCGCGGCGACGCAGCTGGTGGGCGAACCCGGCGCGCCGCAGATCGTCCAGATGAGCTGGGTTTCGCCGCCGGATCTCGCGCCCGATTCCAAGGCCAAGCGCCGGGACAACATGATCGACAACCTGGCGCTGGCGGTGCTGAACCGCCGGCTCGACCGGCTGGTGCGCGCCGACGATCCACCCTTCCTCGGCGCCAGCGCCTATCGCTCGGACGACTTCCACTCCGCCGAGGTGACCGCGCTGCAGACCATCGCCAAGCCGGGCGGCTGGGAAGACGCGATGCGCGCCGCCGACCAGGAGGTGCGCCGCCTGGTCCGCTATGGCGTCTCGGCCGAAGAGCTGGGCGTCGAGGTCGACGCCTATCGCGCCACCCTGAAGGACGCGGCGCTAGGCCAGGCGACCCGCACGACGCCGGCGGTCGCCGACGACATCGCCCAGACGGTCGATACGCCGGAGGTCGAGACCAGTCCGGCCGAGGACCTGGCCCTGTTCGACGAAGACGTCAAAGGCCTGACCCCCGCCCAGATCGCCCAGGCGCTGAAGAGCGTCTTCGGCGGCGACGGGCCGCTGACCCTGGTCTCGACCCAGGCGCCGGTGGATGGCGGCGACAAGGCCGTCGCCCAGGCCTTCGCCAAGATCGACGGCCAGCCGGTCACGGCGCCAAGCGCCCAGGCCGCCCTGAGCTGGCCCTACGAGGATTTCGGGACCCCGGGCAAGGTGGTCGAACAGCACGAGGTCAGCGATATCGACACCGTCTTCGTGCGCTTCGAAAACGGCGTGCGGCTGACCATCAAGCCGACCAAGTTCCGCGACCAGCAGATCCTGGTCCAGGCCCGGGTCGGCCGCGGCCAGCTCGATATCGCCAAGGATCGCCCGACCACCGAATGGTCGGCCGGCTCCGCCTTTCCCGAAGGCGGGCTCGACCAGCTCAGCACCCAGGACATCGACCAGGTGCTGCGCTCGAAGATTGTCGGCCGCGGCTTCACCGTCACCGACGACGCCTTCGTGCTCTCCGGCGCGACCAATCCGGACGACCTGGAGACCCAGACCCAGCTCCTGGCGGCCTTTGTGGCCCACCCCGGCTGGAGGCCGGAAGGCTTCCAGCGGATGCGCGCTTCGGCTCCGACCATTCTCGACCAGCTCGACGCGACGCCGGAGGGGGTGCTCAACCGCGAACTCGGCCGGATGCTGCATTCCGGCGACCCGCGCTGGGGCCTGCCCGACCGCGCCCAGATCGCCGGCGAGACCCCGGCCGAGCTGAGAGGCCTGCTGCAGCCGCCGCTGGCCAAGGGACCGATCGAGCTGGTGGTGGTCGGCGACGTCAATGTCGACAAGGCGATCGAGGCGGTGGCGGACACCTTCGGCGCCCTGCCCGCGCGGGAGCCCGACGGCCCGGACCCCCAGACCGCCGTGGCCTTCCCCGCCCCGACACCCGCGCCGATCCGGTTGACCCATAAGGGGCGCGGCGACCAAGCCATCGGCATGGTCGCCTGGCCGACCGATGACTTCCTGTCCGACACCGACCGGGCGCGTAAGATCAACATCCTGGCCGACGTCCTGCAGCTTCGGCTGACCGACCAACTGCGCAAGACCGAGAGTGTCACCTATTCGCCCTCGGCCTCGGCGGCGGCCTCCAGCGTCTTTCCGCACTATGGCTATCTGGACGCGCGGGTGGAGATTCCGCCCGGCAAGCTCGACGGCTTCTTCACCGACGTCGTCGCCATCACCGCCGACCTGCGCGACAAGGAGATCAGCCCTGACGAGCTGGAACGCGCCAAGAAGCCGGCGCTCGACGATCTGGAGCGGCGGCGGGAGACCAACGAATACTGGCTGGCCGCCCTGGCCGGGGTCCAGACCGATCCCCGCCGCCTGAACGCCATCCGCACCTCGGTGGCCCAGGTCGAACGGGTCAGCGCCGCCGATGTGCGCCAGATGGCCCAGACCTATCTGGTCGACGCCAAGGCCTGGAAGCTCGAGGTCAAGCCGGTGGGCGCGCCGTAAGGCCCGGAGTCGCCAAGGCCGGCCCGGCGCCTTCAGGCCCCTGAACCCTCTTGCCCGATCGCTTGAAGGCCGGTCGCCAGGGCGTCGAAGGTCGCCTTGCAGCGGGCGCTGGTCTTGAGGTCCTCGTGCATGACCACCCATAGCGACAGGTCGATCGCGACCTCGGCCTCCAGCACGCGCACCAGGTTGGGATCCCTGCGGGCGATCGAGACCTGGCACACGCCGATCCCGAAGCCGGCGCGGATGGCGGCCAGCTGGGCGAGGTCGCTGTCGGCGCGCAGGGCGAACTCGAAACGGCTGAGCGCCGGGTATCGCGCGACCATGGCGCGGATCGCTGGGGTCTCCCGATCGAATCCGATCACGTCATGACCCGCTAGCGCTTTCAGCGTTCGCGGCGTTCCGCGCTGGTCGAGATAGTCGCGGCGCGCATGCAGTCCGAGCCGGACCGGCGGCAATCGCCGGGCGAGCAGCGCACCTTGCGCCGGCTCGACCATGCGCACGGCGATGTCGGCCTCGCGGCGCAGCAGGTCGTCGACGGTGTTCGACAGCACGAGCTCGACCACCAGCCCGGGATGCTGCCGTCGCAGCTGGGTCAGGATCGGCGGCAGGTGCTCGACGCCGACGATTTCGCCGGCGCTGACGCGGACGGCGCCGCGCACTTCGCCGGGGCGGCCGCTGGCCGTCCGCCACAGGGTCGCGGCCTCCAGCGCCAGGGCTTCCGCGTGCGGCTTGAGCTCCAGCCCGATATCGGTCGGCGCAAGGCCGCGCTGCGAGCGCAGGAACAGGTCCGCGCCGACCGCGCGCTCCAGTTCGTCGACATGCCGCGCCACTGTCGGCTGCGTCAGCCCCAGCCGCCGCGCGGCGCCGGAGAGCGAGCCCTCCTGAACCACCGCCAGAAAGGTTCGATAGAGGTCCCAGTCCGGTTCAGCATTCATCTTTTCTCGTATAGACGCTCGCCGAGATTAGTCAATTTACGTTGGGGCCAGCGGCTCCCATCCTAAGCTTCGTCATTCAGGCTCGGAGATCGATCATGACTACCCTTGTCATCGGCTACGGCGCGGTCGGACGCCCCGTGGTGCAGCAGCTGCTGGAGCGCGGCGACGCCGTGCGCATCGCCCAGCGCAGTCCCGTCTCGGAGCTGCCGCCCGGCGCGACCTATGTCTCTTGCGACGTCCTCGACGCCGACTCGGTGCGCCGCGCCGTCAAGGACGCGACCCAGGTGGTGCTGGCGGTGGGCTTCGCCTACGATTCACGCCTCTGGCGCACCGTCTGGCCGAGGACGATCGAGAACCTGATCGAGGCCTGCGCCGAAACCGGCGCCCGCATCGTCTTCGTCGACAACCTCTATCAGCTCGGCCCGCAGACCGAGCCGCGGCGCGAGGACATGCCGCTCACCGACATCGGCGAGAAGCCGAAAATCCTCGCCGAGGTGACGCGCACCTGGATGGCGGCGTCCGCGGCCGGGCGTGTTCGCCTCGCCGCGCTGCGCTGTCCTGATTTCTATGGCCCCGGCGTCGCGGGCTCTCACCTGGGCTCGGCGAGCTTCGGGCCGCTAGGGCAGGGCAAGCCCGCCATACTGCTCGCGCCGCCGGATACGCCGCACGACTTCGCCTATGTGCCCGATATCGCCCGCGCCGTGGTTACGTTGCTGGACGCCCCGGATGACGCCTTCGGCCAGGTCTGGAACATGCCATGCGCCCCTACCCGCACGCCGCGCGATATCCTGCGCATCGGCGCCGACGCCATCGGCGCCAGGCTGCGCATCACCACCATCCCCCTCTGGCTCCTGCCGCTGCTGGGACTGGCCTCGCGCTTCATGAAGGAGGTCGCGGACGTGGGCTTCACGTGGGACCGCCCGTACGAGGTCGACGCGCGCAAGTTCACCTCGCGCTTCTGGTCGGACGTCACCCCGTTCGAGATCGGCGCCGCCGCAACGGCCCGCTCATTCCTGGCGAAGGCCGCCTGAGGCGGACCCGGTGAAGGGCCCGCCCCGAGCGCTCTTGTCAGAACCGCTCGCCGACCATCTCTTCGCTCTTGGCCCAGAGCGCCTTGGCGTGCTCCGGATCGAGGGCGTAGGCGCGGACCCCGGCGCGGACGTCGTCGCTCTCGGTGAGTTCGGCGACGTGGCAGTCCTCGCAATAGAGGCCGCCGATCACATCGGCGGGCGCGACCACGCCGGCCCAGACCGAGGTCGCCGCGCCTTGCGGAATGGTTTTCCACTCAAAGCCCGCCGCGCCGCCGCCGGCATTGGCGGCGTTGATCTGGGCGATCATCGCCTGGATGATTTCCGGCTTCAGATGGCGGCCAAGCTCGGTCTGGATGCCGCCGGGATGGACGGCCGCGGCGCGCACACCGCCCGCCTTGTGGCGCCGGTCGAACTCGACGGCGAACAGGATGTTGGCGGTCTTGGAGCGGCCATAGGCGCCGAACTCGGTATATTCGGTGTGCTCGAAGTTCGGATCCTCCAGGTTGACGTCGGAGAACCGGTGGCCCGACGAGGCCAGGTTGACCAGCCGCGACCCCGATTTCAGCAGCGAGGCGATGCGGTTGACCAGCACGAAATGGCCCAGGTGATTGGTGCCGAACTGGGTCTCGAAGCCATCGGCCGTCACCCCTTTCGGGCAGGCCATGACCCCGGCGTTGCAGATGATCAGATCGAAGGGCTTGCCAGCGGCAGTGAGGCCGTCGGCGCAGGCGCGCACGCTGGCCAGCGAGGCGAGGTCCAGCTCGACCAACTCCAGCGAGCCGCCGTTCTTCGCGTCCTTGCGCACCTGCTCGGTCGCGCCATGCGCCTTGGCCAGGTCGCGCGCCGCCCCGACCACCGTGGCGCCGTGGGCGGCCAGGGTGCGAGCGGTCTCGACGCCAAGGCCGGCCGAGACGCCGGTGACCAGGATGCGCTTGCCGGAAAGATCGACGCCTTCAAGCACCTCGTCGGTGGTGGAGGTGGCTCCAAAAGGTCCCGCCATGGCTCTTCTCCGTTGCTTGATGATTGGTCAGCTCATCGAGATGGACGGGCTGAGGTTTTCGCGCCAAATCGGCTTCAGCTTCAGACCGGCCGCTCGCCGGCCACGGTGGTGCGGTGCATCAGGCGCAGATGGCCATCATAGCCGCCGGTAGCGTTGTGGGTGGCGCGGCGATTGTCCCACATGGTCAGCATGTTGGGCCGCCATGAGTGCCGGTAGATGAAGCGTTCATCGAGCATGTGGGCGAAGAGCCTGCCAAGCATGGCGTTGCTCTCGGTCGCGTCCAGGCCCTCGACGCCGAGCGTGTAGACCGGGTTGATGAACAGCGTCTTGCGGCCATCGGCCAGGGTGCGGACCAGCGGATGGGCGAAGGTCTTCTCCGCCTCGGCGCTGGGCAGGATGGTCATGCCCTTGCGCCCCTCCTCGCCGGCATAGAAGCCCTTGGTTCCATAGGGCCGCGCGGCGGAGTGCACCGCCTTCAGCGTCTCGATCGTGCGCCGCAGCGCCGGGTCCAGCGTCTCGTAGGCGGCTATGCCATCGGCATAGAGGGTGTCGCCGCCCACCGGCGGGACCACCTTGGCGTGGAGCACGGTGGCGGCCGGCGGCGTCTCCTGAAAGCTCCAGTCGGAATGCCAGGAGCCGCCGAACACGGTGGCCTTCTCGTCCGGCTCGCGACGCACCTCGACGATGTGCGGGCGCTCCGCCAGGGCGGCGATGTAAGGATCGTGTCCATAGCCGCCGAACTGCAGGGTGAAGGCTTCCAACTGGTCGTGATCCAGCGGCTGGTCGGGAAACCAGACCACGCCGTGGCGCACGAAGGCCGCCTTCACGGCCTCCAGGGTATCCGCCGGCAGCGGCCGCGACAGGTCCAGGCCGGTGATCTCGGCGCCGAAGCCGTTCTCGTTCGGCGTCACCTTCAGAGTTTTGGATTGCGTCATCGACTCCCCTGCCCCGCCCGTCTTCGCGGGCAAAGAAAAAGCCGGCGCATTTCAGCGCCGGCTTCAGGTCTTAAAGCAAGTCAGGCGGGGGATCGATGTCCCGCGGCCCGGTTCGGCCCCGCCTTAGTATTGGATCCCGCCGACACCGCCGTCGGTGCTCATCGAGCTGACGGTGGACGATGAGCCCTGGATGACCTCTTCATGATAGGTCGTGTAGCGCTCGACGGTGATCATGGTCAGGATCTTGATGCCGGCGCCGAAGCGGCGCAGCAGCGAGCGTTCGTTGCAATCGCGGGCCGGGATCTGCGCCCGGCAGGCCACATTGCCGCCTCGCGCGTGATAGAGCGCCTGGCCCTTGTCGCAGTCCATGGTCCAACCGTGCTCGAAGGCGATGGTCCCGGTGTATTCGGCCAGGGTGGCGCGCAGATGGGTGCCGGCGATGCAGCGATAGAGTTCGCCGTCGTAGGAATCGACGATGTCGCGATCGGGCGTAACCTGGGAGCCCGGGTGCGGCACCTCCTTGTCGTCGATGCAGACCACCTCGATGATCACCTTTTTGACCTTGGTGCGGGTGGCCTCATAGGCGGTGCGCTTCAGGCCGCCGCCGTTGTCGACATTGAGGTTCTGGATCAGGCCGACCGCTCCGGGGCCAGTGAAGCCGCCGCCATTGCTGCCGCCTCCGACCAGCACCGCCGTACCCGCGGCCGCCACACCAGCGGCCTGGGCCGAGGCCTGGACCTGGGCGTTGACGACCACCGACGGCGCCACGACGATCTCGACGCCTGGGATGATGACGTTGTTTATCGGCGGCGAGCAGCAGGGGAAGCTGGACGGCGTCGGCGGGACCGGCGGCGTGCAGCAGGGGGGCGGGCAGTTGCACCCGGCGATCGCCGACGTCGCGACCGCTGCCCCCAGCGCCAAGACGATACCCCCGGCGATCATGGCCAGGATGGAATTGATATTCGCCTTCATGGCGGTCTCCGTTCTTCAAGTCCGTTTAGGCGCAAGCAAGAAGGGCGCCGCCCCAATCACCCGCCGTCCCGTTTTGAGACGTTCGCAGCCTGGTCCAAATCTTCCTTGCAAGCCCCATGCGGTGAAAAGCGACCGTTAGAGGCGGGCTTTCGATGTTCCATTCAAATACGGAACTATTGATAGACTATTGGCGTGAACGAAAAGGTTTAGACCGGGCCCCGGCGCGCGCGCGGATTAACCCCGCCGATTTCGCGTCTCTGCTGCCTCAGATCTTCATCCTCGGGCGCCTGCGTCCGGGCCAATACGGCTTCCGGCTGGTCGGCGGGCTGGTCGACGACCTGCATGGCGGCCATCTGGGCGCAACTGACCCGCTCAGGCTCTGGGCGCCGGCCTATCGCGCCTCGCTGCAGCTCGCCCTTGACGCCGTCTGCCGCCAACCGGAACCGCTGGTCATCGCCGCCGAGGGCCGCACCCGCGCCGGCAAGACGCTGGGCCTGGAAATCACGCTGGCGCCGCTGACCGGGCCGAAGGGCGACATCGATCGGCTGCTCGGCCTCTATCAGCCGACCACGCCGGCCGTGGCCCTGATGGGCCAGGCCATCGAGACCCTGGTGATCCGCAACATCACCGCCGCCGGATCGGCCGGCGCCGCCTTCCCGCGGCTGAAACTGGCCGCCATGAACGGCCGCCAGATCGCCTAGAACCACCCCGCGGGTTGGCTCTGCGTCCCCGCAGGCCCCAATATGCCGTCATGGCCCGACTTGTTTGGGCCACCCATGATCGCCGGCCTATCCCGTGTTCATGGATCGCGCGGACAAGCCGGGCGATGACGATGGAAAAGTGGGCGCGGCCCCTCATCCTGTTCGTCAGTGGCCAGCGATATTTACGCCGCCACGGCCTCGTAAGCGCTGGCCGCGTTCAGCGTCTTCAGCTGGTCGACCTCAAGCCGCAGCTGGGCCGCGCCGACGAGTTCGTCGATCTGGTCGACGCTGGTGGCGCTGGCGATCGGCGCGGTGAGGCCGGGCTGGGCCAGGATCCAGGCCAGGGCGACCTGGGCCGGCGTGCCGCCGACCGCCGCCGAAACCTCGTCAAGCGCGTTCAGGATGCGCATCCCGCGATCGTCCAGATAGCGCTTCACGCCCCGGCCGCGCGGGCTCTTGCCCAGGTCGGCTTCCGAGCGGTACTTGCCGGTCAGAAAGCCGCTGGCCAGGCCGTAATAGGGGATGACGCCGACGTCTTCCTTGACGCACAGGTCCTGAAGCGCGCCCTCGAACTTGTCGCGGTCGGACAGATTGTATTGCGGCTGCAGGCTCTCATAGCGGGGCACGCCCGCGGCGGCGGCGGCGTCGAGCGCCGATTTCAGCCGCTCGGCCGTGAAGTTGGAGGCGCCGATCACGCGGGCCTTGCCCTGTTTGACCAGGGCGGCAAAGCCTTCCGCCACCTCATCCTGCGGCGTCTCGGGATCGTCGAAATGCGACTGATAGAGGTCGATATAGTCGGTTTGCAACCGCTTCAGCGAGGCTTCAACCGCCTGCACCATATAGGCCCGGCTCAGGCCCTTCTTGTCGTCGGCCATGGGCGCGCCGAACTTGGTGGCGATGATCACCTTGTCGCGGTTGCCGCGCGCCTTCATCCAGGCGCCGATCACCGTCTCGGACTCACCGCCCGTGTGGCCGGGAACCCAGCGGGAATAGACGTCCGCCGAGTCGATACAGTTGAAGCCGGCGCCGACGAAGGCGTCCAGGATGGCGAAGGAGGCAGGCTCGTCGGCCGTCCAGCCGAACACGTTGCCGCCGAGGACCAGCGGCGCGATCTCGAGGCCCGAGCGGCCCAGCTTGCGCATTTCCATGATGATCTCCCTGTTCAATCGATCGAAAGCCCTGTTGGCCCAGATCATAGGCCGCCGGCACCGTCGGCGACAGCCCGCGCGCAGGCTTTCCCTTGAGCGGCCCCGGCTAGCCGCCTAGAGCTTTCCCGCGGCGGGCGCGGGCGCCCAATCCTGGAGTGAGGATGAAACGGGTCATTTCGGTCGCGATCCTGGCGTTCGCCGCGGCGATCGCCTTTGCCGCCCAGGCCACGCCATCGATGACGCCGCGCGATCGCACGGCCGGGCCCGGCGTGACCGCCGAGCCGCCGCAGGACCTGGTCCAGCCAGACCCGCACGTCTATCTGGGCAAATTGCCCAACGGCATGCGCTATGCGGTCAGCCAGACCGCGGGGCCGCCCGAGACGGCGATCGACTTCTATGTCGCCGCCGGCAGCATGGACGAGACCGACGCCGAGCAAGGCACGGCCCACTTCCTCGAACATATGGCCTTTTCAGGCTCGAAATCCTTTCCCGCCGGCACGGTCCTGCCGCGGTTTGAGGATATCGGCGTGGGCCTCGGCCGCGACCAGAACGCCCAGACCGGGTTTTCCGGCACCACCTTCAGCCTGGTCCTGCCCTCCTCCACCGACGCCAAGGTCGCCTTGGCTTTCAGCTGGCTGCGCGACGTCGCCGACCGCCTGACTATCGCGCCCGCCGAGGTCGACCGTGAACGCGGCACCATCCTTTCGGAATATCGCGAGAGCCTCAGTCCAGGCACGGCGCTGGCCAAGCAAACCGGCCTGTTCATGCTGCCGGAGCTGCTCGGCTCGCGGCGCCTGCCGATCGGGACGCTGGCGACGATCAACGCCGCCAACGCCGCCTCGATCCGCGCCTTCTACGAGAAATGGTACCGGCCGGAGGACACCATACTGATCGTGGTCAGCGACGAGCCGATCGAGACCATGATCTCGCGGATCGAAAACACCTTCGGCTCCTGGCATGACGCGACGCCTGCACCGGTCAGGCCCGATCTCGGCGACGTCAACGCCAACCGGCGACTGGACATCACCACCCAGACCGACCCGAACGTCGCCAGCCAGCTGCAGGTCTGCCGCGCCATGGAGAAGGACCCGCCGCAGGTCGAGGGCGTCGCCTTCCATATGCGCGACCTGGAAAACACCATCTGGAGCCAGGTCCTGCACGAGCGGCTGACCCGACTCTCCGAGACGGCCAACCCGCCCTTCATCGCCGCCGAGGTCGGGCGCGACGAGATCTTCGACCGCGCCGCCCTTTCCTGCATCTCGCTGGGGGTGCGAAACCAGGACTGGCGCTCGGCGGTCAGGGCCGCGGCGACGGAAACCCGGCGCATGGAGCTCTACGGCATCGCGCCGCACGAGATGGACACGATCCGCGCCGCCTTGCAGACCAATCTGGAAGCCAGCCTCGCCGGCGGCGACAAGATGGCCCAAAAGGCCCGCGCCGATCTGATGCTGGACAACTTCATCCACGACGGCACCATCGATTCCGTCGAGGAGGACTACAGGGTCGTCAGCACCGCGCTCAGTCGGGTGACGCCCGAGCGGGTCTTCGCCGAATTCCACCGGGTCTGGTCGCAGTCGAATGGGCCGCTGATCGTGCTGGTCGCGGGCCAGGCCATCCCACCCGATGCAGTGCGCAAGGCCTGGCTGGAAGCCGATGCCACGCCGAAGCCCGCCGCGCCCGCCGAGGCGGCCGACCACGCCTGGGCCTATACCGATTTCGGCCCGGCGGGGGTGGTGGCGCACCACCAGAGCCTCGACGACATCGGGGCCAGCCGCATCGAGTTCGCCAACGGCGTGCGGGTGAATTTCAAGTCGATCGACAACATGCAGGACAAGGTCTTCATCCGCATCCGCTTCGGCGCCGGCCAGGAAGAGATGCCGCCCTCGAAATACTTCACCGCCAGCGTCGGCGCCCTGCTGCTGCGCTCGGGCGGCCTGGGCAAGAACGACTTCCAGGACACGGTCGAGCTCTGCCAGACCCACGCCTGCAGCATAAATCTGGGCCTCGGCCGCGACAGCTTCGTGCTGGATGGCCAGACCCGGGTGAAGGACCTGGACACCCAGCTGCAGCTGATGACCGCCTTTCTGACCGATCCGGGTTTCCGGCCCGAGCTCGACGCCCAGCTGCCGACAGTGACCAGCTACGCCTTCCGTCAGCTCAAGGTCGATCCGGACGCCGTCGCCGCCCAGGCCCTGCAGGACGCCCTGCCAAGGCCGAACCCGAACACGATCCCGACCCAGGCCGAAGCCGCCAAGATGAAGTCCGCCGAATTCGCGCGACTGCTCGGCCCGGTGCTGAAGACCGACGCTCTGGAGGTCACGGTCGTGGGCGACATCGACGAGGCGACGGTCACCACCGCCCTGGCCAAGACCCTGGGCGCCATCCCCCCCCGCGAGCGCCGCGACACCGCGCTGCCCGACGCGCCGCATGTGCGCTTCGCCGATGCCGCACCGCCGCCGATCCACGTGACCCACGACGGCCCGGCCGACAAGGCCTCGGTCCTGCTCTCATGGCCGCTGTTCGTCTGGGAGCCCAGCAAGCTGCGCGAGCAGCGCAGCATCGAAGTGCTTGGCGACATCCTGCAGGACGAGCTGATCCAGACGGTCCGCCGCCAGCTCGGCAAGACCTACAGTCCCTCCGTCAGGGTCAACCTGGCGCGCGGCGGCGACCAGGGCCAGCTCGCCGTCCAGCTGACCACCGCGCCGGAAGACGCCCAGACGGTGATCGACGCCACCCGCAAGATCGTCGCCGACTACGCCGCCGGCGGCGTCACTTCCGAGGCGCTGGAGCGCGTACGCCAACCGCTGCTGAGCGGCGGCCAGACCCGCGACATCAACGTGGTCTGGTGGATCAATGTCCTCGACGGCTCCTGGGCCCATCCCGACCTGATCGACGCCGCCAACAGCTGGCAGGCGGACTATTCCGGCATCACCCTGGCCGAGGTGCAGGCCGAAGCCAAACGCTGGCTCACCCAGGCGCCTTGGATCGTGGTGGCCGCGCCGAAGGGGCCGTGAAGCCGGCATGCCGACGACGGATCAGCAGCATCTGATCGACGAGATCGCGCGCCGTCTCGATGCGGACGGCCGTCGAGGCCCTGTGGCTGGCGGGAAGCCTCGGCAAGGGCCAGGGCGATGCGTTCAGCGACGTCGATCTGCTGGTCCTGGTCGCGGACGGCCCGACCGGCGAGATTTCCGCCGGGCTGGCGCGCGATCTGGCGCCAGCCCTGCGCGTGGTGCTGGTCAACAGCCTGTACGGCGGGCGAGTGCTCAATATGGTCACCGCCGACTGGGCGCGGTTCGACCTGACCCTGGTCCAGCGCGAAGACCTGCAGCGCTATGATTCAAACGCCCTGACGCCGATCTTCAACAAGGGCGAGAGCAACCCACCGGTCCAGGCGCAAGCGCCATATCGCACGTCGCCCGCGGAGTTGCTGAAGCTGGTCAACGAGTTCCTGCGGGTCATCGGCCTGACCCCCGTCGCCATGGGCCGCGAGGAGTACCAACTCGCGCTCAACGGCGTCGATCTGCTGCGTCGCATGACCATGGACCTGATGCTCGAGGAAAACGGCGTCTCGCCCGCCAGCCGCGGCGGCGCGCTGCACCGAAATCACCTGCTAACGGCCGAGCAGCGCGACGCGCTGCAGGCCCTGCCGGTCATCGCCGCCGAGCGGACGAGCATCCTCGCTGGCAATGCCGCCTTCGCGGGCCTCTTCCTGCCCCGGGCGCGACGACTGGGGGCGGAGATCGGCATGGAGTGGCCGAGCGCGTTCGAGGACGCCACGCGGCGGCATCTGCTGCAGACGCCGGACCTTCGCCTGCCCTAGCTGCCGCCCGTCGGCGAGGGCCCTATGCCCCCGTCCAGTTCGGCGCGCGCTTCTCCGAGAACGCCTTCGGGCCTTCTTTAAAGTCGGCCGAGCGGTACATGGCGGCGACGGCGGGAAAGGCGTTCTGGCCGGCCAGGGCGGCCTGCAGCGACGGCTCGTCCAGGCCCATCATCACCGCCTGTTTCGAGGCGCGGATCGACATCGGGCTGAGTTCGCAGATCAGCTTGGCCCAGCGGATCGCCGCCGCCATCAGCTCGCCCGGCGCGACCACTTCGTTGACGAAGCCCAGTTCCTTGCCTTCGGCGGCCGAGACCCGGCGACCGGTCAGGATCATGCCCATGGCCCGCTTCAGGCCGATCTGGCGCGGCAGCCGGTGCAGGCCGCCGGCCAGGGCGGCCAAGCCGACCCTAGGCTCCGGCAGGGCGAAGACGGCGCTTTCC
>ODAK010002292.1_pt1 | contig 20140 bp, 18 predicted proteins | sample 1539591 | NCBI WGS metagenome assembly ODAK01 (sample SAMEA3539303, study PRJEB22396) | soil metagenome | biome: tundra; feature: field; material: soil | place: USA | collected 2010-05 | depth 0.15 m | reverse complement strand
ATACAGCGAGATGACCGGGGCCCACGACCATTTCGCTGCGTTCACGGTCGCTTCGCGTGCGGCCGCGAGCATGGCCTGAAGATCCTCGTCGAGGGGGCAGTCGCCCACGGTGACCACCTCGACGGTCACACCGTGCTGGGCCTCCACCTCGCTCTGGATCAGGCGCACGCCGGCGGCGAACGTTGTCGCCGCCGCCAGCGAGCCGGGAGCGCGCCCGTCGAACAGCCAGGAGCGCAGCTCGCGCTCCTGGGCGCGGGCCAGGTGAATCACCTGCTGCGGGTCGGTGGCCCGGCGCTGAATCAGAGCGAGGGTCTGGAGCACGGAGTCGTGGACTCGCGACGCCATGTCGGCGCGCTCCTCCGCGCGAACGCGTGCCTGACGCTCGGCGACCAGGTCACGACCGACGCGCAGCCACCACGGTCCGAGCAAGACCACCATCGCGGCGATCACCAGCGCCACCCCGACGAGCGGCCGGAGCAGCGCCGTGCTCGTGTGTCCGAGGAGCAGCGTGGTCACACCGGCGACCAGGAGCGTGCCAGCGACCAGCGCGCGCAACGCCACACGTGAGCGCCGCGTATCGCCGGTGAAGCCGATGAACGGATCGGCGAGACGGCGCAACGTCGCCTGCTCGTCGAGCGGAGCGTTTCTCGAGATCAACACGATCGCCACGACGCTGATCACGACCGACCAGGCGAAGGAGCCGACCCAGGCCGCGCCGACCAGCGAGATCAGCACGAACACCGCGATCAGCAGCGATGCGAGACCCGCGGCGAGCGTGATCCCGGTCCGGTCGGCCAGGGCCGCGCTGCCGATGTTCGCCGTTTCCCCGGTGGCTGGAACGAGCAGCCAGGCGGCGAGGTAGCACGCCACACCGAAGCCGCCCGCGACCGCAAGGAAGACGAAGATGGTGCGCACCACGGTGACGTCGATGCCCGTCCAGGCCGAGACACCCGCGGCGACGCCGCCGAGCATACGTCGCTCCGGGACGCGGCGCCACGACCCTCGTGTCCGCTTGGCGCGGGTCTGCTCTGCCATGACAACCATGATGGGCCTCGCACACGTGCGCGGCTATCGGGGAACACCCCGAGCCGATACCGGACATCTCAGGGTCGAATCAGGGTTCCTCCCGATTGTCCCGCCAAGGGTGCGGCTCTAGGGTGAGGTCATGGACACACCCACCTCGACCCCGACCGGCGATGGCGCCAGCCGCCGCACACTCCACCGCCCCAGCAGGGATCGGATGATCGCCGGCGTCGCTGCCGGCATCGCCGAGTACTTCGACGTTGATGTCACGATCGTCCGGATTGCCATCGCGGTGCTCACCGTCTTCGGCGGAGCGGGTATCGCCCTCTACATCGCCGGATGGCTGCTGATGCCCAACGAGGGCACGGAGCGGTCGATCGCGAACAAGCTCACCAGCACGAGCCGCACCTGCTCTCAGTGATGAGTGGGCGCGCATACTCGAGGAACAACCCCTGGAGGGCACGGTCATGACCACCCAATGGGTTCCACCGCCTGTTGCGCCGCCCCGCTCGCCGTCGCGGGCCGGCGCGGTCGTCCTCGTCGTCGTCGGCAGCCTCCTGGCGCTGATCACGCTGGGCTTGCTTGCGGGCGGCGGCTTCCTGATGTGGGCGGACCACACCCAGCGCGACGCGTCCGGCTATCTCACCTCCGGAACCGGCAGCCTGTCCGCGCCGTCGTACGCGATCGCAACCTCGAGCCTCGACCTCAACATTTCGGATCGCGCGTGGCCGGTCGAACAGAATGCCCTCGGGAAAGTGCGCATCACCGCTTCGAGCGCGGCGCCCGCAGGCGTGTTCATCGGCATCGCGCCCCGGGCCGACGCCCTTGCGTACCTCAACGGTGTCGCCTATGACGGCATCAGCGACGTGCACTTCATGCCGTACCACGTCACCTACACACCGCACGGCGGCGGCGCCCCGGCCGCACCGGTCTCGCAATCGTTCTGGCAGGCGCAGGCTTCCGGATCAGGGAAGCAAACACTCACCTGGACTGTTGCACCGGGCCAGTGGATCGTCGTGTTGATGAACGCCGACGGTTCGCAAGGCATCGCGGCGCAGGTATCGGTTGGAGCAACCGCGCCATTCCTGTTCGGGCTCGCACTGGGATTGCTCATCGCCGGCGGAGTCGCGTTGCTGCTGGCAGTCCTGCTCCTCAGCCTCGGCATCACGATGCTCAATCGTCGCCAGGGCATTGCCCCGCTGGCAGGTGCTGTCCCGCTGCCACCTCCGGCGCCGGCAAACGCGTCCCCGCTCAGCTACCCCCTGCGCATCGAGGGTCACCTCGACGAGCCGATGAGTCGCTGGCTGTGGCTCGTGAAATGGGTGCTCCTCATACCGCACTACATCGTGCTGTGGTTCCTTTTCGTGGCGATGTTCGTGCTCACCGTGATCGCATTCTTCGCGATCCTCTTCACCGGTCGGTATCCACGGGCCATCTTCGACTTCAACGTCGGAGTGCTTCGCTGGGCCTGGCGCGTCGGCTTCTATGGGTACAGCGCGCTGGGCACGGATCGCTACCCGCCGTTCAGCTTCGCTGCGGATGCCGACTATCCGGCGTCGCTCGACGTGCCGTATCCGGAGCATCTGTCCCGCGGACTTGTGCTCATCAAGTGGTGGTTGCTCGCAATCCCGCAATACATCATCGTTGCGGTGCTCGCCGGTGGCCTCGGCATCGCCGTGCACGTGTGGGGCCTGATCGCCATCCTCACCTTGTTCGCCGCATTCGCGATGCTCTTCACGAGCCGGTATCCGCGGGGCATCTTCGACTTCGTCATGGGACTGAACCGCTGGGTGTTCCGGGTGCTCGTGTACGTGCTGCTGATGCGCGACGAGTATCCACCCTTCCGGTTCGACCCGGGGAGCAACGAGACGCCGCCGCTGACGAGCGCACCGCCGGCACCGTTGCCCGGACTGATGCCGGTTCCGCCGCCGGTGTGACCGGCGCCCTGGTCGCCCCGCTGGTGACTACGCGCCGGCGATCGGCGTGCTCGAGCTCAGGCCGAGATCTCGCTGCACCAGGTTGATCGCAGCCTGTAGGTTGAACTCGTCGCTCGTGAGCTGGGCCGTCGGCACAGCGCCGCTGGCGACGCCCCCGAGGTCGGTCCGGACGGCGGTTGCGGCGTTGACGACGGCCCGGACGTCGTTCTGTGCCGATGCGGGGAACTGGATGCCGAGCAGGGTGGAGCTGAAGGCCTGCAGCGCCTGGGCGTAGGAAGCGTCGATCGGCGCCTCATTGGCGACCGTGTTCGTCCCGGCGGCCACCAGCGACTGGCCCAACGTGTCCCACGTGGTCGTGGCCGTGTCCAGCGCCGCTCCCGCGTTCGCGTACTGCTGCACGTAGTTCGGCGTCGCAGTGGGGGATGCCCCGCCGGTGGCGGTGCCAGCGCACCCCGCAAGCGCCACAGCCGCGGCGGACCACGCAAAACGCCGCATCCATGGCCAGGTCATGACGCCTCCTCCGTGGGCGGCACTGTATGACACTGGTGTCCCGGGCGGGCGTGGGCGTGGCTGGTGGCCGCGAACCAACTCGGCGTCGGCGGGGCGACCGCCGTGGGGACTATCACTGAAACGCTAGGGATGAAGCGCTGAGTGACCCTGAGCGGGCTTACCCGTCTCGGGGCGGAGGCGACCCGCGGCGCTGTCGTCGGGCCGTCGCCCCGAGGAGGGTCCCGCGCAGCTCGGCCATCAGGTCGGCGTCCACACCAGATCTACCGCCGCTGCGTTGCTCCAGGTCGAGCAACAACGCCTCGACCATTTCGCGCCCATCTGCTGAGCGCACCGCCTCGCGTGGCGTCCTTCCTTGAAGAGCCGATAGTGACATGTCGATCCAGCGCCTGTAGTGGTCGCGCATGTACTGCGCCTTGAGCGCCTGCAGCTCGGGGAGGTCGTCGAGGTCATCCGGCTCGGGTTCGGGGCGCTCGCGCCGGTGCGCTGCCAGCGCGGCGTCGAGCGGCTCAACGACGGTCGACAGGTATCGGCTTCCGGCCGGCAACGCGTAATCCGCGATATCGCGAAAGCGCGTCGCGCGCGGCTGGGAATTGACTTCGGCGACGAGGCGCCGACCCTCGATGCTGACCAGTCCCAGGCTGGTCAGAGGGAGCGCATCACCGTCGGTTTCGCGCTGCCATGGAATCTCCACTGACGCGAGTTCGCCGTCAGCATCGAATGTTGCGTCCTGCAGGAGGTCTGCCTCAGCGTACCCAAGGCCGAGATGTCGCAACGCATCGAAGGCTGCGCGTCCTGATGGGATCTCGTACGTGACCCTGCAGAACTCGATGAGATCTCCGTCGGCGTTGCAGATGGTTGGCGGGGTCGGGTCGAGGAGTCGCTCGGCAGTCGCGTGGTAGATCCGGAGCAACTCGGGAGCGCGTTCGCGGAGTTGGTCGATCGTGATCGGCGAGCCTCTTCGCGCCATGCGACGGCGGAGAGCGATGAGGGCCTGCTTTTCCAGCGGAGGGAATGCGATGGGCGCGCATCCCTCGAGCAGCGACAGCCCGTCGACAGTCGCTATCCGCGCGAACAGGATCGAGCCGCGCTGGACCGTCGTCGACGCGGTCCTCTCGATGACGCGGATCTCGTGCCCCGTCAGGACGTCGCGCAGTTCGAGCCCCGAGCCGGGTCGTGCCTCGACCACGTTGTAGTAGCTGAATACGGAGTCCCTGCTGGCTTGGAGATACCGGACGGTCAGCGCATCCTCGAATCGGCCGCGCTCGGCGAGGTACACGGAGACCACGCGCGTGTCGCCGGCAACCCCGTCCAACGAGGGCGCCGTGGCGCGCTGTGGACGCCATTCGAAGAAGAACCACGGCATGAAGAGGGGGACTTGGATCGACTCGGGATCGAAGGCGCGCTCCCGCGAGAGCGTGAACTCCTGCCAGGCCTCGTCGAGCACGCGCTCGCCGTAGCGAGCCCGTGCGAGACGGAGCAGGTCCGACGGGAAGCCGAGCGATATCTGGTGAAGGCGCCGCCAGAGGGCCTCGTCAGCATCGACCGCGACCGTCTCCATCAGATGGCAGTTCTTATACTTGCGACCGCTCACGCACGGGCAGGGGTCGTTGCGCCCTGGCCTCATGACGGGGGCATCCAACGGTCCGCACCACGCTCGATGTTCGTCATTGTTACGTTTCTGACGTTGATTGCGTTCGCTACGAGGCGCGTGCTAGCGTTCAAGCGTGAGGGGCAAGCTTATGGACGCCCGAGTGCCATGGGTCACTCCTTTGGCCTACCCCACCTTGACGGGCGCCGCCGAGATGGTTGGGGTGGCGCCCCCGACGCTTTCGCGGCTTTCCGATCTCGTCTACATCCGTGCAGGCGGGAGAGATCACCGGATTCCAGCCGCCGAGGTGCTACGGCTCGCTCGACACTTCCAGCGACGCTCAATCGATGAAGTTGCGTTCGACTTGGTGGCCTACTGTGAGGCGCACGCTCCGAATCTCACCGAGGCCGTCGCTGCCGAAGTCGACGAGGCCGTCGCCACCTTCTACCAGACTGCATCGAAGCCATCGATGGAGGCGTTCCTCCGTGACGCTCGGAGGTTCTTGCCGAGCGGGCTCTTCATTCAGGTGGCGAAATCCGTCTCCACCGACGTCGAGGCGCCACAAGACGGTCGCACCTCGGCCGGCGGCGAAGTCCACGGTCAGTCGCCGTCCGCGGGTGGCGGCACGAGGAAGTAACACCAAACTTGGAGCCGACGGGGAGATTCGAACTCCCGGCCAGCGGTTTACGAAACCGCTGCTCTACCACTGAGCTACGTCGGCGAGGAGACGAAGCCTACCAAGGGTCCACGGGACCACCGCGCCAGCCGCTCCAGGAATCGGCCGATCGCAGCCACCTCCCGGTTGATCGCAGAGTCGGCGCGACGGCTGATTCGATCGAACGGCATGACCTTGACCTCGATCGCCCCTCCAGTCTGCTCCATTCGCCATCCTCCGGCGATCCAGCCGTCCACGCAGACCACGGGACGGATCCAGCCACCGCCGCCGTCGTGGATCCAGGCCTCCGCGGCGGCGTCGCCGAGATGCTCGCGCAGGCGATAGCCGAGCAGGTACGTGTCGAAGTGGCCGAGCAGGCGTACGGCCGGCGGTGCGATCGAGACATCAGCGACGGCCGGCCCCAGTGTCCAGAGGCCGCGGATGGGTCCCGGGTACTCGACCAACTCGGCGCTGATCGCGGCCATCGCCGCCCGAATGACGGTGACCCGCAACCCCGACCACGCCGCGAAGTCGGCTGCGCCTGCCGGGCCGTACGCGGCGAAGTACCTGCCGGCGAGTTCGGCGAGTGCGGCTTCACCCTTCGGCCTCGTCGACTTCGGCACCCAGTCGTCGATGAGCACGAAACTGTCGTCGCGGCCCATGCGGGGTCCGGAGCACACGATGCCCAGGGATGCTGCGTGATAGAGCAGGTGGATCATGGTCTGACCCACGGGCTCCTCGAGCACCCCGGCGCTGACCAGGCGCGAGCGGATGTCGCGCCGGGCCATCGGACCATCGGCAAGTGCCTTGCGAATCACCGCGACGCCACGGGCGCAGGTCGCGTCGTCGAGACCGAGATTCCTCCGTCGACCCGCTCCGAACTGATTCACTGCCGGCCCGAAGACTTCGAGCAACCAGCGCAGGTCGTCGGCCGCGCAGAGATGGAGCGTGCCGCGCATGAGCCAGGTGCGCACGACGGACCGCTCCTGCTCGAACGCGCGATCCACCGCGGCGGCGGTCAGCCCTTCGCTGCGCACCCGCACCTGATGTCGCGCCGCATCGAAGGCCTGCGCCTGGAGCGCGCAGACCGAGCGTGTTACGGCGGCGACATCAGCGGGCAATCGGGTGTCGTCAGTCAGATGCTGTGATCGCAGCCGAGCCAGTCTCAGATGCTTCAGGGAGGCGTTGGGCATGCTCTCGATAGGTCAGAAGAAGTCGGGCATCCAGGGAAGCCCGCCGGCGATCAGCCCATCCATCGCGCTGACCGCCGACGCATCGCCTTCCAGCAGGCCGAGGCGGGCAGCGTCCTGCGCGCGAAGCGCGCTCGAGTACCAGGCCGAGAGCGCCCCGATGCCGCACCGGATCGCCCCGCTGCCTCCAGGCGTCGCCCGTCCCGCCCCACCCTCGACCTCGAGCACCACGCGCTCGACGCCGGTCACGGGGTCGGTCACCTCGAGCTCCACGCGGCCGGCGGCCCGCGGCGGCCAGCCTCGCGCACTCAACGCCAACCCGATATTGACGATGCGCTGCATCCAGCACAGGTAGCCCTGCACCTCGATGTTTCGATGGGGCTCATCGAGCAGCCAGAGCAGCGGCGAGGCATCGACGACGGCCGAATGCACGAACACGACGTCGCTGCTCTGTGACTCCTGGCCGCCCAGGAAGCCGAGCAGCCCGCGCAGCGCATCCAGGGTGGTGAAGATGAACTCCTGGACGCGCAGACGGATCCAGCTCCCCGCCTGCCGTTCCGACTCGTAGCGAAGGTATCCGGTGAGCACGTCTCCCTCGTACCAGCCGTACTCGTACCGGAGCGCCTCCGGATCGCCCGGATCCCATTCCGCCGACAGGAACCAATCGGCCCGGTCCAGCGGTCCGTCCCACTGCGCCAGGTGGGCCCGCCGCATCGCCTCGACGGCACCGCGATCCGGCCGTGCGCGCACCCTCCCGGAGCCCGAGAGCCCGGCGAGGGCAGGTGTCCGCACGATCTGCCGGAGCGTCTGCGAGCAGACCTCCCAACCCCAGCGCCGGTAGAGCCGGACGGTCGCCGCATGCAGCGGCGCGAGCGCGGCCCCGTGGTCGCGCGCAAGGGTGATGCAGTCGCGCATGAGCGCTCCGGCCACGCCGCGGCGACGCCAGGCTGGGTGGACCGCAACTGCGGTGACCCCCTGCGCCGGCACCGACCTCCCGCCGAAGAACTGTCCGACCGGGAGCAGCATGTACCCCCCCACGACCTCGCCTTCCAGGTGCGCGAGTCGGAGCGGCGCATGCGGCGCGGCGGCGGTGAGCCAGCGCATGTTGGCCGCCGCCTGGCCGGCGAATGACTCCGCGTCAACCTCCGCGAAGCGACGGCGTTCGTCGTCCCCGTGCCCGTCGCGAATCTCGATGGGCGACCGATCATCTTCCATGAGCGCCCGAGTGTACTCGCGGCCGCCGTCATGCCCGGACGGCGCCGCCACCCGTACGGCTCCGTTTGGACGGGGCATGGAGTCGGGATACCCTTTGGAGTGATGGACACCGTCGTCGCTCCCGACGAGCCCGATTCTCGGGGCCACCTCGACCCCTACGACCACGCCACCGTCGAGGCGCGCTGGCGTCGGATCTGGGACGCGCGCGGCGACTACCGCACCGAGCTCGACGAGCCCGATCGACCCTTCTACAACCTGATGATGTTCCCGTACCCCTCCGCCGAGGGCTTGCACGTCGGGCACATCATCCCGTTCGCCGGTGGCGACATCTACGGCCGGTGGCGGCGGCTCATGGGTGACACCGTCTTCGAGCCGATGGGGTTCGATGCCTTCGGCATCCACTCCGAAAACTACGCGATGAAGATCGGGGAGCACCCGGCGGTGGTCATGCGCCGCGCCGTGGCCAACTTCCGGGAGAACCAGCTCGCCCGCATCGGCTCCATGTTCGACTGGAGTCACCAGGTCAACACCGCCGAGCCCTCGTACTACCGCTGGACGCAATGGCTGTTCGTTCGTCTCTTCAACGCCGGACTCATCGAGTGGCGCGAAGGCGCCGTCAACTGGTGTCCGTCCTGCCTCACCGTGCTCGCCGACGAGCAGGTGGAGCAGGGTCGATGCGAGCGCTGTCACACGCTCGTCCAGACGCGGTACCTCCGCCAGTGGTGGATCAAGATCACGCGCTACGCGCAGGAGATGCTCGACGCGCTCGACACGCTCGACTGGTCGGAATCGACGAAGACCATGCAGCGCAACTGGATCGGGCGCAGCGAGGGCGCGACCATCCTCTTCGACCTCGAGGGGTGCAGGCGGAAGGACGTCACCGTGTACACAACGCGTCCGGACACGCTCTTCGGCGCCACCTTCCTCGTGATCGGCGCCGACCACCCGGAGCTCGAGGACTTCGTTCCCCCGCAGCGGATGGGCGAAGTCAACGCCTGGCGCAACAAGTTCCCGCCATCCAGCGCCGAGCCGGACTTCTCCATCGGGATGGAGCTCGGGTCCTTTGCGATCCATCCGCTCACCGGCGCGCGTCTCCCCGTGTGGGCGGCTCCGTACGTGCTTGGCGGCTACGGCACCGGCGCGATCATGGCGGTGCCCGGGCACGACTCGAGGGACTGGGCGTTTGCCCGCGTGCACACGCTGCCGATCGTCGAAGTGATCAGCGGCGGCAATGTCGCGGAGGCTCCGTACAACGGCGACGGCACGCTGGTCAACAGCGGCGAGTTCAGCGGTTTGACGGCCGATGAGGGAAAGAAGCGCATCGTCGAGCGCCTCGGCGAAGTGCGCCGCGGACAGTCGAGCGTGCAGTACAAGCTCCGCGACTGGCTCATCTCACGGCAGCGGTACTGGGGCCCGCCGATCCCGATCATCCACTGTCCGAAGGACGGCCCTGTGGCGGTGCCGGAAGAGGATCTCCCGGTGGTGCTCCCCGACGTCGAGGATTTCCGGCCGCGCGGGACCGGGCTCTCACCGCTCGCGACGGTGGAGGAGTGGGTCAACGTCACCTGTCCCAAATGCGGCGAGCCGGCGCGTCGTGAGACCGACGTCAGCGACACGTTCCTCGACTCCGCCTGGTACCACCTCCGCTACCCATCAACCGACTTCGACGACGTTCCTTTCGACAAGGAGCGGACCGACACCTGGCTCCCGGTGAACATGTACATCGGTGGTAACGAGCATGCCGTGCGCCATCTGCTCTACGCGCGCTTCGTGATGCGCGTGCTGTACGACATGGGACTTGTGCCCGCCCCGGAGCCGTATACGCGGTTCCGCGCGCACGGCATGATCATCATGGACGGGGCGAAGATGTCCAAGAGCCGGGGCAACGTCCTGAATCCGGACGAATACATCGAGCGCTACGGGGCGGACACGGTGCGCCTCTTCATGATGTACCTCGGCCCGTACACCCTCGGCGGCGACTTCCGCGACAAGGGAATCGCCGGGATGACCCGGTTCATCAACCGCACCTGGCGTGCCACTCAACTCGCGACCGGCGCCGACGCCGGGGATGAGGTCAGAGAGCGGCGCCGTCACCGGCTCATCAAGCAGGTCGAGGACGACATCGCGGAGCTTCGCTACAACACCGCGATCGCGTATCTCATGGAGTTCGCGCGCGACCTCGACCACGAATGCTCGGCGGGAACGGCACGGCGTATCGACGCCGAAACGCTCTTGAAGCTGCTCGCGCCCTTCGCGCCCTTCGTCACCGAGGAGCTCTGGGAGCGCACCGGCCACGACGGCTCGGTGCACGAGCGCGGCACGTGGCCGGCCTACGATGCGGAGCTCGCCGCCCCCCAGCGCGCGACGGTCGCGATCACGGTCAACGGCAAGCGTCGAGGTGAGCTCGAGGTTGATGCGGGAACGTCCCAGGCTGATCTGCAAGCGCTCGCGCTCGCGAATCCACGTGTCGTGGAACTGCTCGAAGGGCGCGCGCCGGCAAAGGTGTTCGCGGTCGTCGACCGCATCGTCAACATCGTCACCGCCTGACCTCGAGGCGCATCGGCGCATGGTCGATGCCGTCCTCGACCCAGCCATCGCCGCAGACCTCGAAGCCGAAGCGCGCGTACCAGTCGACGAGATACGCCTGGGCGCTCAGGACAATCGGTGGACCGGACAGCTCGATCGCACGAGTGAGCACCGCGCTCGAATAGCCGCGCCCGCGCGCCGCTGGCAGCGTCGCAACCCGGCCGATGCGATGCCCGGCTTCCCCTTCGCTCAGCAACCGAAGGGTGCTGACCACGTCACCATGGTCATCCTCGATCCAGAGATGCAGCGTCGCGGCCTCCGCGTCGCGGGCGTCGATGTCCGCATACGCGCAGTGCTGCTCGACGACGAACACGTCCTGACGCACGGCGAGGATCCCGAGCAGCGTCCGAGGCGACAGCTCGTCGAGATGCGCTGCGCGGACCTCGGGCATGCGCGGGTTCGTCCGGCTATGCCGCCTGAGGCTCGACCACCGCGGTGCACGCAGAGCAGCGATGCGCCGCCTTGGGAATGACGGTCAGCCACTCGGGGCACGCTCGCGAATCCGATTCAGCCGGCGCTGCCGACCGCGTGCGAGCCTGCAGTCGGTTGTACGGCACCACGAAGAAGAAGTACACACCCGCCGCGATGAGCACGAACGCGATCACCGCTGTGAGAAAGGTGGCGTACTTGATGTTGCTGTTATTGACGGTGAGCACCAGCGTGTCGAAGTTGGGTTTGCCGAACGGGATGGCGATGATCGGATTGATGACGTCGACCACGAGCGCGCTAACCACCGCCCCGAACGCGCCGCCGATGACGAATGCCACGGCCAGCTGAACGACGTTGCCCTGGCTGAGAAAGTCGCGAAAGCCTTTCACCAATATCCTCCTTGTCCCACGTCTAGCCGGTGCCCCCACCCGAAGTCCCGGCACCCGAAGGGGTCAGCATGGTGACACAGACACCCGCCCAGCAGCGGGTATCCGAAACCGCATAACCCGCGTGACCCGGAGGCAGGGGATCGCCGGGTTCGTACACGTACCAGAGAGCGCCTGCGCCGGGTGACGGCTGCAGCAATCGCAGCATGACCGCGCCCGGCGGATACACGGCCGTGCCCCAGAACCAGGGCACGCTGGTGGCGATCGAACGCGTTCTCGACACGACAGCAGCATCGGCGTAGTAGCGGACGAGCAAATACTCACTCGGGTAGGTGGTCACGAGCTGGGATGGGCCTGACATCCGGGTGACCGCGGTGACGGCCGCGGGTGTGTCGGGATTGGTGATCGCCAGCGCCGTGGCGGCAGCCAGCGCCGCGGTCACCGCCGCCGCACCCACCGCCACCTTTCGCCAAGGCACGATGGCAAGCCCCGCCCCGAACAGTGGATACAGCGGCGCCCAGGCGGTGCTCAGGTACTTGCCGTCCTCGAGGGGGTGGTAGAAGCTCGCGAGGAGCATCGCGCCGACGCCGATCGCGACCGCGAGCCCCAGGAACGCCGCGGTGTCCAACCCGGCGCTGCTGAGCCGCTTTCGGTTCAGGACGAGGGCAACCAGCACGAGGCAGCCGGTCACATCGCCGGCGAGCTCGAGCGCTCGCAGTGCAGCGAACCCGGTCACCCACGTGTTGAGAGGCGGTCCCGTGAAGAACTGCTCGAGACCGCCGAAGACGCTGCTGATGCTCAGCCTCGGCACCCAGAAGGCACTCGCGCTGTGGCCGAGCTGAGCTCTGGCGGCGACAATCCAGGGGACTAGGCTCACCAGTGTCGCGGCGCCGAGCGCTCCCACCAGCACGACGGTGCCGAGCCGCTGCCGGCGGTGAAGGACCGCGACCGTGATCACCTGCGCGAACACCGCGAAGAGCGCGAAGTACACCGTGTAGACGGCGAGAATCGACATCACCAGGTAGAGCGCCCAGCGCATCCGCGAGGGCCGTTCCAGGGCGCGAAGCAGGCAGAGCGTCGAGGCGAGCACGAGCGTGGTGGCGAGGACGTACATGCGCGCATCGAGTGAGCTCACGAAGAGCGCCGGCGCGACCGCGCCGGTCACCGCGGCCCAGACGCCTCCGGCGTCGCCTGCGACGCGACGTCCGAGCGCGGCCACGAGCGGGATCGCCGCAGTTCCGACAAGGACCGGGAACAGGCGGAGCACGGCGGGGCTGGTCGACAACACCGCGAAGAGCCGCTCGACGAGGTAGAAGAGCGGCGGCGCGCTGTCGTTGCGCACCACGTCGATCATCGAGCCCAGCGGCCGTTGCACCGCCAGCGCGGTGAATGCCTCATCCCGCCAGAGCGGCTCGTACCCGAGCAGAGCAAGCCGGGCAATCAGCCCGACACCCGTGATCAGCCAGATCTTCCCCGCATATCCGCGCAGCATCGATCCCACCTTAGATCCGCGTCCACGGGCGGTGCGCCGCCGGCCGGTGTCAGGGCAACGCAGGCACGCCGGGTTGGGGCACCACGTCGAAGACGACAGGGTTGCCCTGTGGGTCGGTCGACACGACCTGGGCATCAGCCGCGATACCAGCGCCGACGGCCGCCGCGATGTCGGCGCGCGAGGGAGCGACGATGAGCGTGTACACCGCCGGATTGGCGATCCTGGTCATCGGCGCGACGATGGTGGGGAGGCGTCCGGCATCGAGGAACTGCACGTCCATGGCGTCATAGCTGTCGAGGATCACGAGCGTCGACGGCCCGCCGTCGGTCACGTTGTTCACGGCGGCGTTCGCCAGCGCGACGTCGGCGAACGTGAAGGCCGCATAGCGATCCGAGAGGGGGCGGTTGATGTAGGTCACCGCCGACGCGATCCCCAGCATGGTTGTTCCGATCGCGCAGACCATCCAGCCCGTCTGTGTCACCGATCGCTCCGACCTGGGAATGCCCGCCGCGAGCCGCCGGACGATCGCGATTCCCTCGACGCAGCCGAGGCCGATGCACGCAGCGACGTACGGCACGAGGCCGAGCGACCGGAGGAAATGGGGTGCGCCGCCCTCGTTGGCGATGAGCGGAGGGAGCAGAAACACGGGGAGCCCGAGGAGCACCAGCGCGTAGCCGTGATCGTCGCGCCGGCGCCAGCAGTGCCAGATCCCGAGCAGGAACGGCATGATCAGGACGGGGCCGAGGAGTGGCAGCGCGGACACGTCGTGGCGCTGGTTCGGGTCCCCGGTGAAGAGGAACATCCCGAGGGTCTTGATGATGTGCACCGGGTAGCTGTCCATCGACATGGAGCCGCCGTTGAACACCGAGACAAAGGCGGCGCGGCCGAAGTACGAAGAGAAATCGGTGATGGCCGTGTACGCCATCGGCGCCACCACCACGACGAAGGCCGCGCCCGCCCACCTCGATGTCGACCGCAGCGCGCGAAACCGCTCGGGGTCGCGGGCGCGCATGCACAGCAACCAGAGGACGACGATCAGCGGCAGCAGCTTCAAGGGCTGGTACGTCCAGAATCCCAGCGCGACGGCGACGCCGGCGGTCACCGCGGCCCCCCGCGACGGCCGGTCTCCCCAGCGCAGCAGCGCAGCCAGCGCTGCTGCGCCGACCAGCACCGTCAGGATGTTTCTGAAGCCGTCGCGGGACACCGCGATCATCCACATCGAGCCGGCGGTCCACGCCATTGCCATGAGCGCAGGCCCCCGGCCGAAGCGGCGAACCGCCACATAGGTGGCGATGACCCCGGCGACACCAACGGCTGCGGCGGCGCCGCGCAGGGTCAGCACCGACGACCCGAACACCTTGAACACGGCGGCGACGATGTAGGCGTAGAGCGCCTCCCGCCCACCGTCGCTGTTGAAGAAGACCGGGTGATAGCCCGGGATCGTCAGCAGGTTCTGGGCGCTGATGCCTTCGGCCGCCTCGTCGGGGTAGAGACCCCCGGGCTGGCTCTGGAGCGCCCAATAGCGCACCAGGATCGCGCCGATGATGATCAGGACGGCGGCCGCAGCCTCTACTGCAGTCGCCGTCCCGAGGCGCCGGATGGCGCCGGTTATACGGGTGATCCGGCCCCCGTCAATTCGAGGCTGGATCGATGCAGCAGCGTCCTGGTGGCGGCGATGCGGCACGCCAACATCTCCAGAACGTCATCGAGCTGGTCCCGCAAAACGGTTTCCAGCTCGATAGGGTGGTTGTCTATCTCCCGCAGCAGCGCCGACAGCCGGAGCGCCTTCTGGTCGATCTTCGCAACGACCTCCTGCGGGCCTGCCGTTGCGGTCAGATGATTCGGCTCCATCCAGGTCCTCCGTCTGCGGGTTGGGGATATCACCAGACTAGGCACCCGGGAGGGGGTTGTCCAGTGTCCAGCGACGGGATGTCACAGGACGTCAATCGCTTCGTGGTTCCCATCGGAAGAAGCGGATCGCCACCAGGAGCCCACCCAGACCCCAGGCGGCCAGCACGATGACGTCGGTCCAGTTGAAGGCTCCGCCGAGGAACCCGGCCTGCATTCCGGCCAGGAAGTGGCTGATCGGGAAGACTCGCCCCACCCACGTCATCCAAGCCGGCGCGTCGATGAGCGGGATGAAGACCCCGGACAGGAAGAGCAGCGGCAGGACGACGGCGTTGACGATCGGGAGCGATGCGTCGGCGTTCGGAATCACCGACGAGATCGCGAACCCGAGAGCGCAAAAGGCGGCCGCGCCGACTGCGAGCACGATGATCGTGCGCAGGAGGGCCGAGCCCGTGGGAATGTCGGCGTTGTAGAAGACATGGCCGAACGCCGCGGTGACAACCACCAGCAGCAGTGACACCAGCACCGCGTGCAGTATCCGCGCGCCAAGGAAGACGGCGCCCGGGAGCGGAGTGCCGTTGATGCGCTTGAGCACGCCCGCGTCTCTTTGGAACGTGATACCGACTGCGACGTTGTTGAAGCAGACGGTGATCACCGCCAGCGCTGCCATGCACGGCACGTAGTACGTGGCCTCGTTCACCGACTTCGAGTCGAACCGGACGGTGGAGTTGTGAAAGATCGACGTGAAGATGACCAGGAACATGAGTGGGTACGCGACCGCGAAGAACGCCGCGGCGGGATTGCGCCAGTAGGCCTTGTTGACGTACCGGAGCTGCGACAGAGTGAGCGCCGCTGTGCATCAGTCGCCCGCTGCCTGCGCCGCGATCGAGTCGGGCCGGCTGTCGCCTTTGGATTGAGCATCGGTGAGCGAGAGGTAGACGTCCTCGAGCGACGACCGTGTCACCTGCAGCCCATCCAGCCGCGCCCCGTGCTCCATGGCCCACCCCGTGAGCTCGTGCAACGCTCTCACAACGTCGTCGGGCGCGATCTCCGTATAGCCATCCGACCCGACGGCGCCGGACAAACCCGCTCGGGATCCGCGCATCTGCGGGTGGGCGGTATCGGATTCGCGCCTTCGCCACATCCCGCCAACCGAGTGTCGCCGGCGGCCCTTCGGCGACGATCCGGCCACCAACGATCACCGCGACGCGGTCGGCGAGGAACTGGGCTTCGTCCATGTAGTGCGTGGTGAGGAGCACGGTCATGCCGAGCGTCGCCAGGTTCTTGATCACCTACCAGGCCTCGTGGCGAGCGGACGGATCGAATCCGGTGGTCGGCTCGTCGAGAAAGAGCAATTCGGGGTTGGCGACGAGGGCGACCGCGACGTCCAACTGCCGTTGCTGCCCCCCCGAGAGCTTGTCCACGCGCACGGCCGACTTTTCCTCGAGTCCCACCAGGTGGATCACGTCATCCACCTGGCGTGGATGCGCGTAGAAGGTCGCGTACATGGCGATCGTTTCGCGGACGGTGAGGAAACGATCGATTCCGGTGGCCTGCAGGACGATGCCGATGCGGCCCTTCAGCCGCGTGCGCCACCGCCCGGATCCATGCCCAGGACGCGGACATCGCCTCGGTCACGGCTCCGGTATCCCTCGAGGATCTCGACGGTGGTGGTCTTGCCGGCTCCGTTCGGGCCGAGCAGCGCGAACACCTCGCCTTTCCGAATCGACAGGTCAATCCCGCGGACGGCCTGCGTGCCGGCGTAGGACTTGACCAACCCCCGGACATCGACCGCCAGGACGCTTTCCGGGTCCGCCTCCGCAACTGGGCGTCCGGGGCGCGGGCCCTCGTCCTTTGCATCGCGACCGTGCGCCCGGCCTGAAGTCCGATCTCCAGCAATCGGGAGATCAGATGCCACGGTCTCATCCTACCTTCTGAAGATTGACGGAGACGCTGCTCGTCCGCGGGTGGGCGGTCGTTTGCAGGGCCAGGTGGATGAGCCCAACCACTAAACTGGCCGTGGCCGGTTCGACCGACCGGGCGCGGATGGCGGAATCGGTAGACGCGCGGGACTTAGGATCCCGTGGGGCGACCCGTCCGAGTTCGAGTCTCGGTCCGCGCACGGCGCCCACCCCAGCAATATGAGTACCCAGATGACCGACACTCCGGGAATGACCGTCACCCTCGAGCGCAAGGCCGCGTCGCAGGTTGCCCTCCAGGTGGAGGCCACCGCCGACGAGGTCGAGGCAGCCGTCCAGGCATCCCTGCGCCGTCTCGCCGGCCGGGTCCGCATCCCGGGATTCCGCCCCGGCAAGGCACCTGCGGCGATGGTCGAGCGCGCCGTCGGCTGGGAGGCCATCCGGCACGAGACCGTCGATCACCTCGTGCCCGAGCTCTACCGGCGCGCCGTCGACGAGACCGGCGTCGAGCCCGTCGGCGACCCGGAGCTCGATCTCGGCGAGCTGGAGCGCGACCAGCCGCTGAAATTCACTGCCACGGTGACCGTCAAGCCCGAGGTCGACCTGCGCGACTACCTGACGCTCCGCGTCCCGATGGAGACGACGGAGATCACTGAGGAGAGCGTCGACCATGCCATCCACGAGGCGCGGCGGCGTCATTCGGAGCTCGCCGACGTCGACCGCGCGGCCCAGGCAGGCGACGTGATCCGCTGCACGCTGGTGATGCGCCGCGGCGACGAGGTGCTCACCGGTGGTGACGCGGAGGAGCGTGAGCTGGAGCTGGATCGTGAGCTGGTGATCCCGGCGATCGTCGACGGCGTCATCGGGCTGACGGCGGGGGAGTCGCGCACCTTTGAAACGACCCTCCCGCAGGACTACCGTCAGGAGGAGCTGCGCGGCGCCACGGTGACGATCGACGTCGCGGTGCACGCCGTCCGCGAGCGCACGCTGCCCCCGGAGGACGACGCGCTCGCCGTGCTCGACGGGCACGGTCCCACGCTGGAGGACCTTCGCGAACACTACCGGACCGCGCTGGCCGTCGAGGCGGCCGACCAGGACCGCGAGCGCCACGAGGGCGCGGCGCTCGCGGCGCTCCGCGACTACGTCCGCGTCGACGTCCCGGAGGCCATGATGGAGCGCGAGATCGATCGCCAGCTCGCCGACCTGGAATATCGCCTTGCTTCGCTCGGACTGCCGCTCGACCGCTACATCGAGATGAGCGGGCAGAACGTGGCAGCGCTCCGCGCCGAACGGCGCGAGTCCGCGACCAGCCGGGTGCGCCTCGAGCTTGCGCTCGACGCCCTGGCCGCCGCCGAGGGGATCGAGGTCGACGAGACCCAGGTGGAGCGCGAGGCTCGTGCCGTCGCCGAGGGCCGGAAGATCGATGCGGCTCAGCGCCGGCGTCTCGAGGACCTCGCCCGCCGCGATCTCCGCCGCCGGGCGGCCGGCCATCGCCTGCTCGAGATCGTCACCCCCGAGGATTCCGGCTTCGTCGCCACCTGAGGAGTGATCTCAGGCAGGCGTGGGTACGCTGTCCCGCGCATGAGCGAGCCGGTCATCAACGTTCGCGACCTCGTCAAGACTTACGGAAAGGGCCACCTATAATGGAAAAGGTATGAATCCGACCAATCTGATCCCGTACGTCATCGAGACCACGAATCGGGGCGAACGCGGGATGGACATCTACTCGCGGTTGCTCAAAGACCGAATCATCTTCATCGGGACGCCGATCGACGATCAGGTCGCCAACGTCGTCATGGCGCAGTTGCTCTTCCTTGCCGGCGAGGACCCCGAGAAGGACATCTGGCTGTACATCAACTCGCCGGGCGGATCGGTGTATGCGGGCCTTGCGATCTACGACACCATGCAGTACGTCGAGCCGCGTGTCGGCACCATCTGCATGGGCATTGCCGCGTCAATGGCAGCCATCCTGCTCGCCGGGGGCGCCGCGGGCATGCGCCTCAGCCTGCCGAACACCCGCGTCCTCATCCATCAGCCCTCGGGCGGATTCAGCGGTCAGGCGACCGACATCCAGATCCATGCCCAGGAGATCCTCCGCGTCCGCCGTCGCCTTGACGAAATCCTCGCGCATCACAGCGGCAAGCCCATCGAGGTCGTGAACCACGACTCGGATCGCGACTTCTTCATGAGCGCCGAGGAGGCGAAGGCGTACGGCCTGATCGACGAGATCATCCAGGGCCGTATCAAGAGCGGTGGTGCTCCCAACGGTGAGAGCAGCAATGGTGGACGGCCGCCCGGCGCGCCGCCGGAGACGGAGACACCCCAGGCGGGTGGTGGCGCAACAGCCCACGCGTAACGGGAGACCGTACGGTCGTTGGTAGGAATGCAGACAATCCAAGGGGTATGCGGTGACTGAGCGCGACGACCGTCGGCGACACACACGCTGTTCGTTCTGTGGCAAGGGTCAGGAGCAGGTCCGCAAGCTCGTCGCGGGTCCAGGCGTGTACATCTGCGACCAGTGCATCGATCTCTGCCAGGAAGTCCTCGAAGAGGACAACCGGTCCACCACCACCAAGCGTGGCAAGCCCGGGACGATTCCGAACCCGCAGGTGATCGCAGCGTCACTCGATCAGTACGTGATCGGTCAGGAGCACGCCAAAAAGGTGCTCTCCGTGGCGGTGTTCAACCACTACAAGCGGATTGCGCACGCCAAGACCAACAGTGACGTCGAGCTGCAGAAGTCGAACGTTCTGCTCGTCGGTCCCACCGGTTGCGGCAAGACGTTTCTCGCGCAAACCCTCGCGCGCATCCTCGACGTGCCCTTCAGCATCGCCGACGCGACCAGCCTCACCGAGGCCGGCTACGTCGGCGAGGACGTGGAGAACATCCTCCTCCGCCTGATCCAGGCCGCCGATTTCGATATCGCGCGCGCCGAGCGCGGCATCATCTACATCGACGAGATCGACAAGATCGCTCGCAAGAGCGACAACCCGTCGATCACTCGCGATGTGAGCGGTGAGGGGGTCCAGCAGGCACTGCTGAAGATCCTCGAGGGCACGGTGGCCAACGTCCCGCCGCAGGGCGGCCGCAAGCACCCCCACCAGGACTTCATCCAGATCGACACGACGAACATCCTGTTCATCTGCGGCGGGGCGTTCGACGGCCTGGAGAAGATCATCGAGGAGCGAGTCGGGAAGCGGGCGCTGGGCTTCGGAAGCGACGCGACCGGGACCCGCGCGGACCGCCAGAAGATCCTGGACCGCCTGATGCCGGAGGATCTCCTCAAGTACGGGCTGATCCCCGAGTTCGTGGGCCGGCTTCCCGTGGTCGTGACGCTCTCGGCGCTCACCGCCGAGGACCTG
>ODAK010002291.1_pt1 | contig 20140 bp, 8 predicted proteins | sample 1539591 | NCBI WGS metagenome assembly ODAK01 (sample SAMEA3539303, study PRJEB22396) | soil metagenome | biome: tundra; feature: field; material: soil | place: USA | collected 2010-05 | depth 0.15 m | reverse complement strand
GATTCATTGATGACCGTGACCTGCAGCGAACCCGCCTTGTCCGCCGGCTCGATTCCGCGCCCCTCGAGCAGGCGAAAGCCCATCGTCCTGAAATAGTCCGGCGTCGCCGTACGATAGAGAGAGTTCGTCCGCAGCCCCGCCGTCAGCAGTTGACGATTTTCGGCCAGAATCGAGAGCCAGTAGTTCATGCGCTCGGCATTGCTGCGGACTTGCCAATGTTGAAAGAGGTGCGCGGCATCGCGCAGGGCAAGCCTTCCTTCCGTGGGATGAATCTCCAGGTTAAACGACAGCGATCCCGGCTCGATCGCCGCCAGAGCCGTGGTCACGATCTGGAAGAGACCCTCGGGGCCATACAGCGTCGGCAGCGAATAGCGGCCGTCGTATTCGAACGGAACGGGAATCTGTGCGAGAAAGCTCAGGTGATCGGAGACGCTATAAGGACTGTACTTCGAGAGCGGGTGTCCGTCATGCAAATGGAAGTGGAGGGGCTTGCGGTGACGGGCCAAGGTCCGAATGAGTTCGAGCACGACTGGCAGGCATGAGCGGACTGCCTCCTGAATCTCATCGGCAAGCGGGACAACCAGCGGGTCGTCGAATCTAAGACCGCACACGTCGTCGCCGGGATGCTTCCGCGAGTAAGTACTGCGTACCTCGCGAATGCCGACATGTCCGACATCGATGCAAGCGCTCACAGATTCCAGTTCCCGGGTGCGGTCGAAGAACGCCGCGAACTCGGCGGGTTCGAGCCCTACAGCGTACTCGATATACAGGCGGGGCGCTCCCTCGATCTTGTCCAACGCCGCGGCGACTCGCTGGACGGCGGCAAGATAGGCTTCTGGCTGCGACTGGAGTTCGCGCTGATCGTGCACGATCATTCCGAAAACGCGGTTGCGACAACGGGCGGCGAATTCTTCAATCAGGTTGCGCGATCGTTCCTCGATCAGGTTGAGATTGCGGTCGAGGTGCACCGTCGCCAGCCCCTCAGGCGTGGGCCGGTACGGCCATTGCCATTCGAGGTCCTCGGGCGTCCTGGCGTAAAGCTCGGTTCCCAACCCGGCTTGCCGGAAGCGCAGACCCGCCAGCGCAAGCAGCGCATCGTCACCCTCGAAGCGCTTCTGAAACAGGCCGAGGAGTCCCGGCGTTGGCGTGGGGGTATGAGCGCTGGTCTCGCTCATGCTGTGCCCAGGCCCTGCTGAGGCCTCGATTGCACGAGATACACTTGATCGCCCACGATTGCCCCTTCGATGTCCTGCGGAGAGCCAAACTCTTCCTCAATGACACGCGCGAGCGCGGCCAAGCGCTTGCCCAATGCCGCCGCAACCGGCAGGTCGCGAGAGAGCGGCATCTCGGAGTATCGCACCCGGGCCATGGAAGTTCCTCCCGCGGCATCAGGACGCAGAGCGCAACTGAAATTGGCAAAGGCCAGAATTCGACTCTTGCCTGAGATTTTATCGCAGACCATCCTATACGGAGTTCCCGGCAACGTGGCCGATGCCAGCACTTCCCCGAGGCCGACGGCAATCTCGACATAGGCTTCGTCGCGTCGTTGGTCGACGGGATTCACGGTATGCACGATGAAGGAGTAGTCCGGTGCGATCATCTCCTGCAGGACCACGGCCATGTGCGCCTGCTCGTGGGCAATGCCGTTTTCCCTGCGGCTCATCGCGGCGCGCTCGGTCCAGAGCGAGGCCCAGACCCGGCGGACGGCGTCGGCGACATCGCCCGGCGCGACATTGGCGATGGAGTCATAGAGCCCGGCGCCCGCCATCTGCTCGAGGTCTTCACAGTTGGCGCTGGAACGCACCATGATCCGCGATGCGCCATCGAAGCTCCCCACGGCCGCTTGCACGACTCCGGCAGGCACCTCGAGCTGCTGGATCAACCCGCGCAGCCGTCCCGCCGTCGCCGCAAAGTCGGAAGGCGGCAATCCGTTGACTTGCCCGACAAGCTGTCGGTATTGGTCGCGAATCGCCGGTGCGGATTCCAGCGAGCTCTCCATGACCCCGAACGGAACGACCAGCCCCGGGGCGGTTAGAAAGCCGGCCGAGTCGCGACGCGCCAGAGCCGCCAGACGGCGAAGTCCGGAAGCCTTGCCGCCGCCGGTGTCGGAAGTGGCCTGATCGAGCGGAATGCAAACGGACTGGGCGCGCAGCGAAACTTCCGGAACTCGTACTGCCGCGCCGGGGGCGGAGAACGTCTTGCTCTGCGCCGGGGGCAATTGCGCAGAGGGCGTCAATCGGAACGTTCCCGCACCAGCCTCCATCGCGACGACGCTACCGCGCAGACCTTCCAGGCGCTCGAACTCTTCCGTATCTTCGCAGGTCACGAAAGGAACGCGTCGCTGGCGGGCTCTCACGCCAAGATGCGAGAGATGCGGAATCTGGTGCGCGAGAACGATTCCCCGCACCGCACCGGAAATCTCCTCATCGCCCTCGGCGCCCCTGAGGAGCGCGATTACGTCGCCCTGCGGTGGGTTGCGCAGACCGGCGAGCGACTGGGCTGCAACCAGCTCTCCAACAGCGCTTCCGCTGACCAGGACTTCCCACGGCGATAGATTCAGACGATCCCGAATATTCCGCGTCAGTCGCGTGGCAAGCTCGGAAATCTGGAAGACGAGGCTGCCGCGAATGTCACCCTCCACGAACATCGCAATGGAGGCGCCGGCTACCTCGAGGGCCCGTCCCAACCTGGAAACGCGATTCGGGAACAGCCCCATCACCCATCCCGAATAGTCGTCGGCCAGACGCCGGCTGCGTTCGATCGTGGCCTTGACGCGCAGTATGTGCTCGCGGCTGGCTGGATCGGACGCTTGCCGCCAAGCCCCGAGTTCGGCTTCCAGCGCGTCACACTCCGCTGCAGAAAAGCCGCTCAGCCCTACGTTGCTGACCGTAAGCGTCAAGGCTTCTAGTAGCTCCGGCCACGGCAACTCACCGTTCAGCTGGTCGAGGGACGCGAGCAGGCGGCTGAGCAGGGGGAAAGCGAGGTCCTCCAGCGCGATATCGGCGAGACGGAGCTCGTGGCCGCCGCTGCCGGGATTGTTCCGTACGCTGGCCAGGAAAGCACGGCGTAACCCGGTCAGCAGTCGCAAGGTGGCGACCTGCTGCGGGATGTCCTCTCCCAACTGCTCCTTGGACTGAAGAAACCTCTGGATGAGATCGGCGTTCTCGGGCGAAACCTTGGCGGCGAGGCCGCGAAGCTGCTCGTCGAGAGAGCGGGCGCTGAAGAACTCCTTCAGTTCTTCGTGAAAGATCTGGAACTGTTCGACGAAGTCGCGCGAATACTGCGCCCCCGGCGCGGTGATGCGATCGAGAATGCGGGCCGAGGTGACCAGGTCTTCCGGACTGGCGCAACGATGCAGCTTGTTCTGCAGCGTGTTTTTGATCTCGCGCTTCAGGTCGGAGGGGATATCGTTGCGATGCGCTATGTCGCGAATGCGGGTGAGCGGCTCCGCCCGCGTAAAGGCACGATCGGTCGAGGGCAGCCAGCAATAGATCTTGCGCAAGACGAGGGCCTTGGCAGGACCGGTCACGGCGGAAAGCGCGTCCTGGATTTCGATGGACGCCTTGGCCGCATGGCTAGGGCGGAAATGTCGCCCGTCTTCCACGCAAGCCACCTCGCCTGTACCCAGAAAGCGCAAGTAGACCGAGAGGTCGATCAACTCCTCAAGCGTGATTTCGCCGCCGCAACCGGCGACCAGCGAGCGCACCAGCTCCAGCTTCTCTCGCCAGCTCCGAGCATGGACATTGCCTTCCGCGAGCTGAGGAAGGAAGCCATCACTCGCGCTCGACCGCTCGGGCGATGCGGCAGTTTCAGCGGCGACCACGGTCGAGGCAAGCGCAGGCGCTTCGGCAGGCTGGCCGTCATTCATCAACTGAAGCAGCCGGTCGCGAGCGTCGATCAGCAGCGAGGGCGGAGAAGGCCATTGTTCCAGGATGACGCTGCCGGAGAAGTTGCGCTCGCCAAGGCGCTCCAGCAAGCGTTCGATCCCCTTGCTGTCTCGGCTCGCCGGTCCCGTGAAGACGAGCAGATGACTGTCGCGATCGCCCCAGTTTTCGTGCAGGTGAACATGCACGATGGGCACCTGCCGGTTGAGTTGAACCAAGTAGCACAGGTAATTGTTGCGCGTGGACTCGCAAAGATTCGCATGTCCCACATCGAAGCACATGCCAAGACGATCAGCCCCGGGTGGAGCGAGTTGCTCGATCCGCGCGAAGAGTTCGTTAAATTGCGCGGGCGGTGTGAGGACCGTATTTTCGATCGAGAGCGCCAATCCGGCTTCGGGCAATCGGGCCATCAGCGGCGCGATAGCAGCGACGTAGGCCTCGATTCCCTGCTCGGCATAAAGATGGATGTTGAGAAGCTCGGCGCCCACATCCTGGGCGAACTCGAGGCTTTGCAGCAGAAGCGGCACGGCCTGGGGATTGAGGGGATTGGCCGTCCACGGCGCGTGCACCGATAGTCGAATGCCGTGCTTGCGCGCGGCGTTGCAAATGGAGCGCCGCGCGTCCTGGTCGAGATCGGTCTCGCTCCAGCCCGCGCCGGCGGCATTCTTATCAGGAAACCACTCGAAAGCATCAAAGCCGCTTTGCAGCGCGAATTCAAAGGGCTCCATCGGCGTGGGCGCGCAGATCGCGGTCTGATTCCCGATGCGAAACAAGTCTGGTTTCCTCGTTTCCGAAATCGCTCAGTGGTTACGCGGGCGTAGCGGCATCCGTGGCCTGGTCACGCGACTGAACCACGTAGTACTCGCCGTGCGCAATGGCGCCCTCGATGTCCTGCGGAGAACCGAAGGCATTCTCCACGGCCACGCCGATCTTCGCAATGCAGCGCATCAGTTCCTCGCGAAAATTCTCATCCCACACCAGGCGCTCCTGCGAGTAGTCGAGCTCAGCATCGCGTGGCGGCTTGAGCATCACGCTGTCATAGAGACCGGCTCCGGCATAGCCAGGCAGATCTTCACCATTGGAATCGGAGCGGAAGATGAGACCTCCGCCATAGAGACCGATGCTCTTGCTGGGATAGGCGATCAGCTTCGATTGCAGAGTTTCTTTACTACTTACGAAGCTGAGCGCCCGTCCGGGATAGTTGCCGACCAGGGTTTCGCCGAGCCCCAGCACCACTTCGGCATACAACTCGCCACGGTCGCCCGTGGAGGGATTAACGGTGTGGATAACATAGGCATAGTCGGCCTCCACCACCTGCTGGATCAGAACGGCCATGAACAGATCGTCATGGCGGATGCCGTGGGCCTGGCGGCTGAGCCACGCGCGCTCATTCCACTTCGAGGCCCACACCCGCTTGATGCACTGCCATGCGTCGTCCCAGGGCTCTGGAGCAGGTAGTCTCGCGCTTTGCATCGCCTGCCGCAAGGTCGCCGGCAATTCGCTCGGCGCAGTCAGTTGCTGCAACGTCTGGCGAAGCTGCGAGAGGATTTTCGGAGGACCGCTCTCGACCGAGGAAACGAGCTGTTCGAAGCGCTGCCGCAGCGGCGCGTTCTCCTGCAACTCAAGAACCTGCTCACAAACCCCGAACGGGATTGCCACCGAAGCCGGCTGACGAACCCAGTCCGGCAACTTGCCGTGCAAACGCATCTGGTTGCACGACTTGCCGCCAACCACGCGCTCGTTGAATTCGCTAGCTGGAATTGCGTAGGCCTTGAATCTGGGGCGAACGAGTCCCGCAGTAGAGATGGCAGCGCGAGGCGCGGGCGCGCTCGCCGCCGCAGTGGCTTCCTGGAAGACGACCTCGCCGTCGGAGTTGACGGAAAAGCTGAGCAGACGCCCACGAAGCGCTTTGAGCTGCTCCATCACTTGCGAGTCGTAGCAGGTGGCGAACAGCACGCCGGCATCGCGGGCGCGCACCGCGACGTGCGACAGAATGTCCGTCTCACCTCCGAGGATCACCGCGACAACTCCCCCAGGAATTTCCTCTTCGCCCGACACGGCCTCGGCAACCAGCGCCGTCGGCTGGGCGTAGTTTGCCCCCTGACCATCCATCAGGGAGCGCATGACTTGAACCTCGCCAGTTCCGCTGCCGCGGCTGATGACCTGCCAGTTGCCGACATGCGCCGTCTCGCGCAGGACAGGTTGCAGTTGGCGAACCAGCATCGACAGTGTCGAGGCCAGGCCGCCGCGAATTACCTCTTCACTGAAGAGCGTGATGCTCCAGGGAGCGGCGTGGAAACCATTGCCCAGCACTTCGGCGCAGGGCTGCAGCACAGCGCGGTAGCGGTCGATAAATTCGCCGAGCGCGCGCGTGATGCGATCGATGACCGCCTTGGCGTTCAGCGACCACTCGGCAGTGAAGCGCGGCAAGCTCTGCAACCGCTGCCAATGCGTGCGCGCCACCCCGAACTCCGCGCCGGCTTCGAGAAGTACCAGGTTTTCGAGCAGCGCGCCGATGAGATCGACCAACTGATCGCGGCCAAGATGCAGGTGCAGGCTGCGCTCCACGATGGTGCGCACATGCTGCTCCACCGCAAGATCAAGGTACAAAAGTTCGCGAAGCCCCTGATTGCCTCCCATGCGACCCAAAACGTCACGGCGGGCTTCGAACGCCTGATAGGCGAGGGTCACTAGCGAATCCGGCGGATCGTTCTGATGCCGCCACAGATGCCACAGGCGGCCGCGCAGATCATCGTCAAGCAGGTAGCCAGCGGTGTTGATCGCGGTCTCGAAGTCCGTCCCGGAGTGCACGGCCTTCAAGGTTCGCAGGAAATTCTCGAAGTCGTGGATAAGTCCTTCTTTAAGGTGGCCCACGAAGTCGGGCGCGGCGCGGATGGGCCGCTCGAAGCTCTCCAGTCGCTCACGCGTGACCCCGCCTGCCTGGAGCACATCATAGAATCGCTGGTGATTGCCGTTGCTGCGCAGGAATTCGAGATACGCTTCGGCGATGACCACGTCGTCGGGAGTCGTATTGTTGTGCAGCTTCTGGTGCCACTCTTCCATGAAGTGGCCGGTGACTTCCTTGATGTGATGACGGTGCATGATGGCCAGGACTTCGTCGCGAATCTTCTGACCATCGCCGCCGCGGCCAACCGTGGAGAGGATAAGGCGATAGAATGCCCGGCCGGCGGGATCTTGCACGTACCGGTCGGCGAGCTTGAGCGTGAGCCTGTCCTGAGCGTGACCCAATTCCCGTGGCTGGGTGTTGTAGTTGCGCTGCCAGTCGAGCTGGCGAATGGCCGAGAAGCGCATCCAGACGAAGAGCAGCGCCAGCCCCTGCACGTTCCCGCGGACGCGATCGAGCAGGTCGTGACACAGGTTGTAGCGATGCATCAGCGTCCAGGAGTTGTGCGTGGTCTCAGCCCGGATGATTTCGTCGGCAAGCTGGGCCACTTCCCCATCTGACAATGTGGTATCTGCGGAAGCGGACGCCGCCAGCGGGACGAAGAAGTTGCCGCCGCGATCCTTGATCCACCGATTGACGTCGGGCCGCCGCAAGACGAACGGAATTCCTAGCGGCGAGTCCTTTTGGGGAAATTCCAACTGCAGCCGCTTCAAGCCGTCAACTACCTCGAACGGGGTCTCTGCAGCCGACTGAAACAGAATGGTACCGGGCGGCTGTACCGGCGGCGGCGGCGCGAGCCATTCCTGGCGCGAACGCTGCGCGACGCCCCAATGCAGCACCAGAGGCGCGGGAAGATTGGAGACGAACGTCAGCCGGTAACGGTCATCAGCATGCAGAACGGCTACGGCAAGCTGGCCCTCTTCGATGTCGTAGACGTGCTGGAACGGGACTTCCTGGCCGGCAAGCTCGCGCTGCAACACTTCCGCTGGGGACGCGCCGGATGCCCCGGCGGGCGATGCGGCCAGCGCTATGCGGTAGTTACGGTTCTGGTTGTTATCCCAGCGATTCTCTTGCGGGAAATACAAGGCGAAGTCCAGCAGAGAAAAATCGGACGGATGATCGAACCGCAAGGTAACGCGGCGTTCGCCATTCTGTCCGGCAAAGCGGGTCTGCGCGGCCGACGCGCCCGAAACCGAAGTGCCTTCAGGCCAATAGGACTGCGGTGGAATCTGCCACGCGTCCTCGGGCCTGCGCAGCAGGGTCCAGTACAGCACCACTTCCTTGGGAGTCCGCGCCTGCAACGACAATTGCACCTGATCGTTGCTGACGGTCCGGTCAACCTCGATCTTGATGCCGCTCCGGGTGTCTATCTGTTGGCTCATAGTTCGATTAAGAGTTCGATCAAAACACTTTCGCTACCGCAATCGATGCGCAGTCCTCTGGCCTGTCAGCGGTGCGGCAAACGCGCTGCCACCGCTTCGGAGCGATGGCCCGTCATGCCGCCTCTGCTTCATTGAAGCGCTCGATTGGCCGATGAAACAGGCAACTGGTCTGCCAGTTGGATAAACGTGCAGAAAGTATCACTTTCGTATCGACGGCGCATTTCCCTCTGTCATTAGATGCCAAATTCTACGATAAGAATTGGGACCTGTGGGCAACAAGCATTGTGGCAACTGGGCAATCGGTTGAGATAGGCCGGATTTGGGAATTGCCTGGGATGCTCCTGTCGGTCTTCGCTGTTCACTCCACTTTCGTTGAAGCGAAACTCTGCGAGCGGGCGGCCGCTGGCGCGGGTTTGCGGATCACGATCCGGAAACCCGATCCGCCTCCTGCAGAATCTCGCGATAGAGCTCCAAGTAGCGATCCGTGGCGGCCGCCCAGCCGAAGTCGGCGTGCATCGCGTTCTGCATCAACGAACTCCACGCCGTCTTCTCCGCGAAGGCGGCCAGCGAGCGATCGACTGCCGCAAGCAGCGCTGCGCCATCGTACGACTCGAAGAGGAACCCGGTGCCAGTGCTGGACTTGGGATCGAATTCGCGTACGCTGTCCTGCAAGCCGCCAATGGCGCGAACGATTGGGATGGTGCCGTAGTGCAAGCTGTAGAGTTGATTCAATCCACCAGGCTCGTAGCGCGAGGGCATGAGAAACATGTCGGCGCCCGCCTCGATCTTGTGGGCCAGTTCCTCCGCGAAGGCAATGCGGACACCGGCCTTGCCCGGATAGCGTGCCGGCAAGGCGCGAAATAGCTCCTGATAATAGCGATCCCCAGTGCCGAGAACGACGAGTTGGACGTCCCGCTGGAACAGCTCCGGCAGAGCGTTCGCCAGAATATCGCAACCCTTCTGATCGACCAGACGCGCCACCATGCCGAGCAACGGTACATCCGGGTTCTCGGGCAGGCCGAAGTTGCGCTGCAAATCGGCCTTGCAAGCGCGCTTTCCCGCGAGGTCCTCGGCGCTGTAAGGGCTCACCACGTAGGGGTCGTTGGTGGGATTCCAGACTTCGTAGTCGGCGCCGTTCAGGATTCCCACCAGGCGCGCCGCCCTCTGCCGGAAGACGCCCTCGAGGCCGAAGCCCCGCTCCACGCTCTGCACCTCGCGGGCGTAGCTTGGGCTGACGGTGGTGATGGCATCGGCGAACATCAGTCCGGCCTTGAGGAAGTTGATACGCCCGTAGAACTCAAGATAACGGGGAGTGAAGAACTCGGGGTTGAGATGCAACAGAGGCCACTTGGAGGCGTCGAAGATTCCCTGGTATCCGGCGTTGTGAACGGTGAAGACCGTCCGCGTCCCTTCGAGCTTCGGATAAGCCCAGGGCTGCGCCTTCAGGAACGCAACCGCCATGGCGGCCTGCCAGTCATGCGCGTGCAGAATGTGCGGCGGATCGAGACGGTGCATCACGTCCAGAGCGGCACGGCAGAAGAAGACGAAACGCTCGGCGTTGTCAGGGTAGTCGCCGTCGGTTGTTCCGTAGAGCTGCGGCCGGTCGAACACGCCCTCGGCATGCACCAGATACACCGTGACCGCGTCGCCAATTTTGCCCCTCAGAATTGCCGGACTGGGAGCGCCAACCATCATGGAGACCGGTAGACGCCCCGGCAGTTCCTCCAGCGGCACCGAGCCGCGCAAAGCGGAAGCATGCGCCGGCAGGATCAGCGTGACCTCATGCCCTGCCCGCTCCAGTTGCAGCGACAACGAACTCACCATGTCGGCCAGTCCGCCGGTCTTGGCGAAGGGCACGGCTTCCGGCGTGACCATCACGATGCGCAGGCGCGCGCCTGCCGAAGCAGGACGTGGCATAACGGGAACGGGCTCCTCCGGCGCCTGCCGTTCCGCCGCGTGCACAAAATCAGCCGCGACATCCTGGTTCAGGAAGATGTTGTCCTGGCTCTCGATCTGCGCGACCCAGCTCTCCTCGACGGTGCCGGCGGCAATCTGGTTGCGCAGGCGCTCGAAGCGCTGCAAGTGATGCTTCACGCGGCGCGTGGCATACAGATCGCTGGTGCCGTAGTTGATCATGAAGGCCCAGTCACTGGACTGGGCCAGCAGCAACTCCCGAGTAGCCTGATTCAGCGCCCGTTCCGCGAGCCCCGAACGTGTGTGCTGCGTGGCCGCCAGCTTCTCCAGGCTATCGGCAGAGGCGTGCAGTTGCGGGTAGATCCAGTGGTTCTCCGGATTGAGCCACACTTCGCTGAAACCTTTGTGTCCCCAGCTCGAGGGCGAGGGCTCGGCGGCGGGCGGATGCGGATGATCGCGCAGGTACTCGGAGAGGGTGACCAGCCGAACCGTGTTCTGCCGCGCGGCCTTGCGCAGCACGTGCTCCAGCCAGCGCGGTCCCTCGAACCACCAGTGGCCGAAGAGCTCGGCATCGTAAGGCGCAACCACAATGGGCTCGCGATCCATGTGCGGAGCGACACCGCGCACCTGGCGAATGCGCTGTTCCAGAAAATGTTCGGCGTGCATCTCGGCCTTGCGCTCGGCCCACTCGGGAACGTAGGGCTGCTTGTCGGTACCTTCGCCGGTGATGCGGTAGTACTTCAGGCCGGTGTCGATACGGATGCCATCGGGATGAATGTAAGGACCGATGTAGTCGAGGTCGAGATCATAGCCGATGTCGCGGTAGAACTCGCGATAATCGGGGTCGCCGGGGTAGCCTTCCACCGCACTCCACACCTGCCGGGAAGATTCGGGATCGCGCCCGAAGGCGACCAGTCCAGAGTCGCAGGCCACGGGAGCGTAAACCCCGTGGTGGGTGCGAGGCACGGCGCGCGTGATGCCGTGGGTTTCGAGGATGGTATAGTCCACGCCCTGCTCGCGCAAAAGCTGGTCGACGCCCGTGTAGAAGCCGCATTCCGGCAGCCAGAATCCGCGGGGCTGCTGCCCAAAAATCCTGCGGTAATGTTCGACACCCACGCGAACCTGCGTGCGCACCGCAGCCTCACTGACGGAGAGCAGCGGAAGATAGCCGTGCGTGGCGCAACTGGCGACGATCTCGACCTTGCCCACGTTCTGCAACCGCTGAAAGGCGGTGAGCAGGTTGCGACCATAGCGCTCCTGAAACGCATGTTGCACGTTTTGCAACAGCGAGAGATACATGCGCGCCAGGGCATGAAACTTGGGCAGTGAGCGGGTGCGCACAACTTCTTTCTCGGCGAGTTCGATAAGAAGCTGGAGACGGGCCAGGTAGCGGGACTGCAGCAGCTCGTCATCGAGCATGGACGCCAGAGTGGGAGTCAGCGAGAACGTCAGCCGGAAGTCGACGCCCTCCTCCAGCAGGCGATCCATAGCCAGCAGCAGCGGCAGATAGGTTTCTGTAATGGCCTGGTAGAACCAGTTCTCTTCGAGCGAGTAGTCGTGCTCGGGGTGACGCACGAAGGGAAGATGGGCGTGGAGCACGAAAGCCAGGCAGCCTGTTTCCATTGCGTTCAGCGTACAGCGTTCGAAGAAGAAACTCCCGAACAAGCAAACTGCCGTTCGTTGAGATCGGTCATGTCAGCGGGTTCAGCCGAGGGGAAGGAGGAAGCTGCTCCTGACGGAACAAACTGCTGTTCGTTCATCTCGGTGATGTCAGCCGCTCCCGGCGAACCGGATTCGCCTGGTGAGCGTAGCGGCCCGGATCGAAGCACATTTTCCGTTCCTTCGGGAGCAACGGAAGCCGGCGGCTGCGAGGTTGGCCCCCTGCGGGCGGGATCTGCGCCGATGTGGAGGTACGCATCCCGGGGCCCAATTCCATCCGCGCCTACCAGTTGCCGGGTCGCAAGGCTTTCGAAAACCCACAAGGGCCACACGCGATCCGAATCCCTCTGGTCCTCTGCCAATGCATGCTCGACCGGCTCCGCAGGAGTCGTCGCAAGCGGATTTTTATCGCGGCTCAGGGAAGCCCTCGCCCTCCCTGTGTCCGTGACCGACGTATCGACTCCGACTGCAACGGCCGCCGGTTGCGCCGCTTCCGGAGCATACGGCCACGCCGCTGACCAAGCAGACTTCGATGGCTCCATGCGCGGCAAGTTCAGATCGGGAAGAGGGCGCGGGGCCTTCGCCGCAGTCGGCTCCGCCGCTTGCGTCGAAACCGCGACTGGAGCGGCTGCCTCAGCGGGAGCCGGCACCTGCGCGGGTTTCCGCTCTCCTCCACCAAGATGCCCACTTGCCCCCGCAACTGCTGCGGCGCCAAGCTCCTCCACCGCTCTCCCTGCACGGCGCTGCGGCTCAACGTGTATCGCGGGAGGGTGCAGGCGCGGCATGGTCACGAGGTTGGAGCGAGCCAGCGAGATCCATTTTTCTCTGGACGTGCGGCATCCGAGTTCGGCGCGGTATGCGGCTGAAGGCTCCCCCAGGTCGACGTACCAATTCTTGGCGGCCAGTTCGACGGGGATTTCAAAATAGCCGTGCTCCCCAGCAGCCCCTGCAAGCGGCGTTTCGGTAACGTCATAGAAACGCACCGCTGCGTGCGGCGAAGCGGAAAGCTTCCGCATCTCTCGCGGCCCAAGCTCCCAATAAACATGCAGCCTGCGGGGATCCACGACCAGCAGCGCCAGCCGGGTTTCGCCCCAGGGGTTGGGCAATTCCGTATTCTCCAAAGCAATCGCCGGTTGCGCCACCGGACGAGGCTGAGGACCAGGCTCCCGTGTTTCACTGGGAGCGGGAGGCCGCGCGTAACTGGGGTGCGTCACTGCTCTCCTGGGACGCCAGAGGGCGTCGTAGACGCGATGCAGAATGCTGCGGATTAACGACGCGACCATCTTCGAGGGGCCGTCAATCATAGTTTCCAGCGGGGCTCGGGGCTCGAAACGCCGGTATCAGGCTCAGGGGCGATTGCTCTTCCACTCGAGGCGGCAATCCGAGCACTTCAGCGCTCCATAGACGTTGTAATAGCTGGTGTAACCCGTACTGGTATCGGTCTTGGTGAACGTCATCTCATCGTGAATGTGGGCATGCTGATGGCACAATCCGCGTCCGCAAGCCGCGCAGGTGCCGCGTGCGTCAGAGTCGCAGAACCAACATTTCATGATTCGACCAGTTTCCTTGCAAAAATCGATCTTACTACATCCCTCAACCACGAGGCGAAACGTCTGGCGGTGAACAATCGTCCGATTCCCGAAACAGGTCGCCCACCTCACGCCCAGCGGTCCTTTGGGGTAGCCTGAAATCATACCCTGAGATGGCGGCTTCGGAGATGATGGATGGAGGCGCATTGTTTCCGATGCAACTCTGGTCCACGTCGCAGTTCGAAGATCCCCAGTTCACAAACCAGGCCCCGAGGGGCGGTGTTAGAATCATGTCCCGTTAGAATCATGTCCCGTTAGAAGCGGCCCAAAACCAAACTTTCTGGCCATTGGCATCAACCTTCGAAAGGATACGCCCTCATGCCATCCCACGATCCCTTGTCGCCACCTTCCGCAGTGGCACCAGTGACACCTGCGGAAGCTGATAGGAAAGACTCGTCAGCGGCAGCTGACAACGCCTCGCCCCCGGGAGCTGACAGGAAAGACTCGCCCGCGGCGCCGGACAAGAAGCCGCCCGCGTTCACCGCGGATGCTGACGCCCTGGCGGCCATTGTCGGCGGATATCACGGTGCTCCCTTCGACATCCTCGGCATGCATCCGCTCACGGTGGCGGGGAAACCGGGGCTGGTTGTCCGCACCTTCCAACCGCAGGCGCTGGAAGTCTCCGTGAACCGGAACGGCAAGCTGTACCCGATGACCCGTGTTCATCCGGACGGATTCTGCGAACTGGTCTTCCCCGGCGAAACAACGTTCTTTTCTTATCGGCTTTCGATGGTGCTGCCCGATCAGAGCGGCTACGAGACCGAAGATCCCTACCGCTTTTCTCCCGTGCTCACCGATTTCGACTTGCACCTCTTCAATGAGGGCAACCATTACCGGCTCTATGACAAGCTGGGTGCTCACCTGATCACGCACGAAGGTGTCGAGGGGGTGAGCTTCGCCGTGTGGGCGCCCAACGCAGAGCGCGTGAGCATCGTCGGCGAATTCAACCAATGGGATGGGCGACGTCTCCCCATGCGTGCGCGGGGCTCATCGGGCTTGTGGGAGCTTTTCGTGCCGCATCTGCCGCAGGGCACGCTCTACAAGTATGAGATCAAGACGCGCTACTTGGGATTCATGGCGTTGAAGGCCGATCCCTACGCCTTCGCCTCGGAACTGCGTCCCAAGACGGCGTCGGTGGTGTGGGACCTCGATAGCTACCAGTGGCAGGATGAGCAGTGGAAGAGTTCCCGCCACCTGCGCAACACCCTGGATGCGCCCATCTCGATTTACGAAGTTCATCTGGCTTCCTGGCGGCGCGAACCCGATCCCAAGTACGGCTCTCGCTGGCTGACCTATCGCGAACTGGCCGATACCCTGGTGCCCTACGCAGTGGAAATGGGCTTTACGCATCTGGAGCTCCTGCCCATTACCGAGTACCCCTACGATGGATCGTGGGGTTATCAGGCCACCGGATACTTCGCACCGACCTCGCGTCACGGTACGCCCGACGACTTCCGCTACTTCGTCGACCGGGCGCATCAGGCAGGGCTGGGCGTCATCCTGGACTGGGTACCGGGGCACTTTCCCAAGGATGGCTACGCCCTTTCGTTCTTCGATGGCACGCATCTCTACGAGCACGAAGATTCGCGGCTGGGCGAACACCAGGACTGGGGCACGCTAATCTATAACTTCGGGCGCAATGAAGTACGCGCCTTTCTGCTCTCCAGTGCGCTCTTCTGGCTCGACAAGTACCACATTGACGGGCTGCGGGTGGATGCGGTGGCGTCCATGCTCTACCTCGACTACTCGCGGCAGCCGGGCCAGTGGATTCCCAACCAGTTTGGTGGACGCGAGAACCTGGATGCGGTCTCGTTCCTGAAGCGCTTCAACGAAGTGGTGCACGCCGAATATCCCGACACCCTGACCTCGGCTGAGGAGTCCACGGCATGGCCGATGGTCTCGCGCCCGACCTACCTTGGTGGCCTGGGTTTCGACCTGAAGTGGAACATGGGGTGGATGCACGACATGCTGGACTACGCGGAAAAAGACCCCATCCATCGCCGCTATCATCACAACACGCTTACGTTTTCGCTGCTGTACGCGTTCAACGAAAACTTCGTCCTTCCCTTCTCCCACGATGAGGTAGTCCACGGCAAAGGCGGAATGCTGAGCAAGATGCCTGGCGATTACTGGCAGAAGTTCGCCAACCTGCGCACGCTCTACGGCTACATGTACGCCCATCCCGGCAAAAAGCTTCTCTTCATGGGCGCGGAGATCGGGCAGTGGAGTGAATGGAATTTCGACGCGCAACTCGACTGGTCGCTGCTCGGGTTCGATCATCATCGCCAGTTGCGCGAATATGTGGCAGCCCTGAACCATGTCTACAATGCCGAAGCTGCCCTGCACCAGGTCGACTTCACTTGGGAAGGCTTCCAGTGGATCGATGTTCACGACGTCGACAACAGCATCGTGAGCTTCCTCCGCCGCGCCAGGGACCCGCACGATGTGGTGGTTGTGGTGGTGAACTTCACACCCGTGCCACGCACGGGGTATCGCGTAGGGGTACCGGTGCCGGGAGTGTGGCGCGAAATTTTGAACAGTGACTCCGCGTATTGGGGCGGCAGCAACATGGGGAACGCCGGCGGTGTCCCGTCGGAACCGACCCCGTGGCAGGGCCAGCCTCATTCGCTGCTGATCACGGTACCACCCCTGGCGGCGATGTACTTTAAGCCCGCACAGGGTGCCAGCGACAAGCAGCACCTACAGGCTTGACGCATAGGAACCAATGTACATCGTCGAGATTGCATCGGAATGCGCACCGGCAGCCAAGGCGGGCGGCCTAGGTGATGTGGTCAATGGTCTGAGCCGCGAGCTCCAGACTCGCACGCAGTGGGTAGAGATCATCCTGCCCCTGTACGACTGCATGCGGTACGACCGTATGGGGCCGCTGGAGAAGGTCTACCACGACCTCTGGGTGCCCTGGTACGGCGGGAGCATTCATTGTTCGGTCTTCTTTGCCACGGTCGATGGCCTGCGCTGCTACTTCATCGAACCGCACTCGCCGGACAATTTCTTTCGCCGCGGACACTTCTATGGCTCGCCCGATGACATCATGCGGTTCGTCTTCTTCTCCAGAGCCGCACTGGAGTTTCTGCTAAAGAGCGACCGCCGCCCTGACATCATTCATTGCCACGATTGGCAAACCGGTATTGTCCCTGTCCAGCTCTTTGAGATTTACAAATTCCTCGGAATGGGAAATTCCCGCGTCTGCTACACCATCCACAATTTCAAGCACCAGGGCGTCTGGGATGCGGAAGTGCTGAAGGCCAGCGGACTCAATCGTCCGGAATTCTTCATGCACCGGGATCGCATGCAGGATGATTTCAATCACTCTGCCCTCAACTTGCTGAAGTCCGGGATTGTGTACAGCAACTTCGTCACCACCGTCTCGCCCCAGCATGCCTGGGAGGCGCGCTTCACGGAGCAGGGCTTCGGAATGGGCCCCACCCTGGCAGTTCATCAGACGAAATTCGCCGGCGTGCTCAATGGTCTGGATTACAGCGTGTGGAACCCCGAGATCGACCCCTGTATTCCCGTTCACTACGGCCCTGGAAATCTGGACTCCAAGTATGCCGACAAACAGGAGTTGCGCAACCGGCTTGGATTGGCAAAGGAATTTAAGCCGCTGATTTCGTTTGTTGGCCGCCTCGATCCGCAGAAAGGCATACACCTCATCCAGCATGCGCTGCACTATGCCCTGGGGCACGGCGCGCAATTCGTGCTGCTGGGCAGCAGCCCCGATCCGGGCATCAACAACCTTTTTTACAATCTGAAGCGCTATCTGCAGGACAACCGCGACTGCCACCTCGAAATCGGCTACCGCGAGGAACTGTCGCACCTCATCTATGCCGGATCCGACATCTTTATCGTACCGAGTATGTTCGAACCCTGCGGGTTAACGCAGATGATTGCGCTGAAGTACGGCACCGTTCCGGTGGTTCGTGCCGTCGGCGGCCTGGTGAATACCGTTTTCGATCACGACTACTCCGACAAACCCGGCGAGGCGCGCAACGGCTACGTCTTCCACCAGGCAGACCCGGCCGCCATTGAATCGGCGCTATCCCGGGCCATCGGCCTGTGGAACAACTATCCCGAGGAATTCCGCTCGCTGATCCTCAATGGAATGCGCTATGACTATTCCTGGAGAATTCCCGGAGAACGCTACCTGGACATCTTCCACGGAATCTCGTCAGGATGGTAGAGCGGAGTCACGGCTCCTTACTCCGGCTCTCCGGAGCGACTTGTCCTTGCGGAAAAATCCGTCCGACTCTTGGCCGTCTGGGTCTGGGTCTGCTTGGCAGAAGGATTCTTAATGGCCTGAGCTTCGTCGAGCACCAGCAAATTCCACGAGCTATCCGTAATCCAGGGAATGCGGAGCAGTGAGCCGTAGCTGGTAATCACCAGATCCAAATCCTGAAGTCGTTCTGGCGCCATGGTTTTCAGCTCGTTGGCTGGGAGCTCGGAAGGATGCGCGATGATCGCTTTCAAACTCGGCGCGAAGCGTTCAATCTCGGAAGCCCAGTTCGCCAGAAGCGAAGCGGGCGCAACCAACAGGCTCGGCTGCCGATTACCGTCGCACTGGCGATGGAGCACGAGCAGCAGCGCCAGCACTTGAATGGTCTTGCCGAGTCCCATGTCGTCGGCAAGACAAGCCCCGAGGCCCAGCTTCGCGAGAAGATAGAGCCACTGCACACCCACTTGCTGGTATGGCCGCAGCGTGCCATTCAGCGCCGGGCCGGGATCGATGCGGGCTAGACCATCTGGGCTGCGCAGTCCTTTCAGCGTTTCCGCGAGCCATGGCCCTGCGACTACCTGCGCCCACTCGGCGTCCGCAGAGGCGGAATCGCCATCGGCGGCAACATCGGTGCCGGCAAGCATGCGCATGGCTTCGGCAAAACTGATGCCTTTGTCGGTGGCTTCACGCTCGACCTCACCGAAGTGCTCAATCATTCGGCTCAGCCGCTGCGGATCGACCTCTACCCAACGCCCTCGAACCAAGGCCAGTCCGTCGGACTTGCCGAGCAATTCCTTGATCTCGGCCTCCGTGAGTTTTTCGCCATCGAGGGTTACTTCCAAGCGGAAATCGAGAAGCGCATTCTGCCCCAGTCCCGATGGCGGCTTGCCGCCGACGGTGGCTGTCACTTGCGCGCGGGGAGGACGGTTGGCTCGCCATGTCGCGGGCATCCGCACTACCACCCCGGCGCTCTCCAGTTGCGGCACGTCTCTCAGAAGCTGCATGGCCTGGTCCGGCATCCACCGCAATGGGTGGAAAATCTCTCCCGCGTCGGCCATGGCCTTCAACCAGGGACAGCTCTCGGCCGCCCGCTGCACGGGAAGAAGCAGCGACAGCAGGCGCTCCCTGTTGGCGGCACCTGCATACTCGCGCAGAGCCTGGCCTAGCGGAAGATGCTGCGCCTTGGCGTGCGCCGACAGCCGCGTCGTGTAGGTGGCAAGGAACGCGAACGGCGCCGTTTCGTCTTTGCGGTTTTCGGCAAGGTTAAAATGGACGCGGCCGACCAGGTTCCAAGCCGGATTGCGTCGCTTCAGGAATTCCTCAACCCCGCATTTCGATTCCGACAACTCGAGTCGAAAAGCCGCATCCAGTTCTTGCCAGAGAGCGCTCAGGACCGTTGCGGTCAGATATTCAGCACCGGTCATGGGAGGCGCAGCCAACACAAGCTGGTCCAACTCCGAGTTGGGAGGAATTGGAACATGAGCTTTTGGTGGCTCCGCACCGGTATCTGGTAGAGTGCAGACGGCTGTCACATACTGTGCGGCAAACTCCCGCCAGTAGAACAAAGTCGGGGGAAGAACGACTCCGATTTCATTCGCACCCAGTTGGAGGAGGCCGTGTCCCGATCCGCGGGCGAACGCGTTCTGAAGCCGTTGTGCAAGCTCGGCTTCAACCGCCGCCGCGTCATCGTCTTGTACTAGAGTCAATCGGCCGTGCGGGGTAAGGGTCGGGGCTAGAAAGAGCAGGGGCATCGATTCCCTTGCCAGATTAGCAGACTCTTGCCTAGCCGCTCGTGAGCTTCGACTACGCAGGTTGCTTGGGTGATGGCGGAAGCTATATCGGCACTCAGTCAGGTCAAGGAGGATAGCGCCAAGTTTCGAGCACATGATCGAGGTCTTCGCGAATCGAGCCACGGGCGTCAGTCCGGCTGTAGCCGCTCATAAGAAGCTCATCGTATCGCGTGTGACGATGGCGAATGGACGCAATCACAGCGGCGGTAAGTGCTCCCTCCTCGAGCGATTGGCCGGCGGAAGTGCGCCCCACGCGGCCACTGCCCCGGCGTGCAGTGTGTTCTGCAATCGTTCGCGCTTCTTTGGGCGGACACCCAGGGAACAGTTTCAAGATCACACCGGCCATGTGCACGATGAGATCGCGATCATATTCGGCACGGCGCACCTCGTCCCGTTCGCGCCGTCGCGCGCGCTGCTCACTATCCGCAAGGCATTCTTCTTCAGCCTGCTCGAGCGCGGCTTCCGAAATTAGAATGCCCTGGCGTTCGTACCGGCCACGTGACCTGCTGAAACGGACTACCACTGCGAAAAGCGGGCTGTACTTCTTGGCTCGGCGGGTCAGTGCGGCATCGCCCCTGGGTAGGTAGGTGAGATGATCAAGATCAGCGCAGCTCAAGCAAAGCGGGCGGTCGGCTTCCATGAATAGAAAATTACCCTTCCACAGTTCCTTGTTGCACTCCTTGCATCTGGACTCGCGCAGGATGGAGAAACAACCAATTCCTTGGATGTTGAAGACGATGCAAAGATCGGAAGAGCACACGTCTGAACTCCAGTCACTGACCA
>ODAK010002289.1_pt1 | contig 20148 bp, 17 predicted proteins | sample 1539591 | NCBI WGS metagenome assembly ODAK01 (sample SAMEA3539303, study PRJEB22396) | soil metagenome | biome: tundra; feature: field; material: soil | place: USA | collected 2010-05 | depth 0.15 m | reverse complement strand
AATACGACCTCGCCGGGTTCATCGTAGGCGCGGTCGATCGCGACAAGCTGGTCACCGGCGCCGAGATCAAGATTGGCGACGTGCTGATTGGGTTGCCCTCGACTGGGCTGCACACCAACGGCTATTCGCTGGCGCGCAAACTGCTTTTTGAGGTAGCCGGCTATAAGCCCTCGCAGTATGTGACTGCAATTAAAGACAAGGCCGGCGCGGCCCTGATGAAGACGCACCGCAGCTATCTTCACGTGATTCAAAAGCTGGTCGCGTCGGGAATGACGACAGGGATGGCCCACATCACCGGCGGCGGCATCACTGAAAATCTGCCGCGCATTCTGCCCAAAGGCACCGCCGCGCAGATTGAAATGGGCTCGTGGCCGGTGTTGCCCATCTTTGAGCATCTGCGCACGCTGGGCCAGGTTTCGCAGGAAGAGATGATGCGCACCTTCAACATGGGTGTAGGCCTCATCGCCGCCGTGCCTGCGGCCAAGTTCACGCGCGCCAAAAACCTGCTCGATCGCGCCGAAGAGAAGTTTTTCGTCATCGGCCGCGTGGTCAAGGGTGAACGCAAGGTGCAATACACCTAAGCTGTTCTTGCGCGCCGTTAAAGGGCGAGCAGCCATCGCGCAGCTTTGAAGGGGGGCGTGGCATTAGCCACGCCGAAAAATGCGGCAAGTTACACCCGGGGCCTTAGCCCCAGAGGCAAAGGCTCCTGACACCGCCGGATCAAATCCCGCAAACGCCAGACCTGGAGGGTCGAGAGGCCGCAGGCCGCCTACCGCTTCGCCTCGGCATACTCCTTTCCGGCCGCGGCTCAAATTTTCAGGCTATCGCCGACTCGATTCGCGAAGGACGGCTGCCCGGCGTGGAGATTGCTGTTGTGATCTCGAACGTAGCTGACGCCGCAGGTCTGGCGATCGCGCGTGCGCTGGATTTACCTACGCAGGTTTTCGTTTCCCAGGGCCGCAAGCGTGCCGAGCACGATGCTACGGTCGCAACCTGTCTGCATGAGAATCGCGTGGACCTGGTCTGCCTCGCAGGCTATATGCGTCTGCTCTCGCCGGGCTTTATTGCCGCCTTTCCCAATCGCATCCTCAACATTCATCCGTCGCTGCTTCCCGCCTTTCCCGGCCTCGAGGCGCAGACGCAGGCTTTTGATTATGGCGTCAAAATAGCAGGCTGCACCGTGCACTTTGTCGATGAGCACCTCGACCATGGATTCATCGTGCTGCAGCGTGCAATCCCCGTGCTTGAGACCGACGATGCGGACACGCTCACAGCCCGCATTCTGGCCGAGGAGCATGTGGCCTACAGTGATGCCATCGCCCGCGTGGCCAGCGGAAATTACGCGTTTCGCGGCAGACGATATGTGCAGCGCAACGCGTCACCGCTAAGCGAATAAGCTGACTGCTCGGCTAGGCTCCCTCGTACTCCGAATTAAAAAGCTGTCAAGACTTTCTGCCTTCTCCTCTCCCATAACCCCATGAGTCTCTGTCTGTTATTGCCTTCTGGGCTGTTACCGAAGATATAGGCCCATTTGCCTAACCTTGAGATGTAGCCAGACAAAAGTGACGGGGACATCCTGCGCCGCGCTTTCGAGCGCGGCAGCAATGCAGAGTCGCAGGATCCGCCGCCAGTCTGAGCAGCAGCGGCGCTCTGCCTGAATCTGACGAAACCACGGCACATTCAGGCATGGACGGCCGCCATCAACCCGCCCGCGGCCCGTGGCAACGAAACCGGCCGCAGACCAGAAAAGGACCGATCGCGAATGGCTAACATCCTGGTCAATATTGAAAAGGGAATTGAAATTGGAGCGGAAGACGCGCTTAAGTGGCTCACTGGCGCAAATAAAGCCCTTAAGGCTGCGCCCCAGGTAATCGCTGCACTTGCTACCCTGATTGGCGCCGTTGAGAAGCCCCTTGCGGAACTTGCCGGCGCTGCATCTAACCCGCTGAACATCGCCCTCGACATTCAGACCGCTAACGATCTGAAGGCTGCATGGCCCGATGTGCTCGTGTTTCTGAGCAGCCTCGGCGTCAAGTTCTAAGGTGCAACACAAAGGGCCGCCCCGAACTGGAGCGGCCCTTTCTTTCTGTGGTCTCTTCCTTAGGTATTCACATCTCTGGCTTCGCCGAGAACGAGTTTGACAGTCATCTGCCGACGCCCGCGCAATACCGTGACATTCACCGTGTCTCCAGCCTGATGTTTATCCATGATGCCGCTGATGTCTTGCGGATCGGTGACCTGCTGGCCATCGATGGCCACGATCAAATCGCCGCCCACCATGATGGGTGTGTTGCCTACGTAGGCTTGCTCGTTGCCGCCGTGCAGTCCAGCCCGCTCCGCCGCGCCGCCAGCAATCACTTTCTGAATCAGGACGCCGTATTGCCCGCCCAGCCCCATCTGCTCCGCAAGGTCAGGCCCGATAGCGTAAGAAACAATGCCCAGCGATGGCCGCTTGACCCGACCAAAGCGCGTGAGATCGGCCAGCACCGCCTTGGCCGTGTTGATGGGGATCGCAAAGCCGATGCCTGAACTTTGCTCTGCACCATTTGAAGCGATCATGGTGTTGATGCCGATGACTTCGCCACGCGAATTGAGCAGAGGTCCACCGGAGTTGCCGGGATTGATCGCAGCATCGGTCTGAATCGCATCCTCAATGGGCGCGCCTTCCGATCCTTTAATCGATCGTATCGAGCTGATGATGCCGCGCGTCATCGTACCGCTGAGGCCGAACGGATTGCCGATTGCGTAGACCTTCTCTCCAACCGCGAGCCCGGTGGAGTCAGCCAGCGTGACCGGCTCAAGATTGGGCGCATCGATCTGCAGCAGAGCCAGGTCGTGCACCTTGTCGACACCCACCACGTTGGCCTTATAGCTGCGCTTGTTGCTCAGCTTCACCTCGATGCCGCGGTTGGCGCCCTCCACCACGTGATAGTTGGTGAGCACATGGCCCGCTTTGTCGAGCACGAATCCGGAACCCTGACCTTCCTGCGGCACTGTTCCATAAAAGAAGTTGAAAATCACGGCGCGCGAAGTGATGTTGACGACCGATGGCAGCACCCGCCGGTAGACGGCGATGTTGTTCTGCTCTTCGGTGTCGAACGCGGGCGCTGCCTGGGCTTCAGTCAATTCGAGTGGCGAATGGGAACCGTGCGCCCCCGTCAGCGAAAAACGATCGAGCGACAAGCGGTCCAGACCCATGGGGAGATGGGTCGTGACATACCAGAATCCACCCACCAGCAGGATGACCAGAAAGAACCGGCGCAGTCTCATGGCGTGTAACCTACTTACCTTTCCAAACAGATACGAGTACGGCACGACCGGGTTCCCAAGGAAGACGTCGCTACCGCTGCTTATTTGTTGCCACTTCTTATTTTAAAGACTCTTTCGTTAGAAATCTGTTGCTCTCAGCCTGCAGGCGCTGCCACAGCTGCTCGGTCTGACTGTGGAGTGCAGAAATATCCCCCGTATTTTCAATCAGATAATCGCCCCGTTCGGCCTTTTCCCGGTCCGGAATCTGGTGCGCGATGCGAGAGCGCGCATCGGCCTCAGCGGCCTCTCGACCGTTGCCGTTGGGGCAAACTCGCGCCACGTAGCGCGCGATTTTGGCTTCGTCGGGCGCCGTAACAACCAATATTCGGTCGATGCGATGACGCCAGTTGGCCAGCACGCTGTCTCGGTCGCCGTTGGCGCGCGCGTCCCGTTCCACTTCAAAGATGAGCGCCGATACCACTACCGCCACCGCAGCCGGATTCTGGGCAAAAACCCCCTTCATCCAGCGCTGCTGGGCCTCAATCACGGCCGGATGCACGATGGCATTCAGTTCCTTGAGCCTGTTGCTTTCGCCATCACCGAAAACCAATGCGGCGAGTTTGGCGCGATTCAAGCGGCCATCGGCATCGGCTACATCGGAGCCAAACACGCGCAGAATTTCCGCATAGACGGGCTGGCCCGGCTGCATCAATGTGCGGCCCAACTCGTCGGCCTCGATGACCTCGGCGCCCAGTTCGCGCAGGAATTGCGCAACCGTGCTCTTGCCGCTGCCCAGACCGCCAGTGAGACCCACGCGCAGCATCGCTTACAGTCCTCGGCGCATGCGTGCAGCGCGCACGGTGTTGGCCATCAGCATGGCAATGGTGAGTGGGCCCACCCCACCGGGCACCGGTGTATAGGCCCCGGCAAGCTCAAATGCCTTGGGGTGCACGTCGCCAACGATGGTGGAGCCGCGCTTTTCGAAAGCCGCCGCGCGCTTCGCATTGCCGGCAAAGTAACGTTCAAATTCCTCGCTCGTAGTGATGCGGTTGATGCCCACATCAATGATGGTCGCGCCCGGCTTGATCATTTCCGGTGTGATGAATCCAGGGCGTCCAATCGCAGCTACCAAAATGTCGGCCTCGCGCGTCACGGCGCCCAGGTCGCGGGTCTTCGAGTGGCAGATCGTCACAGTTGCATTTTGGTGAAGCAGCAGCATGGCCACCGGCTTGCCCACGATGTCGCTGCGCCCTACCACCACCGCATGTGCGCCGGCGATCGGGATGTTGCTGCGCGTGAGAATCTCGATCACTCCGGCCGGAGTGCACGGCGCGAGCGCGGGGCGTCCGGCCTGCAGGCGTCCGGCGTTTACAGGATGAAATCCATCCACGTCCTTTTCGGGTGATACCGCATCGAGCAGTGCCTTCGTGTCGACCTGCTTGGGCAGCGGCAATTGGATCAGAATGCCGTCTATGTCATCGCGAGCATTTAGATCAGCCACCAACTTGAGCATTTCATCCGTCGTGATGGTCTCGGGCGGCGTGATCAGTTCACTGAAGAGGCCCAGGTCCGCGCACGTCTGCACTTTGCTGCGAACATAAATTTCCGATGCAGCCACGTCACCTACCCGCACCGCCGCCAGGCCGGGGCGGATGCCCTGCAAAGCCAATGTGCGCACTTCCTCTGCCACTTCCTGCTTGATAGCCGCAGCGATCGCGGCGCCATCGAGAATCTTCGGCATGGTTCTCCCTGAGATTCATGGTACCGCCTTGAACCCGCTCCAAATCAACCTATGCCCCGCCGCTTTTGCAGGCTCAAACCTTTAGAAACGCGATTCGTATCATTTCTCGTAGCTTATTTTTGGCGTATCTTCAGGGGGTGGACGCGGCCCCATCTCAACCCGCCAATCAAGCTGCCGAAGAGGACGGCGCCGCTACTATCCAGGTCCATCCATCCTTGCTTGACGATCTCTGGCGAGAGAGCGATGCTGCCGGATGGGGACTCAGGTGCGATGAATTCGAGCACATTGTTCTCAACGTAGGATTTGCTCAAAACTTCGGACTGGACAAGGGCACCACAGCTTCGCCGCGACAGCAAGCCTCCTTTTATCGAAGCGTCACGCTGGCCGACCTGGTGCTGGCCCGCGCCTGTGCCAATGGAATTGAATGTGCCTGGCTGCGCTTTCTCAATCTCTACAAAGAGCCACTGCTACGTGCCGCGATTGCCATCGCGCAGAATGAAACCGTGGGCCGCGATCTCGCTGATTCTCTCTATGCCGAGCTCTATGGGTTGACGGCGCGCGATGGGGTGCGGCGCTGTCCCCTTGACTCGTATCGAGGACGCGGATCGCTGCTGGGCTGGCTGCGCACCACGCTTGCGCAGCGACATGTAGACCATCACCGGCGCACCTATCGCGAACAACCGCTCGAAGAATTGGACGCGCCTGCCGCCGATCAGAATGAAGCGGCAGCCGCCTCACCGATGTTGGCCAACGCAGTTGAACACGCCCTCGCGCAACAAAATGTTGAAGAGCGGTTTCTGCTCGCGGCTTATTTTCTTGATGAGCGCACACTGGCGCAGATAGCCGCGGTGCTGCATGTGCATGAGGCGACGGTGAGTCGACGACTGCGGCGCGCGACAGATGCAGTGCATAAGCAGGTGCTGCAAAACCTCCGCAAGGCCGGGATGAGCCAACGGGCCGCTGCCGAAGCGCTCGGCACCGATCCGCGCGATGTGGCTCTAAAGCCTGAAATCAACATCGACTTAAAAAAACTTCTGCAAAGTGCGCAATTCCAACCGTTCCCAGAGAGTGGGCTTCAAACAGAAAAGGTTCCGCGCGATACACTCGGCTCCGGTCAAAACCAGGCGACACCATGAACACCGTCTTCCAATCCGATATGCACCCCGACGCCGAAAGCCTCAACGCGCTGATGGAGAAGGCGCTTTCTGCCGCTGAGCGCGATCATGTGCTCGCGCATGTCGCTGCGTGTGAACGGTGCCGGAAGATCGTTTACTTTGCCACCGATGCGGCCGGCGCTGAACTGACCGGAAGTTCAACTGCGCAAGCGGCGCGCGCCACAACGACGCTGGAACAACGGCCGCATCGATCATGGTTTTTGAACTGGCGCCTGGCTTGGGTTCCAGCGTTGGTGGTATCCGGCATCGTAGGGGTAGCTGTCCTGGAGCACGCTTGGAAAGCGCCGCTCGCAATGGACCGCGCAAAGATGGAGCGATTGCCTGTAGCGCCGCAAGCCGTATCCGCGCCTCCAGCACCAAGTAGCTCCGGAACTCCGCAATTGGATTTCCCGGCTCCGACAGTGGCCGCGAAGCACGCGCCAGTCGCCAAGCAGGCGCAGGTCGGTTCCGCTGGCGCGCCATTCGCGCAGCCCGATGCGTCGGTGTCTCAGTCCGCAAAGCAGTCCCTCGGGTCGAGCCATGCCATGCGCCGAATGGATGCACTGCGGTCGGAGCCAGCCGCGCCGTTAGCCGCTCGGCAACTGCCAGAGCGGGACACGCTCAAGAAGGAAGATGCCAAAGACCTGCAATCGAAAACCGTGAACTCGGCCGCCCTGAGTGAAGGCAACGCCGTCTCAGAATCTGGAGCAAATAACGCGCAACTGCAGGGCTCATCGAACATGGCCGCACTTGTTCCGGCTGCCCCGCGACAGTCCGCGCCCGCGCCCGAGGCCGCAGACCATCTGACTTTCGGAGCATCCGGAGGCACGGTCAGCAATGCGATAGGCAAATTGGCCATCATCAAACTGCCAAGCGGTCTAGATGCCCTTTCAGTTGCAACAATCAGAAATCGCACCGTGGCCATCGACGCAACTGGCTCAGTCTTCGTGAGTGAAGAAGCCGGAAAGGAGTGGAGCGTCATCACTCCCGCATGGACAGGTCGCGCCACTGTCGTGAGAGCGATCCAATTTCCCATCGACAGCAAAGCGAACAAGCCTGCTTCTGATTCTCTTTTCGAATTGATCAATGACCGTTCTCAGCGCTGGACAAGTGTCGATGGAAAAATCTGGATTGCAGCGGATCCGATCCAAAAATAGCGACAAAATTATTCAACATCCAAGAAGTTCACTTCCGCGCCTGACGCGACAACGCAGCTGTCGCATTTTTTAAAGCCTACAAATGTTTGCTCATCTCTCCATACGATTTGCCGCCTAGAGTGTTGGCCCAATTTGCCGAAATAGTTTTTAGGGAAGCACGGGCCAGAGGCGCGACGCTCCCGCACTAGCAAATTCAGAGAGGGCCAGCATGGGAAGCGAATGTCTGAACGTCAACGTGGTGAGTCTGCCGTGGGCCCATCTCCGGTTACCCCCCTTGCCGCAGGTTGCGCTCAGGGTTTTGCAGTTGGCAAACAATGAAAACGTTCAATTGCATCAACTCAGCGATCTCATCTCTTCAGACCCCGCATTTGCCAGTGAAGTGCTGACAATCGTCAATTCGCTGGCTTATGCTCCGCGCTTTCCCATCAGCAGCGTTCTTCAAGCCATCGCGGTGATGGGCGCCAACCACCTGCAAGGCCTGTGCCTCACCGTCGGAGTGAGAGGCTACCTTGGTCGCGCGTTGGCCCACCCCTCGATGCGGGCACTATGGCGCCATAACCTTGCTTGCGCCGCGATTGCCGAGCAGTTGGCCTCGGCCGGATTTATGGATCGCGACATTGCCTTCACCAGCGGCGTAATGCACGACATCGGCCGGCTCGCGTTGGCAGTCATGAAGCCTAAGGAGTATGCCGAAGTGCTCGGCGCCTACTCGGGCACGTCCGTTGGCATGCTTGAGCGGGAGCGGGAAGTCTTTGGCAAAGATCATTGCGAGATTGGCAGGCGGCTCATCAGCGACTGGCACCTGCCAGAGGATTTCGAGCCAATCTTGGCCGATCATCATGCTCCTCGGCAGCAAAACAGCCCGTGGGGCATGACCAACCTCATAAGCGTCAGTTGTCGCATGGCCGACGCCGCCGGCTTCGGGGCCTTTCCCACTTGCCATGCCACGGAGTTTTCTGCGCTTCTCGAAGAGCTTCCCGCTCGAGAACGCAAGCTGTTTCATACCGACGTTGAAACCCTGGCCTTTGAAGTCGGCAGGAAAATTAGCGCGATCGAGGCGATCTAGAAGGATCAGTCTGTCCGCTAAACCTAACACCTGTCGGGGGTAAGGCGACACGCTTTTCGCGGTTTCCGCGTGACATGTGAGCAAGATCACTTTTACTGCGCTTCAATTCGTGTCATTGTTATAGGTAGCAGGAGAACGTTTCGACCGGAATGCGACGTTTCCATCAATTCGTGTTGGCCATTGCCGTGTTGCTTGCGCTGCCTGCGCCCACGGCGATTGCCTGCTTCATCGGCGCGTCTCACGGCGCCACGGCCGCCCACGAATGTTGCGTCAAGATGGAGACGATCTGCGGCACGGCGAGCAAGTCCGATTCGACGGGCTGCTGTGTCAGGCATGTGGTTTCAAGGCAGGCAGAAGCGATTTCGCCAAAGCCATTCTCATTTGCTGATGCCGCAACGCACACTGGAATTTCGATTCCGTTCGCGACCGGCTTGAGTTTGCGCCGTGCTTCGCAATTTGCGGATTGGGCGCAAGCGCACCCGCCTGGTCCCGATCTCTCCGCCCTTACACCCCTCCGCATCTAGAAAACTTCCGCCCCCAAAAGCGCCCGCGCATCGGTGTGTGCGGAGCCGTGTCCCTCTCTATTCAATCGTGACCAAGGACCGGGAATTCTTCTATGAAGACAATTGTTATCTCGAGTGTCGCGCTCGCGCTTTCCTTAGGAATCAGTGCAGCAGCGCAGACGCATCACGCGATGGGATCGGCGACGACGTCTCTCTCAAGCCTGTTGGCTGAGGGCGAGAGTCAGAATGCGCAGGTATCGAGCGCAGGCCACGCGTGGCAAGCTTCGACGCATCGTGCGCAAGAGGCGACCACGCTGCCCGACCCGCAACTCACGGTGCAAAATTTAAGCGTGGGCAGTCCAAAACCATGGGCTGGATTCAGCAACAGCGACTTTGCCTACGTCGGCTTCGGCGCTTCCCAGGATTTGCCGTTCCCGGGAAAATTGCGTGCACGGGGCGCAGCGGCAGAGCGCGAAGCCGACGCGCAGAAAGCGCAAATCGATGTGGTGCGCACCAACATCAAAGATCAGGTCAAGGCAGCGTATCTTCGCCTCGCTTACTTGCACCAGACCATCGACCTCCTCGATCGCAACTCAAACGTGCTCGACACGCTCATTCAGACTGAAGTTTCCCGATACAGCGTAGGTCAGGGAAGCCAAGCCGACATCCTGCGTGCGCAACTCGAGCACACCAAGCTCCTGCGCGAAACCACCATGCACGAGCAGGAGATGGGCGAGCTTGAGGCAACATTGAAATCCCTATTGCATCGGCCGCAAAGTTCCGCAGATATAGTCCCAGAGCCTTTGCAACCTACGCAAGATTCCGACGCTCAGCAGCATGCACCTGGATTGGTTGCGGACCAGAACCCGACGCTCAAAGCGGATGCGGCGATGATCGTTGAGCAGGATGCACGCCTCCGATCGACGAAGCTTGAGGCCAAGCCAGACTTCAACGTCGGTTACATGTTTCAGCAGACCGGCTCTTCATATCGCGATTACTACGTCGCCACATTCAATATGCGCTTTCCGCGTAAGAAGCGCGTCAACGCCGATGTTGCCGAGGCGACCGAGATGCTTGCGCGCTCCCGCGCCGACGCCGATGCAGATCAGCAGCAACTGCTCGCAGAAACTCAAAAGCAATCGGTCGCAGTAAAAAGCGCAGCGGAGTTGATGAAGGAATACCAGCAAGGCCTGATTCCACAGGCCGAGAGTGTCTATCAATCTGAATTGACGGCATACGAATCGAACCGCGAAAACCTCCGCGCTGTACTCACGGCACTCATGGATCGAATCGCTTTTGAACACGACTACCAGCAGGCTTTGCTCGATCACGAGACAGCGCTTGCTCATCTCGAAACTCTGACAGGAGCGACCCTGCGATGAACAAATACGTCTGGCGCACTTCTCTCGTATGGCTGCTTTTGATTGCCTGCGCTGCAGGTGTTGTCTTTTACCGCTCGCATCAACGGGTGCGAGCAACTGCACAGTATCACGATCCCGAGCCGGTAGCGGAAGGACCAGCCGTAACCGAGAAAGCCCCCGCGACGAATGAGAGTGCGGGAACCATTCCGCGCGCACCCATTCAACTCACCCAGGAGCAGATGCAGAAAATTGGGGTGACGACAGCGACTGTCGAGTATCAGCAACTCAGCGACGAGATCCGCGCGACAGGTACGGTAACGATCGATGAGAGTCGCGTGGCGTATGTACAGCTTCGGTTCCCCGGCTACATTCGCGAAGTCTACGCGAACGCTACCTATACGCAGGTGCACAAAGGCGAGACTCTCTTCACTGTTTACAGCCCAGACCTCGTTCAGACGCAGAAGGAACTCCTGCTTGCCGAGCAGAATCAGAAGGCAATGGCAGGCAGCGGTGTCGACGGCGTTGCAAGCGGCTCTGCTTCCCTCGAGCACGCAGCTGAAGAGCGCCTCCGCCAGTGGAATATTCCGGACGCACAAATTGAACAGCTCCGCAAGACAGGCAAGCCGACTACGGAAATTCCTATCGCTTCGCCGGTTTCCGGTTTCATCACCGAACGATTGGCGCTGCCCAACATGTACGCGGAGCCGTCGACGCGCCTGTACACGATCGCTGATCTCTCGCATGTATGGATCGATGCGCAGGTTTCTCAAGAAGACATCGGCCGCGTCAGGCCTGGGGAAGCAGCAGAGATTCGATTGGACAGCTATCCGGGGCAAGTGCTGCACGGCACGGTGGGCAGCATCCTGCCGCAGGTGGATGCGGCTACGCGCACCGTCGCGGTGAGGATCGCTGTTGCCAATCCCGGCGTTCGGCTCAAGCCGGGAATGTATGTCAACGTTTCGTTGAAAGCAAATCTCGGACGTCAGCTGGTCATACCATCTTCGGCCGTTCTCGAATCGGGTCTGCGCCACATCGCCTACATCGAACAGGGTAACGGCCGCATTGAACCAAAAGAAATCCAACTAGGTGCGCACGCGGGCGACATGGTCGTCGTCACAGGCGGACTCGAGCCGCATCAGAAAATCGTGACCTCAGCAAATTTCCTCATCGACTCTGAAAGCCAGATACAGTCGGCTGCGAGTCCATCAGAGGCAGCATCTTCGCCTACGACACAGCCAGCCGCGAAGATCTCTCAGCCAAAAATTGATTTGCGCACGCAACCCGATCCGCCCACGAAAGGGAATAACCAGATGACGGTGGTCGTGACCAATGCAGACGGCTCACCGTGCGCGAGTGCTGAGGTTACCGCATCATTTTTCATGCCGGCAATGCCCGCGATGGGAATGCCCGCTTCTCGTATTGCAGCGCATTTCAGCGAAGGCCATGCGGGAAATTACACGGGCACAGTTGCGCTCACCTCTGGGGGGACCTGGCAGGTGAGCATCTCAATCAAGCGCAATGGCCAGGTAATCGGAATAAAGACAGTGACCATCGATGCAGCAGGGGGTATGTAAATGCTCTCTGCCATCATCAACATTTGCGCACGTCATCGCTTCATCGTTTTTACGGTGGTGCTGATGCTTACACTGGCCGGCATTTTTAGCTTGAGCCATATTCCTCTTGATGCGCTGCCTGATATTTCCGACGTGCAGGTGGTTGTTCACACTCCGTGGGCGGGTCAGCCGCCTGACCTCATCGAAAACCAGGTGACGTATCCGATCGTCACCTCGCTTCTAGCTGCGCCGCACGTAAAGGCCGTGCGTGCGCAAACTATGCCCGGCGACTCCTATGTCTACGTCGTCTTCGAGGACGGCACCGATCTCTATTGGGCGCGCTCGCGCGTCGTCGAATACCTGCAGCAGATCAGCGGTCGTCTTCCGTCGACCGTGCATCCGGCGATCGGGCCCGATGCGACTGGCGCGGGTTGGGTATATGAGTACGCCATCATCGACAAAAGCCATACCCACAGCCTGGCCGATCTACGCAGCCTGCAAGATTGGCACCTGCGCTACCAGATTGAAACTGTGCCTGGCGTCGCCGAGGTCGCCACGATCGGTGGTTACGTGCGGCAATATCAGATCAAGCTCGATCCGCAGAAGCTGCTCGCCTACAATATTCCGTTGTCGATGGTGCTCGAACGCGTCAAAGCCAGCACCAATGAGGTCGGAGGTCGCGTACTCGATTTAAACGGCGCGCAATACATGATTCGCGGTCTTGGCTATATCCGCTCCCTCAGCGATCTTGAGACAGTTTCAGTTGGAAGTAAAAACGGCACGCCCATCTTTTTGCGTGACTTGGGAACGGTCGGTTTCGGTCCCGATATTCGCGAGGGCGTCGCCGATTGGAACGGCGAAGGCGAAACCGTCGGGGGCATCGTCGTGATGCGCCAGGGTATGAACGCCCTCAACGTCATCCAGGGTGTTGAGAAAAGGCTCAAAGAAATCGCTCCATCTCTGCCCGAAGGAGTGCAGATTGTCGCGGGCTACGATCGCTCCGGATTGATACGTGCTTCCATCTCCACGCTCCAGCGCGATCTGCTTGCCGAAGCGATTATCGTGAGCGTCGTATGCATTGTCTTTCTCTTTCACCTCCGCTCTGCGCTCATCGTAATCATTACCTTGCCGATTGCTGTGCTCATTTCATTCGTACCCATGCTCTGGATGGGAGTCACGTCGAATATCATGTCGCTCGGTGGATTGGCGCTTGCAATCGGAGTGCTCGTCGATGCCGCGATCGTCATGGTAGAGAACGGGCATCGTGCCCTCGCCGATCGACAAACGCACGATGACCGCCCCGTCTCTAACGCTGAGCGCAAGGAGATCCTCATCGGAGCGGCGCGTCAGGTCGGCCCTGCCCTCTTCTTCTCTCTCATCATCATCATCGTCTCCTTCCTGCCAATCTTCCTTCTCGAGGCGCAGGAGGGTCGCATGTTCCGACCCCTCGCCTGGACAAAGACACTTGCGCTAAGTTGCTCGTCCATCCTTGCGATCACGATTGTTCCCGCGCTCATGGTTCTTCTCATTCGCGGCAAATTGAAACCAGAAAGCGAAAATCCTGTCTCGCGATTCACGCAGGCGCTGTACCTGCCGGTGTTGCGGCTATGTCTTCGTTACCGCAAGACCACGGTTCTCGTAAATCTTCTGTTCCTCGTTTTGACGCTTCCCCTCGCGTTCAAACTTGGCAGTCAATTCATGCCTTCACTCTATGAGGGCTCGACACTTTACATGCCGACCGCCCTGCCGGGAATCGCAATCGAACAGGCCAAGACGCTGCTGCAATCGCAAGACAAAGTGCTGCACAGCTTCCCCGAGGTGGAGCGAGTGTTTGGAACGGTCGGCCGCTCAGACAGTGCCACCGACAACGCGCCCCTCGACATGTACGACACCACCGTCATGCTCAAGCCCAAAGACCAGTGGCGCCCCGGAATGACCTACGAAAAACTGATTGCCGAGATGGACCATAAGCTGCAATATCCAGGCCTGAGCAACACCTGGACCATGCCTGTTGCGAGCCGCCTCGATATGGAACTCACCGGCATCAAGACACCATTGGGTTTAAAAGTGCAAGGCGCAAGCGTAGAGGGCATTGAGCATCTCGCAGGCCAACTGCAAACTGTGCTGGCGGGCATGCCCCAGGTGCGCTCGGTGTTTGCAGAGCGCATCTCGCAGGGTTCCTACATTCAGGTAGAGGTCAACCGCGAAGAAGCGGCGCGGTATGGGCTCACCGTGGCCGACGTGCAGACGGCCGTGTCCTCCGGCATCGGCGGCGACAACATCGCAGAGAATGTCGAAGGCCGCGAGCGCTATCCCATCAACGTCCGTTACGCGCAGGACTTTCGCAACAGCATCGACCGCATGCGCACTGTGCTGCTGGCGACGCCCTCAGGCGCGCAGATCAGGCTAGGCCAGGTTGCCACCATCAGTTACGCGCGCGGGCCAGCGATGATCCGCGATGAGGACGGTGCATTGACCGGGTACGTGTACATCGATCTGAGCGACACCAACTATGGTGGCTTTGTCGATGAGGCAACCAAACGATTGCATGAACGCGTGAGCCTCCCGGCTGGCTACAGCTTTGCGTGGTCGGGCGAATATACGTTTCAGTTGCGCGCCAAAGAGCGGCTCATGATCATTGTGCCCGTGGTCTTCTTTGTCATCTTCATGCTGCTCTACCTGATTTTCCATTCGCTGGCAGAGGCCCTGGTGTTGATTTTCCCCACCCTCTACGCCATGACCGGCGGCCTGCTTTTGCAATGGTATTTGCATTACAACTTCAGTGTCGCGGTATGGGTGGGCTACATTGCGCTCTTTGGAATTGCCGTCGAGACCGGAGTTGTCATGGTGCTCTATCTGCATGAAGCGTTCGAGAAACATACGCACGCGGGCCGTAACCTCACTATGGCTGAAATGGAAAATGCGGTGATTGAGGGAGCCGTCCGCCGACTCCGCCCCAAGCTGATGACCGTGACCGCGGTGCTCGCGAGTCTCGCTCCGATCCTATGGGAATCCGGCATCGGATCAGACGTCATGAAGCCCATCGCCGCGCCCATCGTGGGCGGTATGGTCACCTCAACGATCCACGTACTGATCCTTGTCCCGGTATTTTTCGTGATGTTGAAGGAGCGAGCTAATCGCAAAGGGGGATCCAACCCGGATGAAAAGATCCTCGAGCGAACCACTCAAGAGACGGAGCCATTGCCCACGCACGTCTAGAGCAGTTTCGGTCTACACCAATCCCGAAACTGCTATAGGCGAACTTATTTTGCGCGTTCCTCTTTTTTGACATCGCCATGATCGCTGGCGGTCTGGTTGCCGGTCTGCTGATCCGACACATTCCGCCGCCGATTTCGCAATAGCGTCTCCGAAGTCAAAATCGGGTGGCACGAGTACCCACCCGGAGTCTATAAACGGCATCCAATCAATGGCTTACGCCTGAGTCGCTGGAATTGATGCCATAAATTCCTTTTTGTAGTTTGGTGACAGCATCAATGGTCGTCACAATTGCGTTTTTCGAGGGAATCGGGATTCCTCAAAATCCCCGTGAAATATCGTTGAAAGTTGTCTAAATAGTGTCGCGGATCACCGCCGACGGCTAAGGCGCTTGATCAAATTTTTCCGCCGCAGTTTTGCGAAATTGCTATAGGCTGAATTATTAAGGGCGAAAGCTAAGGAGAGACCCATGCCTGAAGAGCCGCTTTCACTCGACGCCATTGTTCGCGATGTTGCTCAGCAACTCCACGAATTGCGAAAGAATCCACCGGCCAATCCGGTTATCGAATTCTCTGGTTGTGAGATTGAACTATCCGTCAAGGCGACTGTCCAGGCGGGCGGGGGGATTCGCTTCTACGTCTTCACTGCAGAGGCAAAGGCAAGCCAGGAACAGGTGAGCAAAATCAAATTGAAATTCGGTTCGGCTGGGGCGCCCCTTGTCTTGCAGGCGCAGACACCAGGTGATCAAGGTCCAATAAAGCGTCAGTAGGGAAGATTATGGCCTCCATCGAATTCAGCTGGCTCCAGGAGCAGGGCAATCTTCTTGCTGAGATCTATCCGCTGCGATGGATCGCCGTAGATGGCTCTGTCATCGCCGAAAGTCCTCGAGCGATTGACAGGATTGTGGTTTCCACCGGACCGACCCTCGAGGAGGTAATATCTCGCTTGGACTTTAGGTATGATCCCATCAACCTCTTTTACGTCTTTATTCGCCGACCTCTTGAAACTCATTCTCGACAGGGCCAATAGTATGGCTATCCAAGTTGACTATGACGGTGCACACGGCTATGTGACTAATCGTCCGTATGCCGACATTTATTGTCACGGGGTTGGGGGCAGGGTCTCCAGCCCTTTTCATCTGTCCGCACTCATCGACACAGGCGCCGACTACCTTGAACTGCCTTCAGCGGTGGCCTCAAACGTCGGAATAAACCTCGCGGGTTATCCGACCCGAACGGTGATCACGGCAGGCGGCAGTGCTTCGGTCACTGTAGTGAATAATTTCTCAGTCGAGATAGAGGGCAAACTAGTAAGTGTGACCGCCCATTTCCTTACCGGCAGTACAGCGCTTTTAGGGCTTCGCGCCATATTAGCTGCAGTAGACATCGGCTTAGACACAGGACAATGGCTCTATAAGCTCTGATTATGTTGTCTTCGCCAACCGCAATTCGCCATCCATTCCCGCAGTGCGGATCACTTCAGCGGGATCCGGTTTTAGTTCAGCTAAAACTGCTTTGAACCAGATAAAACTGCGCACCCGCGAGAGAACTCGCCTCCGCCTGAGAGGTGGCTTCTGCCACCTTGCGTCTTTTACGCATCTAAAAAACAGCCGCTTTCGCCCCAAGGAGATCCATCATGGTCGGTTCGAGTACGACGCGCCTGCTGTCGCGGCTATATATAACGTTCATTTCGATACTTGTCATTGCGATCCTCTATCTAGCTAAAGTCCTTTTTCTTCCACTTGCGTTCGCAATCCTTTTCGCCTTCCTGCTGGCTCCAGCGGTTTCTCTGCTTGAACGCATCCGCCTGCCGCGCGTGTTGGCTGTCCTGATCGTAATCGTTGGATTCGGCACCGTCCTCGGCTCCATTGGATGGACCGTAGTGAATCAATTGATCGATGTCGCAGACGACCTGCCGGTGTATGGATCCAATATCGCCGAAAAAATGGCTGCCATCCACACTCCCAAGAATTCGCCCTTCGGCCGCGCGCGCAGGGAAGTGGAACATCTCAATCAGCAATTGGGACTTGCCAACTCCACCCCCGCTACCGCGGCAGACCTGCAACATCCTGACAAGAAGGCGCCGGGATCCTCTCCCGGAAAGCCTATCCAGGTACAGGAAGTGGAACGGCCCAACGGGCGGCTGGTGCAGCTTGGCGGCATCGTCGAACCGCTACTCACCTGCTTTCTGAGCGTGGTATTCACCTTTTTCGTTCTTCTCGAGCGAGAAGATTTGCGCAATCGAGTAATCCGCCTGACCGGCCACGACCATTTGAATTTGATGACGCAGGCGATGAATGATGCCAGTCATCGCATCAGTCGCTACTTCCTGCTGCAGTTCATGGTCAACACCGTTTATGGCACGATCGTGTTCATCGCTCTTTCCGTGATCGGTCTGCCCCACGCCTTGCTCTTTGGTGCGCTGTCCGCATTACTGCGTTTCATCCCCTATGTTGGAGCGCCCTTCGCCGCGCTGCTGCCCACCATCCTGTCGCTTGGTGTGTTCCACGAGTGGACCAACTCGCTCTACATCATGAGCATCTTTCTGTTCCTCGAGGTTGTCACCGCCAACTATGCTGAACCGCGCCTCTACGGCAGGCATACGGGCCTTTCCTCTTTAGCGATCCTCATCGCGGCGGCTTTTTGGACGCTGCTCTGGGGCCCCGTCGGACTTATCTTGTCGGTGCCTCTCACTGTGTGCCTGGTGGTGGTGGGCCGCCATGTGCCCTATCTTGAATTCCTCACCGTCATGCTTGGCGATCAGCCTGCCATCGCTCCATCGGCGGGCTTCTATCAGCGTTTGCTCGCGCGCGATGAGCGCGAAGCAGAAGAAATCCTCGACAACTGCCTCAAGGAGAAATCGCTCGAGGAACTCTACGACACGGTTGTATTGCCCGCCCTCATCATGTCTGAACAAGACCGCCATCAGAAGGATCTTGAAGAATCAACCGTTCGCTTCATTCATAAAACAACCAGAGACTTGATTGAAGAGCTTGGCACCAAAGAGTCGATCGAGGCACCGAAAGAAGCGACCGTTACTCCCTCGTATTCAGAAACGGCGCCCCCCATCATCCCTAAGGTATTGTGCGTCGCGGTGCATAACGATGCCGATGAACTTGGTGCCATCATGCTGGCGCAACTGCTCGAAGGCGTAGGCATGCACTCCACCGCAATTCCAGTAGGGCGTGTGGAGCAGGTGCTTGGCACTGTAGCCGCGGAAAAGCCCGACGTCGTTTTCCTGTCTGGACTGCCTCCCTTTGGTATGGCGCGCTCGCGTCGGCTTTATCGCGGCCTTCGCGTGCAACATCCCCAACTCAAAATCATGATCGGCATCTGGAACTATCCCGATGACGGAGCCAAGGCCGCGCAAGAGATCAGTCGTGGCGAAGAAGGGCACGTCACGACAACTCTCGCCGAAGCCGTCGCTCAAGTGAAGTCATTCCTGGGAGCGAGCGATGCAGCAACTCCGGTCAGCGAAGAAAAGCCGGCGCTGGTTTCTGTGGGGGTATCAAGCGCGACGTAATTGCGAGCCAGTTGAGTCGAGTTTTGTCACCGGACTCATGTCCGTCTTTTTCGCATGACCCAGGTCGTCATGCAGCGAAAATCCTGCACGATCGTCGTCTTCAACGGATCGACCAGGACCGCATTTAGTTCCTCGGTCCAATTAAGCAGCATCTCCTCGTCGACCAGGTACCAGCGCGATCCATCGCCGACTTTGAAGATGTTTCCGCGCAGCCGCTCAAAGTCCATTCCGATTCTTGAGCCGAGTCGGCAAAACAACATTCCTCCGGGCTTGAGTACGCGCCAAAGGCCCATCAACATTGCCTGAAACTGTTGGTCATCGCGCGCAAAGTGAAGCACTGAATTGCAGATCACAACGTCCGCAAAGTCGTCAGGAAAGGGCATGCGCTCGATGCTTCCCAATTGGAAATTCTCAGCGGGCAGGCCCGTCATGAGCGAAGCCGACAGCTGTCGTACGTGGTCTACGCCCTCGGCATCCGCATCAAGAGCGAACACCTCACACCGCGCGCGAAGCAGATGAACGAGGTTTCTTCCATAGCCGCACCCTGCATCGAGCACGCGCATGCCGGCGCCGATATTGCCGCGCAAGATCTGGTCGAACACGTAGATATCAATTTGGCCGAACTGTTCCTGCACGCTCAGTGTCATGCGGCCACCAACATGGTTTTAGCAGTTTCATCTGGACAAGTACACCCGATCATCAATGCAGCGATCCAAAAAGACGCCGCGCCCGGATGAAGCAGCGTGCTCGGGATTTCCATCCCGTCTGGCTGACTCGATTGGTGCTTAGCCGACTGCGTTGCTGGAGACGCCGTCTCGTTCATGTGCTCAACATTTCCTCGCCGTCCATCTGACACTGGCTTGGATGCAGATGTCTCCTGTCCCGTCAAAAGAGAACAGAAGCGGCGGAGTTGCGAGTGCAAAAAATGAGGGCCGCCGCGTCTTGTCCGACGCAGCGGCCCTCGCGTTCGCCGTGCTTACATGCCGTTCTGTGTGTTCTGATCTGCGTGCACAACTCGATAGCTTGTGCCGCCTCGCGACCATACCAGCAGCAGAATATCTTTGCCTGCTGGAACGGAATGCACTTCGTTCGCGAATTTGTCAGCGCTCTCCACGGGGTGTCGATTCACTTCGACGATTACGTCGCCAGGCGCCAGCCCTGCATCTTCCGCAGGACTTGCCGGCCGCACGCTTTCAATCGCCGCACCATTCACTTGCGACGGTACGTTCAATTGCTGGCGAAGTTGCGGCGTCAACTCGGCTACCGCGAGACCTAGTCGTCCGCGAGAATGCGTTCCTGCTTCGCCGTTTTCAGCCACTTCCTTCTCGCCGTGAAATTCGCCAACCTTCACATTGATCGTTTCCGGCTTGCCTTCGCGCAGGATTCCCAGTGCGATCGTGTTTCCCGGTGCAATCTGGCTGACCGCAACTTGAAGCGCGCCGCCGTTGACGATTGCTTTGCCGTTCAATTCGCGCAGCACATCGCCGTTTTTCAATCCGGCGTGTCCGGCCGGTGAGTCAGGCGTAACCTGGCTGACAATCGCGCCACTCGCATCCGGCAGGTTGAAGAAGCTCGAATTATCCGGCGTAACATCGTTCATGCTGATGCCGAGATATCCATGATGCA
>ODAK010002288.1_pt1 | contig 20153 bp, 17 predicted proteins | sample 1539591 | NCBI WGS metagenome assembly ODAK01 (sample SAMEA3539303, study PRJEB22396) | soil metagenome | biome: tundra; feature: field; material: soil | place: USA | collected 2010-05 | depth 0.15 m | reverse complement strand
GCGCACGTACGGATCTGTCCGGGGGGCGCTCAGTGATGAGCGTCCCTACCGGGTCCGCAACCGCAAGAAAGTAGGATGCCACTCTTTGAATGGACAAGCCCGGTGGGCTTCAGCTACGGATTTACGCTCCCAGCGGCAGCCGGAAGAGTGACCGACCCAATGCGGCCGGAGTTTTCGTCGACCACAATGATGCGCACAATTCCGGCGTCCTGTTTGTTGTCGAAGTATTGGTCAAAGGGGACGCCATCACGCATGACTTTTTCGTAGGTAGCGGGTTTCAGATCGAGGGCTAGCGTTTGCTCCTTCACCTCGGCACGCCTTCCCGCCTGATCGCGCTGCACCAGGAAGATATCGAGCTTGCCGGTCCGTCGATCGCCCTGCTGCGCCAGGCTGATGTCCGTTGCGGCGATGTTGAGTGAGACTGCGGCGCCGACCGAAACGGGGGCCCTGTGGACGCTGAGGGCGATTTCGGTTGCGTCGAGGGGTTGCCAAATCACCTGTTTAAATCGATCCTTCAGCGTGGTTGGTTCCTTGCTGTAGAGATAACCTGCACGATAACGTAGCGCAATTCCGCGCCGCGTGGGGGCAGTGATCGTCAGCCGGTGAAACTGGTCGTCCGGCTGAGTACCGGGTGTAAAGCTTAAAAGATAGGTAGCCTGGCCATCCTCAACCACGCTGATGAGACCAGTGACGACGTTCTCTGACCGGTTGAACGATCGCCCGCCGGTTGCTTCTGCCATTTGCTGGAACGCGCCATGAACAGAGTGGGAATTCTGCCGCAACTCGTCACTCGCGCGCGCCCCCGGAAGAGTTGAGGCGTCGTCAAGCGACCCGTTTGGATTCCTGTCTCGGACCGTAGGGTTCAGTTGGACGCTGTCGGTCTGCAGCCTCGCGTCAATTGCCGCCGTTTCAATCTGCGAAGCATCCAGCGGGTAGAGACTAACTCGAGCGTCGTTGAGCGCTTCCTGCGTGCGCATGGCTAGGCTGGCGAGACTGTAGGGGCCATTGCTGCTGCCGGCCGTCTGATCTGTCCAGTCCGCCAGCACGTTGTCGGCGGCAAGCCAGACAAGGTTCTTGTGCTCGGGAATAGCACCCATGTGCGCTGCGACCGCACCTAAAACGATAAGTGACTGGCGAGTCCTTTCACTGCCTTCCGTCATCATCTTGGGATCGACCTGCGCACCTGAACCTCCGCCAGGGATCTCCCAGACCGAGGAGACGTTCTGCGTCCCGGCGGCATTTCCGCCGATGGTTCCGTTCATGTAATTCATGTCGGTGGCGGTTTGTGCCGCGTCAGCCAGTTGCCAATTGCGCGTTGCTTCTTTCCGCGCGGGCGCAAGTTCCTGGTCATTCGGCATCCATCCACGAAGTGCAGAACTTAGCGCGGCATGGCTGGCGGTTCCTTCTGCCAGAACGCGGAATCCGTCCCCGTCCCGAACATAGAGCCCGACCTGTGCGGAAGCAGGAAGCCGGTCAAGGAACTTGAGAATATGCGCGCGGACGCGGGTGAAATGTGCAACGCCTAGGCTGGTTGCGTCGAGGAGGATAATAGTCGGGCTTTCCGGGGAGCATGTGCCCGCAGGCTGTTCGCTGCCTCTGGTTTCGAGGCGATTGGAATACAGAATCGGTTCGGCCGCGGACGCCGAGGTCAGCGGGGCCGCTGATTCGGCGCATGAGCGGCTGAATGAGCGGATACCCTGTTTCTTGCCATTGTCGGAAACCACAAGATCGTCACGCGCAAGGTCTGTGATCGGCCGGCCCTTCTTGTCGTATGCGGTAACGCCGATGTCAACGAGGCGGGTACTGACGCGCAGAGAAAATCTGGATGGGGTAGATGCAACGGCAGGGATCGCTGGTGTCAGTGGGAGATCAGAAGGCGAGACGAAGCTGATCTCAGGTGTCGAGGGCACGGCAGGTGCGGCTGCAATCGGTGGAGGAACGGCACTGTTCGGTACCGCGGGAGCCGTCTCGTTTGCTGCGGTGACAACGCCGGCGGCGGATGCAGCGGGCGCAGGATTTTCGCCGGCTGGTGACGGCTGCACTCCAGGATTTGAAGTGAGTGGTTCGACAGGCGCAGTTGGAGAATTTGCGGTTGCAGCTGAAGTCGGTGCAGGCTCGGAGTTGCCTGCCGTCAGGATGCGCGCTTCGGAGTGGAAGAGGTGATAATGATCGAAGACGACTTCGTTCAGCATGATTTGCAGCGGCGAATCTGCCAGGATTTCATCTGGGACAATTATGAGACTCCCATTCATCGAACCAAAACGTCTGGCGTTCTTGTCGTTCGTAAATTCCGGGGCGAGAGAGACGGAAATGCTCTTCGCCGGGCAGAAATACTTCTGTCCACCCAGCTCAACGGGGCTGTACTCGACCATGAGGTCGGCTTTGCGGATCGGATCGTCTTTGCCAAGGTCGGCAAGAAGGGTTAGGCGGAGAATGGTTCCATCCTGAGGGTCAATAGTAATTTCGCCGTGATAGCCGGGAAGCTGCTGAAAGAGATGCGGGCTCACGCAGCAGAATCTGACCTGGTAATGCGACGCAGCTTTGGGCACCGCGAAACTAAACACTGCTACCGGCCTGGCCGAACCCTGTTCCCAGTGACTCCACGCTAGCTTCCCTCGCGGCAGATCGCTTAAGACCGTGGCGAGGATCGGGCCAAATTCGCCGAAGGTGGACAATCCTGTGGTTACCGCAGTTGAGGCAGCTAGTTCTTTTCCTGATGTCTGGACGAAGTCCTGGCCATCACGATAAAGCACCGTCACTCTGGACCGACTCACTGGATGCAGCGGCTGGGCAGCGACCATATTGCCGCTTCGCGAACCGATCTGCATGCCCGGAGGTGTGTCTTCAAAGTGGATCGTATCGCGCAGCGCGAAGAGATTCGGGAGCCGGTGAACCATCTGACTGACATAGTCAACTGTCTTCGCAATGATGGCGCGTTGCTGCTCGAAGCTGGGTGCCGGCTCATTCGGGATTTCGGTTGGAGGCGGATTGAGAAACGCTGCTTGATCTGCGATTAACACCAGCGCCCGGCGTGACTCGGGCCCGGGAAGCGCCTTTTCCAAAGCAGCAAGTTTCGCAGCGCTCAACCGCTCCGTGAGTTCCATATCGAATAGACGACTGGCAATTTTGGTGTCCCGCTTTTCGTGGCTCGAGGCGATCTCGCGGTTCAGTTGGTCGACGGTCATACGGCTGGCAGCGAAGGCCGACCCTGGGAGCTGGATCAGCAGCCAAATGAGTACCGCCTTCTTCATAACAGGTACAAACCTCGTGTAACGTGCGGCCTAAGTTTAGCCCCGGGGGCTGGGCACTGCAAGCCGAACCTGTAGGATCACCGCTGCTTCTTGGCCGTGAGAATCTGGCGCCCCAGCTTGAACAGCAAGAGGAGCAACAAAGATGTATCCCCGGCGCCAGCGGATTAGTTTAGACGCCGCAGGATCCCACGATGGAGGAGGTCCTGGTTTGTCGCCCACTCGGACCTTTCTCAGTTCTTCGCCTCCGCTGACCCGGAATTGAGTAGAGGAAGGATGGACGGTAATCCGCCCGGAACACTGCAAGCATCTGATTCAGACTCCACATGAATTCGAAAACTGCTCTACTTGGAGTAGAACTCAGGGTTAATCTCCATGTCGGGCGGGGAGTAGTCGAGTGTGTGGGTTGTGGGGTCGCAGGCGAGGTTCAGCGCGCCGCTCTTACGGCCGTTGATGAGCACGGCGATGAGCAGGACGTTGCCGTAGACGTGAGAGGCGGCGATGCGATGAGTCTGGATGACGCCGTACTCGTTATCGGGGCTGGTGCGCCCCCAGTCGTCCTGGTAACGGTTAAAGGGATAGCTGTGGTACTGCTGCGGATGCTGCTGCCAGTTGGGGTCGTTCATCCAGATGCCGTAAGCCTTGGTGAGGTCGTTCTGCTCAACTGCAGTGAGGTAGCGGTTCACGGCACTGCGGCCGAAGATGTAGGCGTTCCAATGCCAGGGCCAGTCGATGGGGAAGGCGGCCACACCCCACCAGGCAAAGAACGCCACAAAAACGGTGGAGGCGGCACCGATGAGGATGTTGCGGTGTCGGCGATAACGGGCCGCGTTATAGACAGGAGCATCAAGCAGAGTCATCGGAGTATCCCTCCCCCGGCTAGGATACGGCATGGAAGGAGTTGCCAGCCTGAGAAATAATCTGCGATTCCGGGCGTGTGGCCAAACAGGAAATAACCCGACTTTGGGGTTCCTTCCCGGTTGACGGTGACCCGGGAAGCGATCCGCTCAGTGCCATGACATCGGGCTTATTGCCCTTTTTCATCCAAATCCTCGCGGGCACCCTTGAAGGCCACGTGCGGGCCTTTGCACACTGCGACGGCATGCCAGCACGGATACTATCAAGAAGTCCGATCCATATCATGGAGCACGCTTTGCATCTCTCCTTTCCTACGTTCCAACTCCTTCACGCGCTTCACGTCATAGCCACGCCAAATATAGTACTCAAACACCATTACCACAGCTGAAAGCAGCAGAATGCTCCAAGGCGGTGAAAGGAGAAAGTGGCGCAGAATGGGATAACCCGCCAGTGAAATGCCGAGAGAAATCGGGATCGCGTACCAGTACTTAATGCTTTTTGAGTAACGAATTTGTTGGTCGTAGAACTGCAACAGCAGTGATTGGTATTCCCGAATGCTCAAATCGATCTTCAGCAAAGGGCGCGCTCTGCGATTATTTATCCAGGTGACCACCCCGCCGCTGATCAGGGTTAAAGTCAGGATCAAGTTGCCAAGTTGCATCATCGGAATGGGGCGTAGCCATATGTAAACAGCTGTCAGCGGCGCCAAAAGAGCAAGCAAATAATTGGCCGTGTCTTCCCCCCGTAGGAAGTCTTGCAATGAACGTTGTTTTTCCTGCACGATTCTTAGCATGATTGAGTAGTCCTCCGTACTTGGTGTTGAGTTGTCCTTTAGCCAGAGACTTTGCAGGTCGTCAGGCTCGGTGTGAGGCGAGTTCATTCGCAAACCTCCTTACCGCGCAGCGCCAGCGTCAATCTGATCCGCAGCCGACTGAGGCGAACTGCGACATTGTTCGCCGTTAGACCAGTGACTTCCTCCGTCTCTCGCGCCGACAATCCCTCAAGATACAAGATCACCAAGGTCTGGTCAGCCGGCGTCAACTTCTGGACAGCCTCGAGCAAGGCCTGGCGCCGCGGGTCTTGGTCTTCTTCCACTGAGGGCGTGCATGGAATTGTTTCCATGTCCTGCTGCATACCCAACCGTCTCCGGTGCTTAGCCGAGTAGGTGAGCGCGATATTGTGAGCGATGCGGTATACCCATGTCCGCTCGCTTGCATCCCCGCGAAACTTGGGTAGCGCCACCCAAATCGCGATGGCGATCTCCTGAAACAAATCTTCCTGCTCTGCTGCATCTCTCAGGTATGCGCGGCATAACCGGCGAAGGGGACGACCGAAGGTCTCCAGGATTCGCAAAAAGCCGGGTTCAAAACCGCCTGAACTATCGTGAGCCATTTTCTTTCAACCAAGGTAGTCTCTTTAAGCGGCAAAAATCTTACAGAATTGTTGGCTGGGTATGGAGCACCTCTCACGCCCTTGCAGATTTGGCCCTTGTAAGCGAGCTCGTTTTCAAGGGTTTCGGGAGTATCGTCGTCCACTCTTCAGTAACAAAAGAGTAATTGCCGGTTAGCCCGGTTGAGGTTCTCGGATATTTTGCGATCTCAGATTCATTGAGTCAGGGAGCTATCGGGAACAGATACTTATTTCAATCCATCCACCCATTCCTCGACATCTTTTAAAACTTCCGCTTCATTCGATTTGAAGACATAGTGGTTCGCGTTGGGAATGCGGATGACTTTCGCGGTCGGCACCATTCGCTCCCAAGCTGTCGCCTGGCCCTCGGTAAACTCAGCGTCACGAGCGGCTGCTGCTTTCTGCATTTCGTCCGTCGGCGTGCCGCCACCCATGTTGTGCGGATCGGCGAAGATCGCCAGCACCGGACTCGTGATGTCGGTGTACTTCTGCTCACCTGCCAAGATCGCCTCCGCGCTTATTCGGCGGCGATCTTTCTTGTCTGGCGCAGGTCGATTCGGAATGTCAGGTTGACCTTCCAACTCCTTTTGGCGGGCAACCAGGTCTTTTTCGTACTGCGGCAGATCGGTCTTCAGCATCTCTGCGATGACAGCACGAATCGCACTCGGATCCTGCGCATTCGAGAGTTCAGTCATCTTTTCACGCAGTGCGATGTTATCAAGCCCGAAGTCTCCGCGCGTCGGGTCGTATAGGGCATACGGATACCCCGCATCTAAATAAATCAGCCCTGCGACTCGTGCGGGAAAGCGGCTTCCAATCGAACTCAACTCTTCTCCTGCAATCGAGTGGCCGACGAGAACCGGCTTCTCAAGCCCCAGCTTGTCGATCACGGCAACTACATCATCCCCCAGCCGATTTGCCGAATAGGCATCTCCACTCACCGGTGGTGAGTCTGACGCGCCGAAGCCTCGGCGCGTAATTCCGTATACGTGATACTTGTTCGTCAGCTTTTCGGCAAAGCCGTCGAAGACATGTGCATCATTCCCCAGCCCAGTTAACAGGACCAGCGGGCGCCCCGTCCCGCCCCAATCGAGTACCTCGAGTTTGACACCGGGTTCAACCGTCACAAACTGTACCGTGTGTTTTGATGAATCGGTTGCCCATGCCGTGCTCTTGGTAGCGCGCTCCAAGGGCAGCACAATCGGCGTTGTGCCTTCCATCCAGGTTCCCGCAATCGACTTGCCATCGTCGGACATCTTCCCTTCATAGCTGCGTTCGATCAACGATGATTTGAACTTCAGCACACCATTCTGAAACGTTATCGTCGCCATGGGAAGGCTCTGAGGGCTCTGATCGATGCTGTACCACAAGGCCTCCAAGGCTCCAGCATCTGTTTTTGAAATCTTCACCACGAGCCGAAGATCGATTGGGGGATGTTGGTCTGTCTCGCGAATATGCAGTGTTCCCTGCCAAGTCCCGGTAATATCCAGTGCCGAAGCCGCCGGGGGCGCCGTCTGCGATGCGGGCACTGCGGGCTGCGCGTTCGCCCGTACTTGATTCGCTGCAAGCAGCAATGCCGTCGCTCCGACAATGCGACAGGTCAACCCAAGCAATAGCTTCCAGTAACAATGAAGTTCGCGCCTCATGCTTCCCGTGCTCATCATTGAGAACCCTTTCTCTCGCCGGGCCTTAGAATTGCGAGATCGACACAAACCTTTAAATTCAATGCCAGAAGAATATACCAGCAGATGTGTATTTCTTCTTGGTTCTGCCGAATCGCCGACAATCACCCTGATGTCACCCCAAGTCACGTCGCGCGAATTCTACGCTTTCTAGCTCAAGGCACCGGTGTAAGGGCTGCGAAATTTGCCGAGAAAGAGGGATGTTCCCGGATCGTCGGCGATCCGGACGTAACGTGACGCAACTCACGTTGGGTCCGGTTGGCCGGTCATCCAGGCGGAGCGAAGAAAATAGTCGATCGATGCCACAAGAGAATGTTTGCGGGCATGAAAGAAATGCAGAAACGCGCGTTGGAGACGCCGCAATACTTAGACAACGTTAGAAAATTTGCTTGCCTTTTTCCAGAGGCTCATCGAGAAGCCAACGTTGCCAACTCAGTGGGAAGATGATAGTGAATAGCCCGCTCTGTATCCGGCCATCCTTCGGTGGAAAGATCTTATAGACCGAGCCGAGAATCAAGAGGAGTGCTGCCCCTGCTTGCGCCGCTATTATCAGCACACGGGGAGTTCCATGAATAATTGAGTATCCGAACAACGTGATCGCAACACCGAGAATTGTGATTCCGATCAGATATTTCTTCATGAGTCTCTCCCGCTCGTAGTTTACTTCTGTTGCAGTCGCGCACCACATGTGAGCATTTGAAGCCTTGCAATGGCCCACTCGGCAGGAACGAAGAGATAACGTCCGTGGTCTCGGCCGTCGACCTGAATGGCTAACGCGCAGTGACGCGCGTTGCTTCGGTTCCAGACTGGAATGAGGTCCCGTTGCGGTGTTGTAGAACTGTGAACACACCGAAGGTTGCAATCGCCACAATGATTCCTAACATGATCCTGCGGGTCAATGGCAAAACCTCGGTTTTGTAATCCTCTTTCGCGCCTATCGCGAAAAAAACAACAAAACCAACGACCGCAAATAAGAACAGGAATCCCGGTTGAAGTAGGGCACTCATGGGACACGACTCCTATTTCGGGCGACTGATAGGCCCGAAGCTTGGGTTGCCGTCAATGTTAGCATCGGCGCGAAGAGGTTGTCGCTAAGTGGGAAGTAACCCGATTTTGGGGTTCCTTCCGGGTGAACGTTAACCACTCGCGAAGCCAAAGCGCTGCGCGACCGCATGAATAAACTATTTGTCTTTCCAGTCTGGATGGTCCGACAGATAGCGAGCGCGAGCGGCCTTCATTTGTGGCTTGTACTGTGCGTAAACTTTCAAAATAACCGCCTGCGTTTCAGCCAGCTTGAGCTTCTCAAATTCCCCTTGCACTGCGGCCACGGCCGTGCCCAGCTTGAAACATTCTGGAGACCCCTGAAAATGATCCCGTCCACGCACGCGATAAGCGTCAAGAACTTCTTGCATAAGTTCTCGCGAGACTCCATGTTGAAGAAACGTGACGTACATTGGAACGAGATCTGTCTTCTGCATCTCGTCTTTGACAGCTTGCCAGAATGATTCAGGCCAGTAAGGGGCTCCAATCGAACGATTCTTATCAACAGCCGCAATCCAGCTTTTGCGAAACTCGTCCGCATCTCCACTGACCCTAAGGTACTCGCGAATCTGGGCCTCAGTGGCCGCATCTCGCGGTGCTGGAGGTGAGTCACCAGCGTCTGAAGTTGACTTGGCAAACGAAGGTCCTGCTTGTTGAGCAATACGACCGTCTGCATACGCGACGATTAGCGCGATGGCGCAAAGAATTGAGACAAGCTTCATGAAGCCTTCTCCAGTTGATTGGCTCGATTCTATCGCGCTACGAATCTCTTGTGGTTTGGAGCGTGTGGTCGCCCACCGTTGCCTTACGCCAAATTTGGGTAGGTTCCGGGCGGACGGTCAACCGACCGGAACCCCGAAATCTGGCTACCAGAAGCTCAATTTGAGCCTCGCCGATTTGGCACTCATCGCGAGTTAGATACGCGAGGTCTCATGCATCGGCGGTCAATCTCCGAGCCGCGCAGTTGTCGCTTTCATCGTGCTTGCCCGTGCTCACTCCTATTGACATTCTTTACGAACATTTTCTAAACTCCTATCGTCATTCAATAGGAGCGTGGCGAGTGGAGCGAAATCAGGCAAATCTTCTGCAGGGCACGCTGGACCTGCTCATCCTCAAGGCCATTGGCGATGGAGAATTTCACGGCTTGGGCATTGCCCGGCGTGTCGAGCAGATCACCGGGGACACATTCAAAGTCCGGCCTGGGTCGCTCTTTCCCGCTCTTCACCGCATGGAAGAAGCCGGATGGCTGAAATCCTTCTGGGGCGAGTCGGAAAATAACCGCCGCGCCAAATATTACCGGCGCACAAAAGCCGGCGAGCGTCAGCTCGGAGTCGAAACGGAACAATGGACGACCATCTCCCGGGCCATCGGCCACGCGTTGAAGGCGACATAAAGAGGGCAAACCGCATGTGGTTCCGCATCAAAGCGGCGTTTCGCAACCTGCTGCACACTCAACAGGTCGAGTGTGAGCTCGACGACGAGATTGCGAGCTACGTCGCTGCTTTAACCGAGGAAAATATCGCCGCCGGCCTCACTCCTCAGGAGGCCCGCCGCCGCGCGCTTGCCGAATGCGGCGGAACCGAGCACGTCAAGCAGGCCGTCCGCAACGGCCGCGCCGGAGCATTCGCCGAATCCCTCGGCCAGGACATTCGCTTCGGAATCCGCCAGCTACGCCGCAATCCCGCCTACTCTTTGACCGCAATTATCACGCTTGCGCTCGGAATCGGCGCAACCACCGCGATTTTTTCAGCAGTTTACGCGCTACTGCTGCGCCCGCTCCCCTATCCGGGGTCCGACCGGCTGATGTTTATCTACCAACACACAAAAGTTGACGACATGTCTGCCCTGTTCAGTCAGGATTTCGTCGCCGCGCAGACGGCTCTGCGGTCGTTTGAGTCGGTGGCCGGATATCTCGGACCCGCCGATGAGAACCTAACCGGCGTCGGCGCTCCACGCCGCGTGTCGACGATGCCAGTGACCGCCAACTTTTTCCCCACGCTGCGCGTGACGACGGCACTGGGCAGAAATTTCTTGAGCAGCGAAGACCGCAAGGAAGGCCCAGCCGTCGTGATCCTGAGCCATCGTCTCTGGCAGAACAGGTTCAACGGCGACCTTGCAATCATCGGCCGCACCATCACGCTCTCTGGAAAGGCGCAAACCGTGGTGGGAGTTCTACCCGCGCACTTCATCTTTCCCGACTTGACAGCCGAGCCCGACCTCTATGTTCCTGCCGGATTGGACGCCGATTCAAGTCTTGAAACGACCAATGTGAAGGTTTGGGTGGTGCTGACAATCGCGCGGCTCCGCGACGGCGTAACGCTTCCCCAGGCGCAGGCAGACCTCAATCTCTTTGAAGTAAACCGGGTGAAGGGCTACGGCTCGTTTTACGCAAACTGGTTTGAAGGCCGCCGGATTCTTGCCGAGCCGCTGCAGCGTTATCTCACCGGAGACGACCGCGAGCCACTGTTGATTCTTCTTGCATGTGTTGGAGCGGTGCTGCTGATAGCCTGCGCCAACGTAGCCAATCTGCAACTGGCGCGCACCATCACCCGCGAGCCCGAGATGGCACTGCGCGGCGCGCTCGGCGCCGGCCGCCTGCGCCTCATCCGCCAGTCGCTGGTGGAAAACCTCACGCTTTCGGCCATTGCCTCGTTGCTCGGCCTCGCCATCGCAGCCGCGGCCACATGGCTTATCCACCAGAGTGGCGCGCCGGGCGCAGATCTGCTCCAGGCGCCGTTCGGCAAGCTCAGCGCCGCTGTCGAAGTCAACGGCTGGGTTCTCGCATTAACCGCAGGCCTGACGCTCTTGACTACAATTCTCTTCGGCGTTGCTCCGGCCATAGGCTCCTCGCGACCCGATCTGCGCACCGCGCTTCAGGGCAGCGCGCGCAACGTCTCCTCGGGCCGCCAGCACCGCCGTCTGGGCAGCGCCCTGCTTGCCGCGGAGATCGGTCTTGCTGTGCTTCTGCTCACCGGCGCCGGCCTGCTCATCCGCAGCTTTGCACATGTACTTCAACACGGCACCGGCTTTGATCCGCGCCAGTGTCTTACCGCCAAAGTCGAGCGCAACGGTTCCGAGGAGTCGGAAAAGACGAAAGCTTTTGCGCAGCAACTCCTGCCGCGGCTCAAAGCGCTCCCCGGCGTACATGCCGCAGCCATCGGCAGCGCGCTTCCGCTTGAAGACATCTGGCAGACGACGAATCTCGCGTTCGGTGACGGACCTCCGTTGCCGGTGGGAAAGCGCCCGGAGGCCTACATCATCAGCATTAGCTCTGAGTATTTCGCGGCCACAGGGACCAGCCTGCTTCGAGGCCGCGCCTTCTCCGATCAAGATAACGCCGCCGCTCTTCCCGTCGCCATCGTCAATCAGGCGTTCGCCAGCAAGTATTTCAACGGCAACGCGCTCGACAAACAATTCCGAATCTACCTCGGCCACGGCGTATTCGCCCCCATCACCGCCATTGGCATCGTCAAAGATGTCCACTACGGCGGCCTCGAAGCAGATGTCCAACCCGTCCTCTATCTGCCGTTTGACCAGGCGCCACGTGGCCGTGGCGAGGTGAACATCCTACTGCGCAGCGACGTCGAGCCCGCCTCGCTGACCGCGGCAATGCACAAAGCCGTCCTCGACACCGACCCGGCGCAGCCCCTGTTCGATGTAGCGACAATGGAGAGCCGCCTCTCGCAGTCGCTCGCCCAGCGGCGGCTCATTATGCTGTTGATTGCCGCCTTCGCGGTGCTGGCCGTGATTCTGGCGGGAGTGGGCGTATACGGCGTATTTTCCTACTGGGTGAGCCAACGCCAACAAGAGTTGGCGATTCGGCTCGCGCTTGGCTCATCACGGCCTGAACTGTTGCGTCTCATTGTGGCGCAAGCGATGCGTTTGATTCTGGCCGGTGGCGTTATAGGGATTGCGGGAGCATGGTTCGTCGATCGCCTTCTGGCGAGCTTGCTAGTCGGCGTAAAGGTGCATGATCCCATTTCGCTTTCGCTTGCCTGGGGACTGATGACGCTGATTGCGCTTGTGGGAAGCTCGGTGCCGGCCAGAAACGCCGCGCGTACGAATGTGATTTCCGTTCTCCATTCAGAATAGGAACTCGGAAGCTGCTAGTGGCACAAGAATTCCGCGCCTCTTGCCGAAAAACTTCTCCTTGAAGAAAGCTAAGCACTGCCAAGTAACTTGTTGGTGAAGACCAGGAATGTTGGAAATGGCCGCCAACCAACTATTGATAGGCCAATGCGCGTTTCCAGCCTCAATGTGGATGTGAATTGCGCATACTGGGTGTATGTCGCCCACTCGGAAGCTACCCCAGTTGGGTGTTCTGTACTTATAGCCGGTTCCATCGTGGCCAGACAGAGACATTCGACCTAATGCACAGTCTCGACCACAGATCATTGGCGTTTCGAGGGACAAACACAACTCTGAATCATCTCAATTTGGCGAAGGCTGCTCGACATGGCCGATGAGGAGAACTTCTACGGGAGCGTTCTTCGGTACGAGCTTCAAGCCCAGTCGGTTTCAAATTTTGCGTTCGAATAGCGCGGCCGCGAACGCTGCAGTGTAGATAATCGCCAAAATTATCCAAAAGCCATACCTACCCAATCGTACGAATCGCGACGAGAATCCAGGTAGGGGACTGCTCTCAATCCCCATCCGTTGCCATCAACATCCGCGACGACAGCTGCACCAAAAAGCATTTACTCAATCGCGAAACGGCATTCAATCTCCATAAGGCAAAGCCAGATCACCGCGGCCGCGGCAAACGCCTGCGGCTTCCTTCTCCCCTCCAAGATCGAAAACGCCCCGCCTCTACTGCATGCCAAGCCATGGCCTTCGTGCGCAGGGCGTTTCCGATCTTGGCTAACGGTGATTCGCCCGGAACTCGAAAAGTTGGAGGTTTCTACACCGACAACGCCGGATGAGTGACTCAGCGATTTGGCTTCGATTGAGCTTGAGGTTTGGATAAGATGCGAGGTTCGCACTCGCCCACCCTACAAGTGGAATGAGCGGGCCGGCAGGTTCGCTGGGGCCGGAGGGATTGACAAGGCAGGCAACTGGGGCAAGAGGACAGAGATCAGCATGGCGGGCCGGGGCTTGTGCGTTCTCCTGCATCAGTTACCCCACCATGACGATTCGCGGGCGTGGGCCCGATGCGAGGCGTGGGGCATGCGGAGTGAGTAAGCCGCCGGGATGCGCTATTTTTCTATCTTGTTGCACGGTAGCGGGTATAAGATTCTGGCGCACCTTGGATGTCCTTTCCCCAACTCACGTAACTCCAACAAAAACTGCACGGAGGTTTGAGATATGTCCATGCCCCGCATTCTGCTGGGTGCCGCTATGGTTGCGGCGCTCTCGATTCCACTTGTTGCTCAACAAGCACCAATCGGTTACCACCACATTCAGTGTGTAAAGGTAAACCCCGGCCAGGGGGCCGCGGTTCAGGAATGGATCGCCGGCGAAAATCACAAGCTGAGCCAGTCGCTGGTGGATTCCGGCCGCTTTGCAACAATGCTGGCGCTGAAAACCCAAATGCCGCAGGGTACTGATGCTAAGTGCGACTATGTGTTTGTCACCTTCTACAACGGCCTGCCTACCGCAGGGCTGAGCACCGAAGAGGTGAACAACGCTCTGCGCAAGGCGGACATCCCCACAACGTCAGAGGCGCGCTCCGCGAAGATGCGCGAAATGGCCGCGCTGGTCTACGACAACATCACGCAGTACCAGGCACTGGTGGGCGGCGCCAAAAAGGGAGATTACCTGGAATTCAACTCGATGAGTTCACCGGATCCCGGCGCGTGCGTGGCGTTGGAGGAGAAGGATTGGCAGCCGCTGGCCGAACAGATGGTCAAGGATGGAAACACAGACGGCTGGGCCATCAATCGGCAGATCTTCCCGCGCGGCGCCAAGGACGAAACCGCGGTGAGCACGGTGGATATTTTTCCGAGCTGGGATGCATTCACGCACCATTACGACAGCATTCGGAGCGCCTGGAAGAAGGTGCACTCGGACGCGGATTTCAGCAGCACGATGGCGCAGCATGGAAAACTGTGCTCGATTGAGCACACAGTGCTGTACAAGGTGGTGGATGTCGTAACTCCGGCAAAGTAATTCTTCGTTGGGATCATGAGGGCCCGGGTCGTAGTCTCTGCCGCATTTGCGGGGGGGATTGCAGGTCCGGGCTTTGTTCTTGCGGCCCGGTGCCCAGGTCTCGCTTTTGAGACCTGGGAGTTCATAATGTCTGGATTGGCGGTGATACGCCCGAAATACAACTTTCCGCGCGGTTGCCATCGAGGCTTCGTTGGACTTGCCTGCGTCTCAGCTGGAGCGCTGAACGAGCGCTCCGGACCAGTGTTCCACCGTTCACGCGGAAGGTTTCCTCCTAGTCAGATGGATTCCGTGAGCGTCGAGAAACTAGTCCAAGGTCAGAGGAGTCTGTGACTCGAATTTCGCCTGATCGAGCACAATTCCAAATCCCGGTTCAGTCGGCAACGCGATGTGGGCCTTCACCGGCACCATCGGGTTACTCTCGAAGTGGTAGTAGTGTTCCATCTTCAAGATGAGATACTCGCCTAGCGGAAACGTCATTGGCGATTGGCTCGCGATGATGTTAATCGCCGCCCGCAGGCTATGGCCATGGGGAATCACCGGAACATCGTGCAGAGAGGCGACGACGCCGATTTTCAGCAGCTCCGACGTGCCACCGCACCACTCCGGATCTGCCTGCACGACCGAAAGCGCATTGGCCTGTAAATAGCGTTCCACCTCCCATCGTCCGTAGAAATGCTCGCCCGAAGCTATCGGAATCGTCGTGCTGCGACGAATTTCCGCGAAGCTGTCAATCTTCTCCGGATGCGTTACTTCCTCCATCCAGCGCGGCCGGTATTGCTCAACTCGGCGAGCCCACTCCAGCGCGTAATTCTGGTCCCAGCCGCTGAAAGCGTCGAACATTAGCTCAGTATCATCTCCTACCGTCTCCCGCAGGATACGTACCAGTTCCACGTTCTTATTCATGCCCTCCGGTCCCGAGCCAGGCCCATATCCAATGAACCACTTCTGATATCGAAAGCCATTATTCTTGTTGATCAGTGCTCGCCTGCGCACCGCCTCCGGCTCAAGAGAGAAGCCGAGGCAGCTCGCGTACATCTCGACCGATTCTCGCGTTGGTCCTCCCAGCAGCCGGTATACGGGAACTCCGTAGTATCGCCCACGGACATCCCACAAGGCGTTGTCCGCTGCGCTGATCGCCATCATGAAGATGCCGTCGCGCGACTGCCGGTTTGAGCGATACATCTGGTCCCACAGGGCTTCGCCAGCCAGCGCATCCTTGCCAATCAGGAACGGCTTCAGCTCAGCCGCCAGAATTAGCGCCGCATCCTTCTCGATCGGGCCGTATAGCCCATCCACTCCGGCTGACGTCCGAATGCGTACATAGATCGCGCTCGTCTTCACCGTGCGCATGCCCGAAGGCTTGTCCACGTAAGGAGGCTTTCGCAATCGATCGTAGATATCCAGCGGATTCACTTGTGCCTGACGGTTCACCCCGCCTTCCTCCTGGTAGCTTCCATGCAGCTCAAAGAGCTCTACAGCCTGTATCGTCAGTGGCCCACCCGTCGGCGAAGCATCAGGACGCGGTGCAGCAAACGCATAGGTAAATGCGCTTGGGCTCATTGTGGCAAAGGCTGTCACCGCTGCGTTGCGCAGAAAAGAACGTCGGCTACTGGATGGAATGCGATAAAGCGAGTTGGAGTTCATGATGTTCGGCCTCTTGTCAGAAATTTCGATTAGCTTTACCATTCGGAATTCATCTTCCGAATTCTCAAAGTCGCGCGATTCGAAATATTCTCTCGTGCAGGAGTGCGCCGTGGTGAAGTTCCCCAGCGTGCGTTAATTCTATTCGCTATCCAGGCTGTCGGAGGCATTAGTAGCACAAGCGTGATTCCCAGCAGTACCCTGCGATATATCACAAGTCCCGGCGTCTCGTCATATCCGGAAACAGCCGTTAACTGAGTAAAGACAAAATACGCCACCGGGTTGTAGAGCACCATCATCCTAAGTGCGTTCGCGCCGGTGCAGCAACGATCGTCCGTGGTCATCCACCAGCAAGAGCGATCAAGATACCCAACCGCAACAGAGTGACATTGCCGGAGCTATATTTGGTTGTGACCACAAAGGCTCCCAACGTTCGCAAGTAAGTTTGACAATTGCCCCTTCTGATGCAGTCCTGAGCGGTTTGTCGCCGATGCGGAAGTTTGGGCCCGCGCCGGGATCACCTGTCCGGCCCCGCCCGGCGAAACTTCAGCAAAGGGAAGCATCGGCGGTGATACGTCCGGAACTCAGGAATTTGCTTCCCTCACGCTCGATCCGCGCCTCGGTGATTATGCATCAATCTAGGACCGCGGAGCTCCCTGGGCGATTTTGAGCGGCCAACTATTCCACACGGAATGCGTCGAATGATTACAAGTGTTGTGACTTCTGGCCTGCATGACGAAACATCAATCGGTAACGGGCGACGCTGAGGCTGAGCCATGTGCATCTAACGTCTGTGCCTTCGTAGCGCAAACCTCCAAAGGTATATTCTTAGATAGAAGGGGTAAATGTTGAATCACACTTCCAGCGCGAGTTGGCCAGGCTTCAATTCCCCTGCATGTCCGGCTTCTGTCCTTGCGGGGATTGGTCGCGTTCTCCTGATCTTGACCTCCGTATCGTTAATGACCATGCCTGTGACGGAGCGTCTCTGGACCTGGGATCATTTTCTGCACGGCGGCCAGGATTTTGAGCTGGGCGCTCTCCTCGTACTCTCGATCCTCTGCCTTGCGCTGGTGCTCCCAAGGTACGGCAAGCAGTTTGTCGATTCGCTATTCGCAAATTGGTGTCATCTCGCTTTCATCTTCAAACACCGCCAGTTGGTCAGAACTCCTCTGCTCAGAGCGTTCTCGATCCTTCTTGCAGAGCGTGTCCCCACTCCCGCTCTCGCCGTCTACAGCCTTCCCCTTCAGATCTGATCCATCCTCTCTCCGGGCACCTGTCGTGAACCTCTCCTACCGAGCCGTTCACGACCCATTACTATCCCGCTAAGTGCTACGTAGTCTGATGCGGAGAGGTCATGAAGAAATCTGAAGTTCTCCACGCCTGGGCCAGGATTCTGGCGGGTCGGATGCCTTCCCTTTCAATCGAGATCACTAAGGAATGTCCTTTGCGATGCCCGGGCTGCTATGCTTTCGACGCGGTGCACCTAGGCGGAGCAACCCAGCTTAGCCAACTCTCCGACTTCCAAGGCAATGACTTAGTCGCCCGCGTGCTTGCGCTAATCGATGAGCATAAGCCGCTCCACGTCTCGCTGGTCGGCGGCGATCCGCTGGTTCGCTACCGTGAACTCGAATTGCTGTTGCCACAGACTGAGGCCCGCGCCGTACATACACAGGTCGTCACTAGCGCATTCAGGGTGATCCCAGCCGCTTGGATGAAATTCAAGAAACTGAATATCGTAGTATCGGTCGATGGCCTGCAGCCAGAGCACGATGCGCGGCGCAAACCAGCTACCTACGAGCGCATCCTCAAGAACATCAAAGGGGCAACGGTAAACGTTCACTGCACGATCACGTCGCAGATTGCAGAGCGCCCCGGCTACCTCGATGAATTCCTTAGCTTTTGGAGCAGCCAACCTGAGGTTGCAAAGATGTGGTTCAGCATTTTTACCCCTCAACGCGGTGCCACCGATCCAGAGATACTAACTGCTTCGCAAAGAGCTTCCACCATCTCCGATCTACGACAATTGCGGCTAAAATACCCCACTCTGGACATGCCAGAAGCGGTCATTCGGGAGATAGAGTATCCACCCAGGAGTCCGAAAGAATGCATCTTCGCGAGAACCACAGAGACCATCTCCGCCGATCTTAGGACGCAGGTCACTCCCTGCCAATTTGGAGGAGACCCTGATTGCGAACAGTGTGGCTGCATCGCTTCGATGGGATTGGCCGCGGTCGGTCACTACCGTGTGTTGGGACAGCTTACTGCTGGGCACCTCTTCATGGCATCGGACCGATTGGGTAAAGGTTGGAAGAGTCTTCGGAGAGCCTTCATACGCAATCCCAGGGTTCAAGCAAGACTTTCCCCATTCAAAATCCTTGAACCTTAGGGTTCGGTAACCGCGTCACCAGCAAGATCGAATGGACCCAGCTGTTTGGGCGGCATGTGACAGTCCGGAGGAGGGCGCAGCGGCGTTCCGGATGTATCGTCGTCGATCCGGACCTTTGACGTTTTTTCGCCCCAAGTGGCGTATGCGCCTTCCGTTTTGGGGGTAGGTTCCGGGTGGCCGGTCAACCACCAACAATAATGACACCGGTCAAACGGTCCGTGCCGATCAATGTAAGGCTCAAGGCTCTGTGGATGACGATGCTACTGTGTGGGCAAATTCGATGCATCACCTAATGAGTCAAGCCAATCTGTTTCCGAATTCTCTAATGCGATTCGGTATAGAATTCATCACATAAATCTGACTTGTCAAATACGCGCCCCGGAGTTGCGGGTAGCCTAGTGTCAAAAGGCCAAGTTGCATTGTGCGAATCTACATCGATGAAGCCGGAACTTTTGTACCACCGAGCCCTCCACGTTCACTTTTCTCGCTTGTCCTCGCGCTGATTATCCCAACGGCAATCGAAAACGACTTGTTCTACGAATTCTTGCGGCTTCGTGACACTTGGCCGAACCAGAACGTTGAGATTAAGGGCAGCACTCTGGACGAATCGCAGGCTGCCCAACTGATCAGTCTCGTCCTGAGATATGACACGCTCGTCGAATTCGTCGCGCTAGATACCAACATGCATCCCGACCTTGTGGTTGAAGATTTCAAGAACCGACAGGCGGACGCCGTGACAGCGAACATCACGCGTGAACACGATCCCGGACCGATTCCGCATTTCTATCAGCTGGGCGAAGCGGTTCGGGCGATGCCGAATCAGTTATTCTTGCAAGCCCTTGTCACATGGAAGCTGATTATCGAAACAATTCGAGAAGGAACAGCCTACTACGTCCAGCGCCAACCTCAGGAATTGGGTGATATCGGTTGGGTTATAGATCGCAAGGATAAAAACATCACTCAGATGGAAGATACGTGGACCACGCTTATCCTTCCACTAAGTGAAACTGCTTTTGCCAAAGAACCGCTGATTTGCATACTCGAAGAGGACTATTCGTTTTTCGATGCTAGATACGCTCCGGCTGAAGCCATGGCTGACCCGGAGATGCTGCAGCACATTCAGTGGTTAAGTTCAGTCTCTGAAAAGCCCACTGACTCTGTGCGTATCGATGCGAATCGGCTACTGACAGAACAGCGAACATTTCAAGACTCGCGCGATTCACTCGGCCTTCAACTGAGTGACATGCTGGCCGCAATTCTCCGGCGCGCCCTCAATGGTCGGCTCCAATTTCCTGGGTGGAAGGACTTTGGAGGTTTACTAGTTCGCCACCGGAACCCCGGAGACCGGTTCATTCGACTGGCAGCGGGCGGTGGCGATTCAATGCTCGGTCACGCTAGGAGAGTCTGCCTAACCCTCGACCGTGGAGCGAAAGGCATGATCGCGGGGTGAAAGCTGGACGCAGGCACGTCCCGCTCGCGACGCAATTGGTTCTATTGAGCGGACAATCGCGGACAGGTATTCAAATCCCTGCGCTGGACACGGGATGTTGGCAGTACTTTTAGATCTAACATCGAAGGTCTCGACTGCCAACGCGATTCGTTCCGGGTGGATCGCCCACCCGGCAATTACTCTTTCGGCAACACTTATCGCAGGTGTTGCTCAACTGTAGAGTCGAGATGTGGCGCGGTGGGTTAGGTCTGGCCTATCCGTTTCCGGCTCTTTCGTCTGCCGGTGCCTCATTATCCGGACCATACTCCGTTTCCACATCCCGCTCGTCG
>ODAK010002287.1_pt1 | contig 20159 bp, 21 predicted proteins | sample 1539591 | NCBI WGS metagenome assembly ODAK01 (sample SAMEA3539303, study PRJEB22396) | soil metagenome | biome: tundra; feature: field; material: soil | place: USA | collected 2010-05 | depth 0.15 m | reverse complement strand
AGTTACTTTATTAATTAATGTTTCTTCACCGTGTTGAGTAATATCCAGTCCGATTTCTTTTTCTTCCGCAGTAACATGCAATGGCGAAATCATATCTGTAATTTTCAATAAAATTAAAGAACCGAAGAAAGCGAAGGATCCAACAGCAAGTATAGCGATAAGATGGGAAACAATTAGTGTCGTACCTCCACCGTTTGCCATTCCATCAACAGCTGCTGAATTAACCAATTTGCTGGCAAACAAACCTGTCAATATCACGCCAGTCATTCCACCTACACCATGGCAAGGAAATACATCTAAAGTATCGTCTAAGGATGATTTTGCTCTCCATCCAACAATAAGATTACTAACAATACTTGCAACCGTTCCGATGAAAATACTAATAGGAATACTAACATAACCTGCCGCCGGTGTAATCGCAACTAAACCAACAACTGCTCCGATACAGAAACCCATTGCAGTTGGTTTTTTTCCATTTACACCATCAAAAAATATCCAAGCCAATCCTGCGGCTGCGGCTGCTGTATTAGTAGTAGCAAAAGCACTTACCGCTAAACTATTGGATCCTAAAGCAGAACCTGCATTGAAACCAAACCATCCAAACCACAATATGGCAGTTCCTAATAATACAAATGGAATATTTGCAGGCGTATTTTCTTCAGTACTATCTTTCTTTTTACCCAAATACAAAGCGGCAGCTAAAGCGGCACAACCCGCAGAAAGATGAACAACTGTACCTCCGGCAAAATCCAAAACGCCCATTTTAAATAACCATCCATCCGGGTGCCATGCCCAATGTGCTATTGGAGCATAAATCAAAATACTGTATAAACAAATAAATAATACATAAGAAGTAAATTTAATTCTATTAGAAAATGAGCCGGTAATTAAAGCCGGAGTAATGATGGCGAACTTTAATTGAAAAAGGACGAACAATAATAAAGGAATTGTTGGCGCTAATGACCAAGGACTGCCGTCTAATACATTATTTAACATAAAGAATGTTCTCGGGTCTCCGAACATACCTCCTACGGAAGTTCCAAAGGCAATGCTAAATCCAACCACTACCCACACAATACTTATTATTCCCAAGCAAATAAAACTTTGCAGCATAGTGGAAATAATATTTTTTGAATTTACCATACCGCCATAGAATAAAGCAAGACCAGGCGTCATAAAAAACACTAATGCTGTTGCTGTTATTACCCAAGCTACATCTCCAGCGTTTATTTTGTCAATACCTAGTGCTGGGATGCCGCTTGGTAAACCCTGGTTGAATGCCGCATATAAGCTTATCGCTATTAGCGCCAAAAACGGAATAATTGTTAATTTACTTTTCATGTGATTTTTGATTTTTTTAGTTAATAATGATTGGATTTTGAAATTTACGCTGCAAATGTATTTGTTTTTTTTATCCGTCAAATATTTTTCCAACTTTTTTTACTAACACCCCCATTTTTTTACACATTACTATAAAATTTATTGTTTTCATAACTTTACATTGATACTACTTTAAACATTAATGCAAAAGAAAAGAATATGAAGTTGATTTCATTTTGTTCGCTCCAAAAGTAGTTCTCAATAAATTTTTATTTTATGGGATATGGCAGCTTAAAATAATCTTTTTCTACTAAATTGTGAGAAAAAAAGCAGAAATTAATCTGCCATAAAACAGTAAACAACCTGCGTCTATTGTTGTTAAAGAGTTTGCGGGTTAGTTGATTTGCAGTAGAACCGGGTTGAATATAGAACTTGTTCTAAAAATCGGAAAATTTTAAACCGTTTTATTGCAATGATTATGCAAATTAAATACATTTAGAATCAACTGTAGTGTTACAAATACGAATATCAAAGCAATTTACTATTCTCTTTTTGTATTTCTTTTTCATAACCATAATCAACTTTAAGATACGCCGTTTGTGCAGCAGACACAGCTAACTCATCACAGCGATTATTTTCCTTATTAGAACCATGTCCCTTTACCCAAACAAATTTTACTTTATGTTTTCTATAAACATTTAAAAAACGTATCCATAAATCCGAATTTTTTTTGTCCTTAAAATATTTTTTCTCCCAAGTAAATACCCATTTTTTTTCAACCGAATCAACTACGTATTTTGAATCGGAATAAATAGTTACTGCCGAGTCGTCATTTTTTAAAGCTTCCAATGCCGCAATAACGCTCAATAATTCCATTCTGTTATTAGTTGTTAAACGAAACCCTTCCGAAAGCTCCTTGCGATGCGCGCCATATAACATCACTGCGCCATAGCCTCCGGGACCAGGGTTTCCGCGTGATGCACCATCAGTATATATTGAAATCATAATTTTAAAAACTGTTGATTATTTTTTCTATCGCTTTAGGAAAAAATTCGTTTTCCAATTGATGAATTTTTTGTGCTACCATTTCCGGAGTATCCGTTTTTGAAAGAATACAAGTATGTTGCGAAATTATTTTTCCTTCATCATAATGTTTATTTACATAATGAATGGAAATGCCGCTTTCTTTTTCCTTTGCGTCAATTACAGCTTTATGTACATTCATTCCGTACATTCCTTTTCCACCAAATTTAGGTAACAACGCAGGATGAATATTGATGATTTTATTTGGAAAAGCTCCGAGCAGATTTTCAGGGATCATCCATAAAAACCCGGCAAGAACAATTAAATCAATGTGTGCTGATTTTAATTGTTCAATAGCTTGAGTGCTTTCGTAAAATGAATTTCTGTCTATTATTAAAGTGGCAATCCCCGCTTGTTTTGCACGTTTGACAGCATTTGCCGATGGCTTGTTAGAAATCACCAACGCTACTTTTATTTTAGTTGATGATTTAAAATAATCAATAATGTTTTGAAGATTAGTGCCTTCACCCGAAGCAAATATTGCAATATTTTTCATTGCTCAAAGATACTATTAAAGCGTAATTTTAAAAACAGGGAGCAAGAATTTACTATCCGTTGTTCAAAACTTGTAATCGCTTGATTTTAAATTGATAATTGCGTAATAAAAAATATAAATTAGCATTTTTGAATTATTTTTTTTGATATTGTTTACATAACTATATCTTTGCACCAGAATTAACCTTAAAAACATTTTAAAAATGTCAGACATTGCAACAAAAGTAAAAGCTATTATCGTTGATAAATTAGGTGTTGACGAAAAAGAAGTAACACCAACAGCTAGCTTTACAAATGATTTAGGAGCAGATTCATTGGATACTGTAGAATTAATCATGGAGTTTGAAAAAGAATTTAACATCGCTATTCCAGATGACCAAGCTGAAAAAATTGCTACGGTTGGCGATGCAATTTCTTACATTGAGGCAAATGCGAAATAATTTCTAAACAATTATTTTATGGAGTTAAGGCGAGTAGTAGTTACAGGACTTGGTGCTATTACACCAATCGGTAACAATGTTACAGATTATTGGAATAGTCTTATCAATGGTATTAGTGGAGCTGCACCTATTACTCGCTTTGATGCTTCAAAATTCAAAACACAATTCGCTTGTGAAGTAAAAGGATTTAATCCCGAAGATTTTTTTGATCGTAAAGAAGCACGTAAACTCGACCCATTTTCCCAATACGGTTTAGTATCAGCCATTCAAGCCATGAAAGATGCCCGATTGGATGGTGCAAATGCTTTTGATTCCGACAGAGCAGGTGTTATTTGGGGTTCTGGTATTGGAGGATTGCAAACATTCCAAGATGAATGTTTTGGTTTTGCCAAAAGTGATGGAACTCCACGATTTAACCCCTTTTTCATCCCAAAAATGATTGCCGACATTTGTGCCGGACATATTTCTATCATGTTTGGAATGCGTGGACCTAACTTTACAACTTGTTCTGCTTGTGCGTCCTCCACTAATTCGATAATAGATGCGACCATGTATATTAGATTAGGCAAAGCTGATATTATTGTTGCAGGAGGATCCGAAGCTGCTGTATGCGAAGCTGGGATTGGCGGTTTTAATGCAATGCACGCTCTTTCTACTCGCAATGATTCCCCACAAACTGCTTCCCGCCCTTTCGATTTGGATCGGGATGGTTTTGTGTTAGGTGAAGGAGCCGGTTGTTTAATATTAGAAGAATTAGGACACGCTTTAAAACGCGGAGCAAAAATATATGCTGAAGTTGCCGGAGGCGGTATGACAGCCGACGCAAACCATATTACTGCACCTCATCCGGAAGGATTAGGCGCTTTGAACGTAATGAAAAATGCGTTGCAAGATGCTGAAATGACGGTTGACCAAATTGATTATGTGAACGTTCATGGAACATCTACACCACTTGGTGATGTGGCTGAAACAAAAGCCATCATCAAAATATTTGGAGAACACGTTTATAAATTAAATATCAGTTCAACTAAATCAATGACCGGGCACTTGTTAGGTGCTGCCGGAGCCATTGAAGCAATGGCTTGTGTGTTAGCTGTACAAAATGATATTGTCCCTCCAACCATCAATCACTTTAACGATGATCCTGCATTGGATAATAAAATAAATTTTACATTTCACAAAGCGCAAAAACGAATCGTGCGTGCAGCCTTGAGCAATACTTTCGGCTTTGGCGGACATAATGCTTCTGTTATTATGAAAAAATACATTGCTTAATGATGTGCTGATTAGACAATGTGCTAATGTGCTGATAAAACAATGAGGTGATTTGAAAATTGAATATTGCAATAAACACAATAAAACTACACATTTAAAACATTAGCACATTGTCAAATCAGCACATTATTCATTGACTATCTTCTCAAAACCTATAAGGATTTACTTTTCCCCCGACAAACACTTCCACGAATCCCTGCGTAATATTCTTGGTTTTTATCCTGATAATATTGCGTTGTATAAATCCGCATTTCGCCATAGTTCTGCTGCACAAGAAATAAAAAAAGGCGTGAAGGATAGCAATGAACGCCTTGAATTTCTTGGCGATTCAGTAATTGGAACTGTGGTAGCGGATTATCTTTTTAAAAAATTTCCTTATAAAGATGAAGGATTTTTAACCAAGATGCGATCTAAAATGGTGAGCCGCGCAAAACATAATCAATTAGCAATACAATTAGGCTTAAATAAATTTATTGAATCTCATAATACTCGTTTTCAGATTCAACCAAGCTCAATTAATGGTGATGCTTACGAGGCTTTGATTGGCGCTATTTACCTTGATAAAGGATATAAATTTGCTCAAGATTTTATTCTTACCCGCATTATCAATGTTCACATTGATATGGATGAAATAGAAACCAAAGAAATAGATTTTAAAAGTAAATTTATGGAATGGGTACAAAAAGAAAAAAAAGAATTTCGCTTTGAAACACTTAATGAAGCGGGAGCTTCCGCCGATAAACAATTTATTGTTCAGCTAATAGTGGAGAATGAAATTGTTGGCACTGCACAACACTTCTCTAAAAAACGCGCTGAACAAATGGTTGCAGAACAGGCTTGTATTGCCTTGAACGTTTAAGTACACCAAACGCGCATAGCTTTTTTAAAATTCTAAACTCTAAATCTTAAATTTTAATGATTGTTTAGAGTTTATAAATTCGGATTTAGGATTTATTCCGTACACATCAAATTCAGCCAAAGCTCAATCCAATTCATTGTCCTTCCCAACCGCAAATTTTTCAATAAGGTTGGAAGTATTATTGTTTTCTTTTTGCCAGAGTTTCATTTATTTAGTTTAAAGTTCAAATTAGAAAGTTCTGCAGTATAATTTATTATTGAAATTAAAAATCTAATTTGGGAGCAGGTTTTTTTACGCCTTTTCTAACATTGTCGCCCGTTTCAATTAAAAACCAAAAATGAGTAGTAGATTTATATTTGTAACCATAATCACTCTTCGCTTTAATTAAAAAGTACATGTCTCCTTTTTTCATAGTTAAATTAATTTCCTCCGTATTCAATGTCTTTGCTATATTTTCCTCACTATATACTATACCGTCCGATAATTTGTATCCCTCCTTTTTTTTCTGAGCAATAATTTGAGAAAGAAATTCTACTACAGCCATTTTGTTAGTAGCACTCTTAACGGATATTCTTACTGATTCGGGTAGTAATTCAGAATTACGTGCAATGATCACATCGCCGTGTAACTCTACATACGAAGTGGAAAAGTCTACCGTAGATTTATTTTTATATTTTTCCGCAAGTTTATCAATCTCGCATGCACTATTAGTCGTTTTTGAGCTTCCGGTTTTGCTTTTTCCGGATTTTTTAATTGTACTTGTTTTTTTACTTGTTGTCTTTTTAGATGTGCTTTGTCCGTAAGATGAAATCGAAAATAGTAAACATACCATAACAATCAGATTGCTTGTTTTCAAAATCAGGTTGGAAGTTTTATTATTTTCTTTTTGCCAGAGTTTCATTTTTAATTTAGTTTAAAGTTCAAAGTTAGAAAGTTTTGGGGCGCACTATTGATATTCTAAAGGTTCTCTACTGGTGTGTCTTACTCTAAGTATTTCTATTCTGCCGGATTCTATTTTATATGTTATGCGATAGTTATAAATTACATACGCTCTGTAATTGCCTTTATTCTCTGATTTTAATTGGTCAGCTTTATATATTTCTTTCCCTGTAGATAATATGCGTGTAGATTCTAAAATTCGGGTTCTTACTATTTTTGCATTTTTTTCAGATTCTTTTTTGATGTAGTGATAAGCTTCATTTAGTTGTTCCTTAGCGGTGTCCGACCAAATAACTTTATATGGTTTGCCTTTTACCATCCTTTCACTTCTTTTTCTAAATCCTCTTGCGTTGTGTATTCTCCATCGGCTATTTGTTTTTCTGCTTTTGCAATTTCTTTATTGTATTGCTTAACACTTATGCGTTGGCTGGAAGTATCTACGTGTAAAATATTTTTTGCCATATCCAACAACAACTCTTGTTGTTTGGCTGTTAATAAAGGCAAATAAGTATTTAGCTCTTTTTTTATTGCTGTGTTTTTCATTATATTTTATATTTTTTTGTTTTACAAATTTAGTGATTTTGTTTACTAAAAATTTCTTTCTTTTTCAAAATCATTTATTTAGTTTAAAGTTTGAAAGTTATTTAGGTAAACACAACCTAAGCGGTACCACACAAAATACAACGCTTCAGCTTAGTTCGTATTGGAATTGAAAAAATTACCATAATCTTCATCTGTCAAATTTTGAAAGTTGTTATCCATTGCCTTTTTAAGTTCATCCATTTCCTTTCTTATTTTTCCAAAGTTCTCAGGCTCCCAAATATTTGTTTCGGGATTATATTTTAATTCTATTCTTTGTTCATCATTAGAATTATCTATAAGGTCTGGTTGTTGAAATATTTCTTCCTTTTTGTCTGTCTTTAAGTATTCAAAAGATTTGTCAACTATACTTTCTATTAATTCATCTTTAATATTACCATCAATATTTATTTCAATTTTTCTCTTTTGCGAATCTTCAAACCGAATAGAAATCTTTTGGTTTTTCGATTCGTTTTCATTTTGAGTGTTACTTTTTGTTTTCATCTTTTTTAGTCTATTCCAAAGTCCAATAACACTTACTTTCAATACGTCATAAATTGCTTGTGTTAAAAAATTATCTTTTATATATATTATTATGTCCGATAATTCAGGACCTGTAAAATTGTAGTAATCCTCTTCATCCTTTATTTTAGTCAAAAGAATTTCTTGACTTTGTAAGTCTTTCTCTAAATTAGTTATCCATTCTTCTGGAATATAGTGTTTGTAAACAATATTTATTTCTACTTTATTTTTCATTCGCTATTTTATAAGGTAATTTTTAATACCAATTAAATTATTTAAATATTAATCAATCAACTTTAAACTACAACAAACTCGAAATCATTTTCACATACAAGTCCACTCCTTCTTTAATTTCATCAAGGTAAATAAATTCATCTGCTGTATGCGAACGTCCTGAAAAACCGGGACCTAATTTCAATGAAGGGAAATTCATCATTGCCTGATCGGATGTAGTTGGAGAACCATAAGTTGTTCTTCCTAATTTTATTCCTGCCTGCACTATCGGATGATTCATACTTATGGAAGATGGCGTTAAACGTAAGGAACGAGGCTTCACTTCGCAAGTAACGTGTTGTTTGATAATGTCAAATATTTCCTGATTTTTATATGCATCCGTTACACGAACATCAACAACAAACTCACATTTATCAGGCACTACGTTGTGTTGAGAACCAGAATGAATAACGGTTACCGACATTTTAATTGGTCCCAACGTATCCGATACTTTAGGAAATTTATAAGTGATAAACCATTCAATATCTTTCAACGCTTTGTAAATCGCGTTCTCTCCTTCTTCTCTGGCAGCGTGTCCGGACTTACCATAACTTGTACAATCCAGCACCATCAAACCTTTTTCGGAAACAGCCAATTGCATTTGAGTCGGCTCGCCAACAATTGCAAATTCAACATTATCCAATTCCGGTAAAATAAGTTCAATGCCATTCAATCCTGAAATTTCTTCTTCCGCGGAAGCGGCGAAAACAATATTGTAAGGCATATTTTCGGTATCATAAAAATACATAAAAGTCGCTAATAACGATACCAACGGACCACCTGCATCATTGCTTCCCAAGCCGAATAATTTACCGTCTTCAACAATTGCTTCATAAGGATTTTTTGTATAACCCGAATTCGGTTTCACGGTATCGTGATGAGAATTTAATAAAATAGTTGGCAATCCTTCTTTATAATATTTGTTGCGCGCCCAAACATTGTTCATCATTCGGAATGCAGTAATTCCTTTCGATTTTAAAAATCGTTGCAGTAAATCGGCAGTTACATTTTCTTCTTTGCTGAATGATGGAATTGTAATTAACTGTTTAAGCAATTCAATTGAATCATCGGTTACCTGAATAATTTTATTTTTATCAAGCGATGAGCTTTGTTCCTGTGTTTCCATTTCCGTTTGTGATATTTAAGATTTCGTTTGAATGTGCTATCATCACTGCTGTTACGCCATTTTTAATCGCATCGAAAGCGTTATCTATTTTTGGAATCATCCCTTTAAAAATAATGCCTTCGGCTAATAATTTTTTATATAAATCTGGAGTGATGATATTAATTACAGAATTATCATCATCCACATTTCTCAACACTCCCTTTTTTTCAAAACAATAATTTAATTGCACTTCATACATCTTTGAAAGTGCCACTGCTAAAGCCGAAGCGATTGTATCCGCATTTGTGTTCAGTAAAGTTCCTTCGCCATTGTGAGTGATAGCAGAGAATACAGGAGTAATATTATTTTCAAGAAACATAGAAATTAATTCTACATTCACGCCTGAACTTTCTATATCACCCACAAATCCGTAATCAATATCATTAACTTTTCGCTTCGTAGATTTTATTGTATTGCAGTCTGCGCCTGATAATCCGATGGCATTTATTTTTTTTGCCTGCAAGGATGCGACAATTTGTTTGTTGATTAAGCCTGCATAAACCATGGTAGTAATCTTTAGCGTTTCAGCATCGGTAATTCTTCTGCCGTTCACCATTTCCTGTGAAACACCCAATCGTTTTGCTAATTCAGTCGCTAATTTTCCACCACCATGAACAAGTATTTTCAAATCGGAAATTTTAGAAAAATCCAATAAGAACTTTTCCAATTCATCCGGATTATCAATTACGTTTCCTCCGATTTTTATGATTTGTAGTTTTTTCATTACCCAATGCGCAAGATTAGTTTTGACAAATTAAATGCGATATTTATTTTTATTGTTTAAAATTACAGGTCGTTCCTACAGGACTTTAAAATTACTTTTATCATTGTTTTCTATAAACAGAACGCTCCTTTGGAGCTTTGTAAATCCCGTAGGGATGCACTGTTTGTAGAAATGTAAAATAAATAATTTATTTAGCTCCGTAGGAGCGACCTGTTAATTATTGAATAAATTTTAAACAGTTTCCAATATTTTTTTCAAAACAGCTTGCGCCGCATACAAACGATTATTCGCCTGCTCCAAAACCAATGAAATAGAGCTATCCAACACTTCATCACTCAACTCAACATTCCGGCGGACAGGCAAACAGTGCATTACTTTTGCGTTGTTGGTAATTTTTAATTTGTCATTTGTCAACATCCAATTACTATCTGTACTTAATATTTTTCCATAATCATTATAGGATGACCAATTTTTTACATACACGAAATCCGCGTCATGCAATGCTTCTTGCTGATTAAAAATTATTTTTGCGCCTTTTGTATAAGCGTCTGATAATTCATATTCTTCAGGATGAGTGATAATATAATCTACATTTGATTTACACATCCATTCGCTGAATGAGTTTGCAACAGCCTGTGGCAGCGACTTTACGTGAGGCGCCCACGTCAAAACAACTTTAGGTTTTTGTTTTAATTGCCATTGTTCAGTAATGGTAATCAAATCAGCCAAACTTTGCAAAGGATGCAGTGTAGCGCTTTCAAGGCTAATTACAGGCACTTTGCAATGATGCATAAATTTCGATAATACTTTTTCACTATAATCTTCTTCTTTATTTTGCAAAGAAGAAAAACAACGAATACCAATCACATCACAATATTGTCCCATAACAGCCGCAGCATCTTTTATATGTTCAACCGATGCGCCATTCATTATCGCGCCATCTTCCATCTCCATCGCCCAGCCTTCTTTATCAATGTTCATCACCATTACGTTCATCCCTAAATTCATTCCGGCTTTTTGTGTGCTCAAGCGTGTACGCAAACTGGGATTCATAAAAATTAATCCTAAAGTTTTATTTTTTCCTGATTGAGAAAAAGCGTAAGGATTTTTTTTGAGCATTAATGCCTCTTGCACCAATGCTTCAATATTATCAACATCATTTACAGTTGTGAAAAATTTCATTCTTTAATTTATTTTGATAAAACATTTTTAAATGCTGTTAAGAAATTATCGAGGTCTTCTTTTTTAATATTCAATGCCGGAAGTATGCGTAAAGTATTTTTATCGGATGAAGAGCCTGTGAACATTTTATGTTCAAACAATAATTTATTTCGAACATCGGCACAAGGCGCATCCAACTCCACTCCTATCATCAAACCCAATCCACGCACTTCTTTTACGCCTTTGATAGTTTTTAATTCCTGCATTAAATAAATTCCCATCTTTTCAGAATTGGAAATTAAATTTTCATTTTTAATAACATCTAAAACTGCAATTGCGGCAGCGCAAGCTAAATAATTTCCACCGAATGTTGTTCCCAACATTCCGTGCTTTCCTTTTATATCAGGCTGAATCAACATACCTGCAACCGGAAAACCATTGCCCATACCTTTTGCAATTGTAATAATATCAGGCTTTACATCCGAATATTGATGAGCAAAAAATTTCCCGGAGCGTCCATAACCGGATTGTACTTCATCCAAAATCAACAAGGCTCCAAACTTTTCACACAAGGATTTTATTTTTTTTAAAAAACTTTTTGTCGGAATATGAACCCCGCCAACACCTTGAATTCCCTCAATTATCACCGCACACACTTCATCATTCATTGCTTTCTCAATAGCATTTTCATCATTAAAAGGCAAAAATAAAATGTTGTCGGTCATATTTACAGGCGCCCAAATTTTTGCATCATCAGTAGCTGCAACAGCTAATGAAGTGCGACCGTGAAATGATTTACTGAACGAAATAATTTTTTTCTTTCCTGTTTGAAAAGATGCCAGCTTTAATGCGTTTTCATTAGCTTCCGCACCACTATTGCACAAAAACAATTGATAATCAGCGTAACCGGAAAGTTCACCTAACTTTTCAGCTAACTCTTCCTGCATTTTTATTTTTACTGAATTGGAATAAAAAGCAATCGCATTTAATTGTTCCTTCAATTTTTTTACATAATGTGGATGCCTGTGTCCGATAGAAATAACAGCATGTCCGCCATATAAGTCAAGATATTTTACACCGTCTTTGTCCCAAATAACAGAACCTTCAGCCTTTACAGGTTCGATGTCAAATAAAGGATATACGTCAAATAAATTCATTTTTTTTATAATTGTAAAATTGAAAGATTAAAAATTGTAAAATTAATTCGTGGTAAAAAGCAAATTGTGTAAATTTTCCAATCTTTCAATTTTCCAATCCCTTTAATCCTTAAAAATAATTCGCTTTCAATTTTAATCCTGTTGTTTCATCTAATCCAAATGCGAGGTTCATATTCTGAACTGCTTGTCCTGATGCACCTTTCAATAGATTATCAATACAACTTGTAATCAATATTTTTCCATGATGTTTTTGCAAATGCAATAAACATTTATTGGTATTTACAACTTGTTTCAAATCAATTGCAACCTTACTAATATTTACAAACGGATGAACATCATAATATGCTTCATACAACTTTTGAATTTTCTCCAAACTCAAATCACATGCAGTGTATAATGTTGCCATGATGCCACGCGTAAAGCTTCCACGATAAGGAATGAAATTTACTTCACTCGTAAATCCGGCTTGCAGCTGCGTTAAACTTTGTCCGATTTCCGCTAAATGTTGATGTTCAAAAGCTTTATAAATACTCAAATTATTTTGCCGCCAACTGAAATGTGATGTTCCACTTAATGATTGCCCTGCTCCTGTTGAACCTGTTATTGCGGAAATATGAATATCATTATTCAACAAGTTATGTGCTGCAAGCGGCAACAATGCCAATTGAATTGAAGTAGCAAAACAACCGGGATTAGCGATGTAATTAGCGTCTTTTATTTTTTCACGATTCAACTCTGGAAGTCCGTAAACAAAAGGATTTGCAGCGACTGAATCGGGCGAAATTAACCTGTGATCTTGCGACAAATCAATGATCTTTATTGTTGTACTTATTTTATTTTCCGTCAAAAACTTTTTCGCCTCACCATGTCCTGTACACAGAAACAATACATCTATTGCATCAGACAAGGTATCCGTAAATTTTAAATTTGTATCACCAATTAAATCTGTATGAATATCGGATATAAATTTTCCTGCATTACTTTTGCTATGCACAAAACTAATTTCGGCATTAGGGTGATTAACCAAGATACGCAAGAGTTCACCTCCTGTGTAACCTGCGCCACCAACGACTCCTATTTTTATTTTTTTCATTTTTATTAATTTGTTTCTTCTCGCGGATTTCGCGGATTCTCGCAGATTAATTTTTTATTCTATTTTTTTATCTGCGTTTATCTGCGTGCAAATTTTCAACTTTACTTTTTCTCAAGCGTTGAATTTACCTGATGATAAATAGCAACCTGATTACCGAATATTTTTGAAAATCCTTTTACATCTTCGCCTGTCCATGCATTATTCATTTCTCCGTAACTGCCAAATTTAGCCGACATTAAATCATGCTCCGATTCAATGCCTGTTAATTGAAAACGGTACGGATAAAGCGTTACAAATACTTTTCCTGTAACATTGGTTTGTGTATCTTCTAAAAACTTTTCAATATTTCTCATCGTTGGATCAAGGAATTGCCCTTCGTGCAGCCAGTTTCCGTACCACGAAGATAATTGTTCTTTCCAATACAATTGCCATTTTGTTAAGGTATGTTTTTCTAACAAATGATGTGCTTTAATTATCAAAGTGGGTGCAGCAGCTTCAAAACCAACACGACCTTTTATTCCAATAATGGTATCACCCACATGCACATCGCGACCAATGGCATAAGCCGATGCAATCTCATTTAACTTTTGAATTGCTTGTATAGGATTATTAAATATTTCATCATTGACTCCAACTAATTCACCGTTTTTAAAAGTGAGAGAAATATTTTCTGTGCCGTCTTTCGTTAATTGTGTAGGGAAAGCGGACTCAGGTAAAAATTCTTTTGAGGTAAGCGTTTCTTTCCCACCCACCGATGTACCCCAAATACCTTTATTAATAGAATATTTTGCTTTCTCAGCATTAATATCAACACCATGTGTTTTCAAAAATTTAATTTCCTCTTCACGGGATAATTTCATATCACGTATAGGTGTAATTATTTCCACATTAGGAATCATAATATTAAAAACCATATCAAAACGAACCTGATCATTACCCGCGCCGGTACTTCCGTGCGCAACATAATCGGCATCAATTAATTTTGCGTATTTGGCAATCGCCATCGCTTGCGAAATACGTTCAGCACTCACAGAAAGCGGATAGGTATTGTTTTTTAATACATTTCCATAAATCAAAAAACGAATAACAGTTTTATAAAAATTATCTGTTTCATCAATACATTTAAAAGATTTCACACCCAATGAAAACGCATGTTTTTCTATTCTCGCAATTTCCAAATCATCGAAACCACCAGTGTTTACAGTAACAGCATGCACTTCCAAATTTTTTATTTTTGAAAGATAAACGGCGCAATAAGTAGTATCTAATCCACCACTGAAAGCCAATACCACTTTATTACTTTTCATTTTTTTATGAATTTAATATTTAAAATCAATTTTTCGGATATCATTTTATCTGCTTTTAACAATAAAGATTGCTTTAATCGCAGCCATCGTTCATATAGTTTTGAATTTATTTTGAAATCACTGGAAGTCTGTTCTTCTTTATCAAGTTTTTTATCAGCAGGATCATAAAGCATAGCAGTACACATACAGTTTTTCCTTTCTTTACTTTTTAGAATTTCAAAATTAACACAACTTTGGCATCCTTTCCAAAATTCATCGTCTTGTGTAAGTTCAGAATAGGTAACCGGTTCGTACCCCAAATCCGAATTAATCTTCATAACAGCCAAGCCGGTTGTTAAACCAAATATTTTAGCATTCGGATATCTGGTTCTGGAAATTTTAAATACTTTCATTTTAATTTCTCTTGCCAGTCCGCTTTTACGAAATTGAGGAGCAACAATTAATCCTGAATTAGCAACATAATTGCCATGTTCCCAAGTTTCGATGTAACAAAATCCTGCCCATTCATTTTGTTCAGTAAGTGCAATAACAGCCTTACCTTCCCGCATTTTTTCGGCAATATAATCGGGCGAACGCTTTGCAATGCCAGTTCCACGGGCTTTTGCAGACGATTCCATTTCATCACAAATTATTTGTGAGTATTTTATATGCTGCTCTTCAGCAACTATTATATTGAATTTTTGATTCTCCATAGGAAAACAATATTAAAAATTAAACAGAAAAAATAACATTTAATAAATGCTAATTTTTCAAATTTGTTGAAATAAAGATTTTTGATAATTGACCACTGCGTAAGCGGTCTGAACAGAATAGACGAGTTTATCGTCTGGTAGAAAATGGAACTCTGATTGCAACGGGAGTAGTAGCAATCTTCAGTGTAAACAAAACAGCAATCGTGCTGAACATCTTGTCAGCTGCTGAAAGGAAGTTGGAAAACAACTTTACTTTTTTCATTTCTTTGTAATTAAAAAGGATTAAACTTTAGTTAATTATGATTTTTGAGAATACAAATATACATTGTTTTTCAAAACTTTCAAATTATTTTTTTTGTTCCTTAAATCTTCCAAGCATGTATGGTAAGTACACCATAGCAATAAAATTTCGAATCTTCTCTAAGTCGATTTAATGTATTTTTTTTGAAAATAATTTGCGGGAGGCATTACTTTACCAAACTCGTAAAACTTGACAATCACTATATCTTTCCCATTGTCGAGGAGAGCTATCATTCGCTCAGGGTCAAATTTTAAAGGTTTGCCATTCTGAGCAAGTGTGTTGTTATTAGTTTTTTTGAGAGGATAAAATTGTACTTTATTTATTTTATTAGTATTATCAGTCACCGTTAGTATTTTTAAAGGCGTTGATTTTAAAAGCGAATCCATTTGTATTGGATTCCAATCCGAAACAAATTTTTCAAAATTTAATTGTTCAAAGTATGACAAATACTGCTTCACAGCCGAAGTATCCAAATTATTTAATACTTGTTTAGTGGATAATATGGTAACCTGATAATTATTATTTCCCTTTAAAGAAATCTCATAGCCGCCTTCTGGATCCAATGGCGCTTCCATTTTAATAGATTTAATATCAGAAGGATTATATTTAAAAACAGTATGGTCTCTCCATCCTCTTTCTTCAATAAAATAATTTGCGGCTAAATTATTTTCAACGCCTGGAATATAGGTTACAAAGGCTTTTTCGGATGGATGCATCGTTTCGATGTCCATTAAAATCATAGATGTACCGCTATTATTCGTTGTTTGTTTTCCTATATAATATGCTTTTGTGAGTTCATCGTTCTGATAAATTTCACATTGAACACCATTGGAAATTAAGTCTTTTACAATACTATCTTGTGCGTTTTTTCCAATCGGCTCTTTAACATCAATGTTCTTCATCGCATAGAGCAATGATTTCAAGGCATTGCCATTCACAGCATATTTTTCATTCACAGTCCAGGCGCCGGAAGTTTGTCGCTCTAATTTAATAGTGGTATTGTTTTTTTTAAGAATTATTTTATTGACGGTTGTAATATCTGCTACAGCGAAATTGCGGAAAGATTCATTGATAGTGCCTTTGCCATTATGGATATAAAACCACAAGGCAATTGAACCAAGTATTATGGCTGTTATAATTGCAAATTTATTTCGTTTCAATAATTACAATGCATTGACTAATAATTACTCTTTTTTTCAATGGTAATATTTGTACCTTTAATCAGTTCTGCTACTCTGAGAAAATCTTTCTCAGTAACTTCAATAACAATTTTTTCCTTTTTACCATCCTTATTAGAATAGTCTATTGTCATACAATCATCAATGAATTGACTATAAAAATGTTTTTCAAATATCACCTTTGCAACTTTATTATAAGGAACTTCTTGTTTAGAAGAAAATATACTTTCAATTATTTCTAAATGGTCTTTTAAAAAAGTAATTTTTCTAAATTTATTATTTTTAATGATTATTTTAGGATTCTTTTCTTCCATTTTTTAAATTGTTTTTCTGTTGTTATTATATTAATTATTCTTACTTAGCATATTTCCGTTTACGAATAATATCATGCGCAATTCCAAACAGTAATATTGCCAGCAAAGGTAATAATACATTTATTAATTGCCATTTTAATCGCTCATTCAGCACTTTTTTCTTATCGAGTAAACGAAGAGTTAATTCACGTGCCCGAACACTTATCAAACCGGAATCGTCGCAAAGATAATTAATACAATTCAAAATAAAATTTTTATTCCCATAAGTTTGATTGGTATACTTATCATAGCCTAATGGATAAGGTTTTTTAGTGGAATATTGAACTTCATTTCTGATAACATCTCCATCAGAAATCACAATCATTTGCGTATTTATACTTTTTTCTTTGTATGGAAAAGATTTGCTATTTATAAATTCAGGATGCTTACGATTTTTAAATACCGATTCAAATTCTCCTTCCAGTAAAATTGCAACAGGCTGGTAGGAATCAGTAAACACGCTTTCATCGGGGCGCATATTTGCCATCCGCAAATCAATACGCACCGGAGCTTTCAGAATTTTTGAATATTTTGATGTGTGTAATAAAATTGTTTTTTTAATTCCTTTTGCAGCCACAGTATCCATACTGGAACCGAAATCAACTTTGATAACATCTAAATTTTTTACTATCGGACGTCCGCTTGTGGGCATTATTAATGGGGAAAATAACCATGGCATTAATTCAAAACGTGGCTCCTGTCCAACAAAAGCCTTATTTACAGGTATTGCAGAGGATTGCATATCTACTATCAAATCAGGATTTATGCGTACTCCATATTTAAAAAACATGTTATCTAAATTCAAATCATAAGGCACCGCAATTGTCCCTCCTGATTTACGAAGACTGTCAACGCTTGTATTTAAAGGGTCTATCACCCATAATACTTTACCTCCATTCATCACAAACTGATCAATTATATATTTATCCTTTTCGGAAAAAGAGGTTTCGGGTTTAGCGATGATGATTGCTTTCATGCCTTGCAAAGCATTTAAAGACTCATTAATTTTTATTCGTTTCAATGAATAAAATTCACTTAAAGCATTTTTAATATCCTCAACAGCCAATGTATCTAATTCGCCATGCCCTTCAATGAAGCCTATTTTCGGGCGAACATTGGTACTTAAATTACGGATGCAGCTTGCAAACTCATACTCCAATGCCTGAATAGAATTATTTAATTGCATTTCGGATGAAGAACCGATTTGCGTTTTTAATAATTGCCATGGTACTTCATGACCATGATATGTTACCAAAGCAGCAGGCCAAATAATTTTTTGAGAACTTCCGTTCTCATCTTTTACTTCCAGATTAGTGGGTTGGAGTCCTTTGTCGTAAAGCTGTTTAAAAACTTCTTCTTGTTGTTTTTTATCGGCATTTTCATTAGGATTAATAAATTCATATTCAATATTATCATCTGAATATGCTCTAAATTCATCCAGCATTTCCTGAGTTTCGTTACGTAAATGTTTGAAGCCGGCAGGAAATTCTTCATCCTTCCCCATATAAACTTTTACATATACTACATCATTCAAATTGCTTAATAATTTTTTTGTAACGTCAGATAAAGTGTAGCGTTTTTCGGAAGTCAAATCAAAACGATGAAATACAAACGAACCTACAAAGTTCAGCAATATCAATATGATGATAGCTAATCCAAGTGAAGTTAAATCTCGTTTTTTGTTAAAGTTCAAAGTTTTATTTAGTTTAAAGTTCTGACATCATTTTCAAATTTTCAAATTATTTAATTTTCAAATTAGCTTACCATTTCCTACTCTCAAGAACGATACGTGTACCAAAAATAAATATCGCTATTAAGCTTACAAAATAAATTACGTCTCGGGTATCAATCACTCCGCGGCTCATGGAAGCATAATGATTATCTATACCCAAGGCTAAAATAACATTGTCAATTTTAATAAATAACGGAAACACACTTATTAAATCAAAACCCCGGTAAATAAAAAGACAAAGAAATAATGCTAGAATAAAAGATACCACTTGATTATCAGTTATCGCCGAAGCAAAAACACCGATAGAAACAAATGCAGCACCCAAAAAAAGCAAACCGATGTAAGAACCCCACATTCCGCCAGTATCAATGTTTCCGACAGGATTGCCTAATTTATAAACCGAGTAATAATAAATTAAAGTGGGAAGCAATGAAAATAATACCAACACAAATCCGGCAAAGTATTTGGCTAAAATGATCTGCAAGTCGGTGATGGGGCGAGTCAGTAATAATTCAATAGTTCCTGACCTTTTTTCATCGGCAAAAGAGCGCATTGTAATAGCAGGAATCAAAAATAAAAATACCCAAGGAGCAATGATAAAAAGCGTATCAATATTAGCATAACCGTTATCCAATACATTGGAATCAGTTTGTAATACCCACATAAATAAACCAATTACCAACAAAAAAACAGTGATAGTAATATAGCCGATCAGCGAACTTAAGAAACTACGTATTTCTTTTTTTAGAAGTGTGAACATATAAGAATCAAACGAGATTTTTTTTGTTTTGCGAAAGTACAAATTAATTAAATGAGTGATGCGAAAATCTACCCTACTGGATTTTATAGAATTAAATAGTCTAACAATCGTAATTGAAAATAAAAAAAGCCGATACATTTCTGTACCGACTTTTTCTAAAGTAAATTTAAAAATCTAAATAATTACAAAATTATTTTTTTGATTTGTCCATCACTTCACCATGTTTCATGTGATTTTGAAGGCAATGAATCGCACATGCTCCATACATTTTATAATTTTCATGAACTAAAGCAACAACTTCTCCTTTAGAATTTTTTACATAACAAGTTCCATTTTCAGGAGCAGTTGTAGTCCAAGTAGCTTTGTCGGGAGTCTCATGATAATAAGGAATAAAATTTCCATTTTTTTCAGGCTTACCCATAACTTTACCCTTACTGTCAACCAACATTCCGTTAGCATTTATGTGTCCTATCTCCACTCCTTTTGCATCTTTAATAAGGCCTTGTTCAGAAACAGAACCAATAAATGTCCCTGTTTCATCAGTAACTTTACCAGAAGCATCAATTTTAGGAGCTTTGTAATTTTGTGCAAAAGTCATTGAACATGTTGCCGCTCCTATGAGGAACACAAGTAATAGTGATTTGATTGTTTTCATAAGTATTGTTTTTGTTTTATTATTTTAAAAATACACAGATTACAAGGTTCTGCGGTAAACCTAAAAAATATTTATAAATTTTATTATATGAGCAAC
>ODAK010002286.1_pt1 | contig 20164 bp, 19 predicted proteins | sample 1539591 | NCBI WGS metagenome assembly ODAK01 (sample SAMEA3539303, study PRJEB22396) | soil metagenome | biome: tundra; feature: field; material: soil | place: USA | collected 2010-05 | depth 0.15 m | reverse complement strand
ATTAGGGATTTTCCCACCCGATCCTGGCGTCCGCGATTCAACAACGGCCAGCGCGCGGCAGGGGATCATTCCTCCGCCGCAGTAAGAAATCGCCTGGCGTAGCGTTGCGCTCGATGAGTGAATCTATTGCACAGTATCCCGCCTGAGCGTCTAGAGAAGAATGGATGCAAGTGCATCGGCCGTTTGCGGAAGATCTCGATTCCGGAGAGCATCGATCGCGCTCGCAGGCGTGACCGGGGGATTTTGAAGACTTGCGATTTGCTCCGAAAAGGCTGCGACCACTGATGCCTCGCTTAGATCCATAAGACCGAGAAGGAAGTCGTCGGGGTGGAGGGCCTCTATGTCGTGGCTTTCTAGAATTGCAGCCGGAAAGTCTTTGAGATTGAAAGTCACTATTGCTTGGGCCTGCGACCGAATCGCCGCGGCCAATACGTGGCGATCTCGCTCGTCAGGAAGCTCTAGACCGTCGATCAGTGATTCGTAGCCAGTGACGAGACAGTCGGGAACTGCCTCAATCATTAATCTTCGCGTGCGCTCCAATCGTTTTGGGTCAAGATCTGTTCGTCGTCGAAGAATTGATACTTCCATTTCGTCGAGAATGTCGTCGCTCCATCTTGCGCGCAAGTTAAGTTGCCGCTTTCCCGTCACTCTGATCAAGAGATCGCGGATCGCGGGATCGTGTAAGACGCACGCATCGTAAATAACTACGAACGCCACAACTATTCGCTATAGAGGCCCAGTTCCTCGGCCTCATGCGTCAGGTCTTTGTAGACAGATTGGCGATGCTGTTCATCTTTACGCTGATGCGCAAGTACGTCGAGGAGACGAATCCTTCTGTGGGACCCCACTTTTCGGAAGGGGATCTCACCAGACTCCAGAAGCCCTACGAGAAACGGACGAGAAACATTAAGAAGATCCGCTGCTTGCTGGGTAGTTAACTCGGCGTGAATTGGAGCAACCGTAACCGCATTCCCTTTCGCCAACTCATCAAGAACTTCGATGAATAGTCTGAAAGCTTGAGCGGGGACTGTGACTTTCGTGTCGGGAGAGTCATCTACGCATAGGACAAGTCGCCCCGACGGTGATGGGTGAAGACGCAGATATGAAGCGAGCATCGCCGCGGCGTCCGCGGCGTGCGAGGACGCTTCGTCGTCTGGAATTACTAGATCCTGAAGATTGATTGAAGACATGGATTCATCATGGCACAAGATAGGCCCTAAACGCAACAAACAAAATAAACGAAGTAATCAAAAGGGACAACTCTTGTCCTTCCAGCCGACCCGAGAGTCGGATTGCTGGGTGTCTACGTTCTCTGGGGAACCTCAGGGTGTACGAAAACTCCGGAATGGGTGTACGGATTCAATCGGAAAGGGTGTACGGAAACCCCCGGAATCGCCATCAGTTGCTTACAGGCTAAGTAGGACCTGGAACTAGGGTCAGTTAGTTGGCAGATTTGGCTTTGGCGGTTTCATCCTGCACAATGAAACATGATGGAACCGATGTTCCCATCTCGGTTAGTTATTTTCAAGACCGCCTCACTCGTGCAGCGCGAGCGCGAGTCGCAATCGTTCTTGAACCTGACTGATTCATCCGCATCGCGGCGCGAGCGGTACTTATCCCGTAGTTATTTCCAATAACTTTGTCGGCGAAACCACGAAGAGCAAGCTTCCTCGTTGCGTTCAGCGGAATGAGAAGTTCGCCTGCCAGCCAGTCGGCTTCGGCTTCGACCTCATGGTCCAATGTGTGGCATCCTCCTTCCCAAGCGATTGTTGTTGGGAAGGCGTGTTCAAGGATCACGTGCGACATTTCGTGAGTGAGAGTCGCGCGTCGCCTGGTTGCGGCATGAAAGTCGTTTTCGATTATGAAGCATCCATTCATGTAAGGCACTAATGCCGCTGAAAACAAGGCTTTGCCATCCGAGGCGAAGTGTTGAAGTATTTCGGATGGGCAGCCCCACTCCGCGGCCCGACTCACCGGGTAGATCTGCACTCCGTACTCGAGCGCAAGACGCGCTGGGTCGAAGGGCACCTTGTCATCGAGACCCAACTCTGCGCGGACTTCGATTGCGGTCCTCGCCGCTTCGGCCTTATACCCCCGCTTCATTTCACGGGGAGGCTCGGGCGACGCGGAATCGCTCCACCGTCATCTTTATGAGCTTTTCCAGCATCTCGATGTCATCCTCTCGAAGATCAGACCGCTTTCGGAAGAGTGGTGCGAGCTCAGTCATCAAGTCCGGTTCTACCTTCGAATGGACCGTACCGACTAGGTAAGTTTCGGGGTTAGTGCCGAGCCATGCCGTGAGTGCCGCGAAGGAATCGACGTCCGGTTTTTGACCGTTTGCCATCCGTGACATCGTTGAGGGACTTACGCCAACCTCCTTGGCCAAGGATCGCCACGAGAGATCCCGAGCTTCTCGCTCCTTGTCGAGCGCCGCATAAAGGGAATCCACGTCCAAATGGGCCTTCGCCATGAGACCTCCTCGGGTTGTGCCGAACGACAACCAGTGATCGACTATCGACACATTCTATGGTACCGTTATGTTGCTGATGTCGAACGATGCTCGATTATAGAGTCAACTTCAAGTTGCCTAAGGGCCCGCACCGACGGCTTGGCGGCAGAGGGTCGATGGAAATACCGACGGTCCTATGAGCTTAGGAGAATTCAATATGGAACAGCAGAACAAGGGAGTCGACGACGAGAACATCGAGCGAGATCTGGATGCGCTCGTTGACGACGTCCAGCGCCTCGAGCACGACCTCGCTGAGGACGGGCGTGACGTAGACATCGAGGTTAACTTCAAGCCGGTGCGAATGACGGTCCGTCGGGCAAATGGTTTGCAGATCAAAGAGGGCGCGATTGCACAGGGTGTAAAGATCGAGGCCAACTACCAGTTGGCTCGCCTAGAAGGTCGTGACTCCGATCGTTCGGTTGAAGTGAAGGACAATGAAGAGGTCAACCTTCACGACGGTGAGTGCTTCGTAGCCACGGCCCCTGACGTGAACTCATGAGTGAGTTGGCACAAGCTTGCTGGACCCAGCTCGGCGTCAGCGACGCTGAGCTGAAACTTCAAGTTTCGAGCGAGATCGTTGCTGCAGTTGTCGGAATCCGAGAGGACTTTCCCGAACATTGCGTGCACGCGTGGCCCAACGGGAGCGGCGGTGCATACGTCGTGATAGACCAAGTCGATATTGGTGATCGGTGGTCAACTCAAAGTACGTGGCTGGGATTTCACATCAACTACATCTACCCAGAGGGAGACGTCTACCCTCACTTTCTTCGTGCTGATTTACAACGCGTTGAGGAAGGAGCGCTGGCCGCGCCATTCAATGCGAGTGGCGAGTTTGCGGGCCAGCCTGCAACCGTTTTGAGTCGCGCCAGTCAACAACGAGATCGAGAGACCTTCACGGCTTCGCGAAAAGCTCGATCGGTTATCTCGTTCTTGCGAGACGAAGCCTGATGGCCGTTGGGTCGTTGAAGGTTGTGACTTCTCCAGTGGAGCTTCGCGTAACCGCATCGCTGTGGGCGAGGATTCGTTCGCAAGTGCTCCAGGAAGACTTTGATGAACACGGTGGTGTGATCTTTTGTAGTCGTGCTGTCACCAACACACGCACGTCCCTGCTAGCACGTGATTTCATCGCCGCAATCGACGGCGTGGACTATGTCCCGAGCGCTGTCGGGTACCGTGAACTGACCGCCTCTTTTATTCGCCATGCCGTACTTCGCGCTCGCCGGGAACACTTGGTGCCATTGTTCGTCCATGGGCACGGCGAAGGTGACAGCGTCGAGTTCTCCTCCACAGACTTGAATTCTCACGCTCGCAGTTATCCGTCACTCATTGAAATCACTGGCACTGAGGTGGGCGCTGTCGTGATGACAGATGAGGCGGTGGCAGGTGAACTGTGGCTCGTCGATGGCCGTTTCGTCGATGTCGATGCAACCGTCGTTCTCAGTCACAACATCAAGCGGTTCACGCCGAGGCGGACGTACGCCGGCGCAGCTTCTCCTTACCAGGATCGCCAGGTACGTCTCTTTGGTCACCGGGGTCAGGCAATCCTTGCTGCTTCTACCGTCGGCATTGTCGGCGTTGGTGGGGCCGGAATGCTTGCAGTTGAGTATTTAAGCCGATTGGGTGTTGGTCGAATTATCGCCATCGATCCCGATCGAGTGGAGCCAACCAACGTGCCAAGATTACCGGGCTCCACGATGCGCGACACACGGTCAATCTTCATGACCAATCGACTCCCCGAGCGGATTCGCAAGCTTGTGCAGCGCCGCCCTACGCCGAAGGTCAAGATTGCTCGGCGCCTCGCGATTCAGGCCGGTCAGGGCACCAGCGTCGAGATGCTCCAGTTAAATGTCGCAACCGTTGCCGCCACGCAAGCGCTTAAGAACTGTGACTACATAGTGCTTGCCGCTGACTCGGACACCGCACAGAACGTCGTCAACACAATTGGTCATCAGTATTTGATCCCAATCATACAGGTCGGCGTGAAGATCGCGGCTGATGATCAAGGCGCTCTTACAGAACTGTTCGCAATCATTCGCGCTATACGGCCGGGCGAGTGGTGTCTATCTTGTTCCGGGATCATTGACTTCGCTCATTTGGCGCTCGAATCGTTGCCGGGTCGGGAGCGGGCACTGGCCGACTACGGGACCGGGGAACCGGCCCCCAGCGTGATCACTCTGAACGCGATTGGAGCGAGCAATGCCGTCACGAGGATCATGCTTGAGCTAACGGGTCTAATGGAGCCTGGCGCAGCCGAGCAGTTCCTTATCCACCCATCTCGGGGGACCGTTGAACGGCGATTCACGAGCGGTACAACGACGTGTCAGATTTGCAGTGAAGAAAATGGTGTCGTCGGTCTCGGAGACTTGCAAGCGCTCAAGTTGCCGAGTCCCTTAATCGCGGATACTTCGGTGACGACTCGGGAATCGTCGACCCACAGTCGACCGGAACCGCACCTCGGAAGAAAGGCGTAGTTCGGTGAGCGATGGCAAGATGAGTCGCGCGGTCGAAGAGCTGATTGAAGTGGCCGACGAGCATATGAACAAGGTGCTCCGCTCCATGGCGGGTGAGGCCGCAGTGGTCCATGACGATCAGCGCTCCGCAGTTCGCGCTCTTTTGGCGAATAGGTCTCGAGTGCTCGTGGTCCAGGCAACCGGATGGGGTAAGTCCGCCGTCTATTGGGCCGCAACGTCGGCCATCAGGTCACTCGGTGGTGGACCCACCCTGGTGGTCTCGCCACTGCTTGCGCTGATGCGTGACCAAGTAAAGGCCGCCGAAGGAGCCGGCCTGCGCGCCGCGACGATCAACTCGACGAATGTCGACGACTGGGACATCGTCATGAGGAACATGAAGTCGGGGACCATAGACGTGCTCCTTGTATCTCCGGAGCGTCTGGCGAACCCCAAGTTCGCGCACCGCATCGGACCGATCATTGAACGCGCCGGTCTCATTGTCATCGACGAGGCTCACTGCATCTCTGACTGGGGCTTCGATTTTCGACCCGACTACCAGCGGCTTTCTCACATCCTCACTGCGTCACCCACGACCCCAGTGTTGGCAACCACAGCTACTGCGAACAAGCGGGTCACCGCCGACGTGGCCAATCAACTTGGGGACTCCACTCTGGTCTTGCGAGGAAGTCTGGCGCGATCATCACTTCGACTCTCGGTTCTTCCAGGTCTTGGGCCTCTCGAGCGCTATGCGTGGGTCGACGAAGCATTGAGTCGTATCCCGGGCTCAGGGATCGTCTATGTGCCGACCGTCGCGGATACCGAGCGTCTGTCGGGGTTCCTCGCGTCGCGAGGTCACCGCGTCGCTGCGTACTCGGGCCGCCTGGAGACAGAGGCCCGGGAACGGATCGAAGATGAACTTCGGGCCAACCAAATCAAGGCGGTCGTCGCCACGTCAGCGCTAGGAATGGGCTACGACAAGCCTGATCTCAGTTTCTGTATTCACGTCGGATCTCCGGACTCTCCCGTTGCTTACTACCAACAGGTTGGGCGGGCCGGACGAACGATCGAGCGTGCCGACGCGATCTTGCTGCCGGCCGAAACCGACGAACGTCTTTGGGAGTTCTTCGCCACAGCTTCCATCCCGGACGTCGGCAATATCGAGAAGGTCCTTCGGACCCTCGAAGAGAGTGCCGAGGCCATGAGCGTGCCGACTCTCGAGGGGATTACTGGCGTGCGCCGAGGTCGTCTCGAAGCACTGCTCAAGATCGTCGCCGTCGAGGGAGCGGTGGAGCGGGTGACCGATGGTTGGCGATCCACCGGCACCTCCTACGTCTACGATGAGGAAAAGTGGGCGGCTATCCGGACTGCGCGAGCCGTAGAGGCCGATCTCATGCGCTCCTACGCCGGCGGACGGGGCTGTCTGATGGAGTTCCTCCAACAAGCTCTCGACGACCCAGATCCTGGACCGTGCGGGCGATGCTCGGTCTGCACCCATGAACTACCCGTGCAGGGATTTGATATCAACACTGAGTCGGTTATCGCCGCACAGGTGTACTTACGTGGCGCCGACGTCGTCATTGAACCCAGGAAGCTCTGGCCGAAAGGCGTGGCCGATGGACATGGTGGCAGGATCACTGGTGCCGGATCTGGTCGAGCACTGACATTCGCCGACTCTCCCGAGTGGCGCGAAGTCGTTAGAGCGATGAGCGGTCCCGATTTACCTCTGGATAACCAGGTTTTCGATGGCATTGTGTCCGTCCTCAGTCGGTGGAGGAGGCAGTGGACTGAACGACCTGTCGCTGTTGTCCCCATGCCTTCTCGCCATCATCCGCGGATGATCATGGACCTTGCCACTCGGATCGCCGAGATTGGCAACCTCGCCATCATCGATGCACTTGAAGTGACAGGGCCGCGTCCGCCAGACGCCGCGGCTTCTCTCCTCAAGGTCGAAACTCTCGTCACCGGTCTTCACTTGCGACCCGGCGTGGTGCTACCCACTGACGGACCCGTGCTGCTCGTGGACGACACCTACCGGAGCGGCTGGACGATGACGATTGCGGCGGCACTCCTGCGTGAGGCCGGGGTCTCAGCAGTCATGCCCTTGGTAGTTCACCAGCTCCCTTGAGCGAAGTCAGGCGATGGTGCGTGGCTACACCTTGGTGATCCCCCTTGGAGCGAGTGGCGCGCCCCCAACGGTGCTCCCCAACGGGGTCCGAACCCATGCCCTCACCTTGAAAGGGTGGAGGTTCTCTGGAACTAGAGGGAGGGAAAGGACTGATCAAGTGGTATTTCTAGTCGCCAGTTCTTGGCACTCCTTAGTCTCGGGCACTCCGCGGGCATCAAGGGTTGTCTGGACGCTCGACCGCGAAGAAATGGGGACTCACTTTGACCGTGCGGGCAATAGTTAGTTGATGGGTGCTACCGGGAGTGAATCGACAGACAGCGACGATATTGCAGCGTCGTTGGTGGATTCTCAACGTTTCGCGGCGGTGGTCGATCGTCACTTTGCTGAAATATTCCGCTATCTAGCCCGGCGAGTGGGCAGAGAGAATGCTGAAGACCTCGGCGCCGAGACATTCATTGTTGCGTTTAGCGCACGAAATCGCTACGACCCGTCTCGCGCGAACGCCCTTCCGTGGCTCTACGAGATTGCTACCAATCTCATTCGACGCCACCGCCGTACCGAGGTCCGAATGCTGATGGCCTATGCCACAGCGGCGTCGCAGCTCGACCCTGACGATGACAGTTCAGAGGGGCTCGTGGCGCGACTCGATCACGCGGCATCACTGGCCCGAGTCGCATCGGCGTTCGCCGACCTCGACCCTGACCAACGCGATGCCCTCTACCTCGTTGCGATTGTGGGACTGGGGTATGCGGAGGTATCCGAAGCCCTCGACATCCCAGTTGGCACCGTGCATTCCAGGGTGGCGCGGGCCCGGACGAATCTTCGGGACCTCGCGACCTACAGCGGGCAAGAAGGTAATGAAGATTCAATTGCGGCGAGAGAGAGTTAGGGACAGAGACCATGGTTGATGAACTACAACTACTGCGTGAAGTATTCAAGAGCGAGGAAGAACCCAGCGCCGGCGCATTGGAATTGATGCATGGGCGTCTAGCTATCGCCATCGAGACCGAGGAAAGGCTCAGCGGCAAAACTTCTCACCGAGTTCGTACGGCTCTTGGATCGCGGCGAAGGATGGTGAGTGCCATGGCCGCCGCCGCCGCACTGATTGTTGGATTGGTGGTCTCCTTGAATGGATCCGGTACTCAATCAGTGGCTTCCGCTAGTCCGTTTCGACTGGCGTCGCTCGTCACGGTTCAAGCGTTCCAGGCCAGTCCTGAAACTGTCCAGTTTGCCAATCACGTCACCTGTCCGACCTCAACTGACTGCTACCTGACAGCTCGATTCATGAATGCGTGGACGGCCTCTGCCGGCAACAATGTTTACTCGTCCACGAACGGCGGCAGTACGTGGCAGGAACTGGCACTCCCTTCGGGAACCTACGTTGAGACGGCTCTGTCGTGCACGTCGAGCGTCCATTGTTCTGCCGGCGGAGGTCAGTACGTGGGTCTTAACGCCCAAGACAAACCCGTAATGAACCCAGTATTCCTAAGTACGTCTAACGGAGGCGAGAGTTGGACGGTTCAGCCGTTTCCGACTCCACGACTCGGTCAGTTTCAACTTTTGGGGAACGCTGGCGTGACGCAACTGAGTTGCCCATCCAGTGAAACGTGCGAGGCCCTTCTCGTGGCCAGTTTTGGTGGACCGGGTTACAGCTCCGCCGCCGACAACGTCTTTATGCGAACTGACGATGGTGGCCAAAGTTGGTCGACCACGATACTTCCCGATCAACCCGCCCCCGGAACTGTCGGCGCGTCCGTCAACTCGCCTTCGAACAATGGGATGAGTTGTCCTTCGACACAAGTTTGTGTCGCATCTGCGCTGCTTGCCCCGATTGGCCCTGCGACCTCGATCGTGTGGAGAACTGATGACGGCGGAGCGACGTGGTTGGTGGGTTCGTTACCCGACGGTCTTACGTCCGCCGGTCCGCTTTCGTGTCCGGACAGTCTGCACTGTTGGATTGTGGCGGGATCGTACGGCAAAGGATCCAACCTTCAACTGCTTGAGAGTTCTGACGGTGGAGCAAGTTGGAGTGTTCGCTCGCCGCAAGGACTGTCCACCACGATCAACTGGGGCTCGGTCAGTTGTCCAACCGACAATAACTGCTGGCTAGCGGGTGAAGTTACCGGAGCTAATCGGGAGAGCGTCGTCTACGCGTCGAATGACGGTGGCCAAACGTGGATCAACGTGCCACTTCCATCGGCGATCGGAGCGGAATCGGCACCGTTGAAAGGAATCGACGAAGTCGATTGCAATACGACACTCACGTGTGTCATTTTAGGAATCCCAGCCGGAGTTTCTGAGAATGGCGTCAATGAAGCCATCCTGACCAACGCTGTTCCTACCTCGTAAAGGAGAAACCGGGATTATTGATCTCCTTATCCTTCGATGCCTCTTTATTTCCAAGAGTTGTTGGTCTCGGTACGTCGGACTCAGAATGAAAACAGTGCAATACCGCTGAGCTCTTCAAAAGACGGCAGACCATCTGTGTAGCCTCCTGACATTGCAAGTTCGATTTCGATTGGAAGACTTGGCTTGAGTCCACGCAAAATATGTGCGACGTAGGGAACGCCAAAATGTCCGGTATCTAGAGGGAAGGCACTAAACACCGTGTCGCCAAGTGACGGCGAGAGCGTCGATGAAACAGTGGAGAATTGACCTTTGCGTATGACAGACGCAATTTTGAATACTTTCTTGGCGACCTCGCGCGATCCGACTTGTGGAGTCATGAGCAATACCTTCAACTCAGCGGACATGTTTTGAAAATTTGGATCAATTGCGACATCATTGAGCATTCCAGGAACGACCATATCTTCGACGGGCTCAGCCATCGCGAACGCTGTCCTCGCGTCGGAATTAAGGACCGACAAGTACCTCGCGCAAATTGCGGGAAGTGCCGAGACGCTGGCTCGGTCGCACCGATCGCAATCTCTCTCTAGATGAAGACGACCGCATGGCATTCCGCCTCGGTACGTCGCGTCACCACAAAAGAGTACGTAAACAGCGGGTACCTCGAGATGATTTGAAAGGGCGAGGAACTTGTTCATCTGTGGTTCGTCACCACTTTGGTATCCGAAGTTGATGTTCCAGTTGTCTCTGACGTGATGAAGTTTCTTAGCCTGAACAAGCATTCCAAAGCATTCGCCCGACTTATCGACGAACCACCAAAGCCAATCGGCTCCGGTTGTCCCTTCTTGGCGGCGATTGAATTGTGCGTATCGCACCTCCGGCGATGACGCCATCAAGTACGTGATGGTCAATTCTTCTTCAGAAGCTTCATCTCCACTAAGCGAGCGTTGGCACCAGTGTTGATCTACCTTCACTCGAGCGCACGTCAACACTTTCTGAAGATCAATCGCCTGACTCTCGTTCGGCCTTTCGGTCATGGACGAAAGGAATCTTCACTCGTCAACTGATTCAGTTGACGACTTTGTCGATTTCCGTAGGTGATGAGGAGTGCGGTCGTCCAGACCGCTCGATCATTGAGCATTCTGAAGCCAGGAGTTCTCGAAGAGCTCCACCATCATTCTCACTTTTGCGCGCAGTTCGTCAAATGTCACGACTTCAATTTCGCGCTGGTTATTGCGCCACTGCTCAAAACACCGCTTTTGCTCATGGTTTCTGAGCGAAATTGAAGTGTCTCCTACTATCAAGAGTCCTCTCGCTGCAAGAGCACGGCTGGACTGCATATCTTCAGTCGCAAGACTGTCAAAATTTTCTGAAAGGCTTGCTCGATCGTAAAGTAGTTGCGCCATTCCGCCAGAAACTTCGTCAGAGACGCCGTAGACGTTGTTCCGATATCTGCTCCCCAAGAGGGGCGTTAATGGCGTCTTGATCTCGACGAGGACCACATTTCCCGTCACATTATTCTCATAAAGAAAATCGGCAGTGTTGCCGCCAAGATTGGAAAAATGCTTGCCGCCCACGTACACCTGACTCTGGAGCAACATCACAGGAATTGTGAAGACCTGTGCGATTGCCCATCCGTTCCGTGAAAGAGCACGCTGCCAGACTCTTTCTTCTCCGATGGTCGCGTTCTCGTCTAGTTCGCGCAGGAATCGCTGGAGTCGAGCCAGGCCGAGGATTGCATCGAACTGTTGGAGCTCTTCGACCGTTACGCCAGCAAGTCGAGCCGCGAGGACCGCACTTTCACGACTAATCATCCATCGAATCAGTCCACTCAGCAACGCGGAGGACAACTCCACATCGCCGAACGCAGTCTGGAGTGCTTCTTCATCCTCCAGAAGGGAACGAATCGCTTGGCTCTTTGGTGCCGGAATGAACTCACTGGAGCCAAAGGGTATTCCGCGGTCCTCTACGAAGCGATAGTAGTTACTCAGGCCACTGAAGAATTTAAGCAACTCGGCAGCCTTAAGTTCTATCTTCACCCACTCTTCAGCTCGAAGTTGCGAGAGGGACAAGTCGCTATGGTCGGTCCAGAGATTGTTACGCGATCGCCGCTGGTAGACAAATGTTCCATCGATAGACGCACTGTTATCATTTGGATTATCAATGAGGACAGGCTTGAAGATGAGTCGCGTCGTGGAAGTTTCTCGTAACACAATCGGTGTGACATCCGCTGTCCTCGAAGAGGTCGACGTCACTCGAATACCTGAGTGAGCCTCGTTAGGCATAAATGTTCGAGACTGCGAGGCGAGATCTGCGATTCGAATTGCGAATTACGCGTTGGCGCATCATGACTACGTTTCCGCGAATATTGCGTAGGAGCGCCTCTGCTTGCATTTGCATAACGTATACCAGAGGCGTTACTCCAACGTGGCGATTCGTTTTCGATTGTTGTGACAAGAGATTTCCTTTGAACTAAAGTCGTGACGATGTGAGTCCGCGACGGAGCGCCGAATCTAGAACGCGAAGTCAGAGTATTTATGTCTGTACTCCGCCAAGATCCATGAGTTGGAGTTTTTCGATGACGTCGCTTACATGCTTTCGCATCAGATCAGAGATTGGTGGTCGATCGATTGCTTACACTGAATTGCGTCTCTACTTGAGGCTAGGGGAGGTGGGCAATCGTAAGGAAGAAGAGTGCTCGTTCACAGTTGTACCGAGCTGCTCGCGATTTGGGAAATCTCAAAGCGGCGGAGAAGGGGCCATCGTCATTTGGAAAGCGTTACGCTCGGCGCAAGGTGTACGCCAAGACCAATGGCTTGACGCGCAAATTCTTGCGCTCAATGGGTTTGAGTAAATAGTGACGTCGGGACCGACGTTGCTTTAGTTGTAAATACGTCAACCGAATTGAAGGAAGCTACGAGGGAGACTTGAGACTTCCTCGCTTCGCAGAACTGAGCTTCACAAACCTCTTGATTAAGAGGAACTTGCGAAGTGTTGCTGTTTTCGATGCGCGTTGACGCGCTGCCGGTGGGCCGACGGATTACGAGTAATCCGGAGTGTCGGCGATCTTCTCGAAACATGCGTCATTATTGAAAGATGGGAGCAACTTCAGTCGGTATTGATCGCGAATTTGTCGAGACCTGGGCGAAGCGGTATCGGTGCGGTGCCATGAACTCACCATGGCATCTTGGTCCGAAGCTGAAGGCTGCAATCAAGGCTCACCCCGAGATGGGAGTGCTCTCCGAAATCACGACCTACTGGGAGCTGGAGGAATACATCTTCAAGACCATTGGGCCAGCAGTTCAGAAGGCGGGTTTCTTCACGTTGCCTGAGTTCATCACCGTTGGTTATTGGAAGACCCCCCGACAGCTCACTAACTATCGCAAGAACAATGATGCAACAGTCCAGAAGATAACTCTGAAGGCACTCGCGAGTGATCTGGCACGACCGGCCAGACCGGTGGAGATGTCTGGACTTGACGGAGTTCGCGTGCCCGTGGCGAGCGCACTCCTGACGATCTGGCGTCCGGAAGAGTTCACGATCATTGACGTCTTCGCTCTGAAAACACTCTCGCGTTCCAGCGAAAGCATTGACGGCGTTGGCTTCCACGAGCGCGGTCAGACGTGGTGGTTGGGGCACTACGACATGTATTTGCGAGCGTGCCAGGCGATCGTCGATCGGCTGAAGCCTCTTAACCTTCGAGACGTCGATCGAGCGATCTGGAAATGGGGCCAGCTCAATGCGTGAAAATTGCCACGGAGGCAGATCGGGACGATGAAAACAACTCCTAGCGAGCGAGAGGCAGTCCTCTCCTACTTCAAGGACCAGATGAGTGACGACCCGATAGTCCACCTGGAGAAGGTCGCTGTAGAGCGAGTCGGAGCGAATGTTCACGACATCTGGGATGTTCACTGCAAAAACAGCCGGTGGTGGGCGGTGAGCTGTCCATTGAATTATTACTCGCAAGAAGATTTCAAGAGCCGGGACGTTGTTCTCACCTTCCATATTGGATTGATGGCACGAGTCTTTACGAGAAACCAGATCCCGATCGCTGAAGATGCAGCGGCGCTTCTCCCGAAAGCATGGCGACTTTGGGAGCAAGCAGTCAAAACCATGGCGACGAGTCGAGAATCAGAAGACTTTCAAGCGGTGGGAGTGCGATTGCGCGAATGTTTAGTCACGTACGCCACTGAGATTGCTGATCCTGATCTGATTCCTGAAGGTGCGGACTCTCCAAGAGGGGCTGACGTTGTCGCGTGGAGCAATCTCCTCGTTGACCGTCTTGCACCCGGTTCTTCAAGTGAGGAGTTGCGTTCCTACGTCAAGAAACTGGCGCGAGAGACTTGGGATCTCGTTAACAAGCTGACGCACGCCAAGAACGCGGGCAGCTATGACGCCGAGATCGGTGCCGCGGCGGTAAGTCACTTCTTATCCAGCGTTACTGCATGTCGAATGCGCTGGGTTGCAGGTGATCCAAAGCGATGCGAGTCTTGCGGCTCCTATCATCTTGGCGCGGGGATTTGTTTACGCTGCGGTTGGGTTGACTGTGAATACCACGCTCCACCAACCGATGAGATCAGTGAGGAGGAGATGGCGACCCGGCTCGCCGAGCCGTGTACGCCGAGCTCCGATATTTCGACCTTCATCTCACCGAATGACTACTCGTAGAAAACTACAACTGGCTTGCGGGTAGCCAGCGGTAGAGCGTCGCTATCGACACTCCCAGATTCGACGCAACTTCTCGTGGTGAGAGACCGCTCGCGAGTAGTTTCCGTACTGCCATCACCTTGCTGTCAGTCACTAGGCGTCTGCGACCACCCGTTCGTTCATGTAGGCGTGCTGTCTCCAGCCGAACTCGTGTTCGTTCCACTGTCAGTTCTCGTTCCATCTCGGCGAGCCTCGCCATGACGTGGAAGAAGAAACGGCCAGCCGGTGTGTTCGTGTTGGCCGGAAGTGGCGAACAAGTCAAAGCCGGTATCCAGTCTCTTCCAAGTCCAAGGGCCACGCAACCACAGGGACAGGCGTGGTCTCGTGTAGTCCGAGCGCTTGAGTGGCTGTCAAGTTAGCGTTGACTGCAATGCCGGCCCGCCTCGACCATGTGGAACTATCGAAACGCACCTTGCGCGAGCGAGCCACGGCTTTTGCCACCAAGCACGCCGATGACACTAGTGAGATGGCCGAACGCCAGATCTTCTGGAACGACCTGTTTTGGATCTTTGGCCGCGAGGTGAAGGAGGTCGGGCGATTTGAGCGCGCGGCGCGGCGCCTCTCGACGGGTCGCCACGGCTGGATCGACCTCCTCGTTCCCGGCGACATGGCCGTCGAGCACAAGAGCTTGGGAGAAAACCTCGACACCGCGATGACCCAGCTCTTCGACTACCTCGAGGACCTCCAACCGGCGGCGGCGCCGTGGCTTGTGGTGGCGTGTGACTTCCAGAACTTCTTCTGGCAGGACCTGCGCGCGGGGACTGAGGGGCGTTTCACCTTGGCCGAGTTGCCCAATCACGTCGAAATTTTCTGGTGGCTCGCCGGACACGGAGCCTCTTCGGTCTTCGAAGACGAAGAGGAAGCCAACCTGGTCGCTACCGGGTACATGGCCACTCTGCACGACGTCGTCCTAGCCAGCGGCTACGACCCACATGCCCTGCGAGAGTGGCTCACAAGAGTCTTGTTTTGTCTCTTTGCTGACGACACCGCGGTCTGGGACAAGGACGCTTTCAAGAGCCACATATTCCTCAACACCCGCGCCGATGGCTCCGACCTCGGGCCGGCCTTGGCATACCTGTTCCAGCTACTCAACACCCGTCCCGAGGACCTTCCCTCCAACCTGGATGAAGACCTGGCCGCCTTCACCTACATCAACGGCGATCTTTTCGCCACCACACTGCCAATCCCAAGCTGCGACGAGGCGACGCGCGATGCTTTGTTGGCCGCGTGCAAGTTCGATTGGTCGGCCATCAGTCCTGCCATATTCGGCTCGATGTTCCAGAACGTGTTGACCCCGGCTGAGCAACGCCACCTGGGAGCGCACTACACCACCGAGGAAAACATCCTCAAGACCATTCGCCCATTGTTCTTGAACGCTCTTGACAAAGAACTGGTAGCGATACGGGTCACCTCGAGCGCCCAAAGTCGCGCGGCGCTCACCGCATTCCATGACAAGCTCGCCAGCCTCACTTTCCTCGACCCTGCCTGTGGCTGCGGAAACTTTCTCGTCATCGCCTATCGCGAGATCCGGCGACTCGAAACCGAGGTGCTGCGTAGGCTCCACCAGGCCAGCGCGGAGGGAGTGCGGGTGCTCGACGTGAGCCACCTTTTGAAAGTGACGGTCGATCAGTTCTACGGCATTGAAATCGAGGAGTTTCCTGCGCGCATCGCCCGAACTGCGCTCTATCTCATGGACCACAAAGCGAACCGAGAGTTCTCGGCCGAGTTCGGTGAGTACTTCGCGCGGTTTCCCATCCCAACATCACCGCACATTCGTATTGACAACGCACTGCGGATTGATTGGAACGACGTGCTGAGCTCGGAGCGCGCCAACTTCATCTTTGGCAATCCGCCTTTCGTTGGCATGACTCTGATGAACTCACAGCAACAGGCCGACAACCGCATTACGTTCCACGCCAAATCGACGGCCGATCTCCGCACTGGGCGACTCGACTACGTGGCGTGCTGGTATCAGAAGGCGATTGAGTACGTCGGCATGCGCAGCATCAGATCCGCGCTCGTCTCGACGAACTCTCTGTTACAAGGCGAGCAGGCACGCTCGATGGGACCGTTGTTGTCTCGAGCCGGCTTCGAGATCGACTTCGCACATACGACGTTCAAGTGGTCAAGCGAGGCCAAAGGTACGGCAAATGTGCACGTCATCATCGTTGGATTCTCGCCGACTGTGCCGGGCAAGGTCAAACAGCTCTTCGAGTACGAGTCCCTCACGGGTGAACCCACCGTCCACACCGTTCGAAATATCAATGGTTTCTTGGTCGACGCGCCAAACATCGAGATTGCGAAGCAATCTCGTCCTCTGGTGAGCGTTCCTCAGATGTTGAAAGGATCCCAGCCCACAGACGACGGTGGACTCATCGTTGAAGCGTCGGACTACACAGAAGTGATGAAGGATCCGATTGCGGCGAAGTATGTTCGACCATTCATTAGCGCGCGTGAAATGCTGAGCGCCCAGGAGCGCTGGTGTCTTTGGCTCGTTGATGCCGACCCGCACGATCTTCGCGATTCTTCAGTACTGCGGGAACGACTTGCCCACGTTGCAAGATGGCGCGCGACCGAGTCCAAGACACCATCGGTTCAGGCTCAAGCGAGAACGCCAAGTCTCTTTACACAGATTCGTCAACCCACTAATCAGTGGCTCTGCATACCCCGACACTCTTCAGAAGATCGACGAATCGTACCGATGGCATTGTTTAGCCCTTCTTTCATTGCGGCGGACTCGGTTTTGGCGATCGACGGCATTGAGCCGTGGCTATTCGGCATCCTCCAGTCGTCGATGTACATGGCGTGGGTTCGAACGGTTTGCGGCCGTCTCAAGTCGGACCTACGAATGAGTCCCGATATCGCCTACAACACCTTCCCATTTCCCGAGTTGACCGCGACTGCGAAAGAACGCATAAGAGACGCCATTGACCAAGTTCTTGTAACACGCTGTCTTTACCCGGATTTGTCGCTCGCCGACCTGTACGACCCACTGGCCATGCCTGAGCCGCTAGTTCGAGCGCACGATGATCTTGACCGCGCGGTGACTTCGACCTATGGGACTCGTCGCCGACTCGAAAGTGATCCTGAAAGACTAAGTCTGCTTTTCTCGCGATACGAGGAGCTCCAAGCGCCAATGCTTATCGCTTCGGCAGTTGTGCATCCACGGAGAGCCCGCCGTTGAGTTCGCCAGTCGGTGCGCCGCTCGAGGTGCTCGAGAGACGGCTCGCCTTCGTACGCCGCAACATGAATGCCTCGCAGTTCTACATCGAGAACCTGCCTCATGCCTTGTCGCAGTACACGGCCACGCAGCCGCCAATGTTTCTTTGGGATATTCGCTTGAGCGCAGATGATCGCACCTTCGCTGGTGTGCACGAGATGGTTCACGCGGTGCTTCACCCTCCGGGCTCCGTGTCAGTAGGTAGAAATGAGACTCGCGTTGAGGAGCGAATCGCTCACGACGTGGCAGACCGAGCATGTGATCACTTTGGAGTTGCCAACTATCGGGAGTTCTACGAACGATGGAAACTTCAACCTTCACAGGTAGAGGTTGACGAACTAGAAGGGACTGAGCTACTGCTCGCCGCGTTGGTCGAGACCCTTGAGTCACCCGATGACATTCCCAGCTGGCTAGGTAGAGGCAACTTCAGTTTCGGAATTGGATCGTTAGAACGGGCGTGGGCTTCGGCCCCGACGGCGCAGTAGTTCGTGACGTCAGCGAAACCTCCGCGTCAGGAATCGCGCAGCCTCGCTAGGCGTGGCAAAGCTAGTGAAACTCACGAGCGGCTCCTCAAAAACGTCGCCAAATAAACCGGCCGACGCGCCAATTAAGCCCTTCGCAGATTGCGACCGTCCAGCGCGTGTTGATGGATGCCATAGCCGTGCCCCTTGTGGCTCCCAGTGCCCGTTCGCGCAGACCTCGTAGCGCCGAACTGGATCATTCAAGGAGGGAGTCCACGGTTCGCTCCCGAATCCGCCGTAGACGAAGTTGTCTCCTGAAGGTGCCCCGCACTCGCACACGTGCATCAGATACCTGGTGCCCGCCCTGCTCGATGTACGGTGCGTGACTTTGACAGCCATTTCGCCGGCAATCTCTTTGACCCCGTGAAGATCGCCGGCGCCTGCGGCGATGACAACCCGTCGACCGTTAATGCGCGCGTAAGTGTCGAGCACTCGAACGGTGCGAGCACACCGGGGTTCCCAGCACGGAGCCTCGGACACTTCGACAGTCATGACTCGCGATGGCGCATCGCAGTGTGAACACGACCGCAACTCTCCATCACGGTCGGAGAGGTGACGCCCGAAGGGACAGCGGCCGAGGAGCTCAATGTGAGCGCCCTGTGCGGAGTGGCTCGAGAGGTGCAGAAGTCCCTCGCGCATCGATTCGAGTGCGTCCCACGTCGGGTAGACGGCAATGACGGTCAGGTCGAGGGCGTCATATTCGGCCAGTGCGCCGTCTTCAGGTGCGTGCGTCACGACGACCTCGATCGCGACACGCGGAACGTTGTCGTTGCCACGAATCAGCAAGTCGGGGCGAATACCGTTGGAGAGAATTCTGTCAACCTCGACCACACTGGCAGCGTCGCGCGCTAGGTCTCCTTCGCGGCTCGCGTCGCAGACGCGACAGGCGAGTTCGAACGGATACGGTCGACCGTGCCGCATCGCCTCCGCAAGCGCTGTAGCGATGACTCGAATGGTCGTGCGATGTAGGGCGGTCTCCCCGCCGGTGCAGGTGTCGGAAGCGCGGTGCGCAAAGTGAGGTCGTCGCCGAGCACCGGCACGAAGTGTCAACGAACCTTCGCATCCGACGCACCGAAGTCCCTTGGGCCGATCGTCACTTTCGGCAAGTTCGCGAGCCCAAATCAGTTGTCCATCAAGATCGGCAAGCGGATATCGAATGGCCTCGATACTGGCACGGATTGGGTCTGAAGCCGCCAACTTCATTTGATCGTTGGTCACCATTTAAGTGTAAGAACGGTCTGTGACATCGTGCTGCGTCGAGCGGCGGTGGACGCTCTCACCCGCAGTGGTCAATGACGCCTATGTGCTCGGGCTACAGGTGAGGTCCGAAAGTTTTGTTGGGCGGCTCCAGGAGGTCGTCTCCGGAAAACACGTACGCAGCCTTCGCCAGTGCAGTCTCAACCACTGTGAGCATGTTGGCTCTCTGGGCGGCACCCAGGACACGACTTCGCTGAGTCTCTTGTTCGTGGCCAACGGTTGCATCGTCGAGGATGGTGTCAGGGTTGTCCATACCCCATCGATCAAAGTAAGCCGCGCCGGTCGCAACTTCCAGTACCCACTGCTCGTAGGGTCCGCTGGCCGCAGGAGCATCGCCGAAGTCCTGGACCCATGTTTCACCACGTTCAATCGCAATGGTGGCGAGTTCGCGTGCACGCTGCTCGATGGCGTCGGCGCGATCGTTTAGTGCGAGCACGATGTCGGGGTCGGTGAACCCGCTCGGCCGGGGAAAGATGCCGGCGACGAGTTCACTCGCCGGTGGGCTGGGGTAGCCCACGCCGGTGACGTAGCGAACGATGCGGTGGTGCAAGACGCTAGCGATGTCATCGGCGTCGTCGAACGAACGACCCGCGACCAGCATTGGCAGTTCGGTGTGAATGCCGAAGCCGCGACTTTCCGCGTCCCGTAGCTGTGCGAGAAGCGCCGCGTACGCGGGAGACGCTTTGGCCTGGGCGAGCTCGGTGGTGCTGAGTCCCGACTGGCTAAGTACCTCGTCCCAGCGTCCACCGTCGGCCATGTTGACAATGGTGTCGTACTCGGCGACGAGGACAGCGATGGACTGGGTCTGAGACACACGGATCATGTCGGTTGCCGACACGTCGGCTCCCTCGTGGCGCAGTACGCCGGCGAGGACTTCCAGAGCACTCGGGATCGGGTTTAGCCCGTCGTGGCCGGTTGACGGATCAGGATCGTAATGCGTGTCCACGTAGAGATGGTTGGACTCTGAGCCGCGTGTCAGGGCCACGTACAGTACTTCGCGAGTGGTGGTGGGACTGGCGAACGCGTGCG